>Ga0209347_1000836_pt1 | contig 63995 bp, 51 predicted proteins | sample AutmiccommuBRH23_FD_187382 | JGI IMG/M metagenome (GOLD analysis project Ga0209347, IMG submission 187382) | Deep subsurface microbial communities from Mt. Terri, Switzerland - Autotrophic microbial communities BRH/23 (SPAdes) (version 2) | ecosystem: Environmental > Aquatic > Deep subsurface >... | reverse complement strand
ACCTAAAATAAATTTAAGAATTAATTACGTAGTAAGAATTAATTAAAAAGTAAGAATAAGAATTAATAGTAAGAAATTAATTGATTGGCAAGAAAAATTAAGAACCTTTAAAACCTTTAAAAATTTATGAAGAAGTAAATTAATCCCTTAGAGGTAGTATCACTGTAGTCACATACTTAAAAAAGCAATCCGAAAATGCTTTTAAAAAGTTAGATGGTTAGTAAGAACCTTGATGCTGCCTCTTTTTTTATTAAATAATCGTTAGGAATATAAATCAACCCCCAACTCCAAAACCCCAAAAACATGAGTTCAATATTATTAATCATATTAATAATAATTTCTCTGACTGTTATGTTCAGTAGCAGTAAGTTTCAAAGCGGAATAAAAAATCCCAAGTCTTTGAAACAATTATTTACTTTAGATTTATCTGATTTTAAACAATTTAACTTGTTGAAATCAGATAAATCTTTAGGTATAATTAAAATCAGCCGCAACACATTTATCCAAAAGCCACCTTTCCCACAACGGTAACTGGAAGATAAATATTGCGGCTGCATTTTTTTTGAAATGAGTATTATCTTTAAAAGTGTTTAAAAATTAACACTGTTTTTAGATTGACTAAAAAATTGAAATTACGTTTTCTTAAATGGTTTTAAAGAACTAGTTATAAAATATAAATTAAAATTTTTTGAATTATGGTTTTACTTGAAAAGAATAATACCAAGAGCAATCGGGAAAAATTAAGGCGTATTTACATAAATACATTGATTCCGTATTTTAAATTTAGAAATTGCAAAGGAAGTTTAATAACTCCTAAAAAGTGTTGTATTGCATTATAAAATGAGAAAAACTGTTGTCCCCACAAATAGAAAAAAACAGTTGTAACTATCTTTTAATTGTCGTCCCCACAACGGTAGTATAAAAAAGATATAACTATTACAACTGCTTTTTAAAATTCTATTTCTTAAAAAACAGCCGCGAAAATCTCGAAAAAAACTGTCGTCCCCACGAAAATTTTTTTACTGCAAGCATCACGACTGTAAATTTATGAACTTTCTTTAAGCGCAGTAAATGTAAAATATAACATTTATTATTCCAATTATTTTTTGAATTAATTTTAGGACTAATTTACCTTTAAATATTGATAATTTTAGTTATTTTTAAGGGATTTTAAAATGTAACAATGATCAAAAACAGCTTCAGCCATACGTTAATTGTTAACCAAATCGATCTTGATGCGTTAAATCATGTGAACAATGTCACTTATTTGCAATGGGTACAAAATGTGGCAGAAAAACATTGGAGCGCGATTTGCAATACTGAGATTGACGAGCATTATGTTTGGGTTGTTATCAGGCACAAAATCGATTATTTTTTGCCGGCAATGCTGCATGACGAAATTACGTTAACTACGTATATAGGAGATTCTTACGGCGTTAAATCGGAACGTATTGTGGAAATTAAAAAGGCTGGTAAATTATTGGCAAAAGCAAAAACAATTTGGTGTTTACTGGATAAAAATACGATGAAACCAGTTAAAGTTCCAAATGAAATAATGGGTATTCTTCAGTCGAAAAAAGGCATAATATAAGTTTTGTTTACAATGGCTTGTTTTTTTCTTCAATCCATTTCGACATATATTTTGTGCTTTTTAAAGTGTGATGCTGCAATATGGCTCCCAAAAAGTTTTTCAATCGGTGTTCCACCAAATTTTTTGTAATATTTTTAATTTTCTTCAGCAGTTTATTTTCATATTTATCTTTTGAAAAGCATGAACTTATGATTTCAATTCCGTTTTGCTGTGCATTCTTCCACAGTTTCTCATCCGTATACAATTCAACCGATTTTAGCGCAAATTCAATTGGATCGTCGGCAATAAATCCATTCCAGGGTAATTTATGGTGCATCGCCTCGGCTCCAATGTTTGTGGTAACGCTTGGTGTTCCAAATTTCATGGCATCAATTAATTTTCCTTTTAAACCAGCACCAAACTGAAGCGGAGCCAAACAAACTCTCGCATTTGTGAAAACATCTTCCGCATTTTCAGCCCAGCCTTTTATGATAAATCCTTCTTTTTTGTTGTGTAATTGCTGAACTTTTTCGGTTGCATAAGCGCCATACACATGCAATTGCGCTTCAGGTAATTTTTCGCGGATTAATGGCCAAATAACGGTTTTTAAATACTGAACGGAATTCCAATTGGGTTCATGTTTAAAATTTCCGATGGAAATAAAATGATTCCGATTTCGGAAATCAGGATAGGAGCGAAAGGTTTCTAAATCTATCTTGTTCAATAAAAAAGGCACATAAAGCAGCAATGATTTATCAATTTTAAAAGTCTTTTTTAATAATTTCATTTCATATTTTGAAATGATAAGCGACAAATCACAGCGATAAATGCTTGCAATTTCGCGTTTTGCCAAATCATTTGTCAAGTGTTTTAAAGTAACTTTCTCATTATTTTGATAAGCAATTTGTCTGGCACTTCGTAAAAAATGCAAATCCTCCGTATCCAGAATTCTGATGGCTTCCGGACAATTTTCGGCAACGCGCCAACCAAACTGTTCTTCTGTCAAAAACCGGTCAAACATAACAATGTCCGGATTCATTTCTTTAACCAGCACATCAAAACTCGAATCATTTAATTGAATATCAAATGTTTGAATATTTAGAGTATCTAAATCAAATGATTTATCCGATTTTGAGGCAGCACAGACAAGAGTTACGGCATAACCATTTTTCTGAAACAACTCAATCAATTGCAGCATTCGGCTTCCGGCGGCTGTTGAATTGGGTTCAGGCCAAACAAATCCAATAATTAAAAGGTTTTTCATATAATCCAAAAATAGCGATTTATTGATTTAATTCCGTAAAAACGGACATAAAAAAAGCCTGAATTATATTTTCAGGCTTTTTAATTTTTTATAAAACACTTTTTAAGAAATCCAACCTTTTTTGGCCACATTTCTTGAAAACCAAACTAAGAATATCGCAATAAGGATAACCACTAACGACCAAATCATATGTTGAAGCGGCACTTCCATAAATTTTTGAATAAATAGGTTGTAAGTAGATTGGGTAATTACAGCAATAAGTGATATAACAAAAAGAATTGTTGCCCAATTTTTTCGCATCAAAAGTCCAACGCATCCAAAAACGCCAGCAAAAACGGCAATGGCAAAAGCGGCAGTTACCCAAGCGGGAACATTGTTATAAAAGGCTTGTTCGCCTTCCGGAAGCAGTTTTAAAACTTCATCGGTCATATAAGCCTGACCTAAATAGGCTGCAACGCCCATAATATTCCATAGTAATGCTATAACGCTAATAATCCAAAAAGCGCTTGTCGGTTTGTTGGTTTTGTAAGTCATAATTTAAAATGTTGGTTAATATTGGTTTTTGGTTTCAAAATAATAAATAAATTTAAGTAATTTATTGAATATAAGCAAATTATTGAAAATTAGCAATTATAAGCATTTCAGAGTGAACAATAAAAAACGATGAGGAGTTTGAAAATTTAATTTTAATACAATTTAATTGATAATGATCGTTGAATAACGCAATTTGTAAATAACCATTGTTTATTTACAATTATTTCACTAAAATTGTATCATAAATGCCATTACTGATATAAGTAAGCCTATGTAATTGATTGAAACTCAAAATTAAATTAAAAAAACTTTCGTGAAAATTAAAATGGAAAGGTTATATTTGCAAAAGTTTCAGTAAAAATTAAATAGCTATATTTAGTTCATTAGGAGATAAGTCATTGCAATAAAGGATAAATTATTGTGTAAATCAATCTTAAAAATTGCCATTTTCCAATATTTCGTTTCAAATTTAAATGACAACCTTAACTGTTTGGGGGAAAACAGATCAAATAATAAAAAATTAAACATCATTAATTAATGGCCGGATCACAGGAAACCTTTGGTAAAAAAGAAAGAGAAAAAAAGCGTCTAAAAAAGAAGCAAGATAAACTTATTAAGAAAGAAGAGCGTAAAGCTGGAGGACAGGAAAGTGAGTTTATTTATGTGGATGAGTTTGGACAACTTACTGATACACCAATGGATCCATCAAGAAAAATAAAAGTGGATGCCTCAACTATTGAAATTGGGATTCCTAAAAAAGAAGACAGAGGCGAAGAAGAAGTTGCCGTAAAACAAGGTAAAGTTTCGTTTTTTGACTCATCAAAAGGATTTGGTTTTATTATTGAAACCCAATCACAAGAAAAATATTTTGTGCACGTAAGCGGATTGTTGGAAGAAATTAAAGAAAACGACAAAGTGAGTTTTGAACTGGAACGCGGATTGAAAGGGATGAATGCCGTAAGAGTTAAGAAAGTATAAGTTGACATAAACATAAATTTATATTAAAGGCCGCTTTTGAAGCGGCTTTTTTTATGATTTTTTTTCAATATCATACTTTTTTGCTTTTGATTAAATCCTTTTTTTACAAATTCAAAAACTATCAAAGACTCATTTTTTGGATAAATAATAAATAGTTAAAGCCTTATAAATAAGCGTATATTTGCACCTTTCAAAAAAATAAAATTATGGCCACATTTTCAGCATTAGGGATTCGCAAAGAATATATTGAAGCATTAAAAGAATTGGGAATAAAAAATCCTACAGAAATTCAGGAGAAAACGATTCCAATTTTGTTGAGTTCTAAAACCGATTTTATTGGATTGGCGCAAACCGGAACCGGTAAAACGGCTGCATTCGGATTGCCTATTTTGCACAATATTAATGCTGCTTTGCCTTATACCCAAGCATTAATTTTGGCGCCAACACGCGAATTGGTGCAGCAAATAAAAAAACAACTGTTTAAATTTACCAAATATTCTGAAGATAAAATTTTTGTTGAAGGTGTTTATGGCGGTGAAAAAATAGACATTCAAATGAAATCCCTAAAAAGAACCACGCATATTATTGTGGCAACTCCGGGAAGATTGTTGGATTTAATTGAAAGGGGAGAAGTTGATTTGAAAAAAATTTCAACCTTAGTTTTGGATGAAGCCGATGAAATGTTGAGTATGGGTTTTAAACAGGATTTAAACCGGATTTTAAAATTTACGAGCGGCTCAAGAAATACTTGGTTATTTTCAGCAACCATGCCCGAAGAAATTCTGAAAATCATAAAAACGTATATGGCGGCAAATACGCCTAAAGTTGCCGTAAACAAAAATGATTTGGTGAATGTGAACATTACGCACCAATACATTAAAACGGAAGTAAAAGACAAGGTTAACCTGCTTATTAAAATATTGGAAAGAAGGAGCACAGACCGGGGAATAATTTTTTGCAGAACCAAAGCCGGCGTGCAAAATTTAACCGCACAATTGAAAGAAGAAGGATTTTCGGTTGAAGCTTTAGAAGGCGATATGCAACAAAAAGAACGCGATAAAGTGATGCGCGCCTTTAAAAATGGAAGTCTGCAAGTGTTAATTTCAACCGATGTTTCTGCACGTGGAATTGATGTTGACAATTTGGCATTCATTATTCATCACCAACTTCCTGAACAATTGGAATATTACACACACAGAAGCGGAAGAACTGCAAGAGCTGGAAAAACCGGATTTTCAATCGCCTTAATTGTTCCTAATGAAGTGCAAAGAATCCACGAAATTCAAAAGGAATTGGGTATTAAATTTATTGAGATAAGTATTTAAAATTACTGCTATTTAATATAAGGCGCCAAAATTTTTGTCCATAATTGATAGCCTTCATCAGTCATATGCAATCCGTCTTCCATAAACCATTTTTCAGAAGGTTTTCCGTTTATGTCAATCATAGGCGAAAAAACATCCACAAAAAAGGCATTTGATTTGGAGTTTAAATACTCATGAATCATGGTATTTGCTTTTTGCATTTCTATCACTTTTTCCCAACGGTTTAAACTTGGTTTTATTGCAATGTAATAAACTTCCGTACGTGGCAATTTGGCTTTAATCATTCCATATAATGTGCAAAAATCGCCAAAAACAATTTCTGCCGATTTTCCTTCCTGAATATCATTGTCTCCTGAATAAATGACAATTTTTTTAGGATGGTATTTTAGAATTACCTGATCAAAATTTTCTATTAAATCAATAATTTGAGAGCCTCCAAAGCCTCTGTTTAAAATTTTCGGATTGTTGAAATTTTTAGCGGGATCTTTCCACATTCTGATTGAAGAACTTCCCGTAAAAAGAATGCATTCCTGCAAAGGATTGTTTATGTCTAATTTATCAAAGGCATCAATTTCAGTTTGCCAAATCTTTTGATATTCTTGAGCAAACGTATTTATTGAAATAAATAAAAACAGGATTAAAATTTTTTTTTGAATTTTCACGATTTATATATTAATTTCTGAGAAGTTAAAGGTATATAATCTTTGATATTTATAATAAGAAAAGTTTTTATTTGCTGTAATAAAACCCTTTTTTCAGTAAATTTTGCGGATTTCCCCCAACCTGAATTTCAAATTCACCTTCCTCTATAATCCATTTGTTATGAATCCCAATATTGGCCAAATCTTTTGAATGCAACACAAAGTTTAACGTTTTTGTTTCGCCCGGATTGAGCTCAATTTTTTCAAATCGCACCAATTTTTTCGAGTCCGGAGATAGTGTAGCCACCAAATCTTTTAGAAAAATTTCCACAACTTCTTTTCCTTTTCTGTTTCCGGTGTTTTTTACATCAACGCTGATTTTTAGTTCTTCCGAAGCTTTTACGGTGTCGGCACTGATTTTTAAATTGGAGTAGTCAAAAGAGGTGTACGACAATCCGAAACCAAATTCAAACTGCGGATAAAAGCCGTCATATCCCCAATTGATGTCTCTGATATCTGGTCTTTTGTAATAATACGGCAAAATGTTTCCTGAATATTTCGGATAGGTGTAAGGGAGCTTTCCGCTCGGATTTACGTTTCCGAAAATCACATCTGAAACCGCGCGACCGCCTTCATCTCCGGGTAAATATGCCATAACAATGGCTTCAACCAAAGGTTCAATTTCTCTGATAATTCTTGGTCTTCCTTGTACCATCACTAAAATAATTGGCTTTTTTAGGACTGAAAGTTTTTTGATCAAATCTTGCTGAACTAAAGGCAAATCAAGTTCATTAATGTCGGAAGGTTTTTCTGAAGCAGGAATTTCTCCAACGCAAACTACAATATAATCTACGTTTTTAGCCATTTCTAAAGCTTTGTCCGAATTGATGTCTTCCAAATAATCGGTTCCTTCCACAAATTCAACATTGGCATCGCCCGCTTGTTTTTTTACGGCGTCTAAAATGGTTAATTTGCTTGGATCGTTATAAATGGTGTCTCTTCCCAAAAATGACCGCGACCAGGCGCCGTTCAAAATATTGATGGAATTCGCCGAATATCCAGTTACCAACACTTTTTTTGTTGATGGTAGTGGCAAAATATTGTTGTTATTTTTTAGCAATGTTATGGCTTCACTGGCTGCTTTATAATTGGCGTCAATATGTTCCTGGCTGGCAAATTTGGTGTAGCCTTTCGGATTGTTATAGGGAACTTTAAATAAATTCAGTTCATATTTTAACCGCAAGATTCTTGTTACGGCATCGTTTATTCTGCTTAACGGAATTTCTCCTTTTTCCACCAAATCAACAATAATCTCAACAATATCGGCATCATAAGGATTCATAATCATATCCAAACCGGCATTTACGGCCATTTTTGTTGCTTCGCGCTTGTCTTTTGCCGATAGATGTGCAGTGATTAAAAATTCAACATCACTAAAATCGGAAATTACCACGCCTTTAAATCCGAGTTCTCCTTTTAAAATATCATTGATATAATAACTGTTGATATGACAAGGAATACCATTCACGGCATTGGAACTGATCATTACGCCTTTTGCGCCATTTTGTATGGCTTTTTCAAAAGGCGGCAAAAAATATTGTCGCAAACTGTTTTCCGGAATCAATGCATTTGCACGGTCTTTTCCGTTTTTTCCTGCGCCATATCCTATAAAATGTTTTAAGCAAACCGCGGTACTGGTGGAATCCTGCAAACCTTTTTCTTGCGAACCTTGTAAATAAGCCAAAGTCATTTCTGAAATTAAATAAGGATCTTCACCAAAACTTTCACCAATTCTTCCCCAAAGCGGATTCAAAGCCACATCGGCATTCGGATTGAAATTCCAAGGAAGCGAAGCGGCTCTCGATTCATAAGAAGTGATTTCAGCGCTTATTTTGGTAAGTTCGGTATTCCAAGTGGCCGCCATTGCTATTTGATGCGGAAACATCACAGATCCATTCACATAATTGGCTCCGTGAATATTGTCAATTCCATACAAAACCGGAATTCCCAAGCGGGTTTTTTGCATAGCGGAATCCTGAATTTTTTTAAGGATTTCATACCAGCCTTCTTTTTCTGCCGGATAACCTGGTGTATTGTGGATGGAACCAACGGCATAGTCAATAATCAACTGTTTAAATTTTTCGGAGTTATAAACCGTACTTTCTCGGGAATCCCAATAATCGCCTGTCAGCACTGCCGGCAAGCCAATATTCAACATTTGTCCCGCTTTTTCCTTAAGCGTCATTAAAGCCAAAATGGAATCAACTTTTTGGTCAATGGAGGAATTATGGGTTGTCTTGGCTAGTTTATTTTGGCTTTTACAGCCAACAATGATTAAAGAAATAACAAGTAAAATGGATAAAAAAAGCTGTTTCATTGGTGTGTTTATTTACTTTGAGAAAATGGTATCGTATTAACTATTTTTTAGTCTGTTTTAAAATTTAAGGCTTTTACATATCCTTTGTTGGGAAAGTTATTTTTGTAAAGGCTATTTTCTAAATAGTCATTCAGCGCTTTTTGAATTTTTAAAATATCGGGTCTGTTTTCTCTCATTTTAGCAAAAGAAGAACGATCGCTGTCGGCATATTTAGTGATTAAATGATAATCTTCAGGTTCCTTAAAATTCATAATACCAGCAAGATTATTCATTTTTTTATACGGCCAAAAAGCCCAGCTAATCTCGTGTTTATCAAGCAAAATTCTAAAATCGTTTACCCATTCATCTTTATTTTCGCCTGTTTCTCCAATATAAATCGGCACTTGATGTTTGTCCCTAAAATCGAGATATTGCTGTATGGCTCCCTGATTTACTTCAAACCAATATTTATGAAACTCATACACCACATTATCATCAATAATTTCTTCGAACACGTCAAAATTTCCGCTCCAGTTTGAGCCATTCAGAAAAATGGTATGTTCTTTATCCACTTTTCGAATTTCTGCGACAATGCGTTTATAAAGCAAAAACAACTGATGGTTTAAATAGGGAAGCTCATCGTTAAAATAATGCGCAATCGGCTCATTTACTATATCATAACCAATAATTAAGGGTTCGTTTTTATATTTTTCAGCAATTTTCACCCAAATTTCTGTCATTAAATCCTGGGACGATTTGCTTTTAAAAAGAAAAGGATAGCCATAACTGTCGTCTATATTGTCGCCCGTTTGTCCGCCTGGCGCACCATGCATATCCAATAAAACATACATTTTTTCTTGTCGGCACCAATCTAACAATCGGTCAAAATATTTAAAACCTGCATTTCTTTCGCCCATATACAAATCGTCCGTAAACATTTTATAATGAAAGGGCAGGCGAATATGGTTGCTGCCGATGCTTTTTAAATATTTAATGTCGTCATGCGTGATGTAATTGTTCAAAAAGCCTTTCCAAAAAACCTGTAAACTGTCTGGCCCAACCAATTCATACAACATTTCATCAATTTTTCGGGGTGCATTTACCTGATTCATTTTAAACATATAACCTTCAGGAACAAGCCAGTGACCCAAATTTGTTCCTTTTAAAATGATGGAATTGCCATTTGCGTCAACCAATTGTGTTCCTTTTGTTTTTACAAAACTCAAGGTATTTACAGTTGTTTTTTCCGATTTATTTTCAGTGACTTTACACGAACTGAATGCGGAAATAATGGCTAGGGCGATTACAATATTCTGATATTTTTTCATGCCGACTTAAATTTATTTGGAATGATGCTGTTTTTATTAAAAATTATGCCTTTAGATAAACCAAAATCGTTGAAACTGCTCCGGTTCTCTCAAAAATTTGTTCGCTTATTTCCGGGTTTAAATTCAATCCATCAATTTCCACTGATTTTTCATCAGAATAAATAACCTGAATTGCATTTTTATCAGCTAATTTATAAACAACGGGAACTTGGCAATAAGTAAAGAAAAGTGAATTTTTTTCAAGCATCAATTCTTTTTCCCGAAGGTTAACATCGGTAAAATGAACTGTTTTTCCTTCTTTAAGAAACTCTTCTTTTTTCAACAAATCAGGCTGAAATTTGAGGATGCCATTTTTTACGAAAGCACCCAATTCGCACATTCTTGCCATAAAATCTTCTTTTACTTGGCCAGTCATTCCCGGCTGTTGCGCGCCTTTTCCAGCCGGTGTGTGCGAATACGGATCGGTGGGAAATGCACCATAAACTTCAGGCGATTTGTGAACGCCAATGCCTTCTGTTATTTCATGGTAATGATTTTCCAATCCGGCAATAATTTCATTTTCAGTACCAGAATTAATCGCATTTACACAAGTTTCCTGAACGGCCAAAGCCAGTTTTGAAACCATATGCCAATAAATGGAACCAAGTCCTTCATAACCGAAAAATGTGCCTGAACGACCTGTAAATGATTTGTGATTGAAAATATCTTCAAATGTTGTCAAAAGCAATTCCCAGTCTTTTTCAACGAGTTTTTGATAAGTTTTAGGCAATGTTTTCAAGGCAGTTTTAAGGCTGTTGGCATTGTTAAAATTCCCGTTGAAATGGCAATTTCCCAACACATCTTTTTCAATGATTTGTGAATTTCCGTTTTTCAGCAATTCTTTCGCTAAATCCGATTTTTCTATGGCTGATGAAGGAATATTGTTTTTGTTAACAAACCTTTTAAGTTGTTTGTTCGGATATAAAATATAACTGTTTTGATCTGCCCGGTACAAAGCACTTTTTCTTAAACTGTTCAGCAAAGCCAAAGATTCTGCCGGTGAAAGATGTCCCGAAGTTAATACAGAAACTTGTCCTTCCAACATCTCCGGCAAATAGGAAATGGAAATTTCCTGCGCATTTTCAATGGTCATTAAATTATACGCGTGGTACAAATTATCTGCACGTTTATTGGCATGGATGGTGTGGTCTATAAATTTTTTGGTCAACACAAAAAACTGCGACAATTGCTTTTTGCTCAGAACCGATTTATGGCTTGAAAATCCTTTTTCATAAATCGCTGTTCTGAAATGGCTTCCGGCCAATCCAAGTCCGTCCATAACACTTTTACGGTCTGCATCTGAAATTTTTCCCGATAACAAGTGTTGATTTTTATCAAATGTGGCGACAATTTCTTTAAAAAATACGGCCAATTCTTCTGAAATCGAAACGTTTTCAGCCGAAGCATTTTCAACAATTTCTTCAAAGAAATTTAAAAATCGTTGCAAATAATACAACGTAACCATAGAAACGCCGTTGCCCACCAAGGCGTTGTTTGCGTCGTTCCATTCGGGTCTTTGCGTGTTGAGCCAAATACCGGCTTCCAGAATAAAATTGGAAAGTTTAGCCAACACAGTTGCCAGCAATTTTTCTGTTAAATTGACTTTGTAAATTTCTTGCGTTTGTGATAGGAGTAGAGTGCCATCGGCACCCAATATTGCTTTTTGTGCATTGATTTTTTGATCCAATTGATGGTCAAAATTTATGGTGTCTTTTGGGTTTTTCAGAATTTCTGAATAATTTTTTATTTTATACGGAACATTCGCATACACAAACAATTCCTGATTAAAATAATCAGCCAATTTGTTCGGATAGTGATTTTCGGCAAATTCTAAAAATTTCAATAAATAGATAATTTGATGATCGCCCCAATAGCCAATAAACGACCAAGGATCATCTGGTTCAATCACTTCCCAATCGAAACCGTCTTTGGTAACGCGGTACGGATTGTAACCGTCAAAAGTGGTGGCATTCAAAAACTTGTGAATCATACTTTCAATAAATTCAGGGTAGGAGTGTGCCAGCGCTTCCCAATTCTGGAAAATATCACGCCAGTTTCCTTGATAATCCAAAATTTTTGAGCCGTCTATTTCACTGCGGGTATTGATGGAAAATTTATTCCAAGGCCTGCTCGGATCACCGTGTCTTCTGCTGAATTTCAGGGGCATATATTCAAAACAAAGCCGTTTAAAATTGGAGTCTTTATTTTGTTGCGCAAGGTTTTTAAGATTTTTTAATGAAAATATTTCCGGTAATAGTGCCAATTCTTTTTCATACTTTTTGAACACATTTTTGTTTGCTTTTTCAAGGTATTTTGTGAAATCGTCCTTGTCTATTTGATAGTTTTCATCAAAAATACCGCCACGCATAATGTTAAAAAGCGTGTTTGCATAATGGCGTGTTGTTCGAAGTTCATCGTTGGTAACCTGCAATCCGTCTGAATTCCCTGTTAACTGAATCAGGTTTTTTGTGCCCAATGCAATATCTGCCAAAACTTCTTGCGCCAAATTTTTAGGCGATTTTAATTTTTCTGAAATATTTACAATGGCTGCCGGACCCTGATTTACATTGGCAACAATGGTCCATGTTTTTTTCGCGTTGGCTTCAAGGTTGATTTCAGCACAAATAAAATAGGCGCCTTTTTCGGCTCTTATGTTTATTTCTTGTTCAATTTTAAATCCTTTTCTGAAATTATTTAATTGTAAAGATGAAATTAAATAAGTTGGATTTTTTAAACCAACAGACCAAACTATGGTTGCTTTTAGGGCTTCACTAGGTTCTGCTTTGTCAACAATAATGGCACTTAAGGCATAAATTCCCAATCCAATTTCCGCTTCTAATTCACTTTTTTTGTAGGCGTCAACCAAATTGCTTTTGCTGTTTTGCAAATCGGCCGATAATCCGAACGGAAGGATATTCTGAATTCCGTCCAAAACGCCAATCTCCAAATCTTCCACACTATTGTTGATCAGTGTCGATTTTTTCGCAAACCCAAAATTGTTGCTGTTATTCCATTCATATTGAAACGTCAGACCCAAATCGTGATTTATTTCTTCAAAAATAATTTTATTTCCGTAATTGTTTTTATAAAGATTTCGGGTAATGCTGTAAATACCTTCATATTTATCACAAAACGGTTCCCATAATAATTTTTTGTCCTCTTTATGTATTTGAAATATGGTTTTGCTGCCAGTGATATCTACAGATTCTGTAATTTTATCATCGGTATAATAGGGGAAAAGCGCTGTGTCGCAATCCTTTCTGCCAGCCGTTAATCCGCCATTGCTCGAAATAAACATCCAATGATTTGAATCGCTCACCATACTCATAAAAAAAGGGCGCATTTTGTGGCTGTTCGAAATTTTATAGAAGCTTTCGCCCTCAATATTTACAATGTTTCCTTCAACTTTATTGTTATTGGTGAACAATTTAGTGTTGCCTATATATGATTGGTTAGGGTCCATATTTTTTGTGCTAATTTGAATTTAATAAAAAACCTCCGTTAAAATTTGAAATAAATTTAAGGAGGTTTTTTTTTGATATTTTTTATTTTTTAGAATATTTTTTTTTGGTAAATAGGTATTTTGGGCGTTCCCTGCCAGCTGTCGGGCCGGGCTTTCATTACTCGCTTTTTACTGTTGTGAAAAACAACAGTAAAAGAGCTCAAACATACCATTCAATCCCTAACGCGGGTTTGTTTTATAATTTCATGTTTTTTATTTTACCATAAATGGAATATTTGCTGTTGCCGCGTGTCCGTGGCCATCATCGGCATAAACAAACAAACGATAGTTTCCGGCAGCCGGCGCTTTAAATGTAAGTTCTCCGTCTTTTTGGTTCACTACTTCAATCGCAACACTTTTCGGACGCGCTTCAAGGTCACCGCCATCGCTTAATTCAACACTTTCAGGCAAAATTTCCCAGGTATATTTGATTGGGTCATTTTCAAAATCTGAAATTTTTAAGGATGCAGTATACGGTTTTCCGGCTTGCGTCATCACATTTTCATAAGCAGTTTTACCATTGATGGTATACGAAACTATTTGAGGCGTTCTGTTTTTCGGCCATTTGCTGTTCCAAACAAAATGCATCACATCCACAGATTCTGTTTCCTTGCCATCTTCCAAATAAACTCCGTACCAAGTTGGTGTTCTTTCCTGTTTATTACCCCATAGAAAAACATAGGAGCCAATGCACTGCAAAGAATCTGCTTCAATGCCAGCTTTGTATCTTTCTAAATAATTAGCGGCTTTTAGCGTACTGTTTTCTTCAATTGGCGCGCCCCAAGATGTTTTTGGAACTTCCCAATGTCCGGTTGAACCCCATTCGGTTACCATATAGGCACCTTCCCAACCAAACTCCCTGATTAACTTAGGTAAATTTGGCAGGTTACCATACATTTGGACAGATAAAATATCTAAATCTGAACACCTTTCTTTGATCAATGCAATTTCTTTTTCAGAAATTCCTGCCAACATGGTGGTGGTTAAGTGATTTGGATCAACTTCATGAATCATTTTCGAAATGTCATTCACGGCATCCCAAACTTTCGGATTTGTATAATGCAAATTCAATTCATTTCCAATTCCCCAAATCATTAAAGCCGGGTGGTCTTTTAAAGCCATAACTTCACCTTTAATACGTTCCAATTGTTTTTTTACCGCAATGGAATCATTGTAATCAAATCCGTGGCGTTCTCTTTCTACCTCAATGCCCATAGTGACCATCAATCCATTTTTGTGCGCTTCGTCTAAAATTTCTTTGCCACTTTTTTGTCCGTTTTCGGTTCTCCAAGTTCTGAAAGAATTTCCGCTGTGTTTGGCAACTGATGCAATATCGCCGAATTCCAATCCTGCACCTTTAATGTAAAATGGTTTTCCGTCAACAAAAAGTTGGAATTTTCCATCGGTATTTGTCAAAGTTACTTTTGCCGGTTTATCCTGAGGCAATTCAGTGGTTGCTTTTTGCGGCGCTTCTGCACACGAAAACAAGCATAATAAACATACGATTAGAGTAGGGATAATTTTCATTTTATTTTTATGGTTATGATTATGATCTAATTAATAATTCTTCAACTTCTTCCAAAGTTTTTCCTTTTGTTTCTATGACATATTTATACACAAACAGGACTGATAAAATAGCCATGCCTGCATAAATTGCGAATGTTACTGTTGGTCCCAAATTTGTAAGTTCCCATGGGAAAAATTGGGTTACGGTATAACTTACCAGCGAGTTGAAAAAGCCAACTATGGAGATGGCAATTCCTTTTACGTTTCCTGGGAAAATTTCAGACAACATCGTCCACATCACAGGACCAAGTGAAATGGCAAATGCAGCTACATATAACAAAATGGCTATCAACACCAAATTGGCATTGATGCTGATGAAATTTTTAACTTCATTTTGTTTAAATTCCAGTAATTGTTCCTCACTTAACAAAGGGGCCACATTGGTAAACAATTCTCCTTGCGAAGAAAAAGTTGATCCGTTTAAGGTTGTTAAAGACGACTTTATGTCGGCATTTCCAATTTTTGCAATGGTTGCTTCATTAAAGCTGTATGTAGCATTGTTAAAGGCTAAAGTTGCCATAGTCAAGGCAATTGCCATAGCCGAAGTTCCAATAATTAACAAAGGTTTTCTTCCTAATTTGTCAATAAACCAAATGGCCACAAAGGTGAACACCAAATTGGTAAGTCCAACAACTATAGCCTGTAAAAAGGAAGCGTCTGTGCTTCCGCCGGCTTGTTCAAAAATGGTTGGTGCGTAATAAAATATGGCATTTATTCCGGTGATTTGTTGAAAAAAGGCCAATCCGAAGGCAATAATCACAATAACGCTCATTCTTTTGCTGAAGAAATCGGCATAAGTTCCTTTGGCTTCTTTTTTGGCAATTCCTCTTTGAATTTCTTCAATAGTGGTATCGGCAAATTCTTCCCCGCCAATTTTTATAAGTATTTTTTTTGCAATTACAACTTCATTTAAACGTTGGATTAACCATCTTGGACTTCTAGGCACCAAGAAAAGGGCAAAAAAGTAAATAAGTGCAGGAATTGCTTCTACACCTAACATCCATCTCCAGTTTTCACCTGGTAAATCTTTCAAAAAATAATTAGAAAAATAAGCCACAGAAATACCCAATACAATGTTCAACTGATTTAAAGAAACCAAACTTCCCCTTAATTTAGGCGGCGCAATTTCTGCAATGTAAATGGGTGCAATTAAGATAGCGCCTCCAATACCCACGCCTCCAATAATTCTGGCGATTACAAATGAAATATAATCCGTTGCCATTGCAGACCATAATGCGGATATTGTAAACAGCATTGCAGTTACAATCAATATTTTTTTTCTTCCGAATTTGTCACTTAAAGGCCCGGCAGAAATGTTTCCGGCCATAGCGCCGAAAATAACGCAGCCCACTGCGAATCCAAGTTCCCAATCGGACATTTCAAAATAAGTTCTGATTCCGTTAACGGCCCCTGAAATTACAGCACTGTCGAAACCCAGAAGGAATCCGCCCATAGCGACTATGAGGCTGATGGAAATGGTGTATGATTTTTTCATTTTTTATAAGTTATTGGTTGGTTTGGTTATTTGTTGATTAATTTTTTTTTAGGTTAAACTATAATACGATCGTTTGAATGGAATGGGGCAGTGAACGCAGTTCGGCTGTTTTTAAATTCATCGTAACACTATAATTTATTTCAGCGTCTCCTTGGTTCATCACTACAACAATGATGCTGCCGTCAACATTTTTAAATGCAGTGGTTATCAAATTATTTGCACTCGAAACACTTGAAATTCTTTTTGCTCCCGGACGAATAAATTTTGAAAAATGCCCAATATAGTAATAAGAATTTGTGAACATCAGTTCATTTGTTTTTGTGTCACCAATCACTGGAGCAAAACATAAATTGCCCACGTGGTTCGGACCGCCGGTTTCATCCAACAAAATATTCCAATCTGTCCAAGCAACTGTGCCGTTGTTAAAGTCGTTGATCATCGATTTTCCGTAACGTTCCGCCAATTTTGGATCTTCGGATACAATTCGGGTTAAGTCATATTTTTCATTGGTGCCTTCCGTAAAAATTAAATTTTTGTCGGGAAAAGCCTCGTTTACAGCTTTGACGTTATTAAACATTGGAATACCGTCTTTCCAGTCTTCATACCAATGGAAACCAATTCCCCAAACATATTTTGAAGCTTCAGGATCATTTAAAATCACACTGGCCCGTTCAAACATTAAATCGCGATTGTGGTCCCAAACTATAATTTTTTTATCGCCCAAGCCTTCTTTTTCCAAAGTTGGCCCCAAATAATTTTTTAGGAAATCGCGTTCTTCTTCTGCAGTATAAATGCAAGATTCCCAAGTTTGGGTAGCCATAGGTTCATTTTGAATGGTCAATCCCCAAATTGGAATTCCTTCTTTTTCATAAGCTTTGATGAATTTTGTGTAATAATTTGCCCAAGGCTGGTAAAATTCGGCTTTTAATTTTCCGCCTCGCAACATATTGTTGTTTGTTTTCATAAAAGCTGGCGGACTCCAGGGACTTGCGTACATGGTTAATTTTCCTCCGGCAGCAGCAATGGCCAATTTTGTGAATGGCAATCTAAATTGCTTGTCGTGATCAATGCTGAAAGTCTTTAAATCGGCATCTCCTTCTTCAATATAGGTATAACTTGCGCTTGAAAAATCGCAGCTGTGAATAATAGTTCTGGCCAAAGTATAGCCAATTCCTTTATCAACGCTAAAATAAGCTTCCATAAAACGGTCCTGGTTTTCTTTAGACAATTTGTAAAAAGTTTCTGCGGAAGCATCCGTTAAAGCTGCGCCAATACCCATAAACGTTTGAAATTCTTTACTTGGATCAACTAAAATAGCGGATTCTGTTTCTAAAGGTTGTTTAAAATTGTTAAAAACCAAAGAATCTGTAAGCGTAAGTTTCAAATTTGTGCTGTGTGCAGAAGTATAAACCATTGCGGTTTTATTTCTTGCAGCAATAGGTTCATCAACTTTTGTAATTGCTTTTTCTTTTGGTGTACATCCTATAAATGCAATGAGTAAAAGGAAAATTGTTGTTATTTTTTTCATATGTGATAATTATTTGTTTTTATTGGTCATATTGAATCACCTTATCTTCATTGGTGTTTGCTTGCAGCAAACTCTATGTTAATGGCAATATCATCTGTTTATATTTTATTTTTTAGTGATCATTTTTTTACCAAATATAGGTTCCGGCAGCACCGCTATCTAAGGAGGTTGTAATCCATTTGCCATGGTATTTAATGTTAAACAACGTAGCGGTATTTCCATCATTTACAACAATTAATACCTTTTTCCCCGCGGGAGTTTTAAAAGCGACATTCTGTAAATTTCCGGAGACATTACTGCCAATTCTTACAGAACCTGTTGGCACAAATTTAGATGCGTGGCCAACAATGTAGTATCCCACATTTTGGGTGTAGGAAGTACTGCTGTTAATGGTTATTCCACCTTTACAAGTGGTGCATCCGCCCGGTGTATGAGGACCAAAAGAAGCATCATTTGCTAAATTCCATTCAAGTGCAGTTTTGCTCCAATTTCTCATAGACCCAATAACTACATTCTTTAAATGCCATTTTAAATCGCCGCTGAAATCACCGTTGCTTGGCGTATATTGCTCGGTAAAATATAAATCTTTGTCGGGATGCGCATTTTTAACAGTTGATAATGAGCTGATATCACCGGCATATAAATGAAAGGCTGAGCCGGCAATATATTGTTTGGCGGCAGGATCATTTAAAATGGATATTGGATAATCAGGTTTGTCGCAATTATGATCGTAAATAACAATCTTTGTGTTGATATTTACTGATTGAAAAGCAGGGCCAAGGTGGTTTTTGATAAAATCTGCTTGCTGAGGGGCGAGCATTAACAAACTTGGATTGTTTCCTGGATGCAAAGGTTCATTTTGGATGGTTATGGCATCAATAGTAATGCCTTCCGCTTTCATTTTTTGGATATATTTCACAAAATACTGTGCGTAAACACCATAATATTTTGGTTGTAAACTGCCTCCAATGCTGCTGTTGTTGTCTTTCATCCAAACTGGTGGAGACCAAGGGCTTCCCATAATTTTGATGGTCGGATTGATTGTCAAAATTTCTTGCAAAAGCGGAATTAAATGAGTCATGTCTGAAGCAAGACTGAATTGGTTCAGGTTAATGTCTGTTTGTCCTGAAGGCATATCGTTGTAAGAAAAAACGGTTCCGTCCAAATCAGAAGCGCCAATACTAATTCTTAAATAACTTATGGAGATTGAATTGTTGTTTATGCCAAATAATTCCTGCAACAATGCTTGTTTTTTATCCGCATTTAACGAATTGATAACTTCGGCGCTACCGCCGGTAAGTGAAAATCCAAATCCGTCAACAGATTGAAAAGTTTGGGAATCATCTACTTCAATATTTGGATAATTGTTATAGGAATCAATGAATGCCAAAATACCTGTTTGTTTTTGAAGTTTCACGGATTGGTCAGCTTTTGTGAGCCAAAAATCAACTTCATTACTTACAGCCGGCGGTTCAGGCAATGGATTATTTTCTTCATTATTTTGTTTACTGCAATTGTTTAAGGCAATAAAAGCAAACATTAAAATTAGAGATTTCATCATAGTACATATTTTATTTTTCATTTATGATAAATAAATTTAACATAAACAGGCAAATGGTCTGAAGGATATTTCAAATCTTTTGAATCGCTCAAAATGGCATATTTATGAACTTTTAAATCACTGTCTTTAGAGATAAAAATATAATCAATCAATGTGGTCACTGGTTCATGATGGTTAAATCCATTAAAAGTTCCTGTTGGTCCAAAAGGTTTTTCTTCGGAAATATCCCTGCTGTCATCCATATGATTTTTTAGTGAAATGATTCTTTCTGAAGTTGGTTCAGAATTAAAATCACCCATAAAAATAACCGGATAATTTTTAGTGTTTACAGCCGCTATTTTTGAAAGTATCAATTCAATACCTTTAGTTCTTGCAACCTCTCCAACATGATCCAAATGGGTGTTGAAAACCCAAATATTTTTTCTGGTTTTTTTATCTTTAAGCAGGGCATAGGTGCAGACCCGGTTGTAAGCCGCATCCCAACCTTTTGAAACTTTATTTGGTGTTTCAGAAAGCCAAAAAGTATTGGATTCTTTTAGTATAAATCGGTCTTTTTTGTAATAAATATTGGACGATTCCCCTGTGCCTTTTCCTTCCCTTCCAATACCTACCTGGTCGTATTTAGGAAGCATTATTGAGATATCAAAAACTTGATTTGGTTTTGCTTCCTGAATTCCAAAAATATCAGGCTCATAAAATTGAATTTGTGAGGTAAGGAATTCTTTCCTCAATGGCCAGGCATTTTTGCCGTCAACCGCAACATCCAAACGAATGTTGTAGGTCATTACTTCCAAAGTTTGTGCATTTGAATGAATACCCAAAAGCAAAAAAATTAATAAAATATTTATACTTTTCATCTAATTTATTGTGAATGCTTCCTTTAAAATAAAAAAAGAAGTAACCAAGAACTAAAAAAATTATTATTGGTAAATCCTTACATAATCAATTTCCATACTTGATTCTGTGAAATTGGAATCTATCGCACCGCCAAAAGTTCCGCCCATGGCCACATTAAAAATCAAGAATTGTTTGGCATCAAAAGGCCAGGTACTGCTATTTTTGGTGGCAGGATTATACGTGTAATGAACCACGCCATCAACAGAAAAAACCATACTTTGACTTGTCCACTCAACGGCATATACATGAAAAGCCGTTGATACATCGGCCAAAGTTTTTGAACCGGTATTTGATGTGTTACCATAACTGGAAGGTGTATGCATGGCGCTTGAAACAATTCCTTGTCTGTTTCCGGCATGTTCCATAATGTCAACTTCTCCGCAAGCCGGCCAACCTACCGTTGCAATATTTGATCCCAACATCCATATTGCAGGCCAAGTGCCTCCGCCATGGGGAAGTTTTGCCCTTACTTCAACTTTACCATATTTAAAATCGAATTTACCTTGTGTTTTCATTCGTGTTGAAGTGTATTCAGCGCCTTGATAACTTTCCTTTTTTGCCGTAATTTTTAATATGCCGTTGGCAATTACAACATTGTCTGTTCTGTTTGTGTAATATTGAGATTCATTATTTCCCCATCCGCCTGCACCTGTATCATAGGTCCATTTACTGGTATTTGGATTGCCTGGAGTATCAAATTCATCAGAAAAAATAAGACCTGAATTTACCTTTATGGTTATTGTGATACTTTTTGAAATAAATTTATCGGCCTTGTAAGCCGAAACAAAGACATTATAATTTGTTATTCCGCCACCTGTATAAGTGTAAGAAATAGAATTGGTTGAAGTTTCTGCAGTATCTCCATTACCAAAATTAATTTTATAAGAAGTGGCATTGTCGGCTGAAAAGTTAAAAATAATTTTGCCGCTGCCATCTCCATTAGGATTGTTGGTATTTGCGCCAACAAGATTTGCAGTGAGTGTAAGGTTAGAAGGGGTACTTGTGTCAATTGGGTCGTTATCATCACTTCCGCCGCCACAAGAAAACATAAGAATTGAAAATAATACTATAGGAAGAATAATCTTGTGAAATTTGAAAGGGATAGGCATAAAAGAATTTTTATAATATTGAATATAAAATGAAGGGGTAATTTACCCCTTCATTTTAAAATTAATTTTTAGTCAACTGCAATTAATATTGCAAACCAACCAAGGCCGTCAGCTCCAACAGTTTTAATTGACATTTCATTTGCAGATCTTGATAAGATTACATATTTATGGTCACCGCCAACATAAAATCCGTGGTATCCAATGTTTGAAAATGTTAATGTTTCTTTTCCGCCAGGTGCAGATAAATTCCAGTTTTCGCTGTAATCTGCCAGTGCATAAATAGCTTCCCCATTACCATCGGGCGTTAATCCTTGATCACCGCCTAAATCAGCAGCCATAGCCGCTAATTTTCCAAACGTATCACCATTTGTAACGTGCGTAAATGATCCGTTCACATTAAAAATGAATCGGTCATCATAAGCGCCAAATCCTTCTTTATCATTAGGACCTGCAGCCCACCAAATTGGTGCGTCAGAATCAGCTGGGCCAACACCAAAATGTCCTGTAGCTTCAGATTTTAATCTCCAAGTTCTTGAACTGTCTGATGTTAACATTGTCAATAAATCGGCAGGAGGTGCGTACACCACTAAAACCTCTACTTCAACAGTTTTGCTGCTTGAAACACCGCCTGTTCCATAAGCCACAACAGTTACTGCATATTTCTTAAGGCCTGTTGTTCCAAAAGTGTAAGTTTTTGTTCCTAAAGCAGATGTTGATTCAGTGCCATCATATACAAATCTGTATGTGATAGCATTATCTGCAGTAACATTAAAATGAACCGTTCCACTTCCGTCTCCGTTTGGATGGGTGGCATCTACGCCAACAATTTCAGTTGTTATCACCATATTTGTAGGCGTAACAAGATCACCAAACTCATAGTTTTCTTTTTCGCAGCTGCTAAATACCAGCGCCAATGAAAGAAAAGTCAGAATATATTTTATATTTTTCATAAGTATATCTTAAAAGTTTAATATTTAAAATTTTGCAATATCATCTATATATATTGTATAATTAGATGATCCGTCACCTTGAGTTCCATTGTCCATAATTAAGACAAGATTGTAATACTCAAGACTTGCATCAACTCCTGTAATAGTAAAAGTTAGTGTTTCCCAAGCATTTGCAACAGTTGTTGTTGCTGTTATCTCGGCTGTAGCTTTAGTTGCTGGCCAAGGCGCTGTGTCTTCAAATTTCATCAATAATTTTAAACCAGCTCTTGGTGACCATACTTTTGCAGATATAATTATAGATTCTGTTAGCTCAAATGGTATGTCTGTCGTAATCTTAGAACCTGCCCAAGGTTGACCAGCATTTTTAATTAACTGAGCTACTTTTGCAGAAGAATTTCCATTTGTATCAGGATTAGCTATAACTGAAATTGCTCCACCATCAAATGAACTTAAAGCAAAGTTTGGTTCAAAATCTAAAAAAGAAGCAACAGAAATATCATCTACATATATTGTATAATTAGATGATCCGTCACCTTGAGTTCCATTGTCCATAATTAAGACTAGATTGGAATACTCAAGACTTGCATTAACTCCTGTAATAGTATAAGTTAATGTTTCCCAAGCATTTGCAACAGTTGTTGTTGCTGTTATCTCGGCCGTAGCTTTTGTTGCTGGCCAAGGCGCTGAATCTTCAAATTTCATCAATAATTTTAAACCAGCTCTTGGTGACCATACTTTTGCAGTTACAGTTATAGATTCGGTTATATCAAATGGTGTATCAACTGTAATCTTAGAACCTGCCCAAGGTTGACCAGCATTTTTAATTAACTTAGCTACATTTGCTGAAGAATTTCCATTTGTATCAGGATTAGCTACAACTGAAATTGCGCCACCATCAAATGAACTTAAAGCAAATGGATCCTCAAAATTAATTGGTAATGCTCCTGCAACTGGATTGCCTGTAGGCGCTTTATAAAAATAAATATTATCAATAAAAACAGTTCCATCTGCCCATGGGTCGCCTACAAATTTTAATTGAAAAATATCGGCAACAGTTAAACCTTGGCTTGTAAATGCAGAAATTGGAATATTTATGCTAGTCCATTTATCAGCTGTAAGCGTACTCCAAACAGGTTTTTCACCATTAGATAAACTAATCAAAGATGTTTCAATTCTGGCTACATCAGCAGTCCAAACATCCATATGAAGAAATTCCATTCCTGAAACGTCAACACTAACACCATCAGCCAACGCAATGCCTTGGTAACTTAAATTAATGTATTGCAGCATTTTATCTCCATTCAAATTAAATTCAGCCCAACTGCTCCCTTGACCGCCTTGTCCCCAATCTGGGAAATAATTGGTACCTGCCACATCATTGTATTTTGAACTATAAATAGAAATAACATCTGATGCATTTCTTGCTGGTTGTGATGGTGCTGATGTTAATGGCTGAAGAATGGCAGTTACCACAAACTCTTCTGTATATTCAGTAGTTTGAATGGCTGCACTTTTTGATACGACTCTAATGGTGTATGTTCCAGCTTCTTGATAAATGTAAGAAGCAGTCCCACCATTATTTGCAGATACTGGTTCATCGTTGCCCGCTTCTCCAAAGTATACGTCGAACAACATTGCAAAATCAGCAGTTGCCGTAACGTTTACCTTTTTTGAAACGGCCAAATCATTTTTAATAACGACCACTAAATTTTGAGGAGCTTTAAAGGAAACCACTAAATTATGGGTCATTTCAGTTTTTAACCCAGTAATGCCAATAGCCACTATTTTAACAGTGTAAATTCCTTCTTTATAAACGTGAACAATGCTTTTGCCTTGTTTTACGTTGCTAGGTAAAGCTGTATTGTCACCATAAAAAATGTCAAAAGAAACTGCACCTTCGGCATTTGGCGTAATTGTCACTGTACCTGTATTGTCTTGTGTTACATTGAACAATGCATCAACATTTGCAGGAGCAGCGGCAGTTGATAAAAAATCCAGACTGCCAAAATCCTCATCGGTACAACTCCAAATAGCTGTTACGATTAAAATCGCACTTAAAAAATATTTTAATAATTTCATGTTTTTATATTTTTAATTATAATTTGGGTTTTGAACCAATTTTGTATTTTCCAATTCTTTGTAAGGAATAGGCAAAATTTCGTGTTTTCCGGCAACAAATCCTCTGCTGCTTAATTTTGTTGCTGCTTGTCCAGTTCTAACCAAATCAAACCATCTATGGCCTTCTCCGGCTAATTCCAATCTGCGTTCTGCCATAATAGCATTCATTGTTACAGGAATTGAAGGCAATCCAACTCTGGCTCTAACGGCATTAAGCAATGCTTGTGCTCTATTTATGTCAGTTCCTAACAATGCTTCAGCTTCCATTAAATAGGTATCTGCCAAACGAATTGCATAGGAATTTTGACGGTAATTTAAGATTGCATCACCAGCTCCTGTGTGTTCAACTGCTTTTGTAGGTGTGAATTTATTAAGAAAATACCCAGTGTCTTGATAACCGCCTATATAGTCTGCATCTCCAGCTTCTTTTAAAGCTTTCATATCTAAGATAGTTGCACCAAAACGAGGATCATTTTTTAATAAGTCGTACAATTCAGGTAAAACAGGATTGAAACTCCAACCAGAAGGTAAATCAGGCGCATTTGCAGTTACTTTTACGTAACTTCTTGGACCTACCATAGTATTAATAGTATTACCTTCATCAGATCCGCTTCCCCAATTTCCCCATCCGGAAAGGCCTACATTGGTGTGTGCAACTTCTAGAACAGCTTCAGTGTTAAATTTATTGTCAACCACCCAAAGATCATTAAAATCTTCTAATAATTTATAACCATATTGGCTGGTTTGTCCAGGTGTACCATTTACTTGTGCCAATTGCTCAGCTGCCATAGCATTTTTATTTTGATACAAATAAACTTTTCCAAGCAATGCTTGTGCGGCACCTTTTGTAAATCTTCCAGCCTCATTAGCAAGGTTTAATGTTGCAGGTAAATCAGTAATAGCAGCTTTAAGATCATCTTCAATTTGTTTATATACATCCTCTTTGCTAGACTGTGTTACATTATACATTTCTGAAGAACTGATTGGCTCAAGAATTAAAGGAATATTGCCAAACATTCTCACCAAATTAAAGTAGTAATTGGCTCTCAATGCTTTAGTCTCAGCAGCATAGCGCGTTTTTAAACTTTCATCCATTGATGCATCTGGCAATCTTAAAAGCAAAATATTTGCTCTGTAAATGCCTTGGTAATGATCGCTCCAAAAACTTAGCGGCATATCAATTGGATTTAAGGAATAATTTGAAAAAGATTGTATTCCTGCTCCATCAGTAGAGTTTCCGCCTCCTGCATAAAAATCATCAGAGCCGGCATTAAACATGGTTACCATGTTTTCAAAACCACCTGAATTTTTTCTCATCACATCATAAACAGCTACAAGCCCTGAAAATGCCTGTTCTTGATTAGCGTAATAGTTTCCTGAAAGAAATACGCCTTTTGGCTCAACATCTAAATATTCATCAGAACAAGATATTACTGTAGCTACCATTGCAATAGCAAATAATAGGTACTTATATTTTTTTGTTTTCATAATTTATTATTATTAAAATTGTAAGTTAACACCAAACATAAAAGATCTCGCCTGAGGGTAATAACCTCTGTCTATCCCTAAAACATTTCCTCCAATTTCCGGATCGTAACCAGTGTAATTGGTTAGTGTTGCTAAGTTTTCACCAGTAACATAAAGTCTCAATTTTTGAGCTCCAATTTTACTTATGGCGTTAGATGGCAATGTATAGCCTATTTGAACGGTTTTAAGTCTCACATAATCGCCGTCTTCTAAATAAAAATCTGACATTCTGCCAAAGTTACCATTCGGGTCACTGGTAATAAGTCTAGGATAATCATTAGATGTTCCTTCACCTGTCCATCTGCTTAATGCAACAGATTGATAATTTGCTGTTGGAACGTCTAGTCTTCTTAATCCTTGGAAAATTTTATTTCCTGCAGCACCTTGCGTAAACACCAAAACGTCAAAACCTTTGTAATCAGCATTCAATGTCAATCCAAAAGTGTATTTTGGGATTGGGCTGCCTAAAAATTGTTTGTCATCATCTGTGATGGTTCCATCTCCATTTGCATCAACCCATTTAAAATCTCCAGGACTTGCGTTTGGTTGAATTAATCCGCCAGCAGTGTTGGTGTAAGCATTAATTTCTGCAGCGTTTTGGAAAATTCCGTTGGTTTCAAAACCATAAAATGAATTATAACCTTCACCAACTTGCGTTCTGGTTATGTTTCCCATTGATTGGTATCCGGCGGCACCAGAGGTAATAAAATCTTTTCCAAGTCCTAAATAAGTAACTTCATTTTTTAAGTATGAAACATTACCATTTGCTGAAAATTTTACATCGCCAAATTCTTTTTTATATCCCAACTCAAGTTCAATACCTGAATTTTCCATATCGGCAACGTTACCTAATGGGCTACCTGTTGCGCCAACGTATCCAGGAATTTCAGTGAATTGTAAAATACCCGATGTTTTTTTGATGAAATAATCAAATGTGACATTTAAAGTATTGAACAATTTTGCTTCAAAACCAACATTTAATTGTGCAGTTTCTTCCCACTTTAAATCTGGATTGTCAGGTGCATTTGGGCTGTAACCAGTAATTATTGTTGTGCCGTCAAGACCGATGGTATAATTTCTTCCACCGTTAACAAGTGCCAAATATCCAAAATCTGGAATTGCATCATTTCCTGTAACACCCCAGCCACCTCTAATTTTAAGTTGGTCAATGATTTCATTTTCAGTCCAAAAATCTTCTTTATAAGTATTCCAACCTAATGAAAATGAAGGGAATATACCGTATCTGTTGTTTGTACCAAATCTTGAAGAGCCGTCGCGACGAATAATACCTGTAAATAAATATTTTTCATCATAGTTATAATTTAACCTCGAAAATAATGAAGTCACTTTATGCTCTGTCCCATCATAAGAGCTTGTTACTTTATCTGTTGCGGGTATGTTAAAATTAAAAGAAGCGTCCTTGCGATTATCAACAGGAATGTTGAAAAAAGTAACACCAACCCCGCTTGTTATATTGTCAATATAAACTCCTTGTCCTAATAAAATGGTAAAATTATGTTTTTCAAGTTCTTTAGAATAAGAAACGGTATTTTCTAAATTCCATCCGAATCCTCTATTTCTGCCTCTTGAGATATTATTTTGTGAAGTAGAATTGGTTGCATTTAAATAAAATTCAGGTGTAAAACTTTCATATCCCCAATAAGCAAGTGTAGCGCCAACGGATGATTTAAATTTTAAACCTTCAACAGGTGTTATTTCAAGAAATGCATTTCCCACTAAATCATCAGACCAGCCATAGTTTCCTAATCGGGTTTGAATGTAAGCAAGCGGGTTTGTCATTTCTTGCCCAACGATACTTGAAATTCCATAAGGATTTCCGTTTGCATCTCTCATTACGGCATTGGTGCTGTATGGCGCACTATTTGCAATCACAGGATCTGTAATTACCGATTTTGTAATAGGATCAAGATTTAACGCAGAACTTAATGGTCCGCCATATTCACTATTGGTGTTTCCTAAACCTATTTCTTTTTTGTGCGCATAACCCAAGGTTTGCCCAACAGTAAAGTATTTTGATATTTTATGGGTTGAATTCAATCGGATACTTTTTCTGTCAAACTTTGAAATGTCAGAAGTTACAATACCCTCTTGTTCACTAAGTCCAAAAGATGCATAAAAAGTTGAAATATCATTGCCCGCACTTAAGCTAACCTCATGAGAAGTACGCAATGCATGGTCATTAAAAATAATAGATTGCCAATCAGTTCCATAACCTAAAGTGGATAAATTGGGAAATAAAACAGGACCACCATCAGCTACAGATTTCTCATTCATTAAAGCACCATATTCTGTGGCGTTTAATAATGAAACTTTATTAGCGGCTCCTGAAACACCAGTAAAACCTGTATAATTAACACCAATTTTTCCTGATTTACCTTTTTTAGTGGTAACCAAAATAGCTCCAGATGCAGCACGAGCACCATAAATTGCCAATGAAGCGGCATCTTTTAACACTTCGATAGATTCAATATCGGATTGATTAAGATAACCAATTCCTCCAGAACCCACAATTACACCATCAACAACCCAAAGAGGATTATTTCCGCCATAAGTGTCAAATGTTGTGATACCACGCACTCTCACTGTTGATGCCGAACCTGGTTGGCCAGAATTGGCCGCAATTACAACACCTGATACTCTTCCTTGAAGTGCTTGTTCAACTCTTTCAACAGGAAGATTCTCTAATTCCTCAGCTTTAACGCTAGAAATCGCACCTGTTACAACACTCTTTTTTTGAGTTCCATACCCAATTACAACAACTTCCTCTAAACTCTGAAGATCTTCATTAAGTACTACGTTCAAAAAATTGGCATTATTAACTAAAACTTCTTTAGTTGTAAAACCAACAAAAGAGAAAACAAGTGTTTCTCCTTTTTGAATATTGGAAATGCTAAAATTTCCTTCAAAATCTGTAGATGCTCCTTTGGTTGTGTTTTTAACAACAATGGATACTCCTGGCAAAGGCTCGCCGCCAACACCAACTACAACTCCTTTTACTTCATAGTTTTGGGCGGAAGCGATAATTCCTACAAAACTGAGAAAAAATGATAAGATTAATGATTTCATATATAATTGATTAATTTAAGTTTTTATAAAGATAAATCTATAACCTCATAAAAATTGGAAACCCACCTATACAAAAAATATACAGGTTGTTTTTAAATTAAAAACTAAGCAGTTTAAGCATGGCAAGTGGTCATTATTGCTCAGGCAGGCATTGGAAAAAAGTGTTAAATTAACGTTAAAATGTAGTGAATAAAATGAGTAAATTTAATTTACTATAACCTTGTAGTTATAGATATGTTGAGGTAATGTTGTAGTGGTTTTATGTTTTGTAGCAGTAACCTATATATTTAAAATATACGCTACAAGACTATCTTCGTGTGGTAAGTCCATTTTTTTGCGTAAACGATATCTTTTTATCTCCACACTTCTCACAGAAATATTTAATAAAGGCGCAATTTCTTTAGAAGAAAGATTTAAACGTAAATAAGCACATAAACGTAAGTCGTTAGGGCTTAAGGAAGTATGTAATGATTTAACTTTCTTTAAAAAATCACTGTCGGCATTGTTAAAAGCTTCTTGAAACAACTCCCAGTCACTGGTGTTTGCAATATTTTTGTTAATAATTCTAATAACCGGTTTTATATTGGTTTCATCTTTAACCGAGGCCAACTCATCTTTAATGGTTCTTAAGAGTTCGTTCTTATTGATGATGTTCATGGTTGATACGGATAATTCTCTTGTTTTACTATAAATTTCACTTTGCAGTTTTTCATTTTTCAATCGCATAATCACTTTTTCATTTTCAAGTTGCGACAAGGCAAAATCACGCTGTTTTCTTTCCATTAACTTTTGTTTTTGTTTGGCGTAATAATTTTTATAAAGGTTATGTATTAAAAACAGCAACGCGCTAAATAAAATAAAATAGATTAAAAGCATTGGAGTTGAAAGCGCCCAAGGTCTTTCAATTCTAAAAGAATACGAGGCAATATTGGAAGAAAGCACATTCCCAATTTTTGCTTTAACATTGAAGGTGTAATTTCCGGAAGGTAAGTTTTTAAAGGAAACTTCAGAATTTGTGGACCAATTGCTCCATTCATCATACATGCCTTCTAACTGATATTGATAATTTACCTCTGAGTATTTATCAAATTCGGGAACACTGAAAGTAAAAACCAAATTATTGTTTCGAAATTCAAAAGCCCCATTATTTTCTAAAGAAACTGGTGTGCTTTGTGCATTAAGAATACTTTTGTCAATTGAATTTATCCCTATTTTAAGAGGCTTTTCATTATTTGTTTTATCCAAATTCAAAATAATATAACCTCTGGATGTACCAAATAAATACTGGCGTCCAGTGAGGTTGGTCATGCTTTCAAAACCGGCTATATCCCTTCTTAGTGATGCAGGCAAGTAAATTTTAATCGTTTTGGGAATGTTATTTAATTGACCGGGCGTGAAATAAACGATGTTTTTATTCGTGAATCCCCAAAGTGTATTTGTTTTAGGGTCAACAACTAAATTTCCTGAAAAATAAGTGTCGTTCGCTAAAAAATTGGCCGACATTAATGAGTCTTTAACAAATTTTTCCTTTTTATTGTTATACCTAAAAATCCCTTCTTTTATCGTGTAAATGATATCATCATTGTACTTTATTAAACTGGATTTTAGTCCTTTTTGTACACTTGTTTCAGTGGAATATTGCAAAACTTTTGTAAAATCATTGCTAATTTTTAATTTAAATACTCCTTTATATTCATGGCTCACAAACAATTGATTGTTATCAACTAATTCAAAATGTCTGCTCGAAATATCAAACCCTTCAACTTTATTTCTTATTTTCCAGGTGCTATTTACTTTTTCTAATATAAAAAGCCCATCATAATTTCCCTGCAACAACAAATTTTTATTGCTATTTATATATTTTATATCCCAGGTTCCCATCTTATCAGAAATAAGTGAAGCAAGGTTGTCATTGATAATAAATGTACCTATGTTATGTCCGCAAAAAAGCGTATTGTCAATTACTTTTAAACACCAAACCTGACCGTTAGTGCCCTTAACAAACTTAAAATCGTCTTTGGAATTGATATTTTTATAAAACAAACCCTGATTGGTGCCAAGATAGAGGTTGTTTTTAAAGATTACAGAAGTGTAAACAGTTCCTAATTTCCCGTAAATATCATTGTAAATACTAAAAGGTGAATTTAAATTGATAACACTGATGCCATTGTCTAAGCCAAGCCAAACATTGTGGTCACTATCTTCAAACATGGATAAAACAGTGTTGTTATTTAAACCATTTTTCTGATTGATATTTTTAAGAAGATTTCCGTTGATATCAATATGATAAATTCCATTAGAAATTGTTCCCAAAATAAAACTGCCGTCTGCAAGTTGTAAGCTGCTATAAACACTCATGGACGAAATTTCATCATTCGATGGGAAATCCCATTTTGAAAGTTTTTCATCTTCAAAAAAATAAAATCCTTTTTCCTGGGTTTGAAGCAGCATTTTTTTATTGACAGAAAAAATATTGACTAAAATATTATTTTGCAATATTGAATGGTTAGAAATCAACACAGGGTTTCCGTTTTCAATTTTATAAAGGCCATCATTCATTTTTTGAAAATAAATGCTTTCATTTACTTTAAATACTTTTGGAAGGTTGGTTTTAGAATTAATGCTTTTAAAAGACTCATCAACCGTGTTGTAAATATAGATGCGATGCAAAGATTGAAACAACACCCAATTGTCAAATTTCACAATATTCCAAAATTCTTCTTCAAGTAAAGGTTCTTTCAATTTTTTGCTTAGGGAAAAGTAAATCAAATTTCCGAAATCATTTTTTTCCCAATACCCAAATTCCATATAACAACCTGTATATATTTTGTTGTCTATAACATTTACAGAGCGTAAACTTGATTTGTTGGGCGTTGGATACAATTTCCAATTTGAACCGTTAAACTCTAACAATCCGCTGCTGTTTGCAACATAAATATAATTATCTGCCGATTGTGAAATGGACCAGTTCTGATTTTCAGCGCCATAAATTTCCGGGGCATAATTTTCAACAGGCGGCAGTTCTTGAGCCTCCATATAAATAGTGGCCATGAACAGAAAGAATTGTATCGATTTTTTAAAGAATTTCAATCAGTATAAATTAAAAATAGGTTCGTTACAATATTACAATATTTTTTGCAACTGTTTTTTTGAGGATTGTGTATTTTTTTATTGGGCAAAAATGGAGACCAAACCAAAATCCTATTTTGGGCGTTCCCGCATTTTCGGCGGGCAGGCCGCACTAAAAAAGCGGGCGGGCTTTTCGCTGCAATCTGTAATCACTCGTTTCTTGCAATTACAGGATTTCCGCTGCATTCCCTAACGCAAAACGATTTTTGATTTACGATCTTTTTTAATACCTATACCAATAGATAACTTCCAGCTCGTAACTACAACAATTAAAAGTAAAAAAATGAACGAGTCGCTTGAGCTGGCAGAGTAGTCGAATTCATAATTATTTTCATAGCGCACCTTGCTGTTAAAAAATCATTAAAATTAAGCGTTTTATCAATTAATATAATACGCACCAAACATTTAACATTTAACTTCTAATTTTTAATATTATAATGCTTTTTAAAAACAATAAACGCAGCGATTTTTAGAATTTAGCCTTTTATGGCTATATTTGCCGCTTGAAACAGCTTTTTATGAAACCTAACATTGAGGAAACATCCAGTAAAGTTAGCCAGGAACAAATTGATTCCTGCATTGCTATATTGGAACAATTGGTTAATGACACCAATCAGGTTTTTGAGCTCTCGGAAGAAAAACGAATTGCATTATTTAAAGCTGCCGGAATGTTAACGCGGCCAAGCCGTGAGGCATTTTCTCAGGGAAAAAAAGACGCCAAAAAATCCATCAAACGCAAAATGGTCGCACGCGATCGTCATGCACGAAAAGAAACGGGCATCAGAAGCGCCCGTGAAGCCATTATTTTTGAAGCGCCAAAGTTAATGGAACACATTGATGCCTCAAAAAACAAAAAACTCGAACTCGAATCTCCTAGAAATTGCTACGTATGCAAAGCGGTTTACACCAAATTGCATCACTTTTACGATACCATGTGCCAGGAATGCAGCGATTTTAATTATGCCAAACGTTTTCAATCCGCTGATCTTTCTGGACAAGTGGCAGTTGTTACTGGTTCTCGTTTAAAAATAGGCTATCACATTACCTTAATGTTGTTGCGTGCAGGCGCAACGGTGGTTGCCACCACAAGGTTTCCTGTGGATTCCGCATTGCGATTTTCCAAGGAAAAAGATTATTTTGATTGGGCGGATCGTTTAAAAATTCACGGACTCGATTTAAGGCATATTCCAAGTGTGGAGATTTTTTGCAATTATATTGAGCAGCAATACAGCCGATTGGATATTCTCATCAACAATGCTGCGCAAACCGTTAGAAGACCGGCCGGATTTTACCATCATTTAATGGCAAAAGAAGAAATGAATTTTGATGATTTGCCGCAGTTTGCTAAAAATTTGCTCAGCAACCATCACAACTGTTTGCAGGAATTGAGAAATCTTTCTTCAGAAATCGCAAACAATCAAACCAATATTCCGGTAACCTGGCACGGATCGGAGCCTGGAATCGGACTGAGTTCCTCAGCAAAATTGTCTCAAATTCCTTATAGTTTCGACAATTCTTTAACGGCCAGTGAAGTTTTTCCGGAAGGAAAACTGGATGCCGATTTACAGCAGGTAGATTTAAGAAAAACAAATAGCTGGCGATTGAAATTGGGTGAAATTGAAACCACGGAAATGATAGAGGTTCAATTGGTGAATGCCGTTGCGCCATTTGTGTTGTGCAACCGCTTGTCCAATTTAATGAAAAAAGAAAATACCGGACAAAAACACATCATCAACGTGTCGGCAATGGAAGGAAAATTTCACCGATTTACAAAGCAAGATCGACACCCACATACCAACATGGCCAAAGCAGCATTAAACATGATGACGCATACTGCGGCTTCAGATTTTGCTAAAAGCGGCATTTATATCAACGCGGTTGACACAGGTTGGGTGACCGACGAAGATCCGGTGGATTTGTCGAAACATAAAATAGAAGTGCACGATTTTCAGCCGCCTTTGGATATTGTTGATGGTGCGGCACGCGTCATGGATCCGTTATTCGATGGCATCAATACCGGTAAACATTGGAGCGGTAAATTTTTAAAAGATTATCGCCCGATAGACTGGTAAAAGATTTAAAAAGTTAAATATTAAATATTAGAAGTTAAATATTAGAAGTTAAATATTAGATATTGAAAGTTAAAAGTTTTTAGGTAAGCAATTAAAGAAACAGTTACAAAAATAAACGATTAAACAGTTAAACATTCAAACAATGGAAGAACAGCCAAACAATCCGCTTCACGGCGTTAAACTTGCAGAAATACTTCAATTTTTGGTGGCGATGTATGGCTGGGAAGAATTGGGTGAACGCATTAACATCAATTGCTTTAAATCGAATCCTTCCATAAATTCGAGCTTAAAATTTCTAAGAAAAACCCAATGGGCGAGGGACAAAGTTGAAAATCTTTATTTGCGTTCCATCAAATAAAAATTCTAAAATTGTTACGCACTTCTGTTTGTAAAAAATACTACTTTTACATTATAAATTCTTGAATATGCCAAATAAAAAATATAAAATAGCTGTATTGCAGCTAAATTTAAATGATATCGCTGAAAACAATCTTAAAAAATGTTTAAGCTGGGTAAAAGATGCCGCAAAACAAGGCGCGGAAGTCATTTCGTTACCCGAATTGTACAGCAGCCATTATTTTTGTCAGAGTGAAGACACCGATAATTTTGCATTGGCGGAAGAATTGTACAGCACGTCATTCATCGCTTTCAGCGCATTGGCAAAGGAATTGGGCGTGGTGATTATTGTGCCATTTTTCGAAAAAAGAATGGCAGGAATTTACCACAACAGCGCTTATATTATTGATACAGATGGCACTGAAGCCGGAATATATCGTAAAATGCACATTCCGGACGATCCGCAATTTTATGAAAAATTTTATTTTACGCCGGGAGATATCGGTTTTAAATCATTTCCCACCAAAAAAGGCAATATAGGCACGCTGATTTGTTGGGATCAATGGTATCCGGAAGCGGCCAGATTAACGGCTTTGCAAGGCGCAGAAGTGTTGTTTTATCCTACTGCCATTGGATGGCTTCCGCTTGAAAAAGAAGAATATGGCGCAAAACAGCACAATGCCTGGATGAGCGTAATGAAAGGCCACGCCGTGGCAAACGGTGTTTATGTGGCGGCCGCAAACAGAATAGGCTTGGAAAAATATGCACCAAATACGGCAGGTATTGAGTTTTGGGGATCTTCTTTTATTTGTGGTCCGCAAGGTGAAATATTGGCGCAGGCATCGCACGATAAAGAAGAAATATTGATGGCTGATGTTGATTTAAATCTGCAGGAAAATGTGCGTCAGAACTGGCCATTTTTTAGAGACAGAAGGATTGACGCTTATGGCGATATCACTAAAAGAGCCATCGATAAATAATGGAGCATCACAGAAGATTTCCGGCAGAATGGGAAAAACAACAGGGAATATTGCTTTGTTTTCCTCAAAACGGCAATGATTGGCCCGGAAAATATGGGGCAATTCAATGGGCTTTTGTGGAATTTATCAAAAAGATTGCGGCTGTTGAAGCTGTTTTTTTATTGGTTGCCAATGAAAAATTGATAGAAAAAGTGACTGGAATGATTGAAATGGCGCACGTGAAAACTGAAAATGTTTCTTTTATCATTCAAAAAACAAACCGAAGCTGGATGCGGGATTCCGGACCCATTATAGTTAAAAACGGAAAGAATGGGAGGGAAGCCTTAAATTTTAATTTTAACGGTTGGGCAAAATACTCCAATTACCAACTCGATAAATTGGTGCCATCAAAAGTTGCATCGTTTTTGGACATTCCGCTAACGCAGGCAATGTATCAAGGAAAACCAGTAATTGTTGAGGGTGGCGCTATTGACAGCAACGGAAAAGGAACTTTGTTAACTTCAGAAGAATGTTTGCTGCATCCCAGTATTCAAGTCAGAAATGAAAATTTCACCAAAGCAGATTATGAAGCGGTTTTTAAAGAATATTTGGGAATCACCAATGTAATTTGGCTGGGCGATGGCATTGTTGGCGATGATACGCACGGACATATTGATGATTTGTGCCGATTTGTAAATGAAGACACCATTATTACTGTGGTGGAATCTGATCCTAAAGATCCAAATTACAAGCCATTACAAGACAATTTAAAACGATTGCAACAGGCAAAACTGGAAAACGGTAAATCGCCCAACATTGTTTGTTTGCCAATGCCAAAACGAATCGATTTTGACAATTTGAGAATTCCGGCGAGTTATGCCAACTTTCTCATTTTAAACAAATGCGTTTTGGTGCCAACTTTTAATGATCCAAATGACAGGCTCGTATTAAATATTCTTGCCGATTGTTTTCCTGACAGAGAAATTATTGGCATAAGCGCCATCGATTTAATTTGGGGTTTTGGAACATTGCATTGCTTGAGTCAGCAAATTCCTGCTTAATTCATTCTGCACTTCCAACAAGGGGTTAAAACCCCTTGCCAATATCATTGCTGAACTTCCAACAAGGGGGTTAAAACCCCTTGCCAATATCATTGCTGCACTTCTAACAAGGGGTTAAAACCCTTTGCCAATATCATTGCTGAACTTCCAACAAGGGGTTAAAACCCCCTTACCAATATCATTGCTGCACTTCCAACAAGGGGTTATAACCCTTTGCCAATATCATTGCTGCACATCCAACATGGGGTTAAAACCCTTTGCCAATATCATTGCTGCACTTCCAACAAGGGGTTATAACCCTTTGCCAATATCATTGCTGCACATCCAACAAGGGGTTAAAACCCTTTGCCAATATCATTGCTGCACTTCCAACAAGGGGTTAAAACCCTTTGCCAATATCATTGCTGCATTTCCAACAAGGGGTTAAAACCCTTTGCCAATATCATTGCTGCACTTCCAACAAGGGATTTTGCCCCTTGAAAACAAAATATACATTGAGTTAGGGATTACTTCACCTTTATTATTTTGTTTTGGAGTTCAGTGAACTATGTTTGAAGCGGAAAACCTTTTTAGCGGTTTTTCACCGATAAAAAGTTTGTAACGAAGCCTGAACCCGCCAGTTGGCGGGAAACTTCCAAAATATTATTCGACTTAAATTGCTTTTATTAAAACATTTAAACACAAATATTTTAGGCTTTCATAATTTTTTAACTCATTTTTGGCTACAAATTAACAGCAATATTTTTTTTGCGAATAAATATTTCAATCATAATTTCCTTTAACAACAATTAATTATATTACTAATAGTCAGTTAGTTATGTTGTTTTAAATCGTTTTTAAATTTAGACTTAATAAAAATAATTTTAAATCATAGGGAAATAACCCTTAAAAGGCGGTACTTTTGTTGGTCATAAAACCAAAAAGTTTGTCCATAACAGCCATAGAATTAGAAGAGAGAAAAGCCGGTAAAGATCTTTACAGCTACCAAAAAGAAGCAATTAACAAAATTTTTAAATGCTTTGAGGATAAGCCGGATGATTACCATTTGTTATTCCAATTGCCTACGGGCGGCGGGAAAACGGTGATCTTTTCTGAAATTGTGAGACAATATTTGAAGCATCACAATAAAAAAGTATTGGTCTTGACGCATCGGATTGAATTGTGCAAGCAAACTTCGTCGATGTTAACCGAATTCAACGTTAACAACAAGGTAATTCACAGCAAAGCAAATTTAGACGACCAGGAAAATTACAGCTGTTTTGTGGCGATGGTGGAAACTTTGAATAACCGTTTAAATGACGATAAGCTTGATATTTCTGATATTGGTTTGGTAATTATTGATGAAGCACATTATAATTCCTTCACAAAACTCTTTAAATTTTTCGACAAATCGTTTTTTTTGGGCGTTACCGCAACGCCATTAAGTTCGAATATGCTATTGCCGATGAACGACAATTATGATGAATTAATTGTTGGGGAAACCATAGAATCTTTGATTCAAAATGAATTTTTATCGAGCGCAAAAACATTTTTATACAATGTTGGCTTAACTTCCCTTGTGGTTGGCGCCAATGGTGATTATACGGTAAAATCATCCGAAGATTTGTACTCCAACAATGATATGCTGGGCAAATTATTGTCGGCTTATGAAGAGCATTCCAAAGGAAAGAAAACATTGATTTTTAACAATGGAATCAGCACTTCGCTGCACGTTTATGAAATGTTTAGGGCGGCGGGATACACCATTGCGCATCTGGACAATACAGCCACAAAAAAAGAACGGGAATTTATTTTAAAGTGGTTTAAAAAAACACCAAATGCCATTTTAACTTCGGTAAGTATTTTAACCACCGGTTTTGATGAACCTACGGTTGACACTATTATTTTAAACAGGGCCACAAAATCGCTGACGTTATATTACCAGATGATTGGCCGTGGTTCCCGTATTTTAAAGACTAAAAACACGTTTAACGTGATAGATTTGGGAAATAATTTCCATCGATTTGGTCCGTGGGGCGCCGATTTAAACTGGCAAAGCATTTTTACTTCACCCAATTATTATCTGGACAAGTTGCTGAATGATGAAGAATTGGAAAGCAATTTTGAATACCAAATGCCTGCGGAATTACGTACTGAATTTTCGAACTCCCTAACAGTGCATTTCGATATCAAACAAACCTATAAAGATGCCGTTAAAATTGGGGAATCTTCAAAAGTGGTTTTGGAACGTTCCATTGCGCAACACGCAAAAATTTGTGTTGAAAACAGTGAGGATGTTTACGACGCTTTAATTTTGGCCAATAAATTAGGGGAAGATATTGAATACAGAATTCACCATTATACCAAATGCATCAGCAAAAGCACCACAAATTTTGCCGATTGGCTGAAAGACGATTACGGAAAAAAACTTCGTTTGTATTTACGCGATAATTTCGACAGTGTTTTTGAAGAAGTTTATGGGCGTCCGCCAGAAGATTAATTTATTTCCTGAATATTGATTTTAGCCAAATTTATTCTGATAAAGATCTTGTTTATTTTATAAATCATTTTATTTATATAATATAATTAATAGTGTATAAATACATTAAAACACATTACCTCAATAAATAAATTAAATATTGACATTTTTGCAATATGGCAAACATCATTAAAGAACAGCAACATATTTTAGACAAATTGAGCATTGAAAAACTCAATGAAATGCAGCAAGAAGCTGAAATTGCAATCAATTCCAACAACAATATTGTTTTATTGTCTCCAACCGGAACCGGAAAAACGTTGGCTTTTTTGTTGCCAATTATTAAAGCATTGGATGCAGATTGTGCTGAAGTTCAGGCATTGATTATTGTGCCTTCCAGAGAGTTGGCGATTCAAATTGAGCAGGTTACACGAGAGATGGGAACAGGTTTTAAATCGAATGCGGTTTATGGCGGACGTCCATTTTCAAAAGATAAAATTGAGTTGAACCATTTACCGGCCATTTTAATCGGCACTCCCGGCAGAATTGCAGATCATTTACGACGCGGCACTTTTTCAACTCAAAACATCTCCACATTGGTTTTGGACGAATTCGATAAATCATTGGAAATTGGTTTTGAAGAAGAAATGAAAGAGATTATTTTGGGATTGCCAAAGGTGAATAAACGCATTTTGACTTCGGCCACACAAGCTTTAAGAATTCCGAAATTTGTGGGATTGAACAATCCGGCTACCATCAATTATTTGAAGGAAGTTGAGGAAGAAGCACCACTTTTAAAAATAAAAACCATAATTTCTCCAACCAAAGATAAATTGGAAACTCTGGTAAAAACGCTTTGCCATATAGGAAATGAGCCCGCCATTGTTTTCTGTAATTTTAGGGATACCATTGAAATGGTGAGCGATTTTTTAAACGACCATAAAATTGAACACGGCTGTTTTTATGGCGGAATGGAACAAAAAGACCGGGAAAAAACCTTGATAAAATTTCGTAACGGCACACATCAGGTTATTGTGGCTACCGATTTAGCGGCCAGAGGATTGGACATTCCCGAAATAAAATATATTATCCATTATCAGCTTCCTTTAAAACTGGATGAGTTCACCCACAGAAACGGCAGAACGGCCCGTATGAACGCAAAAGGAACAGCATATGTGATACAGTGGGAAAAAGAAAAAAGATCGGAATTTACGGCTGATGCTGCTATTGAAATTCTTCAAAACAAAGCCACGCCAAAAACTTCCAAATGGGAAACGCTGTATATTTCAGGTGGAAGAAAAGATAAGATTTCAAAAGGCGACATTGCCGGATTGTTTATAAAACAAGGAAAGCTCAGCAACGACGAATTGGGAATTATTGAACTCAAACAAGATTGCGCTTTTGTGGCCATTCCTGCGTTAAAAGCAAATGAACTTATTAAAGTACTGAATAACACCAAATTGAAAAATAAAAAAGTGAGAATAGCAGTAGAGTAGCCTAAGTGTTTTTACTTTAAACTTTAATTCATTATTGTTCAATTTTATATCGAATAAAATAGAATTCAAATTACCTTTACATAAATTTACAATATGTCAAAACTATTCTCCGATTTAGGAATTTCAGCACCTTTGCTTAAAAGTTTATCCGATTTAAATATTTCTGAACCTACAGAAATTCAGCAAAAAACAATCCCTGTTTTACTGACAAAAAAAGATGATTTTGTGGGTTTGGCAAAAACAGGAACCGGAAAAACCGCAGCATTCGGATTGCCGTTATTGCAATTGATAGATATGAATAACCAACATATTCAGGCTGTTATTTTGGTGCCAACCAGGGAATTGGGTCATCAAATTTTTAGCAACATGCAAGCGTTCGCTACTTATTTGCCAGAAATTTCCATTGCGGAAGTTTGCGGAGGAATTCCCATAAAACCACAAATTGAACGCTTGTCGAACACCACACATATTGTGATTGCAACGCCCGGACGTTTAATTGATTTGATCAAACGCAAAGCAATAGACATAAAACTTGCCAATTATTTGGTGCTTGATGAAGCCGATGAAATGGTGACTTCGCTTAAAGATGGTTTGGATGAGATTTGCGCCGAATTGCCAAAAAAGAAACGGACTTTTTTATTCTCTGCAACTTTGCCGGGAACTATAAAACAGTTGGTGCAGAACTATATGTCAAAGCACGTTGTTATGGTAAGCGCCGATATGGAAACTGTCGGAAATCAGTCAATTGACCACGAATACGTGGTGGTTGAACCAATTGAAAAATTAGATGTTTTGATGCATTTTTTGACTTCAAAAGAAGGAGAACGCGGCATTATTTTTTGCAAAACCAAAGCAGCCGTCAATAAATTGGCCAAAAACTTGGCGATAAACCGATTTTCTTCAGGCGCATTACACGGAAGTTTGTCGCAACCAATTCGCGACCGGATTATGGGGCAATTTCGTGAAGGTTTTATCAATATTTTGGTGGCTACAGATTTGGCAGCCAGAGGTATAGACGTCAAAGAGATTTCGTATGTAGTGAATTACCATTTGCCAGATGTGGCAGAATTGTACGTTCACAGAAGCGGAAGAACCGCCAGGGCAGGAGCAAAGGGATTTTCCTTAACGGTTATTCAAGAGGAAGAAATTGAAAAATTGAAAGAATTTCAGGAGGAATTGGGCATCGATTTTAAGGAATTCAAAAAACCTGATTCTCAGAGTATTGAAGAAAATAATATGGTTTTGTGGGCAAAACAACTCTTTAAAACAAAACCCGACCACGAAATTCCGGCCAATTTAAAAGATAAAATCAAAACGGTGTTCCATCATTTAACCAAAGACGAACTGATTGAAAAAATGATGGCCAATTATGTGTTGAAACATAAAAACGATAATACTTCAGCTTCAGAAAATCTGCCTAAAAAAACCAAGTAGTTTTCCAAAAAAAATTGTAAAAATTTTAGCATTACAGCTTTCAAAAGTGATAACTCTCATTATTATTTTTGATATAAATCATTTTATTTCTTGTCCTCAGAAAGTACCTTTGTGTGTTAAAACAAGTTGTTATTCGATTTAAAGTAATTAAAATGAACAATTTAAATAGATGCGTTTATCCCATAGTCAACAAAATAATTTTGGGAGCTAACTAAAGAAAACATTGACAGAGTTTAAAATTGATGAAATAGGTTTAAGTGTTTTTTATTTATATATCACTGTTCTTGGTTTTCCAAAATCAAAATCTTGCAATCCAAAATCTGTCGTTCCATAGGAATTTGTTTTAAAAATATTATCCCCTTGTCCAGGGATATTTGGGTAAAATGAAACAGAAAATTGAAAAGAGTTAAACACTAAATAATCATTATTGATCATTACGCCAATTCCAATAGATGAAAACAGCCTGCTTTTTGTGAATCCTATATTTTCATTTCCAAGCATTGCGGCTGTATAATTGAAAAAAGGATTTATTCTAAAACCAATAACGTTCCAAGGCGAATAAAGCTGTGTTTGTAATGAAAGAACAAATTTCTTTGTGCCAAAAATGGCGCTGTCAAACCCATTGATTCCAGCACCATTATCACCCTGAAAACCAGCGCCATAAGTTCCTTGGAATGGAACATTTTCATTGAGTGCCAAATTGTCTCCAACCGATTTTAACCTGTTGTTTCCGATAATAATTTGTGGTTTTATAAATTGTCTCATTTTCCATTTCTTTCCCAATTCAACCAAATTGGTGAAATAATTCGCCTGAAATGAAAAAGCAGATTGTTCCGTTTTTTGGCCGTTGAAAAAAGTGCCATATTCAAAATTGGTGCTCAAGTAACCCCAACTGTGATAATTTCCGAATGAGGCTCTGGCGCCAACATACCATCTTCCAAGATTATTTTTTATTTGATAACCACCAGTAATTCCGTAAATTTTGCCTATTGGTACATTTTCAATAATGCCATAATTATACAAATATTGTTCTTCAACAAATTGCCGGGAACTAATTCCGATGCCACTTAAATAAAATGTTTCTCCAGAATAAAAATTGATGCTGTCATAGTCAAAAGTTGGACTTTCCTTGAACTGTACATTTAACAATCTGGTTGCGAACACTAAATTATTAGCACTGTATCTTGTAGCATGGTCCTTAGAAATAGGGAAGGAAATACCACCCCAAATATCCTGTGAACTGTATTTTAAATTTTGGTTGCTGTATTGCAATTGTGCATTTTGAAGGGAATCAATCCTAAATTGATTGTCAATATAAACGCCTCCGGCCCAGCGCGTAAAAGGGGAATAAAAAGTTCGTTCAATATTTAAACTTTTTCCAAAATGATCGTTTAACTCTGTATGATAGATGGCAGTTGTTTTAATATAAGTGTTTTTAATGTTTGGAATTTCATACTTCATGCTGTATGCATTTTTTCCGTCCTCAAAACGCTTAGAAAATCGGTTATAAAATTCGTGTCCAGTACCCAAAAAATTCCGTTCTTGAAGTCCTAAAGTGGTTTTTGAGGAAGAAATTGATCCTTTCGGCAAGGAGCTCCAAGTATCTAAAACTCGTATGAAAACATCGACCGAATCAGTGTTTTTTCCGGTTGGTTCCAAAGTAATTTTAACATCTCTTACATATTTTTGCAATCTTATTAAACGTTCCGATTCACTTACCAAAAGCGTATCCAATGGTTTGTTTTTTCTAAAAAGCAACAGATTTTTTATAGCCAATTTACGAGTTCTGATATGCAAATGGTTACCCGATTTTTCAATCCAGTTTCTTGCCTTTTTTGTTGTGTCTGAAATTGAAAATCCAAATGGATCCAAGGTTTGGATGTTGATATTTCTGATAATCTTACCTTCAAAATTCTTTCGGGATTTTTTTTTGAGCTTTTTGGAAATAACAGCATTTTTTATTCTTACCGGCTCAAAAATTAATTTGTGAAACATTTTGGTGAACTTTCTTTTTTTTGAATACTTTTCGATTTTTTCATACATTCTTGCAGAATCTTGTTTTACAGGTTTCTCTTGGGAAAATCCTATATTGAAGCAAAAAAAAGCCATCAGAAAAAAGTAAAATTTGAATTTCATTTTAGGTGTCTTTAGATAAAAATGTGAAAAACGTAGCCATATTCAGAAATTATTGATTTATTTAAAATGAAATCGGTATAAAATTATATACGCAGTGAATCCAGTTAAAATAACAGTTTTTTCATTAAGCAGAATAGAAAAACTTGATTGGAACCCTAATTCTTCTATCTTTCTTTTTTCAGAACTGTCATAGCCGTTAACAGGATTATTTCCATAACTATATCGCGCTATATCAACATAATTTTGTCCATTGGATGTAAATGTAAAAAATCCTAAAAAAATGGCTAAAGCTGTTTTCATGATTTCCTTATAAGTTGCTCTAAGTTAAAGAAAAAAGTATCATAAAACATGAATGGCTTTCGCTTAAAATAAACTTATTGAACCTTTCCTGACAATTAAAATTAAAGCGAATATATGTATAATTTATCAATTTGTTTTTCTTAATATTGGGGTCTTAAAAACCACCTTTTAAATCAACAATATTTTGTTATGGGCAAATTAAGAAGTCCGGCTTTCCTTATCATATTGGCGTTTTTTGCCATTTATGTCATTTGGGGTTCCACCTATCTTTTAAATAAGATTGCGGTAACTGAACTGCCGCCGTTTATGTTGGCTTCTATCAGGTTTATTACGGCAGGAATCTTAATTTTCATCATCGCAAAGTTTCTGAAAATTAAACTAAGCGTCACCCGAAAACAATTTATCAACAGTACTATTGCAGGTTTTTTGTTTTTATCATTTGGAAATGGGGTAGTGGTTTGGGCACTTAAATATGTCGACAGCGGATTTGCAGCACTTGAAACCGCCGCTCAGCCATTGGTGGTGTTGTTGCTGATGAGGATTCTTGAAGGAAAAAAAATAAAAGCGATGTCGGTTATCGGCATAATTTTAGGAATGGCAGGCATGTTTCTTTTGGTGAGCCAAAAACAGGTTATCAACCAGGAAGGAACCATCTTGGGAATGTCAATGATTTTTGTGTGTATCATAAGTTGGGGATATGGGAGTTTATTTGTTGCCAAAGCCGATCTTCCTCCAAACTTTTTTGTAAATACGGGCTATCAAATGGTTACTGGAGGCGTCACGCTTTTGGTGGCGAGTTTGTTATTTAGGGAAGAATGGACATATCCAACGCAATGGAGCCAGCCGGTGCAATTGTCCATGATTCTACTGATTGTATTTGGAAGTATTGTTGCTTTTACATCATTCAATTATTTATTAAGGGTGGTTTCTCCCGAAAAAGTGGCAACTTCTTCCTATGTAAACCCAATTATTGCGATGGTTGTTGGCTGGTATTTTTTAAATGAACAAATTACTTTTCAGTCTATTATGGCCGCTTTGGTGCTTTTAACAGGCGTTTATTTTATCAATACAAAGAAAAGTTTGATTATTTTTTCCCGATTCACCAAGCGAATAAAATACAAGCAAGGAGAAGTGATCATTAAAAAGATTGAGTAATTTTGTATTTATGACAAATAAAAAAGAGGTAAATAGCAGACCTACAATAGAAAAAGCATTGGTTTCAGAAAAAATGACCGCAGTTGAAAAATTTCAAAATACCACATTGCGACAAATCATTAAAATGAAACACGAGTTGCTTATTGCTTATTTCAATCATTATTTAGCAAGTCAAAAATTTGATTTTAAGGCTTTATCTGAATTACAAAAAATTGAATTTATTGAGCGTACTTTTTCAAAAGACAGCCAATGCAAAAATGAAATAAAAGGAATAATCATCGGCCATTTTACTTTGGATGAATTCTCTAGCTATAAAAACATCACTAAAGAAAGCAATAAAAGGATTTTATCGATGGTAAAAGAGCGAATTTTGAACACTTTAATTCAATAGTGTTTACTGTAAACTGCAGAAATTCTAAAATCAACCCATTTTCACTACATTGGCTTTTTTTAGCCTCATTTTTTGAACTTATAATCATAATTGTTTAACATATTTTAATATAAATTAAACAAAATAAACTAAAAAATGATTATTTTTGCAATTGTTCATGTATTGATGCACAACATTATTAAGATTAAAGTAGTTTTTGAAAGCAATTATATTTCGCTAACTTTATGTAGATAAGATCATAAGAAACAAACCCGAAGAAAATGAAAATAAATAGCGATAGAACCGGTTTTAAATTTACGCCTTATCAGGAGGAAGCAAAATCTCCTTTTGACAGGCTGTTCGAAATTTTTAAAGAATTAATTACGCACACTTCAGGTGATTTTGACGAAGCGATGGATTGGCTGAAAACGCTGGATAAGGAATATAAATTGACCGATGAAAATTACACGTTGGATGATTTTGTTGAGGAATTGAAGACAAAGGGCTATATCAAAGAAGAAATTTTACCCAACGGAAATTCCAAAAACAACATTACCGCCAAAACGGAGAGAGCCATTCGTAAAAATGCTTTGAACCAAATATTTGGCAAACTAAAAAAGCATGGCTCCGGAAATCATAAAACTAAAAACAGCGGAATAGGCGACGAGCATACGGGCGATTTTAGAAATTTTGAATTTGGCGACGGATTGGAACGTTTGTCGGTAACCGAAAGTCTGAAAAATGCGCAAATCAATCATGGTTTGGGGAGTTTTAAACTTACGGAACAGGATTTGGTGGTTGAAGATACGCACCATAAATCGCAAATGAGTACCGTTTTAATGATTGACATTAGCCACAGTATGATTTTATATGGGGAAGACAGAATTACCCCTGCCAAAAAAGTTGCCATGGCTTTGGCCGAATTAATTACCACGCGTTATCCAAAAGACACCTTAGATATTTTGGTTTTTGGTGATGATGCCTGGCCCATTAAAGTAAAAGATTTGCCTTATTTGCAAGTTGGCCCTTACCATACCAATACGGTTGCGGGACTAGAATTGGCGATGGATATTTTAAGACGAAAAAGAAATACCAACAAGCACATATTTATGATTACCGACGGAAAACCGAGTTGTTTGCGAATGCCCGACGGTTCGTATTATAAAAACAGCAACGGATTGGATCAGTTTATTGTTGAAAAATGCTACAATATGGCGGCCCAGGCAAGAAAATTACACATTCCAATCACCACATTTATGATTGCCCAAGATCCTTATTTGCAATCATTTGTGGAAGAGTTTACCGCATCAAATAAAGGAAAAGCCTTTTTTACGGGATTGGAAGGTTTGGGTGAAATGATATTTCACGATTATGAAAACAACAGAAAAAAAAGAATTAGATAAAATGACTACTACGATAAAAACACTTCAGGAATTAAAAGCATCAGGATATGTTTCTAAAAGCATAAAAACAGAATTGCGCGAAAATTTAATTAACAATATCCAACAAAACATTCCTTCATTTACCGGAATTCACGGGTATGAAAATACGGTGATTCCGCAATTGGAACGGGCAATTCTTTCTCAGCACAATATTAATTTATTGGGATTAAGAGGCCAGGCCAAAACAAGGTTGGCGCGTTTGATGATCCAGTTATTGGACGAATATATGCCCATCATTGAAGGATCGGAAATTAATGATGATCCCTTGAATCCGATCAGTGCCTTTGGAAAATCGCAAATCGCGCTTCTTGGAGATCAAACGCCTATTCAATGGGTGCATCGCAACGATCGATTTTATGAAAAACTGGCAACGCCAGATGTTACTATTTCGGACTTGCTTGGTGATATAGATCCTATAAAAGCGGCCAATTTAAAATTGAGTTACGCCGATGAAAGGGTGATCCATTTTGGGATGATTCCACGTGCAAACAGGTGTATTTTTGTAATCAATGAATTGCCCGATTTACAGGCGAGGATTCAGGTGGCTTTGTTTAATATTTTGGAAGAAGGCGACATTCAAATCAGGGGTTTTCAGTTAAGGATGCCACTCGATTTACAATTTGTTTTTACCGCAAATCCGGAAGATTACACCAATAGAGGAAGCATTGTTACGCCTTTAAAAGACAGAATAGGTTCACAAATATTGACGCATTATCCAAAAACTATTGAAATTTCAAAAACAATCACTGCCCAGGAAGCGAAGTTACAGCATGAAAGGGTTTGTGAAATTCATGTTCCCCAAATGGCAAAAGATTTGGTGGAACAAATTAGTTTTGAGGCCCGAAAAAGCGAATATGTCGATAATAAAAGCGGCATCAGCGCTCGAATGAGCATTACCGCCTATGAAAATTTATTAAGCACTGCGGAACATCGATGCGTAAGTTCTGGCGCAAAAAAAACAACCATCAGATTTGTTGATGTGTTGGGTATGGTTCCCTCAATTACCGGCAAAATCGAGCTGGTATATGAAGGCGAGCAAGAAGGTGCAGGATTTGTTGCAGAAACTTTGATTGGCGCAGCAGCAAAAACCTTATTTACCACCTATTTTCCTGTCATTAAAAAGTTAAAACATGAGCAGGAAAAAGATGCTTATGATGCCATTTTGTTATGGTTTTTTGAAGAAAGTTCTTTTGAATTGATGGATGACGGCACTGAACTGGAATATGCTGATGCATTGAACCAAATTACGCCTTTAGATGCGCTCATTCAAAAATATGCGCCAGAAACAGCTGCCGAAGACGTATTGTTTATGAAAGAATTTGTGCTTTGGGCTTTGGTGGAATACAAAAAACTAAATAAGCAAAGAATCACCAAAGGATTTTCATTCAGGGATACACTGGGCGCCTATTTGTCAAATTTATAACAGTAATTTTACGAGAAGTTATTGCTTAAAAACAAAAAACAAATCACAGCCAAAATTTTAAAACTATCTTTGCGGCCTTAATCGGTTTTAGGATACGTTTAAATTATGGAGATAGGAAAAACAGTCAATAACAAAGCAATCACTTCTGAAGAAATTGAGAAATGCATTGCCATTTTGTCGCAGTTGGTCACAAATACCGATGAGATTTTTGATATTGAGAAAGTACAAAGAACCGAACTTATAAAAGTTGCCGGTTTATTTTCAAGACCTGATCGGGATGAATTTTCCCGAAGAAAAAAGGACGGTAAAAAAGTAGCGAAACGCAAACTGGCTGCAAAGGAAAAAAATGCCCGAAAAGAAACCGGCATCAGAAATGCCCGTGAAGCATCGGTGTTTGTCGCACCAAAATTGCTTCCAATGGCCCATTTTGAAAGCAAAGCACCATTGGAATTTGAATCGCATAAAAACTGTTATGTGTGCAAAACGCCTTATATCAAAGTGCACCATTTTTACGACAGTATGTGTCCGGAATGCGGTGATTTTAATTATGCAAAACGTTTTCAAACGGCAAATGTAAGCGGACAAATAGCTGTTATCACTGGTTCTCGTTTGAAAATAGGTTATCATATTACGTTGATGTTGTTGCGTGGTGGCGCCACCGTTGTTGCAACCACGCGTTTTCCGGTAGATTCTGCGTTGCGATTTTCACAAGAAGCTGATTTTGCAGCGTGGGGGCACCGATTAAAAATTCACGGACTCGATTTAAGGCATATTCCGAGCGTGGAGATTTTTTGCAATTTTGTGGAGCAAAAGTATGGCCGACTGGATATTTTAATCAACAATGCGGCACAAACCGTGAGACGTCCTTCCGGATTTTATCAGCATTTGATGAAAAACGAGGAAAGTCCGATTGCTTCTTTGCCAAAAAACACACAAGATCTATTGTTTGACCATTGGGGTTGTTTACAGGAATTATCTGCATTAACTACTGGAGCTTCCTCCAACCAAAATATGCCGATCACCTGGCACGGACCCGAACCTGGAATTGGGTTAAGGGCTTCAGCAAGATTGTCACAAATTCCGTATAGTTTTGATAAAGAACTTGTTACGACCGAGGTTTTTCCGGAAGGAAAACTTGATGCCGATTTGCAGCAGGTTGATTTAAGAAAAACAAACAGCTGGCGTTTAAAGCTTGGCGAAATTGAAACCACCGAAATGATAGAGGTACAGCTGGTGAATTCTGTAGCGCCATTTGTGTTGTGTAACCGCCTTTCTGAAGTGATGAAAAAAGACCAAACCGGGCAAAAACACATCATCAATGTTTCTGCAATGGAAGGAAAATTTTATCCGTCCTTCAAAGAAGATAGGCATCCGCATACCAACATGGCCAAGGCAGCTTTGAATATGTTAACACACACATCTTCAGGAACTTTGGCAAAAGACGGAATTTTCATGAATGCCGTTGATACCGGCTGGGTGACCGATGAAGATCCTGCCGAACTGGCAAAAATGAAGCAAGAACAGCACGATTTTCAGCCACCGTTGGATATTGTTGATGGCGCTGCACGCGTTATGGATCCGCTATTTGACGGAATCAATACAGGAAAGCATTGGTGCGGAAAATTCTTAAAAGATTACCGGCCAATCAGTTGGTAAAATAAAACTGCTTGTTGCTATTTTAATTTTTCCTTAAAAAAATCGATTGTTCGTTGCCAGGCCAATGCTGCCGCTGCTTCATCATAACGCGGCGTGGTATCATTGTGAAAACCGTGGTTAACACCTGGATAAAAATGCACTTCGTATTTTTTATAATTCGCTTTTAAAGCAACTTCATAAGCCGGCCAACCTTCATTAACCCTGGTATCCAACTCGGCATAATGTATCAATAATGGAGCATTTATATTCGGTACATCTTCCGCAGCTGGCTGTCCGCCATAAAAAGGAACAGCAGCAGGCAAATCGGGAATTTTTACGGCCATCATATTAGAAATCCACCCGCCAAAACAAAATCCGACCACACCAACTTTTCCGTTACATTCAGGATGAACCTTTAAATAATCATAAGCTGCAATAAAATCTTCCAGCATTTCATTGCTGGTTCGTTGTTTTTGTAAATTTCTGCCGTCATCATCATTTCCGGGATAACCGCCCAAAGGAGAAAGCGCATCTGGCGCCAAAGAAATAAATCCGGCCAACCCGGCTCTTCGTCCCACATCTTCAATATACGGATTCAATCCACGATTTTCATGCACCACGATAATCCCCGGCAACTTGGTTTTATTTTCTGCAGGTCGCGAAAGCAATCCTTTAATTTCTCCGCCGCCTTTTGGTGAATTGTAGGTGATAAATTCTGATTTCAGTCTTTGGTCATCGAATGCCACTTGCAGCGCCTTATAATTTGGGCCCATAAAACTAAGCAATGACGGCACTGTGAGTCCGCCAATTGCATATAAAGACAATTTCTTCATGAATTGTCTTCTTTCAATTTTATTGTGAGCGTAGTCATCGTACAAATCGAAAACTTCCTGCTTGATATCTTCTTTGGTTATTTTTTTCATAAGTATATTTTTTAGTTTCAAAATGAACAAATTCAACAGGTTAAGTTTACAAAAAAAAACCTGTATTTGTCAAATATAAATAAATTGGCTTAAAAAAATAATATTTCTATCTAAAAAACCTATGTAGTTTTCTTCCTAAGAAACCAGTTTCGTTTTTTATTAACGGGCGGGTTGCCTCCCAACAATAAAGACAATGTTTTTAGACTTTCTGTTCGATCGGCAATTAATTTGATGATGCTGATAAACGGAATAAATAAAATCATACCTGCAGCTCCCCATAAAATTCCGCCTGCAATAATTACAATAATGATTACGAGCGGATTTATTTTCAACCGATTGCCGACTGCCAAAGGGAAAATAACATTTCCTTCCAGCAATTGAACAAACCCAAAAACCAAAATGACGCCAATAGGATACCACATAGAATCAAAAGTTACCCAAGAAACCGCAATGGGTAATAGTGAGGAAATAATGATTCCGGCATAGGGAATAAATGTTAAAATTGAAGCAATAAATCCGAACATAAAAGGATGCGGAATGCCAATAATTGCCAGTCCAACACTATTCAAAATTCCCACAATTAAATACACCAGCAACATTCCTTTAACAAAATTATAATAAGAATTAATGGTTTCAATAAGAATTTCGTGGATGGATGCTTTTTTATCAGCAGGAAACAGTTTGTACAAAACGTTGGTCAGCATTTCTCTGTAATAAAGAATCAATGTCGAAAAAACAGGGATGATAATCAGGAAAAAAGCGGACATAGATAATGAATAAATCATATTCATCAGAAATTCAAAAATTTGTGTTCCCGATCCGCTCACCAAATTTTTAGGCAACTGTAAAAAATCTTCTGTTTTAATGCCATATCGCTCTTCGAGAATGCCACAAAATTGCAAAAAGGAATCTAAAAATTTAACTTTAAATGTTGGCCATTCCTGTAAAAATGCAGCAATTTGGATGAAAAACAAGTAAATAACAGCTCCTAATAAAATAAATATGGTAGAATTGGCCAGTAAAATACTTACCATTTTATTGATGCCTTTATTTTCGAGCCACTTGCATATCGGATATAGAATAAAGCTGATAAGCATTGAAAAACTAAGCGGAATAAAAAGGGTTTTTCCGAAGTAGAGCACCAGTGAAATCAATACGGTATATTGAAGAATTTTCAACACTGAAAATTTTCCATTTCTGGGAAGGGGAACAAGTGTTTTAACAATTTGTGCCATAGTCAGATAAATTTTTGATGGTTCTAAATGGCGTTCCGTAATTTTATGCTTCTGACAAAATGAAAAAACAACCAAACTACAAAATGTTCATTATTAACACTTCAGCTTATTTTGTTTTAAACTTTTATAACTCTAATTTAGTGATTTTTTAGGTAATAATTGGCAATTTCATCTGTTTATATTTTATTTTTTATTGGTACAGATGCAGTTCGCTAATAATCATTCCGTTGTGTATCAAAATTTGTTATGGCTCGTTTCATATAATATTTAAAAAAATTCCATTTGAATATTACTATTTAAAAGAAACGCTTTAAGTTGGTAATGGTAATTGAATATAATAAATTTGTTACACCATAATTTTTCTCAAATTTACTAATCAATTAATCTATTTTGATATAAAACAATAAATAATTTTAGAATGAACAACAAACAAGCATTATTGCAACCCTATCATAAAAACGGACTAAATTTAAAAAACAGGATTGTGATGGCGCCAATGACCAGGAGCAGAGCCGATAATCCGGAATTTAAACCAACCGAATCTTTGCACGTTCCCTATTATGAACAACGGGCATCGGCAGGATTTATTATTACTGAAGGCGCACAGGTTTCTGAAATGGCTGTGGGTTATGTAAATACGCCCGGAATTTATACCAATTCACAGGTGGAAGGCTGGAAAAAAGTCACAGAAAGTGTGCATAAAGAAGGAGGGAAGATCTTTATCCAATTGTGGCATGTAGGCAGGGTTTCACATCCCGATTTTCATGGTGGCGAATTGCCTTTGGCGCCGTCGGCCATCAATCCTAACAGCAAATCTTTTACGCCGCAAGGATTTAAAGATACGGTAACGCCAAAAGAAATGACTTTGGAGGATATAAAAACAACCATCAACGATTTTAGGAAAGCGGCAAAAAATGCCGTCGAAGCAGGTTTTGATGGTGTGGAAATCCATTCATCTAATGGTTATTTGTTCCATCAGTTTTTTAATAAGTGTTCAAATTTGAGAACCGACAATTATGGCGGAAGTATGGAAAACAGGGCCAGATTCTTTTTTGAAGTGCTGGAAGCGGTGAAAAAAGAAATCCCAGAACAAAAAATTGGAGTAAGATTCAATCCGTCTATGCACAAGTTGCACGGAATTACGGTTGACGAAGATACCATACCAACTTTTGAATACATCATTAAAAAACTAAATGATTACCAACTGGCGTATGTTCATTTGTCTGAACCGTTTACCGATGTTTCTGATGTTCCTTTTGCGGTGAAAGAAATAGCGAAACATTTTCGGCCATTGTATCACGGAACTTTAATGATTAACGGCGGATTTACTCAAAAAACTGGTAATGATGTTATTGAACGCGGTGAGGCCGATTTGGTGGCTTTTGGAAAACCTTTTATTTCAAATCCCGATTTGGTGGAGCGTTTTGAAAACAATATCGCATTAACCGAATGGGACCAAAAAACATTTTACACGCCTGGAGAAAAAGGCTATTTGGATTATGAATCGATTAAATTATCATAACAACATAAAAATCTTGTAAAATAGCGCCTTTGGGGCGCTATTTTTATGTCTCTTAAACAGCCTTTTACAGCAGTTTTAAAATATGAGGTAAAGGTTATTACAACCTTAAGTGATTAACTTCTTCTTCATGTTTGTTAAAAACTTCGGTAATCAAAACGTGTTTGTCAGAAAAAGCTTTGTTTAGGGTATCCAGAAATTTTTCAAGTTCTTTATCTGGGTAATTAAATAAATCTACCTGAAGATGGCCAATTTTTACAACCAAACTTTCTGTGGTATTTTTAATGTCTTCTAATTTTCTTAAGATTTCTTCTTTTATTTCTATATTTCCTTTTTCCATGATATATGTTTTTTAGTTATTTATTTTTTCAATTCATTGTTGCTTAACTATTTATAATAATTTAAAGTTACAAAAAATATTATTGAAAAAAATGAATATTACGTGCAAATATCCACTGAAAACGAGCAAATTTGCTTACATAATTCTTAATCATATTTGCATAATTCACACATTATAGGTAAAAAATATTTCATGGCTGTTATTTTGAAATAAATAAATTTAATACGATAAATAAAAAATAGCGCCACCTGGCGCTATTTTATTTTCTAAATATTTATGATTGAAATTCTAATTATTGCTTAGTTCTTTACTTTGGAAGGATAACTTTTAGGATCCAAAGCAGTAGGGGACCAGCTATTAAAAAATTCCGAAACTTCTTTGGTAGAATAGCCTTTATTTTCCTCTAAATAAACGCTGTTTTGGGTGTGTAACCTGTTTCCATTGCCATCCAATACCACAAATACCGGAAAACCAAATCGTTGCGGATAACCCAAGTTTGCCAAGATGTCTTCATTCCAGTTTTCTTTGGAATAATTAAGATGATAAGTAATATATTTCTCCTTTAAAACATTTTGTAAAGTATCATTTTCAGTGGTTGTTTTATTGAATTTAATACACCAGCTGCACCAGTTTCCGCCAATTTGCAACAGCACATGTTTTCCTTCAGCACTTGCTTTTGCAACAACATTATGAAGATCGGTTTTAGCATCAGCTTGGGGATTGTACAATTTGACTTCGGATGTTTGGGCATTTAAATCAATCATCAAAAGCAGGATTATGATCAATAATATGGGTTTTTTCATGGGATAAAATTTTAGAGTGCAAAAATAGGGTAAATTTTTTAAGCAAAAAAGTTGCATAAAATCGGTTTGGCAATTAATTTACTTTAATCCAAGGTTTCCCTAATTTTAAAAGTTGTTTACCGGCAACATCATTTATAATGATGGCGGCCATCATATACCAAGCCACCAAAGCGCACAAGATTAATACAATGGCAGCAACCACAGTAAGCTGCGGAAATCCAAAATGAGCGAGGTCCAATAAGATAAAACCAAGTAGTAAAGTACTGAAAGCAAGCGCCATTGCAGTATGAATAAAGAGCGAACCGACCCAAAATATAAAGGTAATCAATGTCCAGACTACTAAATAAAAGCCAACATCAGTTCCTGATGATGTGTATATTTCAAAATGGTTTAACATCCAAATAACACCCAATCCAATCCAAAAAGAACCATAACTTGAAAAAACAGCAAAACCGAAATTATTGCCCGTTTTTTGCTCCATAAAACCTGCAATCAATTGGGACAAACCTCCAAAAATAAATCCCATGGATACCACAGGGCCCAATCCGCATAATCCTAAATTATGGAATTGCAATAATAAAGTTGTTAATCCGAATCCCGCCAATCCAACAACTGCCGGATTTCCTAATTTTATTGTGCTCATACTTTTTTAGTTTTCATAAGTTATTTAAGGCCGCTAAGATGTAAGTAAATTTTTCATTTAATAATGATTTAAATCATCATAAATCACTAAAATTGGTTATGCTAGAGAAAGTAATTGTGAGCTATTCGCGGAACTCCTTTTTTGCAACCATTATTTGATAAATACATTCACTATTTATCAAAATAACCCTAAAAATATAGGTAAAAATTTGATAAAAGGCGATGAAAAACAGCTAATTTAGCATCAATAAAAAATATATAAAATGAAATTAAAAAATAAAAAAGCAATTATCACCGGTGGGGGCAAAGGATTGGGAAAAGCGACTGCGATTGCATTTGCAAAAAAAGGAATTGATGTTGCCATAACTGGCAGAAATGAAAAAATATTAAAAGAAACTGTTGCCGAATTAAAAGCTTTGGGCGTAAATGCCACTTATGAAATATTTGATGTTGGAAACTACGAACAAGTTAAACAAGGAATTAAAAATATAATTGCAACACTTGGTTCTGTAGATATTTTAGTGAACAATGCCGGAATTGCCGAATTTGGATCATTAAATGAGATGGAAATAAGTAAATGGACTACCATTATTCAAACCAATGTAATGGGCATGTATTACGTTACCAAAGAAGTTCTTCCATATTTAATAGCAAAAAACGAAGGGGATATCATAAATATTTCATCAACTGCCGGTTTAAACGGAAATGCGAATACTTCAGCATATTCCGCCTCAAAATTTGCCGTTATTGGGATGTCAGAATCATTAATGAAAGAGGTACGAAAAAATAATATAAGAGTTTGCGTATTAACTCCAAGTACCATTGCAACTGATATGGCCATAGAATTAGGAATTACAGATGGAAATGTTGAAAAAGTTTTGCAATCTGAAGATTTTGCTCAATTGATTGTTTCAGCTTTAAAACTGCCAAGAAGAGCAATGCTTACAAGCGCATCTTTATGGTCAACAAATCCGTAATAGATTTGATATTATAATTTCAAATGCCCAAATGCTGTTCGCTGAGAATCGCATAAAATATTTTTTATGGAGGATTGTACAGAATATTGCAAAGAATAAATAGAGCTTTTAAGAAATATTTCCTATAACAAAATTAATGACAATATACGTCTAAAGGCAATATAGCTGCAATTATGCTAAAGAGCCAGAAATACAGCTAAACAGAAATTACTTTACTTGTATTATAATTTATATTATGTTAAATAGAATATTTGAATATATCGAGACTCACTCCTTATACTATACCTTTTGTAGAACCAAAGTTGTCATTGCGCGTTGACCATGTACAATTGTTGTTTTCACGTGTTCCTTCCATTCAAAACGATTATCAGCTTCTAATTTTTCAAGAATTTCACGTGTTAATAAAAACCTCGTTGAACCATCAGGCAAATTAAAAATGCCATCGCCCAAATGTTGTACCTCATTTTCAATTCCAATATTAGATGCCGTTCGTATCAATAGACTTCCCTGAGGTTTTAATATTCTGAGCAATTCATTAAACATCTTTAAATAATGATCTAAATCATGAGCGAAATGCAATACGGCAATGCAAACCAAATGGTCAAAGCTGTTAGATTCATAGGGCATTTGTTCTACAAAAGCTTCGATAAAATTATTTTTTTGCTGTGGATAAAAATCCTTACAATGCTGCAGTCTTATCCGGTCAATCTCGGTTCCGTGAATTTCAAAACCAACTTCATAAAACCATTTAAGATTTCTGCCATTACCACAACCGGCATCTAAAATTTTTGCTCCTGGCTGATAGCAATCTTTTAAAATCTGATCTAAAATATAAATATCAACTCCACTGATACTATTCTTTAGTGTTTCAATGTTCATAAATATGCTTTTATTTAATGCAAATTACAAATTCTTATTGAATGATCACTTTTTACAATGACAAATGCGCTTTACCCAAAACACAATTACTGTACATTTGCAAAATGATAAAAAGCAAGTCTTCCCCTTTTGAATTCATCGCCTTAATGGCCTCCTTAATGTCCATTGTTGCATTGGCTATTGACGCCCTGTTGCCGGCTTTGGATTATATTGGATTTTCAATTGGGATTACCCAGGCGGTTGACAATCAATTGTTAATTACCATGATTTTTTTGGGTCTCGGACTTGGCCCGCTGTTCTTTGGGCCTATATCCGACAGTTTGGGACGAAAACCTGTTGTTTTTATGGGCTTTGGCGTGTTTATTATTGCCAGTTTTATTTGTGTGTTTTCTCAAAGTCTGGAAATGATGGTTGCCGGGCGAATTTTACAGGGAATCGGACTTTCAGCGCCAAGAACCATCAGCATTGCGATGGTTCGTGATACGTATAGCGGCGATTATATGGCCAGAATTATGTCGTTTATTACCTCTGTGTTTCTTTTAGTGCCTGTGATTGCTCCTGCGATGGGAAAATTTGTGCTGGATCATTACAATTGGCAGGCGATATTTTATATTCAGCTGATATTTAGTGTTTTAGTATCGTTTTGGTTTTGGAAAAGACAGCCTGAAACTTTATTAAAAGCGAATCGCATAAAATTTTCGGGGGCTATTTTTGTAAACGGATTAAAAGAACTTTCGAAATCCAAAAGAACCATCGGTTTTACCTTTATTTCCGGATTTGTAACAGGTTCGTTTATGGTTTATTTAAGTACTGCCCAACAAATATTTCAGACCCAATACAACTTAAAAGAACAATTTCCGCTAATTTTTGCAGGCTTATCCATCGCAATTGGTTCTGCCACTTTTTTAAATGCCACGCTAGTTTTAAAATATGGCATGGAAAAAATGGTGACCACCGCTTTAATTTCCTTTTTTAGCGTTTCCTTGCTTTATATTGTTTTATTTCTGGATACTGCAAATCCGAGTATTGGTATTTTGCTGGCTTTCTTCGGATTGCAATTTTTTGCCATCGGATTTTTATTTGGAAATTTAAGGGCTTTGGCAATGGAACCCATCGGACATATTGCTGGGATTGGCGCTGCAATTACAGGATTTCTATCGACCATGATGGCAGTTCCCATCAGTACTTTGATAGGAAAATATGTTACAGCCACTGCCCTGCCGTTGTTTATCGGATTTCTGATTTGCAGCACCATGGCGTTGTTGATACTTTTTTATTTAAATGTGTCTGGAAATCGGCAAATCATTAAAAAAATAAGCTTCAAATCGGTTTAATATTTAAAGATGAAATAAACTTTCTGATTAATTTGTTCGTTAATTATTGGTGTTTTTGTAACTTTATTAGCGTTAAAAAAACAATATGAAAAAATCATTCAAAGACATCATAAATCAGAATGTTCCCGTTTTAATTGATTTTTACGCAGATTGGTGCGGGCCTTGTAAAAGTATGGCGCCAATTTTAAAACAATTAAAAGCGGAACTAAAAGATTCGATAAGCATTATAAAAATTAACGTGGACACCAATCCGGCATTGGCAGCGGAATATCAAGTACGTGGAGTTCCTACTTTTATGGTTTTTAAACAAGGAAAACAAATTTGGAGACAATCTGGCATGCAGTCTGTTTCTCAATTAAAACAGGCAATTTCTTCAAAATAAATTCACTGTTCCTCTTCACTTTTAATATGTAAAGCAATTAATTCACCGTTTTCAAATATGGGATTTATTTCGATCGGATTGCAACAGATCTCACAATCTTCAATATAAGTTTGGTTTCTGACGGAAGTATCCAAGAGCATCGAAATTTCTTCCCAACAATATGGACACTGAAAAAAATGTTCTTCCATAATATGATATTTTAAAAATTATCTAAAAAATATTAATAAAGCGCCCATCGCGGTTACCACCATAATAAATTTGCGGTAAACTTCATTGTTTAACAATTTAACCAGCGCCACGCCGCTTATAAAACCTGCCAATATTGCGGGAATCAGGAATACATTGAGCAAAAGACTCTCCGATGTTACCGTTTTCCATACAAAAATATGAAAAGGCAATTTAAATACGTTAATAATCAAAAACAGCCAGGCTGCCGTACCTATAAATTGATTTTTTGGCAAACGAACCGCTAAAAAATAGATATCCGCAAAAGAACCTGCCAGATTTCCAATCATGGAAGTAATTCCCGATAAAAGTCCCATACTGCTGGCAAAAAACCAATGTTTTGGAATTGCCATATTCTTTTTTTGATCCATCCAAACCATCATAACCACCGTCAAAATAATGAAAATAGCCATGATTTGTTTGAATAATTTTTCGGAAATATCGTTTCCAAACCAAACGCCTATCAATACGCCCAAAACCATTGTGGGCAATATTTTTAATAAAAATTTCCATTGTGTATGGCGATTGTAGTAAAAAACAGCCAAAATATCGGCAACCACCATAATCGGAATTAAAATTCCTGTAGAAGCTTTTCCGCCAAAGATAATAGCCATTAAAGTAACAATTAAAACCCCAAGCCCTTTTATTCCCGCTTTTCCCATACCAAGAATAAAGGATGCCAAAAATGCCAAACTCCAGTTTAACCAAGATAATTGAAATTGTGTTACACTATCAACAAAGCCTTGCATTTCTTCAAATTTTAGGGCTGTAAGTTAGTTATTATTGTGTATTTGTTTAATTGTTTATTCGTGTATTTGTTGAAAGTTTTTAAACAGTTAAATTGTTTAATCATTAGATTGCTTTAATGAATTATAGTTTTTAAATAATTACATATTCTAAACAAAAAAACCGAAACAAAGTGTTTCGGTTTTTTTTAAGAATTTGGGGTTATTTTTAGTTTTCGCCAGCTTCTTTTTTGGCGTCTTCTTTCATTTTTTCATTAGGAACAATAGCCACATTTACCCTACGGTTTTTAGCGCGACCTTCAACAGTGCTGTTGTCAGCAATTGGTTGATCTTCACCAAACCAAGTGGTAGTAAAACGTGATGAACTTAAACCTTTACTTTGAACAAAGTAATTGGTCACCGCAAAAGCTCTTTTTTCAGAAAGCGTCATGTTGTAATCTGCCGGTCCACTGCTGTCAGTATGTCCAACCACCAAAACATTTGTATCAGGATATTCTTTTAAAATATTTGCCAATTTAGTAAGCATTACTTCAGAAGTAGCTGTGATATTATACATGTTGGTTGCAAATTGAACACCGCTATTTTCATCAAATGTCACTAAAATTCCATCTTCAATACGTTCAACTTTAGCTCCAGGAATTTCTTCTTCAATTTTTTGGGCTTGTTTGTCCATTTTATTTCCAATAAGCACACCTGCAGTTCCGCCAACAACACCACCAATCACAGCGCCTATTTCTCCTTTTCCGCCTTTACCGGCATTGTTACCAATAATAGCGCCTAAAATAGCACCTCCAGCGGTTCCAATTACAGCACCTTTTTGTGCGTTATTTGCATTTTTAGTTGCTTCACAACTACTTAAACCGGCTACAAGAATTACTGTTAAAACCGCTAAAGATATTTTTTTTAAGAATGTTTTCATTATTCGTTTATTTTATTAAAGTTCATATAAATTATAAATGGTTTTCCTTCTACAGAAACAGTTTGTTCCCATCTCATAGTAGTTTCTGTCAATTGTGTCAACTGCAATCTGAAACCAGAATCATCTGCTGATCTTTGTCTTTCATCTGTAGGTTTCAACAAGAAATCATAAAGGCCAGTATTGGCATCTGTTTGTTGAATGGTAAAAATGAAATTACGATCTCCGGTTGGTACACAATGTGTATCGGTAATGGTGTATGTTCCTGTATTGTTGTTAGGAATAAAACGCCATTTGCTTCCTATAAAACAATCTTTAGAAGCATCATTTAACAAAGTTACGTCAAATGTTCCAGGCTCACTGTAAGTAATTTGGTCTAAAGACCAGTATCCTTTAATTACTTTTTTGGACTGGATAACTGTTTTTGGAGTTCCACATGAAATAACCATGGAAGCTAAAAGTACAAATACTATTATTTTTTTCATTTTATTATTGTTTTAATGTTGAAATTATATACTGCAAATTTGAGAAATAATAGGCTTTATAAAGTTACATATTTTTTTTTATTAGTTACAAAATTCACACGTTAGAAATGCTAAAGATGTGTTAAAACTATTGAAATTATGGGCTCCTAAACAGCATTATTCGCTTAATTATTAGGGCAAAGCAGCAATTCTTATTTAATTTTTAGGGCGTTACCGCAAGGGTCGCGCCTTTCGCTGCAAACTTTTTTGCTTCGCCGAAAAAACGAAGCAAAAAAGGATTTCCGCTGCAGTCCCTAACGCAGTTTGCAATCCAAATAAAAATTAATCATACCGCAGCTTTTATAAATGCTTTGTGATAAGTACAAAGCTTTATGAAGCAGATTATTGAGCAATAAACTTTATGTCCAAACCACTGCCTTTAGCTTATATTTGCCAAATGGAAATTGAAATTCTTTTTGAAGACCAACATATTATCGTTGTAAACAAACCCAACAATGTGCTGATTCACAATTCTTATTATGCGCGTAACATTACAGATGAAACGCTGTTAGATTTGCTTTTTGCACAATTAGGCTGTCATTTTTATCCGGTTCACAGGCTGGACAGAAAAACATCGGGGGTTTTAATGTTGGCAAAACAAAAAGAAAATGTCGCTGTTTTTCAGGAGTTGTTTAATGCCAACCAAATTCAAAAAACTTATTTTGGCATTGTGCGCGGATTTGTTGCTTTAAAGCAAGTTATAGATTCTCCCGTTAAAAATCCTGACACAAAAGTCTATAAAGATGCAGAAACTTTTTGTGAACCCATTTGTACAAAGCTTCTTGAAATTCCCGTAATTCCTTATGAAAACTCGCGTTATAGCCTTGTAAAATTAATACCTGCTACAGGAAGAATGCACCAGCTTCGAATTCATTTAAATAAAATTAGCCACCCAATTGTGGGTGACTATAAATATGGAGATCGGTTTCACAACAGAATGTTTGAACAAGAACTTGACTGTAAAAATTTATTCTTGCACGCCTATTCACTTCATTTTATGCAACCTATAACCCAAGAAAAGATTGAATTAAATGCTTCTTTTCCAGCTGACTGGATAAAAATTTTTAATATGTTTGATTGGGATTTTAATTAAGAAATAAACCGTTTTCAATTTTCAATTCTAATACTTCTTCTTTATATTTTTCATAAAATTTAACGCAATCAATCTTGGTATAACCCCATATCCCAATAATAATACCGATATGACAGCAAAAAATAGCATTATAAATATTTCATTAAATTTGTGATGAATTTATATCTCTTAAAACATTTTCATTCAGAATTATAAAAATTTATTACACAAAACTTCAAAGAACTGATAAACTGAAAACGGAATAATTTAAAAAAGGAACCGTTTTCACATTTTAACTCTTACAGTTCATACTGTTTCAAAATTTTCTATAAACACATAAAATTAGTATTCATTTCACCCCAAATAAAATAACGCTTTTTTAAATGTGTTTTCATTAATTAATAACACCTCACAATTTTTAATTGTCACGTCCACAACGTATTACAAAGTGATTTGTTTTTAATTCAGTATAAAAAATTTCAAAGAACCAAAAATTGAAAACGGTTTATTAAGTATTTGAGCGGTTGTTGATTTATTTAGAAAGCAATTTTCTTTCTTTTTCGTTTTTCATAATTAACAGCACAAGCTCAAATACCTGTTCTTTAATGTATTTAAAGTTTTCAATATAATTTTTAATTTCCACTTTTAGCAGTTTGTGGTTATCTCTATATTTAGATTCCTTTTTTAATTGAATGTT
>Ga0209347_1000835_pt1 | contig 64005 bp, 56 predicted proteins | sample AutmiccommuBRH23_FD_187382 | JGI IMG/M metagenome (GOLD analysis project Ga0209347, IMG submission 187382) | Deep subsurface microbial communities from Mt. Terri, Switzerland - Autotrophic microbial communities BRH/23 (SPAdes) (version 2) | ecosystem: Environmental > Aquatic > Deep subsurface >... | reverse complement strand
CGCTCTTGTTCGGCATCGCCGCCGTCGGCATGAAGACCGCGCTGAAGAGCATCCTTTCCGTCGGCCGCGAGGCCGTCCTCCTCGTCGTCGCCGAGACCGTCTTCCTCGCCGCCTTCATCCTCATCGGAATCGAGTATCTCGGCTGAGCGGACGCCTTGTGCTGAACGGTCGTCACCGTCTTTTTTCAGCATGATTTTATCCCCGCCCCGCCCCGCCCCGCCGCGCTCGCTTAGCCTGAACCCGTCACAAGACGGGGAACGGCGCGGATGGAGCAAGGAAACGCAAACAGGATCGGCCCGGATTCTCGGGGAGAGCTTCGCCGCGGCTTCGCGGTATTGCGACTCCATCTGGCGGCCGCGCGCTTCGCGCTCCGGATCGAGACCCGCTACGATCCGAACCAGCCGCGCGTTCCGGCCGGCAATCCCGATGGCGGCCAGTGGACCCGGATCGGTCAGCGTGTTGCGCAGGCGCGCGGGCCGAGAGGTACGCTGCCAGTTCGGATCGGCTCGCGGTTTTTGGAGGCAACACCTGGTCAACAGGCCCGTTACCAAGCCGCGCGGAATGCCTATCAGCGCGCTTTACGCGAAATCCAAAAGCTCGAACCCCAATGGAAGCCGCCTGCTCAGCTGTTTGAGACGACCGAGGGTGCTATCCGAGCCCAGCAGGCGCTGACGCAGGCCGCACTGGTCCACCTCCGCCAGCTGCAAGCTCGCTCTTTGCTGCCGGGTCGCTATTCGACAGATTCGTTTCCTGCGCGTAATTCAGGTTTTAACTTCACGCGAGCCGAAAGAGACGGGATCAATAAAATCGGGCGGCGCGACGGATGCCATACATGCGGTGATAAAGACCCAGGATCCCGCAGCGGAAATTTTGTTCCGGATCATCAACTGCCAAGTGCACTGAATCCAAGCGGAAGGGCGCAAAGGCTGTTCCCACAGTGCATCCGCTGCAGCCGCCAGCAAGGCGGTTTCGTTTCCGGAAGGACCAAACGATGAGCCCTCTCGCGGACATTCGCCTGCCGATCCACAACGCCCTCATCTACGTCCGGAACACCGGGGACTGGGATGTGCCGGCGATCAATGGCATCGGACATCTGTGGACAAGCAAGACCTGCGTCGCGGTAGGGTGCCTGCCGGACATCGACGGAGCCACACGGATCATCGTCGGCGATGCCGCCGACGTTCCGCGAACCGAGCACGAAACCTTCGATGGGCGGATTGAGACGCCGTCGAAATTCGTGACCGTCGAATCTGTCTACGACCATGACCTTGCGGTCGTCACGACAGGGACATCGTCGACGCGCGTTCAGATCTGGACGGACGGAACGTCGCTTTCCTCAATCATTATCGTCGGCGTGCATCGACATGACTGAGATCATTCACTGGACCGCCCGTCATCCCATCCAAAATTCTCTTATCTTTATCCACGATGACGGGAATTATGATCTTCCCGAGATCGATGGAATTGGGCGGCATTGGATTACGCCGACATGCGTCGCGGTCAGTTGCAGCCCCGGCTGCGACGCGGATACGATCGTCGAAATTGGCGACCCATCCGATGTCCGGCAGTCCGAACCCGACTGACGATTTGGACAGACGGACATAAATGCTCCGAATTCGTGTCGATCGGCGTCAGCCTCAGACAGAAATAGCGAACGGGAACGATATCGGCACCGCAGGAAGGAGGTCGGCATTGACGGATTCCATTCAACTCGCTCCTCCAAATTCTCTCTTCTTTCTGTCGGACTTCGAGGATGACGGGATAGGGCCGGAATTCATCCCGGATCGCCTGATCCTGTCGACGCCATCCTGCATCTCGATCGGATGTCTCGCCTTTGTCGACGGCAAGACGACGTTGACGCTGGCGCCATCGACGGAACTCGATCTGAAGCTGCCGCCAGCGTTCACCGGCTTCTTGAAAACCCCCAATCGTGGTGTGCGCGTCTCGACGGTCGAGCATCCCTCGCTGCTGAGACTGACAACGGGCACAGTGTCGAGCAAAGTCCGAATCTGGGTCAATCGGCCCATCGAGCCGGACCGCATTATCATCGGGATCGGAGCGGCCTCCTGAGAGCCCCTCCCCCTCGTCACACCGCCGCCTTACGCCCCGCTCTCCGGCACGAACGCCTGCTCCATCTCGCGGCGCAGATCATAGGCCCTGGAGCCGGTCGGCGCCGCGATGTCGGCGTAGGTCACCGGCGAGCCGGCGCTGACCGGCCGGGTCAGCGTCACGCGATGGGCGAGGCCGATCGGCAGCGCGCCGTTCGCGAAGCTCCGGGCCGCCGGTATGGCCTTGCCGTAGACCGTGTAGCCACCTTCCCCGTCGAGAACCTCGCCCACGCGAAGGTCTCGCTTGGCAATCGCCACCGCGTCGCCGCGCCAGGTTTCCGACACGCCGGTCGCCTCGCCGCGCAGCGCCGCGTTGAGCACCGAGATCGACAGTTCCAGCCCGATCAAGTGAAACGGCTTGTACATCGACGCGTAGCGGCCGGTGGCGTCGGTCGGCAGCCCATATTGCTTGAAACAGGCGGCGGCGTAGTCGTTCGGCGCCTTCAGGACGACATAGACGCCCCAGCGCAGATCCCGATAGACCGGCCGGCCGTCCCGCTCCAGCGAGGAGACGACCTCGACCATGCCGTCGCGGTCGAGCTGCCCGCCAACGGCCCGGGGGCGAAGGATGTGGGCGAGATCGTCGACGCCGCAGGGCGGAAATGTCAGCCCGTCATCAGGCACCGACAGATCGCAGGCATTGGCGATGGCGGCCATCTCGATCGCCGACTTGGTGCCGTCGAGAAAGGAGTTGAACATCTGTGGGTTCATGCCGGCCGCGGCCGCCTCCTCCGGCGACAGACCATAGTGGGTCCAGACGTCGTCGGGCGTCACCTGGTGATAGGCTGGCAGATATTTCGTACCCTTGCCCGCCGCCGCGATGGTGAAGCCGGCCGAGCGCCCCCAGTCGACCATCTCGGCGACCAGCGCCGGTTGGTCGCCATAGGCCATCGAATAGACCACACCGGCCTCGCGGGCGCGCCGGGCCAGAAGCGGACCGCAGAGAACGTCCGTCTCGACATTGACCATGACCAGATGCTTGCCCGCGGCGATACATGCCAGCGCATGGGTAACGCCGGCCTCCGGCATCCCCGTCGCCTCGATCACCACCTCGACCCCCTCGGCCGAACAGGCATCGACGCCGGAATCGACGAAGCGCGTTTCGCCGATCCGCGCCTCGTCCCAGCCGACATTCCGGCAGGTCTGACGCGCCCTGTCGGTGTCGAGGTCGGCGATGACCGCGACCTCGAGGCCCGGAATTGTCGGCACCTGCGACAGGAACATCGAGCCGAACTTGCCGGCGCCGATCAGCGCGACCGTAACCGGGCGGCCATCCTCACGGCGGCGGCGAAGCAAATGTTGCAGATTCAAGCGGTCGGCTCCTCTCCTCCCGGCGCGCGTCGACCTCCATCGAACGAAGCGCCTGTCTTCACCGGCCGGACGGTACGCGGAGCTTATGTTTCAGGCAACGGGCACGGTCTAGCCGAACCGCGCCGCCAGTTCCGCCATTAACGCCGCGTCCTCAGCATCCCGCTCGACCGTCTTCGAGCGCACCAGACAGGCTTCCGACTTCAGGATCACCCCATCGGTGAGGATCTTCAGATGGTTGGCGGTCAGCGTCGATCCGGTCGAGGTGATGTCGACGATGATGTCGGCCGAACCTGCCGCCGGCGCACCTTCGGTAGCGCCCAGGCTCTCAACGATCCGATAGCTCTGGATGCCATGCAGGCGGGTGAAGAAGCTCTGTGTCAGCCGCCAGTATTTGGTGGCGATCCGCAAGCGCCGCCCATGCCGGGCGCGGTAGGAGCCGGCGACGTCGCTCAGATCCTCCATCGTCTCGACATCGACCCAGGCATCGGGGACGGCGACGACGACGTCGGCATGGCCGAAGCCGAGCCGCGCGACGATCTCGACGGCACTGTCGGGCTCCGCGATCGTCTCTCGGACCAGATCCTCGCCGGTGATGCCGAAATCGATCGCCCCGTCGCGCAGCTCGCGCGCGATCTCCGAGGCCGACAGAAGCAGCACCTCGAGCCCCGGCGCGCCGCTGACCACGGTGCGGTAACTGCGGGCGTTCTCCGCCGTCGCGACGCCGATGCCGGCCCCCGCCAGCGCCGCGATCGCCTTTTCATTCAACCGCCCCTTGGACGGGATCGCCAGCGATACGGTCATGACTTCTCTCCCGCCTGGCCGGTCGCGGCGCCGATGCGGTCGAGCCAGAGCGCGAAGCCGACGGCCGGGATCGGCGCAGCAGCGCCCAGCATCGTCAGCAGCCGGTCGTAGCGCCCGCCGCCGGCCAGCGTCTCGTCGGAGCCCTTTTGCCGCGCCTCGAAGACCAGGCCGGTATAATAGTCGATCGGCCGGCCGAAGGCGGCGCGATAGCGCACCGACGACAGATCGACGCCGGCGGCGCGCAGCGCCAGATTGCGGGTCTCGAAGAACACAGCCGCCCGGCCGAGATCGAGATCGGCCGATTCCGCCAGACCGCGAAGCCTGTCGCCGGCCTCGCCGAGCGGGCAGTCGATCGCAAGGAACTGGCGCAGGAGGGAGAGCGGCGCGTCGTCGAGCCGCGCTTCGGCGACGGCGAGCTTTTCGATCAGCCGCACCGCGACCTCGCCGGGCGAGCGGCCGGCATGGGGCGGCAGGCCGGCCTCCTCCATCCGCGTGCGGATCGTCCGGGTCAGCGCCCCTTCCTCGCGGCGGCGGGCGAGATCGGCAAGCTCCGGGTCGAGCCGCTCCAGCGTACCGGCGCCCCCGGTCGCGAGCGCGTTAAGCGCCGCGTCCAGCAACCCGTCATGGCCGAAGGTGCGCACCAGCCGGCGCTGCCAGCCGTCGGGCAGGCCGAGCGCCTTCAGGAACGCCTCGAACAGACCCTGATCGCCGAGCACGATGTCGAGGCCGGCGGGATCGACGCCGCAGGCGGCAAGCCCCGCCAGTGCGTCGGCCAGCGCCCGCGCGTCGGCGGTGGCGCGGTTCGCCTCGCCGAGATCCTCGATACCGGCCTGGAAGAACTCGCCCGGCCCGCTCGGCCGCTGGCGGAAGACGAGGCCGCAATAGGAATAGCGGCGCGGCAGCGCCTCGCCCGCGCCGACATGGCCGAGGCAGACGGGAATGGTGAAGTCGGGGCGCAGGCACAGGTGCTCGCCGGCCTCTCCGCGGGTGAGGAAGATGCGACGGCGCAGCGCCTCGCCGGCGGTGTCGAGATAGGGGTCGGCCGGCTGGATGATCGGCGCGTGGACGCGGCGCGCCCCGCGTGCCTCGAACAGGGCGCCGAGCGCGGTCTGGAACGGAGCGGGCGCGGTGTCGCTCAACGCCTCAGCTCCCGGCGGCGCCGGACGCGCGATCTTCGGCGTGGCGGGCGAGAATGCGGCGGACGGCCTCGATCATCTCACCTTCGTCGACCATCTCCTGGCCGGCGCGCGCCTCGCGCCATTCGGCGTTGTCCTCGATGGTTTCGGCGATGCGCTTGCCCTCGATCAGATCCTTGATCTGGACTTTTCCGGCCGCCTTTTCATCGCCGCCCTGGATGATCACGACGGGCGCGTTGCGGCGGTCGGCATATTGCAGCTGCTTGCCGAACTGCTTGGGGTTGCCCTGGAAGACTTCGACCGGCACCGGCGGCTTCGACGGATCGTCGTTGAGGGCGTCGCGCAGCTGCGTCGCCATGGCCTGATAATCGGCCATGCGGTCGCGGTCCATCACCGTGACGACCACCGGGCCGGGCCGTACCGACACGTCGAGACGGCCGAGATTCTTCAGCGCCGTCTGCAACCGCGAAACGCCGATGGAAAAGCCCGTCGCCGGCACCGGCTGGCTCATGAAGCGCGAGACGAGACCATCATAGCGCCCGCCGCCGCCGACCGAGCCGAACTGGACCTTCTGACCCTTGTCGTTGACGACGTCAAACAACAGCTCGGCCTCGAAGACCGGGCCGGTGTAGTATTCGAGACCGCGGACGACGGAGGGGTCGATGATCACCCGTCCATCATCATATCCTGCGGCGCAGCAGGCCGCCCAGATATCTTTCAACTCAGGTAAGCCCGGAACCTCCGCTATGTCACTATCACCAGCGAGCAGGCCAATTATCGAGTCTGCACGAGTCTGTTGAACCTTTCGTACATTTTCATAGACGCCAGGATCAGCGCTGCCAGCGATGACCGTACGAAGGTGACTTTCCGTTGCGCGATTGACGTCGAACATGTGTACGATCGTCTCAATCGAGTCTGCAGGCAGCCCCGCCCCCGGCGTGAAGTCCCCGCTCTCGTCCTTGCGCCCCTCGCCCAAGAGTAGCCGCACGCCCTCGACACCGAACTTGTCGAGCTTGTCGATCGCCCGGAGCACCGTCAGCCGGCGTTCGGAATTCTCGTCGCCGCCGAGGCCGATGGCCTCCAGCACGCCGTCGAGCACCTTGCGGTTGTTCACCCGGATCACATACTGGCCGCGCTTGATCCCCAGTGCCTCCATCGTGTCGGCCATCATCATCGCCATCTCGGCGTCGGCCGAGACGTTCGGCGCGCCGACGATGTCGGCGTCGAACTGCATGAACTGGCGGAAGCGGCCCGGCCCCGGCTTCTCGTTGCGGAAGACATGCCCCGCCCGGTAGCTGCGATAGGGTTTCGGCAGGGTCTCGTAATGTTCCGCGACATGGCGGGCGAGCGGCGCGGTGAGGTCGTAGCGCAAGCTCAGCCACTGCTCGTCATCGTCCTGCAGCGAAAACACGCCGGCGTTCGGCCGGTCGGCATCGGGCAGGAATTTGCCGAGCGCGTCGGTATATTCGAACGCCGGGGTCTCGACCGGCTCGAAACCATACGTCTCGTAGACCCGCCGAATGGTGGCGAGCATGTCCGCCTCGGCGCGCAGATCGTCGGCGGTCCGATCGACAAAGCCGCGCGGCACCCGCGCCTGGACCCTCGTCGGTTTCTTCTTCTTTTCAGCCATGATGACGCAGCGATCCGGATGGGTTCGATGGATACCGGAAAATCCCCGGTACTAGCGGGCGTTCCCGTAACCCGTGCGGCCAATTTCGGCAAGGCGATGGGTTGGGTGGAGGGCGGGGCGACGCGTTGCAGAACGAAGCGCCGTCTCGCCCCTTGTGGGAGAGAAAGCCTTTTCGTGGAATTGTGCCGAGCGCAGCGAGGCTACAAACCACAGAAAAGGCAAGTAAGGGGTGTCACCGAGCCAACCGCCGCCGCGATGGCGGACAAGTCACCCAACACCCACCCATCCTTCACCCTCGACGATGAGGGCGCCGGCCTCCAAACCTCGTCATCCCGGCCTTGAGCCGGGATCCATGCCGCGACGTTTATTCCCTCTCGTCCGGTGACGGAGTGGCGGTTTATGCGGCTTGGAGTGGGTCCCGGCTCAAGGCCGGGATGACGACTGCTTTGAACGATTTCGCCAATCTCCGAGGCGAAGGATGATGCTCGGCATATCGGCTCGGCGCCTTCCCTCCCACCCCCTTCGACGGGCTCAGGAGGGCAAGGAGAGCCCTGGCCTGCAACGGTTTCGGCATCTTGCCCCGAGCCGGGCAAAGAATGACCGCACAGGCCCGCAATATCCGCCTCTTCGCGCCGAACTTGTCCCCGTCCTTCGGCGGTCCCGTAGCATCCAGATGGTCGATGGCGAGGGATGGGCATGGGAAGGCGAGAGAGGACAGAGCTGCGGCGGATGTGCCGCTCGCCAGCTTGCGAGCCCAGATCGCCGGACTGCGTGTCACCGTGGCGGCGCTGCGGCTGAAATCGCTGGCCTTCAAGGCCGGGCTTCCGCCCGGGTCAGGAACGCCACCCGAAGGGCAGCGGACGCGTCTCCGGCCGCTGGCGGCGCGAAGCCACCCGCAAGCCTCTGGACGTCGATATCCCCGGCCCCAGGAAGACACCGGCGGCCGATGGATCGCCGAAGACGCCGCCGAAAAGCCCGCGGCTGAAACTGCCGAAGCCCGGCATCGGCCACAATGGCGGCCCGCCGCTGGAGGACCCGCCGACGATTCCCAGGCAGGAACCGCCAACGCGGCGGCTCCGCCATATCGTGGTGAAGGCTGTGGTTCGCTTCGCCGCGCGCGCCTTGAGCCGCGGAGCAGCGGGTCCGATAGGGGTATTGCTGACGGCGATCGAGGTCGCACGGTGGATGCAAACCTACTATTCTTGGATCGAGGCCTATTTCGACGCGCCGAAAACCCTGACAGAACTCCAGCGAGGCGCGGCTCGGGGTAAACGCGACGGGTATGATATCCACCACATAGTCGAGGAGAATGCGGCCCTGAAGGATGGTTTCCCCGACTCGACCGTGAATGGAGCGGCCAACCTCGTTCGCATCTCGCGGCTTAAGCATTGGCAGATCAACAGCTGGTTTCAAAAGCCAAACCTCAATTATGGCGGACTCACACCTCGACAGTTTCTAAAGGGGAAAAGCTGGGAGGAGCGGTTGAAGATCGGGCTCGACACGCTGAAGAAAGAAGGGATTCTCAAGCCGTGAGACCGATCAATCTGACGACCGCGAGCGTCGCCGATCTCGTCGCCTATTTTGCCGAGCTGGGAGTGGCGGAGGACGAGGCGGAGTTGCGATCCGCCCAAGCGACGATCAACCGGCTGGTGCGGCGGCGATTTGCCGTGGAGAACGAATTGAAGGCGCGCGCCGGCGACCAGCGGCGCCAGCTCGGCCGCTATTTCAACCATCCGAACATTCAGGTGCAGCTGAACGCGGCGACCGCAACGCTCGCACTGCTTCCGGCGGAGGCGCGGCGCAAGATCGAGGAGATCGCAAGCTGGAGGGTCGGCCCCTATGACCTGGAGGCAGGGATGCGGCTGGCCGCGTTGGATGACGGAACCTACATCCCGCAATAGCGATCCTACGTTCGCCCCGGCCGCGCGAAGGCCGCGCGGTCGGCCGCGCATTCGCCGCGCACGCAACAGCCCTCGACATGGTCGTTGACGAAGCCCATCGACTGCATGAAGGCATAGACCGTGGTCGGGCCGACGAAGCTGAAGCCGGCCTTCTTCAAAGCCTTGGACAGACGCGTCGAGGCCGGCGTTACCGGGTTGGCGGCAAGCCAGGCGCCGGTCAGGACCTCCGGCCGTTCGTCGGAACCGGGTTCATGCGCCCACAAGAAGGCCGCGAGCGAGCCGTGCTCGGCGCGGATGTCGCGCGCGCGGCGGGCGTTGTTGATCGCCGAGACGATCTTGCCGCGATGCCGGATGATGCGGGCATCGAGAACGAGGCGCTCGATGTCGGTCTCGGTCATCGCCGCGACCCGGTCGATGGAAAAGCCCTGGAAAACTTCGCGGAAGGCATCGCGCTTTCTGAGGATGGTCAGCCAGGAGAGCCCCGCCTGAAACCCTTCCAGGCAGAGCTTTTCGTAAAGCCGGTCGTCGTCGGCCGAGGGGCGGCCCCATTCGCGGTCGTGATAGGCGCGATAGGCGGCATCGCCGCCGTGCCAGGCGCAACGGAGCAAGCCGTCCTCGCCGCGGATGAGACCGGCGGGAACGGGTGCGTCGAGGGCGGACGACGGCGGATTGGCGGCGCTCATCGGTCACGTCATCGCAGCCATCATTGTGGGTGGCAAGTACGCGCTTGTGCGCTCCTGCCAACCGATGGCGATAAGGAAGCATTAACCCTACCGCGATCTTGCTGAACGGCCGCATCCGATCCGTCGGCGAGTTTACGGTTTTCTCGTTATTTCCGGCCAGTCTGGGCATCAAGGGGCCTCGTGCCCCGCGATCGATCAACGGAACGAGTCCCATGAAGCAAATGAAAGCCTGCTTGATTCTCGCGGCCTTGGCGGCGGCGTTGGCGGCCCCTTCGGGCAGCCTGGCCCATGACAGCTATCACGATCTGGCCGCCGTGCCGCTGCCGCCGCATCTCAGCGCCGAGCGGGTGTTGCAGCTAACGCCGGGCAGCGGCGTCGTACCGGGCTATTATGGCGCCGCCGTGCGACGCCCGGACGTCGCCCGCTCTGGTGTGATGCTTGCGACGACACCGGTGCTGATCGAACAACCCGTCCGCGTGCCCACCGTCTACGCCGCGCCGGGCGCGGTCGCCGCCGCCCCGCGTGGCGTCGTTCTGGCGCACGCCCAAGGTCGACCCGTGGCGCCGCAGCGCGCGCTCGACCCCGTGTATTTGCCGCAGGACGTCGCCTATGGCGGCAAGGAGGCGCCCGGCACGATCGTCATCGATACGAAATCGAAATTCCTCTATCACGTCGGCAGGAACGGCAAGGCCCGCCGCTACGGCGTCGGGGTCGGCAAGCAGGGCTTTAGCTGGCGCGGCACCGAAAAGATCAGCCGCAGGGCCGAATGGCCGAGTTGGACCCCGCCGAAGGAAATGATCACCCGCGAGCGCAAGAAGGGCCGCATCCTGCCGGCGCGCATGGAAGGCGGCGAGGCCAATCCGCTCGGCGCGCGGGCGCTCTACCTTGGCTCGACGCTCTACCGCATCCACGGCACCAACCAGCCCTGGACCATCGGCCAGGCCGTCTCCTCCGGCTGCATCCGCATGCGCAACCAGGACGTGGTCGAGCTCTACAGCAAGGTAAAGGTCGGCACCAAGGTGATCGTCCGCTGACCGGCCGGGCGGGGCGCAGGCACGAAGTCGTGATGCGGCCTTTCGGAAACAGCACTGAATAACATAACGTAGCGGCAGGATCTGCCTGGGACGCGGCATCCGCGCTGGAAGAGGGAACGCAAGCAATGAACAAATGGACGCAATGGGCGGCGGCCGGCCTGGGAGCGGCCCTGGCGCTGGTGCTGACCGTCGAGGCAGGCGCACAGGAAACCCGGCGCTACGATTACGCCACCAATTCGTGGGTGACGGCAAGCGCCGCCACGCCCCAGGGCCGGCGGCTTTCCCAGCGCCGCCCGGCGGCCAAGTTCGAGCGGACGCAAGTGCGCATCGACACCAAGGAAAAGCCCGGCACGGTGATCGTCGATTCGAGCAAGAAGTATCTGTATTTCGTCGAGGGCAATGGCATGGCGACCCGCTACGGCGTCGGCGTCGGCAAGGAAGGCTTCGGCTGGTCCGGCCGCATGAGCGTCGGCCGCAAGGCGGAATGGCCGGGCTGGACGCCCCCCGCCACGATGATCGCGCGCGAGCGCAAGAAGGGTCGCATCCTGCCTGCCTACATGAAGGGCGGCCCCGGCAACCCGCTTGGCGCGCGGGCGCTGTATCTGTATCGCGGCGGTCGCGATTCGCTGTTCCGCATCCATGGCACCAACCAGCCCTGGACCATCGGCCAGAACATGTCGTCGGGCTGCATCCGGATGATGAACGAAGACGTCGAGCACCTCTACAGCCGGGTGCCGAGCGGCTCGAAGGTGGTGGTCATCGGCCCTCGCGGCGAGGGATCGAAGGGCGTTTATGCCGAGCGCGGCGCGGTCAAGACTGACGTTCTCTCGGCGCTGTTCGGCGGCTGATTGCCGGACGCGATTGCGGCCTATTGACCACGGCCCGCCGGCAACGGCGGGCCGTTTCGCATCCCGGGGCGAAGCGGCGTTATTCGGCGGCGGCGAGCACTGGTTGGGCCCGTGGCTCGACGCTGGCAAGGCTCGCCGGTTTCTCGCCGCCGAACGCCCAGTCCAGCAGTTCGACCGTGTGCAGGATCGGGATCGCCGTCGCCGAGCCGATCTGCGTCATGCAACCGATATTGCCGGTCGCGATCGCTTGCGGTGCGAGACTCTCGATGTTCGTCACCTTGCGGTCGCGCAACGTGGCGGCGATCTCCGGCTGCAGGATGTTGTAGGTGCCGGCCGAGCCGCAGCACAGATGCCCCTCGGGCACGTCCTTGACGGTGAAGCCGGCCTGGGCCAGCAGCACCTTCGGCGCCTGGGTGATCTTCTGGCCATGCTGCATCGAGCAGGCCGAGTGGTAGGCGACGACGAGGTCGGTCGCGTTCACCGGTAGCGGCAATGCGAGGTCCGACAGGAATTCGGTGACGTCCTTGGCCAGCGCCGAGACCTTCGCGGCCTTTTCGGCATAGGCGGGGTCGAGTCGCAGCATGTGGCCGTAATCCTTGATCGTCGTGCCGCAACCGGACGCCGTGATCAGCACCGCGTCGAGCCCGTCTTCTTCCGCAGTGCGCGTCCAGACGTCCACATTGCGACGGGCGAAGCCGAGCGCCTCGTCCTCTTGGCCCATGTGATGGACGAGCGCGCCGCAGCAGCCCTCCCCCTTCGGCACCACGACCTCGACGCCGAGGCGGGTCAGCAGCCGCACCGTCGCCTCGTTGATCTTCGGGTCGAGCACCGACTGGGCGCAGCCGGTGAGCAGCGCGACGCGTTTTTGCCGTGGTCCCTCGGCGGTGTGGACGGCTGGATCGTTGATCGCCGCTTTCGCCGGTACGCTGGATGGCGCGAGCCGGAGCATTGCGGCGAAGGGTTTCAGCGACTTGATCGCGGCAAAGAGCGGCGCGAGCGGGCGGCCGAGCCGCGCCATCGTCAGGCTGGCGCGGAAGCGCGCCGGATATGGCAGCGTCATCGCCAGGACGCGGCGGATCATCCGGTCCATGAGCGGCCGGCGATAGGTCTTGGCGATATGGACGCGGGCGTGATCGACGAGGTGCATGTAGTTCACATCGGCCGGGCAGGTGGTCATGCAGGCAAGGCAGGACAGGCACCGGTCGATATGGGTTACGGTCTTTGCGTCGGCCGGCCGGTCGTTCTCGAGCATCTCCTTGATCAGGTAGATGCGCCCGCGCGGACTGTCGAGCTCGTTGCCGAGCGTCACATAGGTCGGGCAGGTCGCGGTGCAGAAGCCGCAATGCACGCATTTGCGGATGATCTGCTCGGAATGCGCGACGTCGGGATTGTCGAGCTGGGCGGGGGTAAAGGTGGTTTGCATGGTTATCCCATCTTGCCCGGATTGAGCACGCCCATCGGGTCGAACTGCTCCTTCAGCCGGCGCGACAGCGCGGCGAGCGGACCGGGCTGCGGCTGGAAGACCTCCGTCGCGGTCCTGACGCTGTCGGATGCGCGCACCAACGTCGCGTGACCGCCACCAAAGCGGGCGATTGTCTCGCGCACCAGCGCCGCGTCGGGCTCGCCCTCCAAGCGCATCCAGACCAGCCCGCCCTGCCAGTCGTAATAGGCGTCGATGCCGGTCTGCATCCTCAGGCTCATGACGATCTCATGGCCGCGCGTCGGCATGACCGACAGGCGCCAGACCGGCTTGGTGGTGCCGTCGACGAAGGGCCGCACGTCGCGGACGTCGCGCCAGACCGCGCGGGACGCCTCGGCCTCGAGCGTCTCCAACGGCGCCACCTTGGCGAGCGCCGCGCCGAGATAGGCAGCGCGCGCCTTGACCGACGGGCCGAAGCCCTCGAGCCGGATCAGCGTCGCCGCGTCCTTGCCGAGAGCCCCGTCCGCGACGCGCCCCGCCACATAGGCCGGCAGATGCGCCGCGCCCGATGCCTCGGCGGAGGAGCCCATCGCCGCCGCCATCGCGCCGGCCGCCGCGTCGTCGTCGAGACCGCGCAGCACCAGCGTCGTCTCGGTCTCGGTTTTCGGCAGCACCTTGATCGTCACGTCGGTCAGCACGGCGAGCGTGCCGTAGGAGCCGGTCAGCCCCTTGGACAGATCGTAGCCGGTGACGTTCTTGACCACCCGGCCGCCGGACTTGAACATTTCAGCGCGACCGGAGACCGCGTGAACGCCGAGGATGTGGTCCCTCGCCGCGCCCTGTTTCAGACGGCGGGGTCCGGCGAGATTGCAGGCGATGACGCCGCCGAGCGTCCCCTGCCCCGGCTCCAGCCCGTGCAGCGGGCCGTAGTCCATCGGCTCGAATTCGAGGCGTTGGTTGTTGTCGTCGAGCAGGCGCTCGATCACGGCCAGCGGCGTGCCGGTCCGAGCCGACAAGACCAGTTCCTCCGGCTCGTACAAGGTGACGCCGGTCATCCCGGCCAGCGACAGCGTGCGCGCCGCCTGCACGGGACGGCCGAGGCCGCGCTTGGAGCCGGAGCCTTCGACGACGAGCGGCGCTTCCTGCGAAACCGCCGCGGCGACGATGTCGCGAAGATCACCGGGCGTTTCGGGGCGCAAAACCTGCTCGTCGGATTGGGAGGCGGATTTCGTCTTGCTCATCGGATCGAGGTCCGGGCGTAGAGATCGCCAGCGGCGCAGGAAAAGCCGAATTCAGACATCTCGATCGCGCCCATAATCAGAACCGCGGCAGGTCGGGAAACGCGACCTGCCCCTTGTGAACGTGCATGCGGCCGAGTTCGGCGCAGCGGTGAAGAACGGGGAACATCTTGCCCGGGTTGAGCAGGTGCTTGTCGTCGAAGGCGCATTTGACCCGCTGCTGGTGCTTCAGATCGTCCTCGGAGAACATCTCCGGCATCAGGTCGCGCTTTTCGACGCCGACCCCATGCTCACCGGTGAGCACCCCGCCGACTTCCACACAAAGCCGCAAGATGTCGTTGCCGAATTCCTCGGCCCGGTAGAGTTCGCCCTCCTTGTTGGCATCGTAGAGGATCAGCGGGTGAAGATTGCCGTCGCCGGCGTGGAAGACGTTGGCGACGCGCAGATCGTATTTTTCCGACAGCGCCTTCATTCCCGCGAGCACCCTTGGCAGCTGCTTGCGGGGAATGGTGCCGTCCATGCAGTAATAATCCGGCGAAATGCGCCCGACCGCCGGGAAGGCCGCCTTGCGCCCGGCCCAGAAGGCCGTGCGTTCTTCTTCCGACTGCGAGACCTTGGCGGTGACCGCCCCATTCGCCTTGGCGATCGCCTCGACCTCGACGAGAAGATGATCGACCTCGGCGCCGGGACCGTCGAGCTCGACGATCAAGAGCGCCTCTACATCGCGCGGGTAGCCGGCATGAACGAAGTCTTCCGCCGCATTGATGGCGAGGCGGTCCATCATCTCCATGCCGCCGGGGATGATGCCCTTGGCAATGATCGCGGCAACGCATTCGCCGGCCTGTTCGGAAGTGGGGAAGCCCAGCAGCACCGCCCGCGCCGTCTCCGGGCTTTGCAGGATGCGCACGGTCACCTCGGTGACGACGCCCAGCAGGCCTTCCGAGCCGGTCATCAGGCCGAGCAGATCGTAGCCTTCGGAGTCGAGATGCTTGCCGCCGAGACGCATCACCTCGCCCTCGATGGTGACCAGTTCCACCCCGATCACGTTGTTGGCCGTCAGCCCGTATTTGAGGCAGTGGACGCCGCCGGAGTTCTCCGCGACGTTGCCACCGATCGAACAGGCGATCTGCGAGGACGGATCGGGCGCGTAATAGAAGCCCTGACCCTCCACGGCCTTGGTAATGCCGAGATTGGTCACGCCCGGTTGCACCACCGCGCAGCGATTGTCGTAGTCGATCTCGAGGATACGGTTGAACTTCGACAGGACCAGCAGGACGCCGTCCTCCAGCGGCAGCGCGCCGCCGGAGAGCGACGTGCCGGAGCCACGCGGCACCACCGGGATCTCCTCGGCGTGACAATATTTCAGCACTCTGGCGACCTGATCGACCGTCTCCGGCAGCACCACGACCAGCGGCATCTGACGATAGGCGGTCAAGCCGTCGCTTTCGAAGACGCGCATCTCGTTCGCGGCATCGACGACGCCTTCGCCGGGCACGATGGCCCTGAGCGCCGTAACGATCGCGGCGCGGCGATCGAGGATCGCCTGACTCGGCTTCGGCATCATGACCGACATGGACGGAACTCCCTAAACTGCGGTCCGAAGGTAAGCCCGCGTCGGCGCCTCGTCCACCGCGGCAGCCTTACTGTCCCTCGTTCTCAATGATCGGCGGCGGAACGGTTCATATGCCGCTTGCGGATGCGGCGCACGACGAGCCAGACGCCGAGTAGCGCGACCGGCACGAAGGCGGCGATCAACACCGGCTGGGCGATCGGAAAACCTTCGTATTCCAGACCCTTGGCAACATACGCGAAAAGGCCGACCACGTAATAGCCGATCGCCGCGACCGACAGGCCCTCGACCGTCTGCTGCAGGCGCAGCTGCAGCTGCGCGCGGTTGTCCATCGAGCGCAGGAGATCGCGATTCTGGTGCTCCAGCTCGACGTCGATGCGAGTGCGCAGGAGGTTTGCCGCCCGCGCCAGCTTTTTCGACAGCGTTGCCTGGCGCTCCTCGATGGACCGGCAGGTGCGCATCGCCGGCGCCATGCGCCGTTTGAGAAACGCCGACCAGCTTTCCTGACCCGGGATCGGCTGTTCCACCAGGGCGTTGAGCCTTTCGCGGACGATTTCGTCATAGGCCCGGCTCGCCCCGAATCGGTAGAGAACCGAGGCTGACGACGCTTCGACTTCGGCCGCGGCGAGAGTGATCTCCTGAAGCAGCGAGCGGCTGTCCTCGCCGCCCTCTCGCATCTCCTCGGTAATGCCGGCGAGCCGCGCCTCCAGCTGCGTGACCACTGGGCCGATGGATTGCGCCAGCGGCAGGCCGAGCAGCGCCAAGGTGCGATAGATCTCGATTTCGACCAGCCGCATGGCGAGGGCCCCGGCGCGTGCGGGCGGCAGGCCGTCGTCGAGGACGAGGATGCGGGTCAGACCATCGCCGTCCTGACGAAAGTCGGTCGCGGCATGGGCCAGCCCACCATCCATGATGGAATAGCAAAAGCTCGCCTTGTCGAAGCCGCCCAGCGAGGCCTCGCCGGCCTCGTCATGGGGTCGGATTTCCAGGCGAACGCCGGCGATGAAGGGACCGGGTGCGCGAAACTCGGCGCCGAAGGGATGCCCCTCGAACGGATCGCCGAAGCGCGCGGGCGGCGGCCCTTCCCAGGAATAGGTCGAGAACTCGGTGTGACGCTCCCAACGCAGCCGGCCCTTGCCGAAGTCGAAGGAGTGGGTTCGGGCACCGGCAGCGGGCGGCGCCACGCCTCGGCGCGTCGACATTTCGGAGAGGATCGCGATGTCGCGTTCGCCTTGATCTTCCATCATGAAAGCCAGAACGATCAGCGCGCCGGGTGTCGCGATCAGCGGGAACGGGCGCGCGTGGAGTTCGCCGAGTACCGCCGCGCGGCGCGGATCAGGCTCGAACGTCTCGAAGGCGCTTTGCTTGAATGTCGTTTTGGCCATCATCCCTTGCGCCTTTCGTGTCGCGAGCGTGCTAGCCGAAACGAGAGATGAACGGAAGCCGCCGAGCGCGGGAAGATATTGCAGCGCAGACGAAACGAGCCCAAAAGGAGCGGAATGGGCGCCCGGGCGCCGGGAGCTTGGCAGGCGGCTCATACGCCGCGGAAAATCATCTGGGAGAGGGCATGGCCGACATCGACCATACAACCAATCGCAACGAAGAGCGGTCCACCACGCCCGAGGTCGCGCTCTTCGTCACCTGCCTGGTCGATTTGTTCCGGCCGAGCGTCGGCTTCGCGGCGATCAAGCTGATCGAGGATTCCGGCTGCCGGGTGAGCGTACCGACGGCACAGACCTGCTGCGGCCAGCCCGCTTATAATTCCGGCGACCGGGCCGATACGCGCGCGATCGCCGAGCAGGTGATCGCGACGTTCGAGGGCTTCGACTATGTCGTCGCGCCGTCCGGCTCCTGTTCGGCGATGCTGAAGAAGCACTATCCCGAACTCTTCGCCGGCGATGCGAAATGGGAGGCGCGGGCGGCGGCGTTTTCCGACAAGGTTCACGAGCTCGTCAGCTTCCTCGCCGATGTCCGTGGTGTCACCGCCGTCAAAGCCAAGGTCCAGGGCACGGCGACCTATCACGATTCCTGTTCGGGTCTACGCGAACTCGGCGTCAAGGCGCAGCCGCGAAAGCTGCTCGAATCGGTCGACGGGCTCGAACTGACCGAACTGAAGGAAGCCGAGGTCTGCTGCGGCTTCGGCGGGACCTTCTGCGTGAAATACCCCGACATTTCCAACGCCATCGTCACGAAGAAGGCAAAACACGTCGCGGCCAGCGGCGCCGACATGCTGCTGGCCGGCGATCTCGGCTGCCTGATGAACATGGACGGCAAGCTGAAGCGCGAGGGCATCGCCGTGGAGGTGCGTCATGTCGCCGAGGTGCTGGCGGGCATGACCGACACGCCGCCGATCGGCGGCAAGCTGTGACACGGATCGTCAACGGCGAGACCCGCTTGCCCCTTTTCAAGTTCCCCGCCGAATGTCCCTATACGATCGATCAATTGCGCGATCACGACTGGATGCCCGAGTAACCCGATGCAGATCACTTCCCAGACCTTCAAGGCCAATTCCGTCAAGGCGCTCGCCGATGTCGAGCTGCAGCGCGCGCTCGGCAATGTCGAGCGCGGCTTCATCGCCAAGCGACAGAAGGCCGTCGACGCGTTGCCCGAATTCGACGCGCTGCGCGACAAGGCGCGCGAGATCAAGAATCACACGCTGAAGCATCTCGATCTCTACATCGAGGCCTATGTGGCGAAGGTCGAGGCCTCCGGCGGCGTCGTGCATTTCGCCGAGGATTCCGAGCACGCGCGGCGGATTTTCCTCGACATCGCCAGGCGGCGGAAGGCGAAGACCGTCACCAAGGGCAAGACCATGATCTCCGAGGAGATCGGGCTCAACGAGTTTCTCGAGGCCAATGGCATCACCCCGATCGAGACCGATCTCGGCGAATACATCATCCAGCTGCGCGGCGAGCACCCGAGCCACATCATCGCCCCCGCCGTCCACGTCAACCGCGATCAGGTCGAGGCGGATTTCCGCCGCGTCCATGTCGATCTCGATCCGAAGCGCGACCTGACCGCGCCTGAGACGCTGCTCGGCGAGGCCCGGCAGATTCTGCGCCAGAAATATGGTGAGGCCGACATCGGCGTCACCGGCGCGAATTTCCTGATCGCCGAGACCGGCTCGTCGGTGATCGTCACCAATGAGGGCAATGGCGACCTCACCCAGCTTCTGGGCAAGTGCCACGTCGTGCTGGCCTCGATCGAAAAGCTGGTGCCGACGCTGGAGGACACCGCCCAGATCCTGCGGGTTCTCGCCCGTTCGGCCACCGGCCAGGACATGAGCGTCTACACCACCCTGTCGACCGGACCGAAGCGGGCCGAAGATCCCGACGGGCCGGAGGAATACCACGTCATCCTGCTCGACAACGGCCGTTCCAACATGCTCGGCACCGAGTTCGAGGAGATGCTGCGCTGCATCCGCTGCGGCGCCTGCATGAACCACTGCCCGGTCTACCACGCCGTCGGCGGCCACTCCTATGGCTGGGTCTATCCCGGACCGATGGGCGCCGTTCTGACGCCCTCGCTGATCGGCGTCGACAAGGCCGGGCATCTGCCGAATGCCTCGACCTTCTGCGGGCGATGCGAGAGCGTCTGCCCGATGCGGATTCCGCTGCCGAAGATGATGCGGCATTGGCGCGAGAAGGAATTTGAAAGCCATCTGCAGCCGAAGGCCGCCCGCGCGGGCCTCGGCGCCTGGGCATATCTCGCCCGGCGGCCGAAGCTCTACCGCGCCGCCGTCTCCGTCGCGATTCCGATGCTGAAAGCCCTCGGCGGCAAGAAGCGCCGCTTCGCCTCGCTGCCGCTGGCCGGCGGCTGGACCAAGTGGCGCGACCTACCGGCCCCCGAGGGCCGCACCTTCATGCAGGAATATAAACAATCGCACGGAAAGTGATCGCGATGTCCTACCGGGAAGCCCGCCATCCAGACACTGGTGAAACTATACGGGCTTACGCCACGAAGGAACTTGATGAGGAGCTTGCTGAACTGGCTAAGCCGTGCCTGCACCAAAACCATCAAGTCAGACGGATACCAATCGCCAACGGCACAACCCAAATTTGTGATGTATGCCTTGAATGCGGAACCAAGTTGTCCCAGCCGCAGCCCAAAGCGAATTTCTCATCACTTCCCGAAATTTTTGACTCCCAACATCTTGCTAGGTCAAGCTCAAAACAGAAAGAAAAATCTCGATTTGAAATTATATCTCGCCATAAAAATTACGACGATAAGGAAAAATCTAAATTTGATGACGAATATCGCGAATATCTTAAATCAAAAGAATGGCTAAATAAGAAGGAGCTTGTTTTAAAGAGAGCCGATTTTATATGTGAAGGTTGCATGCAGGAGCCTGCGACAGAAATACATCATACTACTTACGCGCACAAATTTTATGAATTTCTCTTTGAGCTGGTGGCTCTTTGCCCGACATGCCATTCATTGATACACATGGATAAGAATCCGAAACTGCGATCTCGGAATAGGTCCGGCGAAGAGAATATAATTTGCTGGGCGTGCCGTTGGTCGACGGAACAAGGACACGAAATGTGGTGCACGGTTCATAACGTTCCCAGTTTGGCATCTCTCCAAAGCGAAAACTATTGCGATAATGGCCGAAATGGCTTCGAGGGCCTGAAATGAGCGGCTCGACACGCGACGCGGTGCTCGGCCGCATCCGCCGTTCCAACGGCGCCCGGCCCGGCCACCCGGAGCGCCAGCGCATCGTCGAGGAGCGGCTCGCCGGCGCGCCGAAGGGCATCGTGCCGGCGCGCGGGCAGTTGCCCCACGCCGATCAGGTCGCGCTGTTCGTCAAGATGGCGGAGAAGGCCGATGCGACGACGGCGCGGATCGAAAGCTACGGCGATCTACCCGCCGAGGTCTCGCGCTGGCTGCGCGACAACAATTTTCCCGCCGATCTGCGGCTGGCCGAGGACCCGCGCCTCACCGGCGCCGGTTTCGACGCCACCGCGCTGACCCTGCGGCGTGGCGCGTCGGACGGCAACGATCTCAACGCGCTCTCCCATGCCGAAAGCGGCATCGCCGAGACCGGCACGCTGGTGCTCGTGTCGGGCCCGGACAACCCGACCAGCCTGAACTTCCTGCCCGAAAACCACATCGTCGTCGTCAAGGCCGAGGACATCGCCGGCGACATGGAGGCGGTCTTTCCGGCGATCAGGCAGCGCTACGGCAAAGGCGAGATGCCGCGCTCGCTGAACTTCGTCACCGGCCCGTCGCGCTCCGGCGACATCGAGCAGACACTGCTGCTCGGCGCGCATGGGCCGAGGGCGCTGCACATCGTCGTGGTGGGGTAAGCAGAGTCCACCTCTGGACAAGGCTCGCGAAAGCGGGATTTGTGGCGCGGAAATCCATTCCCCGGAGTCTTTGGCCATGCCCGTCGATCCCACCGTCCTCGCCGCCTTCGTCCTGGCCTCGGCGATCCTTGTGGTTATTCCCGGCCCGACCATCGTCATGGTCGTCGGCCAGGCGCTCGCCCATGGCCGACGCACGGCGCTGGCCAGCGTTGCGGGCGTCGGACTCGGCGATCTGATCGCGGCCAGCCTGTCGCTGGCCGGCGTCGGGGCGCTGCTCGCCACCTCGGCCGGCGCCTTCGCCGCGCTGAAGTGGCTGGGCGCAGCCTATCTGATCTATATCGGCATCAGGATGTGGCGCTCCCCGGTGAGCTTTGCCACCGAAGCGGCGACGGTCGTCGAGACGCGCCGACGCATCGTCTTTCGCGACGCCTTCCTGGTCACCCTGTTCAACCCCAAGGGCATCGTGTTCTTCGTCGCCTTCGTGCCGCAGTTCATCGACCCGGCGAAGCCCTATGCGGCGCAGGCAATGGTCTTCGTCGGCATATTCGTGCTGCTTGGCATTGTGAACGCGTATCTCTACGCGCTGCTGGCAACGACGGCCCGCAGCTTCATCCGGCGACCGCGCGTTCTACGGTCGGCGACGCGCACCGGCGCCGCCTGCCTCATCGGCGCGGGCGTTCTCTCCGCCTTCGCGCGCCGGCCGGCTTGAGAGAGGTCCGTCCGCAGATGCCGAGTCATGACTTCCGGAGCCCGCGGCTGTTCGTTGAGGCCGACCTGTCCGAAGGGCGGGCCGTGCCCGCCACGCCGGTGCAGGCGAACTATCTCCTCAATGTCATGCGTCTCGGCGAGGGCGATACGGTGCTTGCCTTCAACGGGCGCGACGGCGAATGGCGCTGTGATCTCACCAAGCCGGCCAAGAAGAAGCTCGATCTTTTACCGCGCCAACGGGCGCGCGGCCAGACACCGCCGGCGGATCTGCATTATCTGTTCGCGCCGCTGAAGCACGCCCGCCTCGACTACGCGGTGCAGAAGGCCGTCGAAATGGGCGCCGGCGTGCTGCGACCGGTGATGACGCAGCATGTGCAGGCCTCGCGGCTCAACATCGAGCGGATGCGGGCGAACGCCGTCGAGGCGGCGGAACAATGCGGCATCCTGTCGATCCCCGAATGCCGCGAGCCGCTGAAGTTCGCCGACATGATCGCCGGCTGGGACCGCTCCCGGCATCTGGTCTTCTGCGACGAGCGCGAGGACGCCGAGAGCCCGATCGAGACGCTGCGGGCACTGCCCTCGGGGCCACTGGCGCTGCTCATCGGCCCCGAGGGCGGCTTTTCAGCGGAGGAACGCGCGACGCTCCGGGCCGCCGAGTTCGTCACCGCCATCTCGCTCGGGCCGCGCATTCTTCGCGCCGACACTGCGGCGGTCGCCGCTCTGGCCGTGCTGCAGGCGAGCATCGGCGACTGGCGCGGCGGCTGAGACGTTCAGCACTGGCCGCACCGTCAACCCGAATTATGTTGCGATCGGGCGAAAAACTGGGCACGTCCCCACCTGAACGATGAACTCGTCCGTGCGGGCGACTCCAGGCGAAGATTTTAGAGGGCTCCTGCATGGCGCGCGACACGACCGATCTGACGCCGGTCACCTCGGTCGAGGACTTGACCGCGTATCTCAAGGGCGGCGAGAAGCCGGCCTCGCTCTTCCGAATCGGCACCGAGCACGAGAAGTTCGGCTACTATCTCGACGATCTTTCGCCGGTGCCTTACGAGGGCGAACGCGGCATCGGCAAGCTTCTGGAAAAGATGCAAGCGCTGTCCGGCTGGGAAGCGATCGTCGATGACGGCCGCATCATCGGCCTTTACGGCAGCGATGGCCAAGGCGCGATCTCGCTGGAGCCCGGCGGACAGTTCGAACTGTCCGGCGCGCCGCTGGAGACCATCCACGCGACCTGTCAGGAATCCAACGGACATCTGGCGCAGGTCCGCGCGGTCGCCAAGGATCTCGGCATCGGCTTTCTCGGCATCGGTTCCTCCCCGACATGGACGATCGACGAAACCCCGATCATGCCGAAATCGCGCTACGAGATCATGCGCCGCTACATGCCCAAGGTCGGCACGCGCGGCCTCGACATGATGTTCCGCACGGCGACGATCCAGGTCAATCTGGACTTCTCGTCGGAAGCCGATATGCGCCGCAAGATGCAGATCGGCATGCGGCTGCAACCGGTCGCCTCTGCGCTGTTCGCCCATTCGCCCTTCACCGAGGGCAAGCCCAACGGCCTGTGTTCCTGGCGCTCGGAGGTGTGGTCCGACGTCGACAACCAGCGCTCCGGCCTCCTGCCCTTCGTCTTCAAGGACGATTTCACCTACCGGGACTATGCGGAGTGGGCGCTCGACGTGCCGATGTATTTCGTCACCCGCGACGGCCGCTACACCGACGCGACCGAGGTCACCTTCCGGCAATTCATGGATGGCGCCCTTAAGGGCCGGGTCAGCGACCCCGAGCCGCAGATGGGCGACTGGGTCAACCATCTGTCGACGCTGTTTCCGGACGTGCGCCTGAAGCGCTTCATCGAGATGCGCGGCGCCGACGGCGGCCCGTGGCGGCGGATCTGCGCCCTGCCCGCCTATTGGGTCGGCCTGCTCTATGACGAAGCAACGCTCGGCGCGGTCGAGGCACTGACGCGCGACTGGAGCTTCGAAGAGGTCTCGGCCATGCGCGCCGAGGTCCCAAGGAGCGGCTTCCGTACGCCTTTTCGGGATGGCACCGTACTCGATCTCGCCCGCGAGACGCTGAAACTGTCACGTCAGGGCCTCGTCGCCCGGCACTGCCTGAACGAGGAAGGCAACGACGAGAGCCATTTTCTCGCGCCGCTCGAGGAAGTGGTCGCCCGCGGCACGACGTCGGGGGAAGAGCTGGTCCGGCTTTACGAAGAGCAATGGGACCGTTCGATGGAACGTGTCTTCAAGCACCTCAGCTACTGAGCGATCGGCGGCCGCGGTCGCACGAGACGCCGCCGGGTCCCGTTTGCGCGATGTTTCGCCGATGATCGGGCAAGAACCGGTTGCCCCGCTTTGACAGGGAGCGCATGGTGTGCCCGGATGTGGACGGGCACGCTGCGATCGAGGTCAAAATGACCGATTTCTTCGACTGGCTGACTGTGGGCGATTCCGGCCTTGGCGCCGATCGCCTGGCGGACGCTTTCAAGCTCAGCCATCGGGAGATGCGAGAGACGACCGAGGCGCTGGCCCCGGCCTTCACCTTGGCGCTACAACGCGCGATGTTGGATCCCGCCGCTTGGACGGAGCTCTCGCACCGGTTCCTGCCGTTCATGGACGGAACCACCATGCCGGGACCGGAAACCGCCAGGAGCCCGGCTGCGAAAGATCTGGCCAACGCGCTGTTCGGCTCGCGCGACATTTCCAACGCGGTGGCGCGGAAGGTCTCGCTCGCCAGCGGAATCGCGCCGGACACGGTCGAGAAGCTGATGCGCAACCTCTCGATCATGACCATGCAGACCATGGTCAAGATGATGCTCGCCAATGTCGCGCGAAATCAGCCCACGGGGCTGGCCGATGGCAATTATCCCGGGGCGATCGCGGAAATGATGCGGCGCGGCGCCAATGCGATGGAAGCCATGGGGCGCCCATCCGACAGTCCGCAGCGCCGGCAACCGAGCTTCCCGGGCGCGGCCGGATCGGATTATCTCGCCGGTCTTTTCGCCGATGCGCTGAATGGCAAGCTGCCCTTCATGCCGCCGGCCGCAAGGGCGACCGGGAGCCCGCCTTCGGCAAGCCTGCGCGAGAGCGACGAGACCCCGCCACCGTCAGGTTTCACACCCTTCCAGCCCTTCGAGACGATGATGGAAGGCTTTGCGCGCGGGCTGCAATCCGGCGGCGGTGCCGCGACGGGCGAGCCCGAAAGTCAGGCGCCCTCTCCGGAGCCCGAAGCCACGCCTGCCAACACCTTTGACGATCTGGCCCGCGCCGGCCAGAAGATGCAGGACGACTACGCCCGCCAGATGACCGAGCTGTTCCAGCGCTTCCAGGGTGGGCTCGGAAACGACAAGGATCGCTGATCGTCCGCGCTCGGGTCGGGACCAGCGCCAGTATCGTGATGCGGCCACAGGCGAAGGGCGCCATGCCCGTTTGCGAACCGCGCCTGGCGCCGAGCGGCGGCTGAATGCGTTGCCGCTTGCTTCGGGTCGTCGCGCCTCCATCTTCAAGCGCCGGTCCCGCATCCACCTCAAGGTCGCCTTTTGCTCCTCACCAAATTCCTGATCATCCTCCTGCTCATCGTCCTCAACGGCTTCTTCGCCATGTCGGAGATCGCCATCGTATCGGCGCGCAAATCGCGCCTGGAACAGATGCGGAAGGAAGGGCGACGCGGCGCGGCCAGCGCCATCCGCCTGATGGAGGACCCGACGGGCTTCCTGTCGACCGTCCAGATCGGCATCACCCTCGTCGGCATCTTCGCCGGCGCTTATGGCGGATCGGTCTTCGCCGCGCCGTTGGCCGAAATGATACGAGACTGGCCGGTGGTCGGCCCCTATGCGGGCACCGTAGCCTTCGTCCTTGTCGTCGTCGTCATCACCTATCTGTCGCTGATCATCGGCGAGTTGGCGCCCAAGCGCTTCGCGCTGAGTCGTGCCGAGGCGATCGCCGTCAAGGTCGCGCCGGTGATGGCGCTGATCGCAAAGGCCGGCGCACCACTGGTCTGGTTGCTGCGGGTCTCGACCAACGCGGTGATCCTGCTGCTGGGCGGCGATCGCGAGGACGGCGACGGCATCACTGAAGAAGACGTCCGGGCGATGATCGCCGAGGGGACGCAGACCGGCGTCTTCAAGCCGAAGGAACGAGAGATGCTGGAAGGCGTCATCCGGATCGCCGATCGCACCGTTCGCTCGATCATGGTGCCGCGTCCGGACACGACATGGCTCGACCGGCGGGACGACGCCGACACACTTTTCGACAAGATCCTGAAGTCCGGCCATTCGCGCTATCCGGTAATCGACACCGACACCGACACGGTCGTTGGCATCGTCCAGACCAAGGATCTGCTCGAACAACAGCGCCGCACTGGCACGATCGACCTAGCCGAGGCGATGCGCGAGCCGCTCTACGTCCATGAGACGATGCCGATCCTCAAACTGCTGGAGCGGTTTCGCGCCGCCGCGATTCATATCGCGATCGTGCTCGACGAATACGGCTCCTTCGAGGGCGTTGCGACGCCGACAGACATTCTGCAAGGGATCGCCGGAGCCTTGCCGGAAGGCGAGGATGACGATCCGCGCGTGATCGCGCGCGACGACGGCTCCTGGCTGATCGACGCGGCGATGCCGATCGACGCTGTTGGAAACGCCGTGCCCGGCCTGCTCTTTCCCTCCGAGCGAGATTACGAGACCGCCGCCGGTTTCATCCTCAATCATCTGGGACACATTCCCGGTGTCGGCGAACGCTTCCGTTGGCAACGCTGGGACTTCGAAATCATGGATATGGACGGCCAGCGGATCGACAAGCTGCTCGTCACGGAGGCGCCGGCGGAACCCGCCGCGAGACCGGGGAGCGTTGCTCCGCGTGACGCGCGATACGACGGCTGACGTCTGGATTTTATCCGCCACAACGCCAACGACCGAAGGTCTTAACCTTCGGTCGTTGGCTCCGATATCACGATGGGAACGCGGGGTTGCGGTCGCTTCGTCGTCAGTAGCAGCGCGAGTCGCGACGGCGCGCCGCGGTGAGCGCCAACCGATAGGTAGGGTCTTGGCGCCAGTCGCCGCGCAGGGCGTCGTCGATGTCGCCGCGGCGAATGCCGATGTCTTTCAGCATATAATCGGGCAACTCGGTCATGGCGCGCGCATGGCGGCGATTGGCCATGGTTTTGACCATCGCCCGGACCGCTACGAGCGAGAGGCGGATCGCCTGGAGGGGATGGGCGAGCGGCGTGCCGAGCCGGGGCTTGCTGATGATCGTCATGGCTGTTGTCCTTTCATAGCCATCGGTTTCAGGAAAAAAGCGGGAGCGCCGACGCGACGCCGTTTGCGACAGTGCCGAAACGCTCCCGAGTGGTTCCTGACACGATGAAAGCTATGCGATCCGAATTGATCATTCCAACGAATGTTGGTAATGTCTCGCATCGCTTTTGTTGATGGAAAATCTGATGAGCACACCTCTCGATCTCGATCATCTGCGGACCTTCGTTGCCATCGTCGATGCCGGCAGCTTCACCCGCGCGGCGGAGGACGTCTTCAAGACCCAATCCGCGGTGTCCATGCAGATGCGGCGACTGGAGGATCGGCTCGGCGCAACGCTGTTCGAGCGCACGGGGCGGACGATCCGGATCACCGACGACGGCTCGCGGCTCCTGGCCTATGCACGGCGCATGTTGGCACTCAGCCAGGAGACCTTGTCGGCCTTCGACGAGGAAGCGATGCAGGGCCATGTGCGGATCGGCCTGCCCGACGATTACGCCGAACGCTTCCTGCCGGAAATCCTCGCCCGCTTCTCGCGCTCCAATCCCCTGGTCGAACTTCAGATCGCCTGCGAGCCCTCGTCCAATCTGGCCGAGCACATCGACAAGGGTCGACTCGACGTCGCCCTGGTCTCCGACTGCTTTCCCGGCGCGACGCTCAGCGAAGTGGTACGGCGCGAACCGCTGCATTTCGTTACATCGGCCTCGCACGACGTCCACAATGAAGCGGTACTGCCGCTGGCGCTCGGTCGGCCGGATTGCGTCTGGCGGACCGAAGGCTGCAAAGCACTCGACCGCATCGGGCGGCGCTACAAGGTACTGTTCACCTCGTGGTCGGCGCAGATCGTCACCTCGGCGGTGCTCTCCGGGCTGGCCGTCAGCGTCCTACCGGAATGCGCGCTGCGGCCCGGCATGCGGGTGCTCGGCGAGTTCGACGATTTTCCGGTGCTGCAAGATACCGAGATCGGCGTGCTCAGATCGCGCAACGCCGACGGGCCGGTGGTTTCCGCGCTGGTCGAGCATATCCGCGACAGTTTGGCGAACCTGCCGCCGGCGACGCAGGCCGCGCCGACGCATCTGCCGGAGACCCGGACGCCGCGCCCGCAGCGGGTACGCGGGGCAATGGTCGCGGCGCAGTAGACCATCGGCAATCCATGCGACCGCGCCGCACAAGATCCGCGTCCCTGCCCCTTGGATTTACGCAGGCTCTGATGCTCGTGGGAGTTTCGAGCTTCGGTCGCCAGCAAGTAAATTCCCCCGGCTTGAAATACGATCGCGTTAATCCCATATATTTCGGGTTGGCAATAATTTATGCGCGCTAGGGTTTTCAGGATTTTTTCTCGCAATCTTTAGTATTCGCCATCGACGACAAAATACCGTAGCGTTTAGCGTTGCGAGTTTCAGACTTCATTCTAGAAAGGTTTTCCCATGGCTACGGGAACAGTGAAATGGTTCAACGCTCAAAAGGGCTTTGGCTTCATCGCGCCGGATGACGGCGGCGCCGATGCATTCGTTCATATCAGCGCGGTCGAGCGCTCCGGTCTCAACGGATTGGACGAGGGCCAGAAGGTCAGCTTCGAGCTCATGTCCGATCAAAAGAGCGGCAAGATGTCGGCCGAAAATCTGAAGACGATCGCCTGATCATTCGAGCAGGATAAAACAGCGGGTCCGCCGCGAGGATTGAGTCGTCGCGGCGGACCGGCGAGCGTAAACGTCCGGAGGCTTTGGATACGGCGATGTTTCGTCAGGCCGCCGAATATGCGGCGAAGGGGAAACCGAGCATGCCGATCATCAATTTCGATCTGCCGGCAGATCTTTTCTGGGCGAGATCCGCGCGTCGCGTGGTGCCGAAGGGTGGCGTGGCCCACCGGCGTTTCGAGACGCTCGCCGAGGGCATATGTTTCGTGGTCGAAGAGGATCAGGCCGAGCGCTACGGCGTGTCGATCGACACGGACGAAAATTCTTTCTCCAAGGACGAAATCGAGGCCCTGTATCGAAGCGAGGGTTTTTCGGCCTATCGGGAGAAATCTCAGGGTTCGCCGTCGGCGAAACCATAAGCCCCCTGCGGGCTCGCGCACGTCACCTGATGCCGAGCGCCACTGTGCCCCCCGGTCCTCGTGGGACGTTTTTCCTTTCACTGAGCGGATGCGAGAGTTCGGCAGCGACCCGGCGTATCGATCGACGCGCCGACGTGTCGGTGGCCCGGCGCTGACACCCCTACCGTTCCAAATTCTTCGCCGTCCCCTTCGCCTTGTCGAGCTTGGCGGACTGCAGGTCGGCGTCGGCGAAATCCGCCCCTTCGAGATTGGCGCCGTCGAAGCGGGCTCCCGCCGCCTCCATGCGCCGCATGTCGGCGCCTTCGAAATTCGCGTCGGTGAAATCGGCGAATTCGCCGGCTGCCCGCGACAGGTTGGCGCCGGAAAAATCCGCGCCGGTCAGATTGGCCGAGTTCAGGACGCCGCGCATCATGCCCATCGACTGATTGCGCATGTCAGCGGAAAAATCCGCGCCGCTCATGTTCGCGCCGACCATCGAGGCGCGGGTGAAATCGCTGGCCAGCCGCGCGCCCGCCAAGTCGGCGCCATCGAAATTGGCGTCGATCATCTGCGCCTGAAAGAGATTGGCCCCGGACAGATTCGCGTCGGTGAAGACGGCCTTCAGCCCCCATGCCTGATCGAGCTTGGCGCCAACAAGACTGGCGCCGGACAAATTCGTGCCGTTGAGATAGGCGCTGGTCATGTCGGCACCGTCGAAATTCAGACCGGAGAGATCGAGGCCGTTCAACGCCTTGCGGCTGAGATCGGCGGGCTTGTCCGGCTTCGCCCGGCTCAGCAGCGCCTCGACCTCGGCCCGGCTCAGCTCCGCTTCGGTCATGCGCGGCGAGGTCAGGTCGAGCCCGCTCATCATGCCCTGCGCGGCCGCCGGCGCAGCCAGCAGCATCAAGGCCAGCAACGTGAAACCAAGCGTTTCCACGAATTTCCGCATGAACATCCTCCTGGATGGTCCGGCGCCCGGCTCCCAGCTTGCACCGAAATGGCGCGCGGTCAAAACGCATCCGATTGATCAGCATCGCTTGGCATCGCCGGGTTTTGCCTTGACCCGTGCGACCGGCTCACCAAGATTGCGGCGATGAGCCGTCTCGACGAATCCCCCGCCGCCTCGAACGTCGCCGAATACAGCGTCTCGGAAATCTCCGGCGCGCTGAAGCGAACCGTCGAGGACGCCTTCGGCCATGTTCGGGTGCGCGGCGAGGTGTCCGGCTATCGCGGTCCGCATTCCTCCGGCCACGCCTATTTCTGCCTCAAGGATGACAGGGCGCGGATCGACGCCGTGGTCTGGCGTACCGCCTTCGCCAAGCTCGCCTTCAAGCCCGAGGAAGGGCTGGAGGTGATCGCCACCGGCAAGCTGACCACCTATCCCGGCTCGTCGAAATACCAGATCGTCATCGAGACCATCGAGCCGGCCGGCGCCGGGGCGCTGATGGCGCTTTTGAACGAGCGCAAGCGCAAGCTGGAGGCCGAAGGGCTGTTTTCGCCCGACCGCAAGCAGCGCCTGCCCTACCTGCCGCGCATTATCGGCATCGTCACTTCGCCGACCGGCGCGGTCATCCGCGACATCCATCACCGCATCGCCGACCGCTTTCCGGTGCGGCTGATCGTCTGGCCGGTGCGGGTCCAGGGCGAGACCTCGGGTGACGAGGTCGCGCGCGGCATCGAAGGCTTCAACGCGCTGGAGCCGGACGGCGCGATACCCCGGCCGGACCTGATCATCGTCGCGCGCGGCGGCGGCAGCCTGGAAGATCTGTGGGGCTTCAACGACGAGGCGGTGGTGAGGGCGGCGGCCAGTTCGACGATCCCGCTGATCTCGGCGGTGGGGCACGAGACCGACTGGACGCTGCTTGACCACGCCGCCGATCGGCGGGCACCGACGCCGACCGGCGCCGCCGAGATCGCCGTGCCGGTACGGGCCGAGCTTCTGGCCAATCTGGCCGGTCTGCACGCGCGGCAGGCCGGCGCGATCTCGCGGCGTCTGGAGCAGGAGCGCAAGTCCGTCGCCGCAACGGCTCGCGCCCTGCCCTCCCCCGATATGCTGCTGGCGCTGCCCCGGCGCCGGCTCGACGAGGCCACCACCGCGCTCGGCCAATGCCTGCGCGTGGCGATCTCGGAAAAGCGCCGGCACTACGGCGACATCGCGAGCCGGCTGTCACCGTCGCGCCTCGACAGCCTGGTCCGGGACAAGCGCGCGGATCTGCGCCATCACGAGACCCGTGCCGCCCATGCCTTGGAGATCAAGCTTCATGATTTGCGGCAGCGTTTCGAGCGGACGGCGGCGGGGCTGCAGCCGCACCAGATCAAGGCCCGCAGCGAAGCCGCCCGGCTGCGGCTGGACACGCTCGGCGAGCGGCTGTCGGCGGCGCAGGCACAGGCGACGGAAGCGCGCCGCCAGCGGATCGCGGCGGCCTGGCGCATGGCGGACAGTCTCAATCCGCTCCGCGTCCTGGAACGCGGCTATGCGATCATTCGCGGCGACGACGACCAGCCGATCATCCGCGCCGCCGGCCTGACGCCGGGCATGGCCTTCACGGTGCAGTTTGCCGGGAACGAGCGGCGCTCGGCCGTCGCGACCGGCGACGGCGAATTGGGCGCGAGACCCGCGACCGCGACCAGCGGCGCGACGGTCCAGGACAAGCCAAGCCCGCGCCGCCGCGCCGCGGCGAAAAAGCCGGCCGAGGGCCAAGGCTCGCTATTTTGACATTCGTATCAGGGAAGAAATGGTACGGTTGGGTGGTCTCGAACCACCGACCTCCGGAGCCACAATCCGACGCTCTAACCAACTGAGCTACAACCGCACGGCGGACTCTCGTCCGCGCCAAGGTGCAGATAAAATCTTTCGCCGTCCTACGCAAGCCCGGATCGTCGATCGATCACGGCAAAACCCGGCTGCCGAGACAGGCCGGGTCTTCCTCGTGCGCATGTCGGCGGCGGGGCGACAGGCGTCCCGCCAGCATTTCGGCGGCCTAATTACTTGGCGTTCTTCTGGGCCTTCTGGAAGGCATCGCGACCAGGCTTCATCATGTCCTGCGCGACCGACTGGGTCAGCGCCTGCATGTCCTTGCTCTGGTCCGTGGCCAGTTCGATCTGCTTGCGGACGTAAGCCGTCTGCATCTCGATGACCTCGGCGAACGACTTGGCCGACATCATCTTGTCGAGATGCTGGAAGCCCGTCTCGGCATTGCTGCGCATGGCGTCGATGGCCTTTTTCGACAGCTGGAGCGAACCCTGATGGGCGTTCTCCATCGTCGATTCCAGCGCCTTGGTCGCTTCGTCCGCGGCGGACTTCATCCGGCTGTAGGCTTCCTTGGACTGCTCCATCGACTTCTGCGTCATGGCGCGGAAGGTTTCGGACATCTGCGACGGGTCCATGCCCATCATCGACTGGGTGTTCGGCATCGCGAACGGATCCTGGTTGGTTTTCGAGTCGGCCATGTGACTGTCTCCTGTTGTTGGGGATCGCCCGTGCGAGTGCCGGCGACTGCTCATTTATATAGCATTTGAATTTGTGCAGTGCAATATAATGGGAAAATCTTTTTCGCAATTGCGAAGCCATTAACCGTTAAACGTGACGAATGACCCAAAAAGCCGGAAGATTCTGGATTCGGCGGGAAGGCCCTATTATGAATCCTTTCTTAAGATCGGCTCTGGAACCGTGCATGATGCGTTAAGGCGTGGAGGCGCGGCAAGCTTGAAAGCGTTGCCCATGGCGACATCGATAGTGCCCGTCGCGATAGCGATCATGGCGCATCCGCATGTCCGCGAAGCCAATTTTGCTTCGACGGCTCTGGCCGTCTTCTCGTCCGATCTCACGCAACTCCTCTGGGTCAATACCGCCGGGGCGCGCCTCCTGCAACTCGATGCGGCCGGACCGCAGCCGGCGGATACGCCGTTGAACACCGCGCCGATTCGCCAAATTCGCGCCGCAGGGCGCATGCTGGCAGCCGCTGGCCGCGCCAAGGCGCTGGTTCGTCAGCCCGGCGGCGGGCTGGGCCTCCCGGCGACCGCCGAACTCCAGTCGGTCTCCGGCGGCGACACGCTCCGCGATGTCGTTCTCGTCACCGTGGCGGGCCCGCAAGACCAGACGGAGGCGGCGGAAGCGGCCAACCGGCGGCTTCTTGCTGAAGCCGGCCCCGGGATTGTCGCGATCTGCTCTACGGATGGCGATGTGATCGTCGACGATGCCGCGGAATCTGCGGGCGAAACGCCCGATCCGGAGACGCTCGCCGCCTTCCGCGCCTCGGGAGAGGCGCATCGCGTGGTCGCCGGCGAGGACGGCGGCGTCCTGATTCTGGCGAAGCTTGCCGACGAGCGTGTGCTGGTTTGGGCCGGCACCATACCGGGACGGCAAGAGACGGTGGCCGATGCGCGAACCTGCGATGACGCGCCGGACATCAGCGCAGCGGAACAATCCCCGCCTCCAACCCTGGCGCCGGAGCCACAGGCCGATCCGGAGAACGATCGATCCCATCAGATCGGCAAGACGGGGATGAGCGCGCTGCTCCAGCGCTGGTACTTCAGGAACCGCGATGGCGAAGCGTCGTCGCCGGAGCCCGAAACGGCGGCGGAACCGAGCGAAGTCGACATCGCCGAAAATACTATCGACATGGCGGCCAACGAAGAAAAAGACGACGCCGGACAGGCCGGTGACGATCGCATCCTCGCGGCCTCCGATGCCGGTCGCCCAACGACAGAGCAAAAGGACGAGCCCACCGCCACCGATGGCTACTCCTCCCATGTTGGGGATGCCCAGACCGCCACCAGCGAAAACATGCCCATGCCATCGCCGGGTCCGCAGCAGCCCTACGACGCCCATGCGGCGGCGGCTTCCGCTCCCCACCCGCTGCGATCCAGCTGGGGCACGCCGGTGCTCCCGGAACCGGAAGCGGCGTCGACGGACCAGGCACCGGAGAGCGACAGTGCCGTCGATGAAGGACAATTGTCCCCGCCCGAACCGGTGACCGACACCACCGGATCGCCGCGCCGCGAACTGACAGGATCGATGTCCTTCAGCGATGAACCGGAAAGCCAACCTGTTGCCTTGACCGGGGATCTGGAGGGACCAGACCACCGCGACGCGGAAACGCCGTTCGTGCCTCGCCTTGATGTGGTTTCGGTCCGCTTCGTCTGGCGCATCGACAGCGAGGGGCGGTTCCGCTCCCTGTCGCCAGAATTTGCCGCCGCCGTCGGCCCGCGTTCCTCCGACGTCATCGATCGCAGCTTTCACGACGTTGCCGCGGCCTACCGGATGGATGCCGATGGCGAGGTCCAACGGCTCCTCGATCGCCGCGACACATGGTCCGGCCGCACCATCTTCTGGCCGCTGGAAAGTACCGACAAGCGGGTTCCTATCGATCTCGCGGCGCTTCCCGTTTATGCGCGCGACCGCAGCTTCGATGGCTTCCGCGGCTTCGGAATTGCCCGCCTGGCCGACGCCGTCGAGGATCCCGAAGCGATCGGACTGCGTCTGGGCGCCGTCTCCGGTCTGCCCGACGAAGCACTTGAGGAATCACTCGCCGACGAAGCCGTCGGCAGATCGCGCGAGATCGGCGGGGGCGCCCTGCTGAAGCGGTTTTCGTCGGAGGAGCGGGATATCTCCTTCGGGCGCCGCGATCCGGTCGATCGACCGGACCCAGCCCCCGAACGCGATGTGCCGAAGATCATTCGCCTGGAGGAGCGCCGGCGTCCCAAGGACGGCGATCTCAGCCAGGACGAAGAGGCGGCGTTCCGCGCGATCGGCCAGACCCTGGCCCACGAAGACGCGCCCAATCGACTCGAGCAGGCGATCCAGACGGCAACACGGCGCATCGACGAGTTGGAGAATGCCCGTGCCAGCGAGAAGGCATCCGCCGAGGCTTCCAACGAAGCCGGCGTGGCGTCCGATCCCGAAGACGCGATGACGTCCCCGACACCGAAGGCGCCGATCGAGGACGCAGGCGACCCAGACCAGACGCCGGTCGAGGCGATCGTCGATCCCGGCGGTGACGACGGTGACGATCCCGACTCCGCCGATATGCTGCCGTCGGACAAATCCGCCCTGCTCGCGGAACTGGCCACCGTCTACGCCGAGCTGCCGCTGCCTGTCCTGGTGCAGGTCCGCGAGGACCTCGTCTATGGGAACCGCGAATTCCTCAATCTGACCGGCTACGAAACCGTCACGGCGCTGGGCGACGCCGGCGGGCTCGCCCATCTGTTCACCGATAGCCCGGAGCCGGACTCGGAGAATGAGGCGCTCACGATCCGGCGCGCGAGCGGAGAGACGATTCCCGTTCGCACCCACATGCAGCGCTCGACGCTCACCGGGCGTTCTTGTCTGGTGATGTCTTTCTTCGCCTCGCCGGGCGCCAGCGCGACCGCCACGCGGCACGATGCCGCCGGCATCGTCGAGCCGGACAAGGTGGCCGACGACCGCGAACGTGAGACCCTGCGCCAGGAGGCCGAGGACCTGAAAGCCGTCATCGACACGGCGGCGGACGGGTTGGTTCTGCTCGATACCGCAGGCAACATCCGCTCCATGAACGGCTCCGCGCATAAGCTCTTCGCGATCGCCGAGGGCGATAGCGCCGGCCGCCCCTTCATCACGCTCTTCGCCCATGAGAGCCAGAAGGAGACCAACGATTATCTGGAGAATCTGCGGCACGACGAGGCTCCGTCAGCTCAGGACGAAGGTCGCGAGGTCATCGGCCGCGTCGCGGAGGGTGGCTTCGTTCCGCTGCTGCTGCACTTCGGCCAACTGCCGGGCGGACGCGGCTGGTACGCCGTCGTTCGGGACATCTCGCATCGCAAGCAGGTCGAGGAGGAATTGACCAACGCCCGGCGCGAAGCCGAGGCAGCGAGCCTTCAGAAGAGCCAGTTCCTCGCCAATATCAGCCACGAGCTCCGCACGCCGCTCAACGCCATCATCGGCTTTGCCGACGTCATGGCGACGGAGTGTTTCGGCCCGATCGGCAACGAGCGCTATCTGGAATATCTCGACGACATCAAGCGGTCCGGCCACCACGTGCTCGATCTCGTCAACGATCTGCTCGACATCACCAAGATCGAGGCCGGCAAGCTCGATCTCGCCTTCGAGGCAGTCTCGCTGAACGAAGTGATCTCCGATGTCGTGGCGCTGATGCAGCCGCAGGCGAACCGCGAACGTGTCATCGTGCGCTCCAACCTGCCCTCGTCGGTGCCGCCGGTGGTCGCCGACAACCGCTCGATTCGCCAGATCGCCATGAACCTCGTCTCGAATGCCATCCGCTTCACGCCGGCCGGCGGTCAGATCATCGTTTCGACCAGCTATTCGCCGGGAGGCGACGTCGCCCTGAGGTTCCGCGACAGCGGGATCGGCATGAGCGAACGCGAGATCGAAATCGCCATGATGCCATTCCGGCAGGTCAATCCGGGCGCGCGCCGACGCGGGGAAGGCACCGGCCTCGGCCTGCCACTGACCAAGGCGCTTGTCGAAGCCAACCGCGCCACATTCGCGATTTCCTCGACCCCAGGCGAAGGGACGCTGGTCGAAATTCTGTTTCCGCCGCAAAGAGTTCTGACCGACTGAACCGCTTCGCGGCCCTCCGTTTTAGAATGATTCAACATTAGAATACTTCTAAACCATTGATTTTATTCATTATTTTTACCAAAACCTCTTGTGTCGGCCAGTCCCATGCGGCATGAGTGCGCCGGGTCGCATCCCCAGGCGGCTCTTTCACCCCAAACGAGCGGGTCCGGTCGCTTCGATAGGATCTGCCCGTTCCGACCAGCCCAAGCCGCGTGAGGCGATCGCCTCCGCGGATCGAGGAGAGTTTTGATGACGAAGCGTTGTTTGCCGCGGCTCGCGCGCGCCCTGACCCTGTCCGCCGGCTTCATCGCCGTGTCCTTCGCCGCGGCGACCGCCAATGCGGCGGACGTCAACATCTATACCGCGCGCCAGCCGGAGCTGATCCAACCCCTGCTTGATGCCTTCACCGAAGAGACGGGCCTGACCACGGCGACGATCTTTCTCGACAAGGGTCTGGAAGAGCGCATCGCCGCCGAGGGGGCCAATTCCCCGGCCGATCTCATCATGACCGTCGACATCGGCCGGCTCGATGCCGCCAAGCAGGCCGGCGTGGTGCAGCCGGTGGACGACGCGGCGCTGGCTGAGAACATTCCGGCCGAATTCCGCGACGCCGGGAACGAATGGTTCGGGCTCACCGCCCGCGGCCGGGTGGTCTATGCCTCGAAGGAGCGGGTCGACGTAGACCAGATCACCTACAAGGACCTCGCCGATCCGAAATGGAAGGGACGGCTGTGCGTGCGTTCGGGCCAGCACCCCTACAATGTCGCGCTGATCGCCGCCTATGTCGCCCATTACGGTGAGGACGCGGCGCGCGAATGGACCGCGGGCCTGCGTGACAACCTGGCCCGCCGCCCCGAGGGCGGCGACCGCGACCAGGCCAAGGCGATCTTCGCCGGCGAATGCGACATCGCGCTCGGCAACACCTATTACGTCGGCAAGATGATGACCAACGACAAGGAGCCGGAGCAGAAGGATTGGGCCAACGCCATTAAGGTGATCATGCCGACCTTCGACAACGGCCTGACCCATGTGAACCTGTCCGGCGTCGCGCTGGCCAAGAACGCGCCGAACAAGGACAACGCCCTGAAGTTGATGGAATTCCTGTCAAGCGACGAGGCGCAGCAGATCTATGCCGAGCTCAATTACGAATATCCGGTCAAGCCCGGCATCGCGACCTCCGAACTGGTCACGTCCTTCGGCGACATGAAGCCGGACGACATGTCGCTCGCCGAGATCGCCAAATTCCGGACCAAGGCATCCGAGATCGTCGACGAGGTCGGCTTCGACAACGGACCGCAGAGCTAAACGCGAAGCCGAAACGGGTCGCAACCAGCACTCGGCGTCCGGGCGGATTCCCGCTTCGGGCGCCGAGCCGTTTCTTCGCCGGCGTGCGCCTGCTAAGCCCTGTGGCCAGTCGCCATCGATTCCGGCTTCGCCGGGCCGATCGCGTTTCGATCGTTTATCGCAGGATTGACCTTCCCGCCGCATGTCAAACGCCGCGCCACTTTTAAAGCCGATCATCCGGAACCGCCTGCGTCTCAAGCGCGGGCGCGACCGTGGCTATCTCGTTGGCGCGACGGCGGTGGCGCTGACGGTGATCCTGCCGCTGGTCGCCCTGGCGTTCATCGCGCTGTCGGGAACATCGACCAACTGGCGGCATCTGGTCGAGACGATCCTGCCCGAGGCCAGCCGGGTGACGCTGCTCCTGATGCTGGGAATCGCCCTCGTCGCCGGCTCGATCGGCGTGGTGACGGCCTGGCTCGTCGCCAGCTTCCAGTTTCCCGGAAGGCGGATTTTCGCCTGGGCTTTGGTGCTGCCACTGGCGGTGCCGACCTATATCGCCGCCTACAGCGTCGTCGAGTTCCTGCATTTCGCCGGCCCGGTACAGACCGCCATCCGCGACATTTTCGGCTTTCAAAGCTCGCGGGAATACTGGTTCCCGGAGATCCGCTCGCTCGGCGGCGCGATCCTGATCCTGTCCTCGGTGCTCTACCCTTATGTCTTTCTCACCGTGCGGCTGGTGTTCGTCATGCAGGGCCGCAAGGCTGGCGACGTGGCGCGCACCCTCGGCGCCTCGCGGGCCACCGTGTTCGCCAAGATCCTGCTGCCGATGGCGCGGCCCGCGATCGCGATCGGCGTCGCGCTGGCGCTGATGGAGGCGGTCAACGACATCGGCGCGGTAGAGTTTCTCGGCGTCCGCACGCTGACCTTCGCCGTCTATTCGACCTGGCTCAACCGCGGCGATCTCTATGGCGCGACGCAGATCGCGCTGTTCATGCTCGCCGTCATCGTCTTCCTCGTCCTGGTCGAGCGCTTCGCCCGGCGCCGGCAGCGCTTCACCATCCATCGCGGCGACCGTCCGCAGGAAGGTCACGAACCATTGCGCGGCTGGCGTGGCGCGCTCGCCGCCTTCGCCTGCGCCGTGCCCATTGCGGTCGGCTTCGGCATCCCAATTCTGGTCCTCGGCGGCTTCGCCTTGCGGCGGCTCGATCAACTGGCCGATCCACAGCTCTGGCGGGCGCTCCAGCATACCGTCGTCATCGCCACGGCCGCCGGCCTCGCAACGGTCGGCGCGGGTTTCGCGATGGCCTACGGCATCCGCCTCACCGGCAGCCGCCGGCTGGCGGCGCTGGTGCGGGTCGCTGCCCTCGGCTATGCGGTGCCGGGCACCGTGCTCGCCATCGGCATCCTGATCCCGCTCGCCGCCTTCGACAACGCCGTCGACGCGGTGATGCGCGACTGGTTCGGCATCTCGACCGGGCTGCTGCTGTCGGGCTCGGGCTTTGCCATCGTCTATGCGTGTTTCGTGCGGTTCATGGCGATGGGCCACGGCGCCATCGAGAGCGGCTTTTCCAAGCTGTCGCCACATCTCGACATGGCGGCGCGCACGCTCGGACGCGGCCCCGGCGGCACGCTTCGGCAGATCCTGCTGCCGCTGATGCAGCCGGCGCTGCTGACCGCGTTCCTCCTGGTCTTCGTCGATGCGACCAAGGAACTGTCGGCGACGATCCTCCTGCGCCCCTTCGACTTCGAGACGCTGGCGACCTTCGTCTATGCGCAGACCTCGCGCGCGGCCTTCGAGGATGGCGCCTTGGCGGCACTGATGATCGTCATGGTCGGGATCGTGCCGGTGGTGCTCGTGACCCGCTCGATCCTGAAGGAGACCGAGCGGGCGTGAGGGCTCGGCCGGTCGATGGCATCGAACCGCGGCAGCTTGTCGCCTTTCGCCTTAGCCAAGGCCAAACAGAAGATACCATCCCACCCCCACGGCGGAGGATGCGGCGAGCACCTTGATCATCCCGATCCGAAAGCCAAGGACGGCAATGGCGGCGGCCAGCGAAAGGACGAGGGCCGGGCCGTTCACGCTGCTCCACACCGGCAGATCGATCGTCCCGCCCAGGAGGGATATCTCACGCACCTTGCCGAACAGGACATGCAGGCCGAACCATACGGCGAGGTTGAGGATCACCCCGACGACGGCCGCGGTGACGGCGGCCAGCGCCGCCGAGAGCGGGCGGTTGCTCCGCAGCTTTTCGATGAAGGGCGCGCCGAGGAAGATCCACAGGAAGCAGGGCACGAAGGTGACCCAGGTGGTCAAAAGACCACCCAACGTCCCCGCGACGAAGGGATTCAACGCGCCGGGATCGCGGAAGGCGCCGAGGAAGCCGACGAACTGCGTCACCATGATCAGCGGCCCCGGCGTCGTCTCGGCGAGCCCCAGTCCGTCGAGCATTTCGCCCGGCGCCAGCCAGCCATAGGTCTCGACCGCCTGCTGGGCGACATAGGCGAGGACCGCATAGGCGCCTCCGAAGGTGACCACGGCCATCTGCGAGAAGAACAGGGCGATGCTGGTGAAGACATTGGCGGGTCCGATGATGAAGAAGAGCGCGGCCAACGGGCCGAGCCACAGCGCCAGCAGCGCGCCCGAAACGCGGAGCGACCAGGCCAGGCTCGGACGGGCGTGGCTCGGTATCGTATCGCCCAGCGCCGAGTCGGCATCGGCGAGAGCCCCGCCCTTCGTCGCGCCATGTCCGCCGCCGACGAGGAAGGACGCATGTCCGGCCCGACCGCCGGCATAGCCGATCACCCCGGCCGTCAGGATGATCAGCGGGAACGGCACGTCGAACGCGAAGATGGCGACGAAGGCGGCGGCGGCGATGCTCAGCATCACCCGGTTCTTGAGCGCCCGCCTGCCGATCCGCACGACCGCCTCGATGACGATCGCCAGCACGGCCGCCTTCAGTCCGAAGAACACCGCGGCGACGATGCCGACATTGCCGAAGGCGGCGTAGATCCAGCTCAACGCCATGATGCTGACGAAGCCCGGCAGCACGAACAATGTGCCGGCGACCAGGCCGCCCCGCGTCCCGTGCAGCAGCCATCCGACATAGGTGGCGAGTTGCTGTGCCTCCGGACCCGGCAAAAGCATGCAATAGTTCAGCGCGTGCAGGAACCGGTTCTCGCCGATCCACCGCTTCTCCTCGACCAGGATGCGATGCATCACGGCGATCTGGCCCGCCGGCCCGCCGAAGGAGAGCGCGGCGATGCGCGTCCAGACCCGTGTGGCCTCGGCGAAGGAAATGCCGTGGCCCTGCCCCACTGCCGGAGAAGGCGGCTCGCCGCGGAGACTGTCCATCATCTCATGTGCTCCGATCGGCGATTGGCGGTAAGCTGCCGCCTAGGCGCCGGGCTTCCATTGAGACGCACAAAGGACGCTCTGGCACTTTGATAGTGCACCGGAATGATCCGAAACCGGATTCCACTTATTGATCCGATGCTCTAACTCGCCAGCTCCGCCCGTCCCGCATATTCGTCCAGCGCTTGCGGGTTGGCGAGTGCTTCCTTGTTCTTCACCTCCCGGCCCTCGACCACCTCCCGCACGGCGAGCTCGACGATCTTGCCCGACTTGGTTCGGGGAATGTCCGATACCGCGAGCACCTTCGCCGGCACATGGCGCGGCGAGGCGCCGGCGCGGATCGCCGATTTGATGCGCTGGGTCAGATCCTCGGTCAGTTCGATCCCGTCGGCGAGCCGCACGAACAGGACGACACGCACATCGCCTTCCCAGGGCTGGCCGATGCAGATCGCTTCCTGCACTTCGTCCATCTGCTCGACGATATTGTAGATTTCGGCAGTACCGATCCTCACCCCTTGCGGGTTCAGCGTCGCGTCCGAGCGGCCGTGGATGATAATGCCGCCATGTTCGGTCCATTCGGCGAAGTCGCCATGACACCACACGCCTGGAAACTGATCGAAATAGGCGTTCTGGTAGCGCGCGCCGGTGGGATCGTTCCAGAAGTGGATCGGCATCGCCGGAAACGCCCTGGTACAGACGAGATCGCCCTTTTCGCCGCGCACCGGCTGACCCGCGGCGTCCCACACGTCGACCGCCATGCCAAGCCCCGGCCCCTGGATCTCGCCCTCGTAGACCGGGCGCCCGGGAACACCGAGGACAAAGCAGGAGACGATGTCGGTGCCGCCCGAGACCGAGGCGAGATGCACGTCGGCCTTGATGCTCGCATAGACGTAATCGAAGCTTTCCGGCGACAGCGGCGAGCCGGTCGAGGCCAGCATCTCGACCGACGACAGATCGTGGGTTTCGATCGGCGTCAGACCCGCCTTGCGGGCGGTGTCGATGAATTTGGCGCTGGTGCCGAAGAAGGTCGCCTTTTCCTCGGCCATGTAGTCGAGGATGACGTTGGAGCCTGGATGAAAGGGCGAGCCGTCATAGAGCAGCAGCGTCGCGCCGGTGGCGAGCGCCGAGACCAGCCAGTTCCACATCATCCAGCCGCAGGTGGTGAAGTAGAAGACACGGGAGTCCGGACCTGCCCCGCAATGCAGGCGATGTTCCTTCAGATGCTGGATCAGCGTGCCGCCGGCCGAATGCACGATGCATTTGGGCACGCCGGTCGTGCCGGAGGAAAACAGGATGTAGAGCGGATGGGCGAAGGGCAGCCTCTCGAAAACGATGTCGGCCGGGATAAAGGGCTCGAGGAATGCGCCGAGGGTAATGCCATTGGTCACCGCCGCGGCGACCGTTTCGGCCTGGCCGATATAGGGAACGACGATGGTCTTTCCGGCGCCGAGCTTGCCGGCGATCACCGCCAGCTTGTCGCCGATCTCGATGGTCTTGCCAGCGTAATGATAGCCGTCGCAGGCGATCAGCAGTTTGGGTTCGATCTGGCCGAAACGGTCGAGCACGCCGCGCTCGCCGAAATCGGGCGAGCAGGACGACCAGACCGCACCGATCGAGGCGGCGGCGAGCATGGCCGCGATCGTCTCGGGAAGGTTCGGCATCATCGCCGCGATCCGGTCGCCGGCGACGACGCCCTCGGCGCGAAAGGCCTGCGCGAGGCGCGAGACGAGGTCGGTGAGCTCAGCCCAGTTCACCCGCCGTTGCACCTTGTCCTCGCCGCGAAAGACGATGGCGTCGCCGGATTGCGGCCGCCCCAGGAGGTTCTCGGCGAAGTTCAGCCGCGCGTCCGGGAAGAAGCGATCCTGGCGCATCGAATCACCCTCGGCGAGGATGGTGTCGCCCCGATCGCCGACGACGCCGCAAAAGTCCCAGACCGCCTCCCAGAACGCTGGCCTGTTGTCCACAGACCATTGATGCAGCGCCTCGTAGTCGGCGAAGTCGCGACCCTCGCGCTCTCCCGCCATAGCCGCGAACGCCGTCATCGGATGGCGCGCGACGCGCGCTTCGCCGGGTGTCCAGAGCAGTTTGCCGCCCATCGTCTATCCTCTTCGTGACCGCCCTTGCTGGTGCCATAGCGCTTCCTCGATGGCAACGATCAGCGCGGTGTCGATCCTTCGCCCGATGGACCGCGACCGGGGCGGCCTTGGCTTTGCCCCGCGCCGGGGTCTAGAAGGGTCGGAGTAGAAGAAGGATGCTTCGTGACGCGCATTTCTCCCCGGGACCGGCTCGAATCGCGGCCCGAACCCTCGGGCGAAAGACCCCGGTTCAAGCGCCTTTCGCGTATTGTGGCCGCGATCGCGATCCTCGTTGTCCTGATCGCGCTTGCGGCCACGCTTCCCCGCCTTGCGCTGGGTTCCGACGCGGCCCGTCAAGCCGTCATCGCCCGACTGGAACGCATGACCGGCGAACCCGTCACCATCGAGGGTGACGTTGCGTTCTCGCTGCTTCCCAGAACCCGGATGGTTCTGGACCGCGTGCGCATCGGAAGCGGGGGCTCGCTCACCGTCGGCCAGATCGTCGCCGATCTCGACGCCATGAGTGCGTTGACAGGGACAGCGCACATCTCGAGTCTGGTGCTGATCCGGCCCGACATCGAATTGGTGGCAGACCGGCCGGAGGCTGATGCGGCGCGGTCACAAAGCGACCCCAAGCCGCGGCAACTCGCCAAGATGCTCCTCGGTCGGATCGAGGGATTGCGGCGCATCGAGATCCGCGACGGGGTTGTCCGCCCCGATCCACAGATGCCCGGCGGAGACGTCAGCGATATCAACCTGATCGTTGCGCGGGCATCCGCCGGGGCCGCGCTGCGCCTGTCCGGTTCGTTCGTGTGGAACGGGCAGCCGGCGGATTTGGATATCGATATCGGCGCCCCGGACGCGCTCATCGCCGGCGGATCGAGCGACGTCGACATCAACCTGACCTCGCCGCCCTTGTCCGCGGACTTCGACGGAACCGCGAGCCTCGACAGCAACGCCACGATCAACGGCAGGATCAAGCTGACCGCCGCTTCGCTGCGTAGCGGCATCGGGTGGTTTGCCGACGCCGACCTGCGGATACCGGATGTCGGGCCGTTTTCGCTGAACGGCGACTTGCTGCTCGCCGGCCTCCAGGCCAATCTGCAGCAGGCCGATATATCGATTGCCGGCAGCCAGGGGCATGGCGCGCTGGAGGCGAGTTTCGCCTCGGCGACGCCTGTCGTCGGTGGCACACTGGCCTTTGCGAGCCTCGACTTCAGCCCGTTTGCCCGTGCGGTCCTGCCGCTGCCGGACGATCCGTTCGATCTCAAACGGCCGATCGACATCGCATTCGCCAAGGCAGTGAAGCTCGACATCCGTCTGTCGGCCGCGCAGGCGAAGGTGGGTCCTGTGCCGCTGACCGATGTCGCGGCGATCGTCAGGCTGGGCGAGGGCCGGGCCGAACTCGATATCGGCGACGCAGCCGTCTTCGGCGGCCGCAGCCAGGCCAACCTCGTCTTCGACGCCAATCCGGCGACGCCCTTCGCGACGGGCCACCTTTCCGCAACCCGCATCGAAACCGCCAGCTTGCTGAAGGCCCTGAAGATCGAAACGCTCGCCATGACCGGGCGCTCCAATCTCTCCGCCGACCTGACGGCCCCCTTCCTCGACTGGGCATCCATTCTCGGCGGCGCCCATATCGACGCCGAATTCGTGTCGCGCGACGGGACGATCCGAGGATTTTCTCCCAAGGTTTTCGCCTCATCCGGGACGCGGTCACTCGCCGACGGTCTGACCGGGAACACGGTTTCCTACACGGCGCTTGAGGCAAAAATCGCGACGGCCGGCGCCAACGTCCGGTTGAACGGCATGACGATCGAAAGCGACACCGGTGTCCTCGCGGCCTCCGGAGACCTGTCGGTCATTGATGGCAACGTCGCCATCCGCGGGCGGTACGATTCCCAGGCGGCCAAGACCGCCTCCTCCCAAGCCGCGTTCACCACATCGAAACCGATTGCGTTCACCATCGGGGGCAAATGGCCCAACCCGGACGTGACGACGCAATAGGCTGACGATCCGGTCTGACACGTATCGAACGTGATGACCGGAACATCGAGCGAGCTTGCGGCCGGCGTCCGACAATCGGATCGAAAACGTCGCATGTCTGGCAAATTCCTCGCCGACGCCCTCTACCGCGCCCGCCGCCGGATCGCGCCGATGCTCGCCGGAGCGGTTGTGCTGACGGCGAGCGGGTGGGCGTTCGCCGCACCGCCAACGGCCGAGGCGAGCGCGGATCCGAGCGCATGCGTCGGCCGCTATCACGCAGCGCTCGTCGCCATCGGACAATCCGAATACCCGAAGATCAAGGCGGCCCGCACCATCGCGTTCAAGGGCGACGACAGCCTGCCCGGATCGCTGATTTTCACGCCGCTTTCCCGGCCACGCGACTCAGATGAGATGGCGGCGCTGCGGCAGGCCACCGCCCAGGCCCGCGCCCGTGGCCGCGCCGCCTGGCTCGCCAGTTCCGACAAACGGTGGATCGCCGACCGGATCGTGACCGAGCTCGGCGAATATCTCACCCAGGACGAATCCCCCTATCTGTGCGGCGGCGTGCCCGACTATCTCGCCACGGTGCGGAGCTATGCCAGCCGCGTCGCCTCCGTGCGGGCGGAACCCGCCGAGTCCCCGATAATTCAGCGCGAGGTGGCCCGACGCGCGATCCGCCAGGCTTACGCGGCGATGCAGCCGGTGCCAGTGCCACGTTTCGCTCCAACGGCGAGAGGCGGCGACCCCATCGCCGAGCTTCGCCCCTCCAAGGGCGCCGAGCGAATGGCCGCATTCCTCACCCCAGCCGCGCATTCGACCAGAAAGCGCGTTTACGGGCCGGTGATCGATCCCGATCTGCCGCCGCTCGCGATGGCCAAGGTCACGCCACTGGCAACCGACAGAGACCGGATCGCCGCGCTCGACGGCCTCGTCGCCGCCGCGCGAGCCGGCGGGTTCACAACTCCGCCGAAAGGCGAGGTGGCGGTAACGGGCTCGGTCGGCGAAACGCGCCGTGCCCTGGAAACCGGGACGCGCCCGGTATTGGTTAGGCTGGCCGCGTTGAAGTCCCTGGTCGTCGGCAAGCAGGCCGCGATCGGCGACCCGCTGGTCCGGCGCGTGCTCCTCGCGGCCTTCGCCGAGATCGAGGCGCTCGACTATCTCGCCCACCGCCCGGCCGGCGGCGACCCGATGCTCGCGGCGATCGAAGCGACCCTCGACGCGATCGAGGCGGCCCATGCGAAAGCCTGCGACTGCGCCGGCTGACCCGTCTCAGAGCATCGGATCAAAAACTGGAACCCGGTTCTTGGATCATTCCGATGTTCAATCAGAATGGTAGAGCGTCCTTTGTTCGTCCAAAGGGACACGGCGCTCTACCCGCCCGCCGCCAACCGCTCGTCCCGGCGTCTGCGCACTTCGCGGCGTTTGGTGACCAGCGCGGCGGCGATGACGCCCACTGCCACGACCGCGACGAGAAGCGTGCTGACGGCGTTGATCTTCGGCGTAACGCCGAGACGGACCTGGCTGTAGATCTTCATCGGCAGGGTCGTGGCGCCGGGTCCCGAGGTGAAGCTGGCGATGACCAGATCGTCCAGCGACAGCGTGAAGGCGAGCATCCAGCCGGCGGCGACGGCAGGCCAGATCACCGGCAGGGTGATCAGGAAGAACGCCTTCCAGGGCGGGCAGCCCAGATCCTGCGCCGCTTCCTCCAGGCTCCTGTCGAAGGTCACCAGCCGCGACTGGACGACCACGGCGACGAAGCACATGGAAAAAGTGACATGGGCGATCGTCACGGTCCAAAAGCCCCGGTCGAAATCGAGCGCCACGAACAACAGCAGCAGCGACAGGCCGGTGATCACTTCCGGCATCACCAGCGGCGCATAGACCATGCCGGTAAACAGCAGCCGGCCGCGAAAATCGAAGAACCGCACCAGCGCCGTCGCCGCGAGGGTGCCGAGGATCGTCGCCAGGCTCGCCGACAGGAGCGCCACCCGAATGGTGACCCAGGCGGCGTCGAGGAGCGCCTGATCGTTCCACAATTCCCGATACCAGACAGTCGAAAATCCCGCCCAGACCGTGACCAGCCGCGAGGCGTTGAAGGAGTAGATGATCAAGAGGACGATCGGCAGATAGAGGAACGCGAAGCCTAGCACCACCGAGACGATATTGAACGGGCTCCAGTGCTTCGACATCAGGCGTTCCCGGTGGCTTTTGCCTGCGCCCGCTGGAACCAGACGATCGGCAGCACCAGGGCGAGCAAGAGGAGGATCGCCACCGCCGAGGACACCGGCCAGTCGCGGTTGGAGAAGAACTCGTTCCACAAGGTCTTGCCGATCATCAGCGTGCGCGAGCCGCCGAGAAGGTCCGGGATGACGAACTCGCCGACGGCCGGAATGAACACCAGCATGATGCCGGCGATGACGCCCGGTCGCGACAGCGGGAAGGTGATTGCCCAGAACGCCTTCACCGGCGGGCAACCGAGATCTTTGGCCGCCTCGACCAGGCGATGGTCCATGCGCTCCAGCGAGGCATAGATCGGCAGCACCATGAACGGCAGGTAGGAATAGACGATGCCGATATAGACGGCGAGATTGGTGTTCATGATCACCAGCGGCGAGGAGATCACGCCGAGCCACATCAGGAACTGGTTGAGCAGCCCGTCAGTCTTCAGGATGCCGATCCAGGCGTAGACCCGGATCAGGAAGCTCGTCCAGAACGGCAGGATCGTCAACAGCACGAGGATCGGCCGCAGGCCCCGCGGCGCCCTCGCCATGCCGTAGGCCAGAGGATAGCCGACGAGAAGCGTGACGGCGGTCGCGATCGCGGCGATCTTCAGGCTGGACAGATAGGAGTTGATGTAAAGCGGATCGCCGGCCAGCCACCGGTAATTGTCCAGCGAGAACTGTTTCAGATTGCTCCAGAATTCGGGCAGGCTTTCCAGCGGAAAGGCCGGCAGATAAGGCGGTTGGGCCAGCGCGATCTGCGACAGAGAAATCTTGAACACGATAAAGAACGGCGCCAGGAAGAAGACCAGCAGCCAGAAAAACGGGAGCCCGATGACCAGCTTGCGGTAGAGCCGACCGGTCTTCGTCGGAGACGGTTTCGTCGCGGGTGCCACCTCGGCCGCCATCGCTCTACTTGCCGAGCACGATGCCGGCGTCGGCCGGGAAGGTGAGCCACACCTCCTCGTCGTAGCCGATCGGCTTATCCGAGCCGCGCGCCGCGTTGAGCGTCGCGGTGCGGACGATGTCGCCGCTTGCCAGCTTGACGTTGAACAGGGTCATGTCGCCGAGATAGGCGATGTCCCAGACCTCGCCACGAAGGGCGTTCACCTGTTCGTCCGCCGGCGCGCGACGGGACAGGCGCAACTTTTCCGGCCGGATCGCGAAATAGACCATCTCGCCGGGTGTCACGTCGAGGCTGCTTTCGGCTTCGATCGTCGCACCGGTCTTCGCTGCGATGCGGGTCAACCCGTTGCGGCTATGCTCGACCTCGCCTTCCATGATGTTCACGCTGCCAATGAAATCGGCGACGTAGCGCGTCGCCGGCGCCTCGTAGATGATCTCGGGCGTTGCGACCTGCACGATCTTGCCGTCGCGCATCACCGAGATGCGGTCGGCCATGGTCATCGCCTCCTCCTGGTCGTGGGTGACGATCAGAAAGGTCAGGTGCATCTCCTGCTGAAGGTCCATCAGCTCGAACTGGGTCTCCTCGCGCAGCTTCTTGTCGAGCGCGCCGAGCGGCTCGTCGAGCAGGAGCACCTTCGGCCGCTTGGCCAGCGAGCGGGCCAGCGCCACCCGCTGCTGCTGGCCGCCCGAAAGCTGCTGCGGCTTGCGGCCGGCAAAGCCGTCGAGCTTGACCAGCTTCAGCATCTCGGCAACGCGGTCGTCCCGCTCCGACTTCGCCATGCCGTCCTGCTTCAGGCCGAAGGCGATGTTGGCGGCGACGTCCATATGCGGAAACAGCGCATAGCTCTGGAACATCATGTTCACCGGCCGGCGGTGCGGCGGCATGCCGAGCAGGCTCTGGCCGTCGAGGCGGACATCACCCTGGCTCGGTTCCTCGAAGCCCGCCATGATCCGCAGGAGCGTCGACTTGCCGCAGCCCGACGGCCCGAGCAGCGCGTGGAATTCGCGCTTGTAGATCGTCAGCGAGAGATCGTCGACCGCCTTGAATTCACCAAACCGCTTGGTGACGCCGTCGAACTCGATCAACGGCGTTGCGGACGGCTCGTTCCAAGGCTCGAAGCTGCGGCGAATATTGCCAAGGGATTTTTGCGCGCTCGCCATCACCGTCCGAACCAAAGCCTCATGTGCCCCCGGCGGCGAGCGCCGGGAGCGGCCATTGTCACTGACCGGTGGTGACCGTCGTGAACGCGCGATTGACCAGACGCTGGGTCCCCGCGTCGTAGGCCTCCTTTGTATAGAGCTTGGCCAGGGTGGCGTCGTCGGGATAGACGGCCTTGTCTTTGAGAATGGCCGGATTGACGAACTCCTGACTGGCCTTGTTGCCATTGGCGTAGACGACGTAATTCGTCGCCTTGGCGATCACTTCGGGCCGCATCAGATAGTTGATGAAGATGTGAGCGTTACCGGGATGCGGCGCGTCGGCCGGGATCGCCAGTTGGTCGAACCACATGCGGGCGCCCTCCTTCGGGATCGAATACTTGATTTCGACCCCCTGCCCGGCTTCCGCCGCCCGGTCCCGCGCCTGGAAGATGTCGCCGGAATAGCCGTAGGCCACGCAAATATCGCCGTTAGCCAAGGCGTTGATATATTCCGAGGAATGGAATTTGCGCACATAGGGACGGATCTTGAGCAGCGCGTCCTCGGCAGCCTGAATATCCTCGGGCTTGGTCGAATCCGGATCGAGGCCGAGATAATTCAGGGCGGCCGGGATCACTTCGGTCGCCCCGTCCAGCATCATGATGCCGCAATCGGCAAGTTTCTCGGCATATTGCGGGTCGAAGATCAGGTCCCAAGAGTCGGTTGGCGCGTTCGGAAGGCGCTCGTCAACCATTTTTTGGTTATATCCGATTCCCGTGGTCCCCCACATGTAATTAACTGAATAATCGTTGACCTTGTCATATTCGGCAACGCGTTCGGAAATGACATCCCACATATTGCCGAGATTGTTCAGCTTCGACTTGTCGAGCGGCTGCATCAGCCCGGCCTCGATCTGGCGCACCAGAAACTCGGTCGATGGCACCACGACATCATAGCCGCTGCCGCCGGCGAACAGTTTGGTGTCGAGTATGTCGTTGGAATCATAGACGTCGTAGACGACCTTGATCCCGGTCTCCTTGGTAAAGGCCTCGAGGATCGAGTCGTCGATATAGTCCGACCAATTGTAGACGTTGACGACCTTTTCCTCCTGTGCGGAGGCCGCGCCGATTCCGGCGGCGCCTATGGCGAGCGCGGTCGCTCCGATCATCGCGATGGTTCGTCTCATCTGGTCCGACTCCCTATCCGAATTGACGCACCGGTCATGCGGTCGGCAGGACCCGGCGCGCATCCCGGCGGAGAGTTAAGAACATCGGCGAGCCGATTCCTAGTGGCTTGGATCGGGAGCGGCGGAAGAATTGCGGGGCGGCTATTGTCGCCTCGGTCGCATCATGAACCGCGCATCCACCCCATAGGCGCTGAGGGCGCCGGGTGGCAGCGTCTCGCTGGCATCCCGAAATCCGAAACGCGACCAGAACGATACGGTGCCGTAGACGGATACGAGGGTCGCGCAGCGATAGGACGCGGCAAGTTCGAGAAGCTGTTCCACGACAACGCGCGAATGGCCGGTTTTGCGGGCTTCCGGCGCGACAACCACATCGTGGATATAGAAGCAGTCGCCCGACTCGGGCAAGACGCCGAGAACGGTGTCGAGCTTCGGCGGCGGACCGTCCCGCCAAGGATGGGCGATGGCATAGCCAAGGACTGGTCCTTCCGCGTCGGCGAGAACCAGGCATCCACGCGGGAAAAGCCGCAGGCGGTCATGAAATACGGCCGCGTCCTCCGGCAGGTCGGGATGGACGCGCTCGGCCAACGCAACGACACCAGCGAGATCGCCCGTGAGCATGGGCCGCCAGGCGGGTGTCACCGGTGTTTCTGGCCCTCGCCGTAGAACAGCTTTTCCCAGGCCTTGTGCGCCTTGTGGCCCTCGCGGATGAAGGGCGTGAACACCGCCATGTTCAACACCGCCTTGTTGGTCAGATTTGCCGGAAAGCGCGTCGGCTTCTCGAAGTCGACGAACAGTACCACCCGCACCTGATCGGAATGATTCCAGGCCTCGTGCTCATAGGCGTCGTCGAAGATCAGCGCCTCGCCCTCGCGCCAATGGCGGGTCTGATCGTCGATGCGGATCCCGACCTTGTCTGGCGCGTCCGGCACGATCAGCCCCAGATGGAAGCGCAGCACGCCGTTGTAGGGACCGCGATGCGGCGGCAAATGCTTGCCGGGCTCGAAGATCGAGAACATCGCCGATTTGAGCCCCGGGATCTTTTGCAGGATCCGCCAGGTCTCGGGACACTGCCGGATCGCCTCCTGCGACTTGATGCCGTAACCGCACAGGAAGAACGTCTTCCAGTTCTGGTCCGACGAGATCGAACGCACCTCGGACGAGATTTCGTGGAAGGCGGGAAGCTCGCCCTTGCGCACCAGGACCTTGTCGAGTTCGGCACGGATCAGCCGCCACTCCGCCTCGACCTCCCGAGCCCAGGGAAAATCGTCGGTGGGAAACACCGGCGGGTTGCCGACCGCCGAATGCTTGAGGTTGAGCTTTTCCGCGCCGTCGACGAGGCGCTGGACCGATCGGGCGACGAAGCCGCCGCCTCCCATCGTATCCTCGAGCCCTTCGGTCTTGTGTTGCTGCTGGCTGACACTCTTGTCCATCGGTTCCTGCTTTGCATTCATCGGCCAGGGCCGCGATTCCGGTTCCGGCGGCCGGCTTCGACAAGCCGCGTGACGATCGTGTGACCGCCCGGCGTGGCCAGCACGCATTTGGGCGCTTGCTACTGAAAATCAAACGCGCTCAGCCCGGTGACCATCTCGTCGAGGCCGAGCGGCCGGGTCAGCGGCGGCTCGGCGCGGGCAAGGCAGCCCTGCCGTTCGCACAGCCGGCACGCCGGCCCGATCTTCGTCGCCACGGATTTCGAGCCGAGATGGCGGCCATAAACCGTCTCATCCTTGAAGCCGATGTCGCAGCCGATCAGAATCGCGGTCCGCCGGGGGCGTTCCTCGAAACCCGCCTGCAGGCCCTCCAGGGTTCGCGCGAACAGCAGAAACTCCGCACCGTCCGGCATTTCGGCGGTCTCGACCAAAATCTGCCCCGGCTGGGCGAACGCGGCGTGGATCGGTAGCTTGGGACAGCCGCCGCCGAAACGTTGGACCGGAAAGCCGCGTGCGCCGGCACGGCGGAAGCGATTGCCGGCATTGTCGACCTCCAGCATGAAGAAGGGCACCCCCGGCGCCCCCTGCCGCTGCAACATGGTCAGCCGGTTCGCCGCCTGCTCGAACGAGACCTGGAAGCGCCCGCGCAGGACGTCGATGTCGTAGGCCGCGCGTTCTGCCGCGGACTGGAAGGCGCCATACGGCATCATCAGCGCATGCGCTGCATAGCGCAAAAGCTCGAAACGGCCGAGCCGCCGAGCCTCGTCGCTGGAAAAGCCGAAGGTCTCGGTCTCGGTGGCGATGACGTCGCCGAACGCGAGCTGACAGGCCTCCAGGGCGGTCTCGCGAATGCGGTCGGCCGGCGCCAGCCGCTCGGAGAGGAACAGCCGACGAGAATGGCGGTCGAAGCGGCGGCGCCAGTTCGGCATGGTTTGCACCGGCAGGACGCGCACGGCGACGTCGTGCTCCTTGCGCATCCACGCTTTCAACGCGGCCATCAGATCGTCACCGGGGGAGAGAGCCTGATGAAAGCCTTCGGCCGCGGTCTCGATCGCCGCCAAATAGTTCGGCCTGGTTTCGAAGACCTCGCGCACCTCGTCGATCGGCAGCCGCGTGCCGGACAGCCGCGTCTCCCGGCCCTCACGCGCCAAAAGCTCGGACAGATCGGTCAGCCGTCCCTGCTGCTCGCGATAGGCCCGATGCAGCTTGACGATGCCGGCGGCGGCGTTCGGAGCCGCGTCGGCGATCTCCAGAAGCTCCTGTTCGCCCGGCAATTCCCCCGCCAGAAGCGGATCGGAGAAGACCACCTTCAATTCGTTGACCGAACCCCGCGATTCACCGCTCTGAAGATCGCTCAGGTCGATGTCGTAGGATCCCGATAGGCGCAGGATGAGCTGCACCGTCAGCGGCCGCTGGTTGCGTTCGATGAGGTTGAGATAGGACGGCGAAATGCCGAGCCCTTCGGCCATCGCCGTCTGGGTCAGGCCGAGCCCGTTGCGAATGCGCCGGATGCGCGGCCCGGCGAAGATCTTGTTCTCGGCCATCAGCGGCGGCCGTCGACAGCCGGCGCGGCACCGGCGCCGTCGGCCCTACAGGATTCGCTCCCTCGCCGACGCCGAAGCGAAGCGTGGCTCAGGCGCCGGTCCGCAGACCGCCTGTACGCTTGAGGCAGGCCGGGCCGGGACCGCGCATGTAATAGCGCTCGGGGTGATAGCTCGGCCGCAGCAGGCCTCGAACCACATGGACGTAACGCACCAACACAGAAACCGTATTCATTTTCCGCTCCACCGGTCGATCGACCGTGTCTCGTGACAGAGTGGGAGGATCGCAGGAAAAGATTGAGATTCATGGAATCCGTGGCGAATTTGTGTGGCGGTCGAAGAGGTTAGGGGCAGGAGGCGCGCAATTTCGAGGCCCCGTTGCGCGGCGGACACAGATATCCGGGCCGCACTGGAGGCACCGAGCCCACCCCATAGCAATATTACAAGATTTACATATTTACAAGTGCGTATTGTGAAAGCTGCGACAAGACGACCCGAATTGCATTCATCCCGTTCAGATGCTTGTAGACAAGGCTCTGCTGCGGTGCAATCTCAATTGTCAGATGCTGTCAAGATCATGTCACACCGGCAGCGATCGAGCAAAGAGGACACTCGCAATGACTGATTTTTACAATCTCGTTCCGTCCGCGCCGGAAGGCCGCTTCGACAACATCACGCGGGATTACTCGGTCGAGGACGTGCAGCGCCTGCGCGGGTCGGTCCAGATCAAGTATACGCTCGCCGAGAATGGCGCCAACCGGCTCTGGCAGCTGATCCATTCGGATGACTTCGTCAATTCGCTCGGGGCGATGACCGGCAACCAGGCGATGCAGCAGGTGCGCGCCGGCCTTAAGGCGATCTATCTCTCCGGCTGGCAGGTCGCGGCCGATTCCAACACCGCGTCCTCGATGTATCCCGATCAGTCGCTCTATCCGGCCAACGCCGCGCCGGAGCTTTGCCGGCGCATCAACCGCACCCTGCAACGCGCCGACCAAATCGAGCACGCCGAAGGCGAGATGTCGGTCGACACTTGGTTCGCGCCGATCGTCGCCGACGCGGAAGCCGGCTTCGGCGGCCCGCTCAACGCCTTCGAGATCATGAAGGCCTTCATCGAGGCGGGTGCCGCCGGCGTCCACTACGAGGACCAGCTTGCGTCCGAGAAGAAGTGTGGGCACCTCGGCGGCAAGGTGCTGATCCCGACCAAGGCGCATATCCGCAATCTCTCGGCCGCGCGGCTCGCCGCCGACGTCATGGGCGTGCCCTCGCTGGTCATCGCCCGCACCGACGCCGAGGCCGCCAAGCTTCTCACCTCCGACATCGATGAGCGCGACCGGATGTTCGTCGATTACGACGCCGGACGCACGGCCGAGGGCTTTTATCGGGTGAAGAACGGGCTCGAGCCCTGCATCGCCCGCGCCATCGCCTATGCGGACTATTCCGACCTGATCTGGTGCGAGACCTCCAAGCCCGATCTCGACCAGGCGCGGCGCTTCGCCGAAGCGGTGAAGAAAGAGCATCCGAACCAGATGCTGGCCTATAATTGCTCGCCCTCCTTCAACTGGAAGAAGCACCTCGACGACGCCACGATCGCCAAGTTCCAGCGCGAACTCGGGGCGATGGGCTACAAGTTCCAGTTCATCACGCTGGCCGGCTTCCATCAGCTGAACCACGGCATGTTCGAACTCGCCCGCGGCTACAAGGATCGGCAGATGGCGGCCTATTCGGAGCTGCAGGAGGCCGAATTCGCATCGGAGGCGGACGGCTATACCGCCACCAAACACCAGCGCGAGGTCGGCACCGGCTATTTCGACGCCGTGTCGATGGCGATCAGTGGCGGACTGTCCTCGACGACCGCCATGGGCGAGTCGACCGAGAGCGACCAGTTCAAGCCGGTAACACCGGTCCGCGAAGCTGCGGAATAAACGACAGACGGGCCGGATCGCCGTCGCCGGCATCCGGCCCCCTCCACCCAGAACCTTGGATCATCGAAGGCTGGCCCGCCTGACCGGTAACCAGCCAAACATTGGAGCAGAACGATGAGCGCAGTTGCAAACGACCAGGAACGCCCGCGGACCCGCGTCAAGGAACGCGCCGAGGAGCAGTCGTCGGCCATGGACGATGCCCAGCAGACGGCGATCCGGATGCTGGCCAACGATTTGCACCGGCTGAATCAGTCGGTGATGAAGGCGGTCGAATCCGGCGTGTCGGTCGAGCTGGTCCGCTCCGCCCGTCACCACTCCGGAAACGGCAATTGGGGCGATCTCCTGATCCCGGTGGTGGTCAAGACCGAAGGTTGAGGTCAGACGGTTCCGCCGTCATGAGTGAGACCGGGCCGCGGCGCGATCGCGGTCCGGAATCGCCTGCCTGACTCCATCTCCTTTTCTCTCCTCGACCGGCCGGCTATGCTTTGTGGGCCCCAAGCCCGTGGCGGAGGACCTGATGCCCGACACGATACGGACGCGCCTGTTTGCTCAGCCGCGCCGGATGGCTGAATCCCAGGGCCAGCGGCTGGCGTGCCACGCCCCGGTGTCATGACCGGACCGATCGCCGAATTCATGGCGCTGATGGCCCGCTGCGAGCGCATGGCGCCCAGCCAATTGCGCCAGCATCAGCAATCGCTTCTCGCCGCGATGCTGGCCCAGGCGCGCCGCGACGTTCCCGGTTATGCCACCCGCCTCGATCGCGTCTTTGCCGGCGACAGCGTCCGCTTCGAGCGCTGGTCGGAGCTTCCCGTCCTCACCCGTGACGAACTCCTCGGCAACGACAAGGAGCATTTCATGTCGCAGCGGGTGCCCGAGCACCTGAAGCCGCTTTCCTGGAGCACCACCTCCGGCACCAGCGGCCAGCCGCTGCTAGTCGCCAAGACCCGGCTGGCCCAACTCGTCTCCGCCTGCCTGAACGAACGCATGCTGCGCTGGCACAATCTCGATCCGCGCAAGCCCCTCGCGCTGATCTGCCATACGACGGACAAGGCCGCGGCCTATCCGGACGGTCGGCTGACCCATGGATGGGCGCTTTCCGCCCCTAAGGGGCCGCAGCACATCCTGGCGGTCGCCACGCCGATCTCCGAACAGATCGACTGGCTCCGCCGGCGCCGCCCCGCCTATCTCTCGGCCTATCCGAGCATCGCGGCCGAAATCGCGGCGACGCTCGGCGACGCCGGCCCGTCGCTCGGCATCGAAACGGTCCTGACCTATGGCGAGGCGCTGTCGCGCGATCAGCGCGCTACGATCGAAGCCGGCCTCGCGGCCAAGGTTGTCGATGCCTATTCGGCGCAGGAGATCGGTTTCATCGCAATCGAATGCCCCGTTTCGGGTGACTACCATATCCCGTCGGAAACCCTGCTCGTCGAGATCACCGACGATCGCGGCCGTCCGCTGCCGGCCGGCGAGATGGGCGACGTTCTGGTGACGCCGATCTACAACACGGTGATGCCGCTCATCCGTTATCGGATCGGCGATCAAGGCGTGATGGCGAAGGGGCGTTGTGCCTGCGGGCGCACCCTGCCCCGGCTTCGCGTTATCGGCGGACGATCGCGCGACCTGTTCCGTTTCAGCGACGGCAGCACCCGTTTCGCCAACCTCCACACCGGCAGACTGCGTGCCTGCGTGCCCTATCGGAAATTCCAGCTCGTCCAGCATTCGCCAACCCGCGTCGAGCTGATCTTCGTTCCCGTCGACCACGGCGCTGAAGTCGACACGACAGGGCTTGAGGAGTTGGCGCGTCGCGACCTGTTTCCCGACGTGACCATTTTCGCCACACCCGTTGACGAAATTCCGCGCACCGCCGGCCACAAGTTCCAGCGCACCGTTTCTTTCTTAACGTCAATGCGTTGTGACGAAAAGAAACCGTGACACTTCCATATATTGCTAAAATCTACTTATAATAATATCCGCACGGAATCCTGTGGCATATTAGTAACGGTGATTGAAAGGAGGCTATCGATACGGATTATTCTGTTGCCTGACTCGTCACACACCGACAACCTGCAACTCATGCCGCAGGGGAATCCGACGAGGAAGCGGCGAGTGAGGGGCACAAAATTATGGCAAAGAACCCAACCTACGCATTGGCGGCAACGACGGTGTTGGCAGGAATTCTGGCTGCCGAGCCGGCCTTCGCCTTTCATGCCGGCAGCCCCGACTTCGATCCCAACGGGGTCTACACATATTTCGACATCGGCTATGTCGAAGGGCCCAGCATCACTGTCAACGGTTTTGCGTTTGAATTGCCCCGGGGGACGCTGCGAAACCCGCTCGAATCCTTCAAGGTCGACACGAATGGCATGCGCGCGGCCGCGGGCATCGACCTCGGCCCATTATTCCGCGATGCCTTCGGTGGACTGGGTCGCTCCGTCCTGCACAGCTTGGTTCTCGAAGCCGATATCGTCGACGTCGAAGGGCGCGCCTCGTTTACCGGAAACGAGCGGGTCCGGCTTGCCAATTTCGGCGTGCCTGGGGTGGGTGAAAATCCCGGCTTCTTCGTCGGCTGGCCGACGGACTACAAGTCCCGCGCCGAGATCGGGGTCACCCAGTGGGGAACAAAGCTGGAAGCCGTCTTCAATCCCTTCGCAACCTTCGGCAAGGGGCTGCCCGGCGACCCGGACGCGCTGGCCTTCAGTTTCGTCGCCGGTCTCCACTACAGCTATACGGATACCGAGATCGGCCATTCGGCAAGATTCATGACGCCGATCTTTCCCAATCCCCGGACGATGGTCCGATACTACAGTACGATCGAGGAGCATGCCTTCACCCCTTACGCGGGAATCGTGCTCAACGGCGCGGTGAATCTCGATCCGGTCCGGGTGACCTACGACTTCGGCGGACGCATCGGCCCCTCCTTCGTCAACGCGGACCTGCGCGACAGTCTCTTCTCGACCGGCCTGGCCAACGTACAACAGCACATCGGGGTCGAGACCGACGACACGCTGACCTATGGTTCGCTGTCAGGCAGTATCGGCATCGAGAACGGTCCGGTTCGATTGGCCCTGACGGGTAATGCCGATTACGGAAAATTCCGTGATACGGAGCTGTTCCGCCGCGACACGGTCCAGGTCTCTCCCGGCAATTTCCAGGCAGTGCCGACCGAAATCAGGCTGCAGGAGGAGTGGACCTACGGATTCGGCGTGAAGCTTTCCACGCGGTTCTAGATGCGGCCGATCCGCACGGACTGACGCGGCGACAGCCGCGGGCGCTGCCGCCCGCGGCTGTCGGTCCGTCGCACCTTCCCACGTCTGCGCCGCAAGGTTATGCTGAGTGCCCAGCCGCATGGCGCCGAAGGACTGCATGGCCGACACCTCCAGCACAAAACCACCACGTAGCGGCGTTCCCGCGCGCATCGATCGCCACAAGACGAAAGCCAAATCGGGCGGCAACGAGGCCAGTCCGATTCGCGGTCCGAAGATGCCGGTCAAGCGCGACCTCGGTCCGCTGCATTTGGCGCCCGACGAGCACCCCGCCTTTCTGCAAAGCAAGCGTGGGGTTGCGTCGATGTCCGAGGCCGGCGACTGGCTCCGCGCCCGCGGCATCGACGATCTGGAATGCATCACGCCCGACCTCGCCGGGGTTGCCCGCGGCAAGATGATGCCGGCGAAGAAATTCGTCGCCAACACCTCGCTGGCCCTGCCCTCGGCCCTGTTCATGCACACGATCTCCGGCGAATATCCGGAAGAGAGCGGCGAGTTTCGCTATTCGCCCAATGACGGCGATTTGAAACTGGTCCCGGATCTGTCGACGCTGTCGCTGGTTCCCTGGGAGAGCGACCCGACCGCGCAGGTGATCTGCGATCTCGTCGACCAGAGCGGCGCGGCCGTCGCCTATACGCCGCGCAACGTGCTGAAACGGGTCATGGCGCTTTACGAGGCGCGCGGCTGGAAGCCGGTGGTGGCGCCCGAGATCGAGTTCTATCTGGTCTCCAAGAATGTCGACCCAGACTATCCGCTGGTGCCGCCGATCGGCCGCTCCGGCCGCCAGATCCAGAGCGGGCAGTCCTACTCCATCGCCGGCGTCAACGAATTCGACGAGCTCATCGACGACATTTACGATTTCTCCGACGCACAAGGGCTGGAGATCGACACGCTGATCCACGAGGAGGGCGCCGCCCAGCTCGAGATCAATCTGCGCCACGGCGATCCGCTCGAGCTCGCCGATCAGGTGTTCATGTTCAAGCGCACCATCCGCGAGGCGGCGCTCGGCCAGGACATCTACGCCACCTTCATGGCCAAGCCGATCCAGGGTCAGCCGGGCTCCGCCATGCACATCCACCAGTCGGTGATCGACCGTACGAGCGGCCGCAACGTGTTTTCCAACGCGGACGGATCGGCCTCCGAGCTGTTCTTCAACTTCATCGGCGGCATGCAGCAATACGTCCCCTGCGCGCTGATCATGATGGCGCCCTACGTCAATTCCTACCGCCGCCTGACCTACGGCATGAGCGCGCCGACCAACAATGCCTGGGGCTACGACAACCGCACCACGGCGTTTCGCGTCCCGACCTCCGACCCCGCCGGGCGGCGGGTCGAGAATCGGCTGCCCTCCTCCGACGCCAATCCCTATCTCGCCATCGCGGCCTCGCTCGCCTGCGGCTATCTCGGCATGGTCAAAGGCCTTCGGCCCGACGAGCCGACGGACCGCACGGTGAACGAGGGCGGCGGCATCTCGCTGCCGCGCGGCCTGCTCGAAGCCGTCGCCGCCTTCGAGGCGGAGGAAGCCTTCCACGAGGTGTTCAGCCGCGAATTCGTCGGCACCTATGCCGGCATCAAACGCGGCGAGCACGAGACCTTCATGCAGGTCATCAGCCCCTGGGAGCGCGAGTTCCTGCTTTTGCAGGTCTGACCGTGACCCCCTATCAGTCTCCAATCGCGCCGGGCCGCTCCTGGTACGAGGACAGCGTCGAGCGCCCGGCCTATCCGAGCTTGAGCGAAAGCCTCGCTGTGGACGTCGTGGTCGTCGGCGGCGGCTTCACCGGCTTGTCGGCAGCCGTTCATCTGGCGCGGAGCGGCGTTCGCGTCGCCGTCCTCGAGGCGCATCGCTTCGGCGACGGTGCCTCCGGCCGCAATGGCGGCCAGATAGGCACCGGCCAGCGGCTGGCGCCGTCGGAGATCGAGGCGACCTACGGTTTCGAACGGTCGAAGGCCCTGTTCGACCTGGCCGAAGCGGCAAAGGTGCATCTCATCGATTTCGTCGCGGCCAACGGCATCGACGTGGACTATCGCCCCGGCCAGTTGTCTGTCGTCCACAAGCACCGCTATCTCGACGATTATCGCGCCGAAGTCGACGATCTGGCGACCCGCTACGACTACCCGCATATGCGCTACATGGACGCCGAGGAGACCGCCGAGCGGCTGGGCTCGACCCGCTATTTCGGCGGCATCCGCGACACCGGCACCGGCCACATCAACCCGATGAAGCTGGTCGTCGGCAGCGCCAGCGTCGCCGCCGAAGCCGGAGCGCTGCTGTTCGAGGGCACCAAGGTCGAGCGACTGGAACGCCGCGGCGGCAAGATCGTCGCGACGACGGCCGCCGGCACAGTGACCGCCGAGCGGGCGCTGATCGCGACCAACGCCTATGGCACGGGGCTGTATCGCGCGATCGACGCCCATGTGATGCCGATCGGCTCGTTCATCGGAGCCACCGAACCGCTCGCCGACCCCGACGCCATTTTGCCGGGCGGCGAGGCCTGCAACGATTCACGCTTCGTCGTGCGCTATTTCCGCAAGAGCCGCGACGGCCGACTGCTGTTCGGGGGGCGCGAAGCCTATACCTCGGCCGCCGGCGATATCGCGCGGCACATCGTCAAGCAGATCGCCGAAGTCTATCCGCAGCTCGCCGATGTCCGTCTCACCCATGCCTGGGGCGGCGCCGTCGGCATCACGATGGAACGGCTGCCCTATGTGCGGACCCTCGAGCCGGGCATCACCACCATCGGCGGCTTTTCCGGCCATGGCGTGATGCTGGCGAATTTCGCCGGCCGGCTCTATGCCGAGCGGGTGACGGGCAAGCAGGACCGGCTCGCCGCATTCGAGGCGCTGCGAATTCCGGCGTTTCCGGGCGGCCGGCATGTCCGCGCGCCCCTGCTGTTCCTGGCGATGACCTGGTTTTCCCTGCGCGACCGGATCTGACGCCCCCGACGGCTTGACGATTTGCGCCAATGGGCCTGTCCCGAGCGCCAGCTTGTACCGGATCGTCCCGCCGCGAACCGCCTTCCACATCGCCGAATGACCGTGTGCGAGGCCTGCGTGTCTGCTATGCTGCCAGGACTGGCGAGCCGATCATGGCTCGCTGCACCATAGGCGGAAACAGGTCGATGAAGGAAAGCAAGGGAAAGTCAAAGAAGGAGCAGGCGCCGAAGCCGAACGCCTCCCAGCCCAGTCAGAAGGGAAATATCGCAACGCCGCCGAAACCGAAGAAGTAGGTCGATCGGCCAGCTCTCCACCTCAACGACCTTGATGCGGGGTGGCGGGATTGAGGGCTAGTGATTGCTCTGGCACCGGATGACAAGCCGATTTGCCCCCCGGGCGATCCGCTGGCTCGCCCATCACCCTTCGGGAGGCTCTCTCTCCGACCGCTCGGGATACCACCACAGCCAAGGAATTAATGGGTACGAACATCCAGGCCGCAACCACCGAAATGGCGATGGTGATCACCTGTATGCCAATGCCGACTGGAATCTCGTTGCCGAGCGAGGCCATCAGGGGCGCGCCGACAATCATCATTACAGGGCCGTGTATCAGATACAGAGGAAACGATATGACGCCGAGCCATCGCGAGAATGGGGTCGAAAGAAACGTCCGCAAGGCGGGCAGAGTAATGCAACCGAGCGTGAAGGCTGCAGCTCCAACCATCGTCAGATAATTGGATTGCCAGGGTAGAATGAAAGGAGCCAATCCGCCAATACCGATCAGCGAGCCAGCACCCCATGACGGCATCCGTGTCAACCAGCCACGACCCCATGCGTCGGCAACCATGCCGCCTATCGCGAATAAGGCCAAGGGGCTGTCGACGAAGAGGAGGCCAATCGAGGCCGCGGCCAGGACAGGCAGGCGAAGGCGATCCGGCCGAGAGCAGGCGAGCAGCGCCAAGATGAGGGCAGAGCCGGCGAGTTCGATGCTCATCGTCCAGAGCGGCCCGGCGTAACTGCCGGCGGCGCTATAAGCGAAAAAGACGTCAACCAATGAGAAACGGAGCAGATAGAACCAAGTGGGATCGATAGCGAAAACCTGCCCGAATGGCGGCATTCTAGCTTCCGGCGAAGCGATCATTCCGGCGGCGTTGGCAACATGCACAAGCAGGCTGACCCCGAAGATGGGGATGGCCAGCCGCAGATAGCGGCCGGCGCCGATCTTGATCAGCGTACGCGGATCGCCGCTCACCAGATACGGGGTTGCGAGCGCGAAGCCAGAGACCAGGAAGAACACGAACACCGCGTACATGGCGTTGAATGGTAGGAATAGCCGGGCGACACTGCTAGGGAAGCTGGAGACAGGCAGACCGTCGCAGAATACATGATAGAGGAGCACGACTACGGCGGCCCAGCCGCGAAGTCCGTCCAGAAAATGCAACCTCGGCATCCGGTGCCCCCGCTCTTGATCACGTGGTCGTAGCGTATCCACCGAAGAAACCAAAGAGGAGACCAGGCTGCTGGCCGGCTGGAGAGATGCACGCGCGCCATAGCTACCTATACTGAAAGGCTCGCTCGGACGGCCCTTTTTCACACCCGCCCGTCGCGGCGGGTTCTTGTTCGGGTCGGAGACCAGACCCTGAGCGGCGCGCCCGCGTTAGATGGCCTCTATCCGGCGGCAATTCCAACGTCCCATCGCGCCGCAACCGAAAAATCCGTCCGAAGTCCGACGCCGGATCTGTCCGAGGTTTTGCGCCACGCCACAACGCGGTTGTCACCCATGTCTCAGGGCGTACAAGTGGGAAATGGTGCGCCGGTCGGAATAAAACTGCGAACACGTATATTATTGATGTTCCACGGTAAAATTACTGTGCGCTTGAGCATCTGGACCTAACCCGCCGCGTACGTCCATGAGGGGTCCGCGGCGTGTAGACGGCCGCATCATACCGCCGGGCTTCAGCTCTGACTCGACGAGGGTTCTGCGAAGGGGCCGTCTCTGCTTAACTCATGCAAGCTCAGCCGAAGGGAAGAAACTCCACGAGATCGCCGGCCGCGAGGCTGTCGATCTCGGCTGGAATGTCGGCCAGCCCGTCGGCGCGGGCCAGTTCGGCCACCCGGGCCGAGAACTCCGCCGGACCGGGCTTGAGAACCGGCAGACCGTCAAGGCCCGTGCCCACCCAGCGGACGGGACGGAACTCGCGGCGTCCGGCTCGGCGGCTGAGCCCCT
>Ga0209347_1000832_pt1 | contig 64413 bp, 59 predicted proteins | sample AutmiccommuBRH23_FD_187382 | JGI IMG/M metagenome (GOLD analysis project Ga0209347, IMG submission 187382) | Deep subsurface microbial communities from Mt. Terri, Switzerland - Autotrophic microbial communities BRH/23 (SPAdes) (version 2) | ecosystem: Environmental > Aquatic > Deep subsurface >... | reverse complement strand
GTGTCTTGTCGTCAAGGCTCGAATGCGGGCGGCGGCGATTATAGAGATCGAGATAGCGTCCGATCCCGCCCCGCGCCTCCGACACGCTGTCGTAGGCGTGCAGATAGACCTCCTCGTATTTGACGCTTCGCCAAAGCCGCTCGACGAAGACATTGTCCCGCCAGGCACCGTTGCCGTCCATGCTGATCTTGATGTCGTTCGCCGCCAGCACGCCGGTGAATGCTTCGCACGTGAACTGCGAACCCAGATCCGCTGTCAGGCAGACAATCCACCTACCCTACCGTCCGAAATTGTGGAGCCACTTCTGCTCGGTCAATTTCAATGCGCTCACTGCCAGATCCGGAAAAAGGCGGTCCGCCGAAATATGCGGTGTCCCAGGTGGTGGGCTTCATCAAGGGCAAGAGTGCCATTCATCTGGCGCGCGTCTACGGCGAGCGCAAACGCAACTTCGTCGGACAACACTTCTGGGCCAGGGGATACTTCGTCTCAACCGTTGGTCGTGACGAAGAGGGGATCCGCCAGTACATCCGCAACCAGGAGAAGAAGTATCAGGGGGTCTGGAGCAGTTGAACCTCTGGCGCTGACCTGCCACCTTCAGGTGGCACACGAATAGGAGGCCGCGTCAGCGACCCCGCAAGCCGCCCCGGGCGGCCCCAACCTTAAAGCCCCCGGCTTTGCCGGGGGATACTTACTAGACCGCCTGCCGCTTGCAGCTCGAATTTGAGTTGATATCGCAAATATCGCCGATGGTGGAGGCTGCCGGCAAGACGAGGCCGGGATCGTCGAGCGCCAGACGGGCGCGGATCTTCTTGGGGCCGAAGCGCGGGAAACGCTGGCGCAGGGCGATGACAGCCGCGATCACGTCAGCCCACGTCGCATGCGGGCAGTGCCCCGGCGCACGGCTCTTCTCTTCGAACCAGCGCTCGTCGCTGGCATCGCGGCGGCGCTTCCAGACGTAGAACGTCTCCCGGCTGATCGCGTAGCGTTCGCACAGATCAACGACCGTGAACGGCCCGCTCTCGTAGGCCCGCAACAACGCGATACGCTCTTCCACAGGATTGCTCTCCCTGAAAGCAATCGCCCGATTCTCCCCAGTTGGAAATCCGAGCCTGGACTGTCAGGAATGCTCCCGGTCTATTCTGTCAGGGATGTCCCCGGTTCATACCTCACGACAGCGGCCAGCGCGGCAGAAGCCGTCTAAGCAAGGATGAGCACCTAATCACCCAGTCTCAAGGTGCCATAACAAACGTGCAATCTATTCGCAACGACTTCCCCGACGACAGACCGTCATCGGTTATTGGGTTCGCCAGGACAACCACTTCCGCTCCTACCATGCCATCATAATATATCCATCGTCGCACGAAATGACGGCCTCCCAGTCCTTGCCTCCAGAAGGATCAGCCAACCGCCATAACCGCAGAATCAAGCTAGCCGATTTGTACGTCACATTGCGAGACGCACAATCGCGTTCTTTCACGTTGGAGAAGAAGCCGCTGTGGTCTTGCTTCACTGGCCTGGGCGGGCCGAATCAATTTAAGAAGCTCTATCGAGGAGATAATCGCGCGGCCGAATGCTAGCGCGAGGGGGGATAAGGCTATCCAGGGCATACCGCGGGGTTGCAGCCTTGATATGCGTGCTTGGGAGCATTACTGAACTGGGCTTACATGGAACAGAAAAACAACACGCTTTGGATTGTTAGCGGGCCTTCCTCTTCAGGAAAGAGCACCTTCATGAAGAGTGAGCAGTTCGAAAAGTTCGTGAATTCCAATCATGAAGACTGTGAAGTCGTCTTTGGTTATCAGTCGTCTGCTGAGATGTGGCAGCTGGGTGAAAAGAGTTCCAATATCCTGTTTCATTACAATATCGCTAGGCACTTGGCGTCCTATTACTCAGCCAAAAATATGAGACTGCTGTCCAGAATAGTGCCCGAGAATCTCTGTTCGGCGGTCCTGTCTGGGGTGAATAAACTGTGGCCGGCTAATTTCCACTCGGATCTGGAGAATAGGAGTGGAGCTTGGTATACGCTGCAGCAGTTAGACCACACCAAAAAGGCGATTATACTGGTCGCAGATCGGCCAACCCTGCTAGAGCGCGTCGACGGTCGCGACCTCGTGGAGCCGCTGTGGACCGACGAGACCAGCCAATACAGTAGGACTTTATGGAGAAAAATATACGAACAGGCCGATCTGTTATCTTTGTACCAAGGCTGGTGTGACTTTCTGGAAGCGCAGAATATTCCCTACCGCTTGGTAGATAGCAGGATGGCTGACTATCAGCCCATTGAGAATCGGGAGCGGTTGTCCGCGTTATTGGCTTGAGGTCGGAAGCAAGATGATTGTATCAGTTCACATCCGCAAAGCCGCAGGATCATCTTTCAGGACGGCGCTGAAAGAATATTATGGTGATTATCTGTTGCTCGATTATGGGGATGAGATTGGTTCGAGTAGTGTGTCTTCCCGCATCAAGCGTTTCAAAAGAAAGCTTGCGATGCGCGCTGATAGCGACGGGATCGTGGAGAGATACAAGATAGTCCACGGTCATTTTTTTGCAGATAAATATCGCAGTCTCAAAACGCCGCTCGAATACGCGACCTTTCTTCGTGATCCCGTTGATCGGGTTCTTTCAAATTACTACTATTTAAAAAGAAACCCTGGCAGAAAGCATGGTGATGCAGTCGTCATTAAAAAATATCAATTTACTTTGGAGCAGTATGTTGCGTTTCCCGATGCAAGGGATGTTCAGTGTCAGTTTCTTTCAGGCATACCACTCAGCAGTTTCGCCTTTGTCGGTTTGGCCGAGGCGTACGATGAGAGCATCAAGATATTTAATCAGATTTTCTCTGCTGACCTAGGCTTTGCGCACAACGAGAACAGAAATCCCGAAAGAGAGCGCCAGTATGATGTCGATGACGGTGTGGCCGAGCTGATCAGGAAGCATAATAGGCGAGATTTGGAACTCTATGAAGAAGCAAAGGGAATATTCCACCGGCAGCGCAACCGATATTTGTTCACCTGATGACCTGAGCCCCGACTTCCATCCGGTTAGAGTGAGAGTCCTGGGGTGAATTGGTCTGCTCCCCAATGCGCCCTCATAATTTGTGGGTAATTGAAAGGCTCACCAGATGCTTACCACCGTGTCGGCATCGGGGATCATTTCCTGCGCACTTCAAGTCTTTGTCGCAGAAGCACTTCTCTGAGTCGGAGCCCCGATGCTCCCTATAGCTGTGAGAAAGTCAGGGTTCCGATTTCGCGGAAGTGCGCAAAAATTGAATAATCTCACGCGCCGCCGCGATATCTTTGTTGGAGTATGACTTTTTTGCGCGGACTTGAAATTTGATCTCCGGCGGTATCCCGACAGCTTCCCAACTCTCCTTTTCACTGTCGAGATAGATTTCGTTCGATAAGCTCAGCCGCCAGCCATTTGGCAGTGGCTTTAGAAGCTCATCGGATAGAATGCCCTCAGTTCTCTGACCTACATGGGTAACATTGGGTAGCGCGCGCATCGATATGACAAAAATCTCTGCGGCGCTGGCTGTTCGATGGCTCGTAATGACGTATACAGGGGTGTCTGTATCCAACGATGGGCCGCTCGGCCGGATATAGATTGGTTGCTTCTGGCTGGTGTCACCATCACCTGCAAACTTGTAGTAGGCCAGTGTTTCCTTACCGGCGAAGCGACTCGCCAACTGAGTACCGATTGTATCCAAGCCGCCCGGGTTGCGGCTCACGTCAACGATTACAGCGCTAAGCCCCGTGAAAACGTTAGCAACTTCGCCCATTGACTTTTCAACATCCTGCGTCGACATGCCTTCCATTTCTTTGATCTCAAGATAGCCGATATCACCGTCTATAACTCCAAATCGAATTTTCCCGTTTGCAGTTGCCTTTTTGGTGCCCCCCACGAGAGCGGCACCGATGCCGCTTGTCCAGTAGCCGTTCACCGCAGTCGTATTGAATTGGTCGCCGAAAGCGAAATTGGTGAACCTTGAAAGAAAACCTACGATGTCAGTTGAAGGGGGTCTCTTCGAACTGCTGGCAAACTTCCGACCGAGTGACTTGGCCCGCAACGATACGTGTCCATCACCGATTTCCAAAAGCATGCGGCTGATGACTTTGAATAGCTGCTTTTCGGATGTCTTAGGGCTGATCTCTCGTTTGTATCTTGCAGACAACCGTGGCCAATCTACTCGGCGCTGTTCAAAGAATGGGTAGTGCGTCGAAAAGATATCGACGACAGCATCAAATGTAGCAACGACGCCCTTGTCGGGATTGCCTCGGCAGGTGTCAGGAAGCTGTTCGATGCGGTCAAAGATATAAAAATACGATGGGTCATCGATTGTTACCCGCAGTACGCGCCCGTTGCTGCCATCGACGACCTTCGCCTCAATGTCCCCGCGGCTAAACTCTGGATTTGTGTCCTTGATGCAAAATTTTTTGCTGGCGTGGTATAATGTCAAGCTCTTGTTCTTTATAGATAAAACCCAGCCATAACCTCTAGAGCGCCAGACGCCATCTTGTTTAAGTACACTCATGCCACCACCCAGTGGATCGGATGCCAAAGTTAAACTCAGATACAGTGTAATTGAGACAAGGAATAAAGAGAGGGCCAGTGCGCCTCTGCTCGTCTTGTACCGCATCTGAATGAATGTCCCTGATACTCTGGTTGCCGTCGCGAGCGGATTTCCACACCGGCTCTTCCCTGGGGCCTTTATCCTGTGCGGAATGACGGCATCCATCCGGTGCTTTTCTTTTTTCGGGCTTCGAAGAACCGTACTCTTGGTTCTGCTCCCTGACGGACCACCGATGCGACACTAAGGCTATAGGCATTCCCATCAAGCCTAATCTTGCGTGCCGCCAGGACGAGATTTTTTCCAACGTTTGGAAGGTCTGGACCTAACCTCAAGGTCATAGTCTCCAAATCGACCTCAAGCTGTCTGAAATCCAAGGAGACGCCTAGGCCAAGCGCCTTTGCACAAGCTTCTTTCGCAGTCCAAAGCCGAATGAATTCGGCCCACCTTTCTGTCTCCGACAGACGTGACAAAGACGCTTGCTCAGCGTCGGTCAGGGCCTCACGTATCGGTTTGGAGATACCTAAAATCTGAAGAGATTCAAGGTCAACCCCAGTTTCGCTGCCCTTGCTCAGCGCCACGGCGACGCCCTGAACAGAGTGGGATATGTTGAACGCGATATCCGGCATGCCTGCGATTATAGCCGGTTTGCCGTGGCGGTTGATTGTAAATTTCCAGCTGCAAGGAGGGATCTCATCGTCAACGGACCATGACAGTGCCGTGCGCAGGAGTATGCGCCCAGCCAGAAAGCGAGCACAGCCGGCGGGATCGTTCAGCGAACCCACCCGTTCGAGCTCTTCTTTCGAAAGCAACTCGCTTGGATCAGTCAATCGGATGATTTCGGAGACAGTACCATAACAAACATAAGTTGTTGCCGTTTCCTCTTGGGTTGGCTCGGAGAGCGCGCCACCAACAGTCGACGTGGGACCAACATCGTTTCCAATTGAAGTCGGCGGGCCGACACCGGCCTCGATAAACTCAATTTGTGACTCAGCTAAATCAATGCCTGCTTTCGATCCGTCGTTCTCTTTGCGAAACTGGACTGGGCCGTGCTGGTCATGGCCACAGTCCAATGTCGCTGCGTCGCAGAAGGGATCGGGTTGCCCGCATCTGGAGTTTTCGTCATTCCCCGACCTGTCTAAGCTGAAAGTATGCTGCGGTATGGTTGGGACCCGGCCCGACGTACTAGAAGTGGGCGCAAGTTTCGTCGTAAGTTCCTTGGCGGGGTTGCCTTGCCAGATCGAGCAAGGTTCAACCCTCTCACCTTTCATCAAGAAGGCGTTGCCTTCGATTATGGAATTCTCACCTGCTTCGACTCCATAATGAATGAACGCAAGTGTACCTACGGTGCAACCCTGACCGATCTTGATGTAATCAGATTTGTAAACGCCCTCTTCCAGCGAATGCGATTGGAGCACACATTCGTTGTTGAGCGTGGCGTAGTCACCTATTTCGACCAACATCTTATCGGTTATCGTGGCGCCGTCATCGAAGACTTTACGCCCCACGCGTGCTCCAAGCATGCGAAGTATGAGAGTCTTGTATGGCGTGCCTTGAAACAAGTTTTCAAGCAACGGGTTGCAAAGTTTCCAGTACTGCTCAACGCGCCAGAAATAGGGTTCATACACGGATACAATTCGCGGGCACATCCTTTTGAAACCCCAAGACAACCGTTCAAAGAACACATTGTAGAGCACGGTGAAGGCTAAGAAGCCTGCGGCAGCACCGGTCAATGTGAAGTAGCTAACTGTGCTCTCCAATGTCCAAGCCCAATAGAAATAGAGAGCGGAAAGATTTATGAACAAGAGTTTTACGAACAAGAACGCCAACATCGTGCCGAGATTGAACCGGCCCTTCTTTTTCAGGCGCTGCAGACGCAGTGTCTCATCGATCTGTGAGTAGTCCTTATCGCGGCTTGTGGCGCGTGGAATCTCAAACGCTGGCGAACCAAGAAGACCTGTATTTTCTCGAAGCGATCCATCAAGCGGAATCAGAACTTTTGTGGCGAGAAGACAGTTTCTTCCAACCATGGCTCGAGGCGGAAAATGAATGTCGTTACCCAGGTAATTCTCAGCGCCGATTTCCGCCTTAGTTTGTCTGAATGTGCAGCTCGATAATTCCGTGTTCACCATGTTGATGCCGTCCGAAACCATTGTAGCGTCGCCGACCTCGCAAAGAGCGGGTGAATTATGACGCTGGTTTGTTCCGAAATTAGTTCCTGTTTGATGCACCTTGTTCAAATTCCAACCGATAGCGGTCAGGTAGGTCGTGATAAAGGGGCTGTCGCCGAAAAGCGTGTTGTAGAATTCTGAGTTACTCCACTTGTCGATAAACTGGGCGACACCGTGGTGGAACCCGTACAGGACGTAGTCCTTGCCATCCTCAATCAAGAGTGCGAGCAGTCGCGGAACGCTGACAATAAATATAAGCCCGATAATGAGGGAGAGAACGGCCAGGATATTTGTCGCCACCAAGAAGTTTGCCAATGGCGATGCAAACCTCGCTGCCCACGATGGCGAGAAACCATAAATATTCAACAGGTAGAGACCTGTCACTGGAATCGGGACAGCGAACAAAAGGATATTTGTAAGCTGTGAAATTGAATAAAGGACACGTCTTGTCGTGCTGCAGTTCCGCTCCGGCAACGGACAGTAGTCGATGTCGGTTTTCTCTGCCGGCGTTCCGTGAAACCGTGCCCCATCAGGGATCACCTGGCAGGCCTGCAAGGTCGAGGAGTGTCCAAGCTGCGCTCCGTTGCCGATGCGCGTTTCGATGTCGACAAGCGAGCCGATGCCGACAAAGGAGTCGTTGCCAATTTTCACTGATCCAATCTGGATGATGCCGCGCTCGGCCCTGTAACCCTGGACGATCGCCTCACTGCTTACGACGGCATTTGCACCAATCTCGATAAGATCGGTGCATAGAGGAAGTGACTTACAGTTGACGACTGCGTGCCGGCCGATCCTTGCCCCCAACATTCTCAGGTAGAGATTGAAGAGCGGACTGCCGCGGAAATATGCCAATGGACTTAGAGATATAAGATTATGGACTAGCCAGAACCTGAAATAGTTCAGACTCCATATTCGAATTGTTCCCCGTTGCCACCGCCCGATCAACAGCCATTTCGACGCCACGGCCACAAATGTGAGCGCAGTAGAAATGGCGATCACCGCAGCGATGCCCCATAAGTTGGCGTAGAGAATATTCTCAGCCGCGAAGACGTAAAAGAGCCCAGCCCGGAGAAGCCAGGTCGTAGCGGCAATCAACGCCAAATAGTAAACGGTCTGCAGCGCCCAGGTTCCGTAGTACTCAAGGTTGCTGGCGATCCAGTATGGCTGCTGGTTCTTCTTCGCGACGCTTGGTGACGAATCAACATCAAGTTTGGCAGCAAGTTTGCGGATGGTTGGGTTTTGGTAGATGTCCCGCATCGATATTTCAACGCCAGAGACCTTTTCACGTACCCGTGCGCAAAATTGAGCCATGAGGAGCGAGTGAGCATTCAAATCCTCGAAAAAGTCGTCCTCGACGGAGACACTTTCCAGCTCCAAGATTTCCGACAAGGCTGCCGCCAGCGCTTCTTCAATTTCGCTCTCGGCTTCGACGATATTTTCTGAACCAGACGTAAGGCGCGGCCCAACCGGTGGTGGTAGGTTCTTGCGATCCGCCTTGTCGCTCGACGTCATGGGAATTACACTGAGTGCTTCATAGTACGCCGGGACCATGTATTTGGGCAGCCGGCCACGAAGCTTCTTCGCCATCTCGGCGTGCGAAACTTTTTCTACGCCAGGTACAAGTGAGTAATAGGCGACAAGCTCTTTGGTGCCACTATCGAATTCATAGGTATCGACGACCGCTTGGGCTATTTCCGGCAGTTCGAGAAGGACAGATTCAATCTCCGTAAGCTCAATCCGATAACCGCGAATCTTGACCTGGGTATCGATCCGGCCAAGACATTCGATCTCGCCGTCCGCATTGATGCGGCCTAGATCACCCGAGCGATAAATGCGGCCTGACGGGTTGTGACTCAGGTTCAAGAAGTCTGGGATGAAGACCTTCGCTGTCAGATCATCCCGATTGAGGTAACCTTCGGCCAGCCCAATGCCGGCGATACCTATTTCACCTGTTTCACCATCAGCGAGCTGCTTATTCTCGTGCTCATCGAGAATGACGACTTGGTATGTCGGCAGCGGCACGCCAATGGTGACGGGCTTATTTGGATACAATCTAGTGACCGTTGCGGTTACGGTCGCTTCCGTCGGACCATAGGCATTTAGAATTGTGCGGCCCGGACGGTCCCAACGATCCACAAGCCCGTGGGGACAGGCTTCGCCAGACAGCAGCAGTAGTCTCAGGTCAGGAAGGTCTCGCTCGATGGTTGCCAGAAGCGTCGGCACGCAGCACATCGCCGTGATGCGCTTTTCTTGGAGAAAGTCGGCCAAGTCCTCTGCAACCAACCGCACACCGGGCTTTGCCGGTACTAGCGTGCAACCTGCGGCAAAAGGAACCCAGATTTCTTCGACGGAAAAGTCGAATGCGATCGTAAGTCCTTGGTAAACGCGGTCCCCAGGCTCATAGCCGTAAACTTCCGCAGCAACGCGCACGAAGTTTACAATGCTGGGGTGATTGATGACGACGCCCTTAGGGTTTCCCGTCGTACCGGAGGTGTAGATTATGTAGGCAAGCTGGTTTTCATCAGAGCCTTTTTCTTCCGGAGTTAAGCGGGCGGCGTCCTGCTGGTCGATTGCATTACTGTCTTCGTCCAGAAAAACCTGAGTTTGTGAAAATGGCCCAAGGATTGATTTGAAGACTGACTCGGAAACGAGCGCAGAGACATTTGCATCCTTCAGTATGAAGGCAATTCTTTCCGTTGGGAAACTACAGTCCAGGGGTACATACGCGGCGTTGATTTTAAGAACGGCAATCAACGCCACATACGTTTCGGGTGACTTATCGAACATAAGCGCCACCCTGTCGCCCGGACCTATACCGCGCGCCTTAAGGTGCCGTGCCACCTGATTAGCGCGGTTGTCCAGTTCGCGGTAAGTGTACGTAACGTTTGCGGTGACTACCGCCTCGACGGGGCCGCCAGTCTCAAGTTCATCGCAACATTGCTCGAACACATGATCGAGTCGTTCGCCCTCTATCCAACGAAGACGGCTTGCGTACTCATTGATGGGCATGTCCAACTGAGCGGTCCCCGCATTCTTATTCGGCGGCAAAGATCATAGCTGGATCGCCGTTGATGCTCCTTACGTTTTGTGCTGAGCAAACCGTTTCAAATGCGCTCCCTAGAATGTCGAGGCCTTCATCGAACTGTTCGTTCTCGATGGTGAGGGGCATCAAGCACTTGATGACCTCGTCATGAGGCCCTGAGCGCTCGATGATAAGCCCGTTCTCATAGGCCTTTGCTGAGATCATTGCCGCCTTGGCCGGGTCGATACAACGGATACCGCGCATCATTCCCCGACCGCGAACCTCGCAGAGGTCCGATGGGAAACGATCAACGAGACGTTGCAGGCGTTCACCGAGGTGTCTGCTTTTTTGAGCAATGGATTCTGTGAAGCTTGCCGAAGACCAGTAGTGCTCTATCGCTGTAGCAGCTGTCACGAAGGCATGGTTGTTGCCCCGGAAGGTACCATTGTGTTCGCCCGGCTTCCAACAGTCGATTGAGCGGTTTATCAACACAATGGCCATGGGCAGACCGAAGGCGGAAAGCGATTTCGACAGGGTTACTATGTCTGGCACTATACCTGCTGGTTCGAAACTGAAGAACGACCCCGTTCGGCCGCATCCGGCCTGAATGTCGTCAACAATCAGCAGGATATTCCGGGCACGACAGAGAGCTTGGAGGCGGCGCAGCCATTCCGTGCGTGCTGCTCTGAGCCCGCCTTCTCCCTGAACCGTTTCAAGGATAACGGCGGCTGGATCGGAGACTCCACTGGACGGGTCCGAAAGCATCATCTCCAGGTACGCAATGGTATCCACGCCATCGCCGAAGTAGCCGTCATATGGCATCGACGTAGCGTTCTGCATCGGAACGCCCGACGCATCGCGGAAGTATTTGTTGCCCGTCAATGCCACCGATCCAAGTGTGCAGCCGTGGAACCCATTAGTGAAGCTAATTATGTTTGTTCGGCCGGTGACCTTGCGGGCAAGCTTGATGGCGGCCTCAACCGCATTGGTGCCCGTCGGACCGGTGAACTGAACCACGTAGTCAAGGCCTCGTGGCTTCAAGATGAAATCATTCAGCGTGTTGAGAAAGTGTTCTTTCGCACCGGTATGAAGATCCAGACTGTGCGTAATACCATCGCCCTCAATGTACGATATCAACGCTTCCTTAAAAATTGGGTTATTATGACCGTAATTCAGCGAGCCGGCGCCAGCCAAAAAGTCCACAAATCGTCTACCTTCGGCATCCCATACTTCTGCACCGCGTGCTCGCACGAAGGTCGTTGGAAAACAGCGAGCGTAAGACTGAACTCCCGATTCGAGCCGATCAAATATAGTTGCCTGGTATGCGAGAACGGATTTACTCTTCTCTAACATCGGTGGCTTCCGCTTTGTGGTGATTCAGTGAACCTTGTAAAGGCTCAAGATGGTATGGAGACCGGTGAAATATTGTGTCTAGGTGGCACACATTCGAACCTTTTGCCGACGGTTGCAAATTGCAAACCACAACGTCCTCTCCGATATCTTTTCTTATGAATGTGAGCGCTGATTTTTCATCCCGGAATACGCCACCACGTTGCAGGTTATCGTCGGAGACGACCCAGCATGTATCGCTCACCCTGCTCACGAACACAGACCGCATCTTGACCTGACCACTGAGCTGTGACGTTGACTTTGCAGTCGATTCGACTTGGGGAATCGGAGGTTTCGCCTGAACTTTCATTTCTCCTCCCAGCACTTTTCTCCTCCCAGCACTTTTTTGTTCGGTACGAATTAAAGCCTTTTTCTTCATTCATCGGAGGCGAACAATTCGATGGATATTTTGTTGCGAGCAGACCTTCTCCGTTTGCGGCCTATCAATGCTGGGTCGCACGGTGCAGTCAACCATATTATTATCTTTGCTGTATAACATCGCAAGCTTTTTTTTCGATTCCTTCGGCTCCGAAATAGACCTTCTCGGATCAATATAGAGGTTGCCCCCACCTCGTCAGAGGGTCAAGCGTAGGGTTAGAAAAGAGTAAACGGGTGTCCAGAAACACGTTAGCCCGATCTATTCACGGTGACGCTTGAAGCATTTGTGATTACGGCAACGCACGTGGCATCTGCCGGGTTGACGGCGGGGGGATCGGGGACGCTTTTGTTACGCGTTGGCGGTTGTCGGATGAGGGTTCGCGCGGCGCGTTGGCCGCATCGCTCAAGGCGCCTGCGGGCAGAGTTGGCGGGCGATGAGGGCCAGCGCATCGGCGTGCGGCAGATGGGCCGGGAACGACAGCTTAATCCTGGTTAGCAGTTCCTCGACGCGGCAGGCGATCTTCACCAGCATTGAGCGGATCGTGGCGAACGTCGCTCCGCGCCAGCGTGATCGTTTCGGCGCTGCCATCCGCACGGAGTGCAGCAACCAGTAGGACCCTTGATGCAGAAAGAGGCGGAACTGGTTGGCCTGCCAGCGGTGGCAGGCAGTCTTGTCGGATCGCGTGTAGAGCTTGAGGTCCTTGATCAGGTTCTCCATCCGCCCGCGCGCGCAGTAGACCTTCTCGTAAAGCACCTTGCCCCGGCCGGGCAGGTTGGTGACGATGAAGCGCACGTCGGTACCGAGCGCGGTCGCCTCCACATGGGCGATGACCTTCTCGCAGGCTGACCAGGAGCCTGCCGCGTACGCAAACTGATGGAACCGGCGCACGCGCGCGAGCCCCGGCTTCCAGCGCCAGCGGCATTGCTGGTGCCAATGTGCGGCGCGCGCCTCCAGCGTGCGGTTCGTCGGAAGCCCGAGGATGTAGTCGCAGCGCATTGTGCGCAGAAGGTCGAGCACCTCGGGCGCGCAGTAGTGGCCGTCACCACGGATGAGAATGGCGACGTCAGGCCAGTGCTTGCGGATGCGGCGGATCGCAGGTCGCAACACACGAGCGATTTCGGCGCCAGCCGGTCTCTTGCCCGGCCGGATCAGCGACAGGATCGGCTTGCCCGAGTTCGCTTCGAAGATATGGATGGGCTGGAAGCAATACCCGCCGGCGTGCGTGTTGAACAAGGCGAGCTGCTGCCCGCCGTGGACCCTGTCGTCGGTATCGTCGATGTCTAGTACGATGGAGGCCGGCGGGGCTGCGTAGGTCTTGCAGAACAGGTGGATGAGCCCCATGCCGATCGAAAAGAGAGAGCGCGTATCGCCGAGGTTCTCCAGCCGCGAGATGGTCGGCTGGCTCGGCAGTCCGGCACCGCTTTCAGGCGCACGCTCGCAGGTGTCAATGGGCCATGAACTTTCCTCGTATGTGGGCTTTCAATTTTCCCTAGGTGGCGGTTGAGCGTTATCGGGGATCATCCGTTTTCAAGATCCGCGGGCTTCTTTCCTGTTGGGCGCGCGCGCCGTTTGGTTTGCTGCGGCGGGTTGATGGACGGTCTTGCGCGGATGTTTTCCGGCACGAGATCGGCGTGTTGGCGAAGGCGATAGCTGGAGCCTTCGATCTGGATGACGATCGCGTGGTGGAGGAGGCGGTCGAGAAGGGCCGTGGCGACAACATGGTCGCCGAACACTTCTCCCCATTCGGCGAAGCCGCGGTTCGATGTCAGGATCATGGCGCCTTTTTCGTAGCGGGCGTTGACGAGTTGGAAGAACAGGTTGCCGCCACCCGGCGTCACTGGAAGATAACCGATCTCGTCGACGACGAGGAGCGAAGCGCGCGCCAGGAAGCGAATGCGCTCCTTGAGCTGTCCTTCGCGTTCGGCCTTGACGAGTGAGGCGATGATGTCGGCCAGCGTCGAGAACGCGACGCTTTTTCCGGCCTTCACGGCTTCGACCGCGAGCGCGGTTGCGAGGTGGCTCTTGCCGGTGCCGGGCGGCCCTAACAGGTGCACGACCTCGGCGCATTCGGTGAGCTTGAGCTCTGCCAGAGCCAGGATGCGATTACGGTCGAGCGAGGGCTGGAAGGTGAAGTCGAAGCCGGCCAGCAGTATTGACTGCGGAGAGCCGTGCCATCATGAGCGATGTCTTGATGCGGCGGTTGTCGCGCAGCGTCAGTTCTTCGATGAGCAACTGATCGAGGGCCTCGATTGCATCGATCTCACCCTGCTCGATCCGCCGCACGGTGGTGTCTTGTCACTGATCACGTCAGAGCCCACATAACAGGGGTCTACGTGGACGAACATCCACGCTGGCATTGCGCAATCGGGCTGCACTTGCAGCAACACATACTTCGCCAGCCGACCAATCGGGCAGTAGTGATCCCGACCGTTCTTCATCACACCCGCATGCCTCCTGCAAGGAGCATTCGCGATGTCACAAACACCACGTTTGATCAGTATGAAGGTCGTGCAACAGCTGACGTCATACAGCAGAACTCATATCAGTCGACTGGAAGCCGTAGGTAAGTTCCCAAAGCGGGTTCGCTTATCACGCCATCCCCGAGGCCGAATGGGCGTTCAGAATGTTTTACCATCACATTTTGCAAAAAAAAAGTTGTCGGCTACGTCGACTAGAAATTCTGGATTTTTGCTATTGGGCTGGTCTGTCTAGGAGCAATGGGTGTTTGGGGGAGTTTCAAGGTACCGCCGCCCAGGCGGTTATGAGAGGGTGACGTCGAAAGGGGATCAAGACTAGGGTTCACGAATTGATAAAGGCGTGAAGTCGGAGGGTGGTCTTGTTCGGGATTAAGTCGGTTAGACGACTGAGGCGTGGTCGGTTTTGAGATCGACTAGGTCTGGGTTTTAAGTTCTCGGGGTCGATCCCGTGTTTAAGGACGGGGGTTCAGTTCAACGGAGAACTTGACGGGGTTGGTCTCAATGTAGAACCAGCCGTGGCGCACTAGCGCCAACCGGTAGTTTGGCTTGAGATCTTTGACGTTGCCGCGCCGGAGGAGCTGCCACGGGCCACGGTGGCGGATCTCCGTTGGGACGAACGTGTAGAAGGCGCCTTCACGACAGAGGATGTGACGGTCTTTGTGGATTGATCCGCGAGAGAGTTCGTAGCGCATGAAAGTGGCGGTCGCAGCGACCGGTAAGCGGTCCGATCGCTCGTCAGAAGCAAAGAGAATAAATAAAGAACAGCCTTCTGGGATCAGCTGCCAAAAAGCTGCCAAATTCAAATCAGCATGGAGAGTAAATGCGATAATCTATTGAAAAGATTGGTGACCCCGGCGCGATTCGAACGCACGACCCTCAGATTAGGAATCTGATGCTCTATCCTGCTGAGCTACGGGGTCAGGATCAGTGCGCCGCCAGGACGCGGGCGGGTGCATGATCGCCGGGCAACCTAACAGCGATCGGCGGGCGAGCCAACACTCTATCACGACTCTGTTTGTGAAACCCAAAGCGCCTGACAACGCGCAACCCCCACAAGCAATGCCCTCAGAGTCGAATCCTGCTGTTCCCCGCCGCTTACGCCGCTTCGGATGCAAAGTCCTGGCTGATCCCATTTGCCTACTTCCACCCGTCACCCTGGAGGCAAATCTGGCCCTGCAGCGCAAAAGGACAGCCGCCAATTCCGCCGCGAAAACGCTGCTTGTCTGCCCACGCCCGCTGCAGTGCCGGACGCGCGCAAGTCGCGATGACGCACTACTATTCCTATGGGAAATGCGTGCTTCGTCCCGCCGTCATGCGCGCCATTGCTCCGGCTGTATCGACGACTTATGACCGCCTGAAGGGATCGAACTGATTCGGTTAAAGGACTTCCGCAGCTTCTGTTTGGCACTCCGTTGCCCTATAGGGCGGCCTTGGCTCGCCTGCCGTGATTGGATCTGAGACAGCCAACCTGCAACGGCCGGGCCCGGAACGCGCCAGACAAGGCGGTAAGCGACAGACCCGCTCCACCGACGCCTGCGCCGCCGATCCCGTCGAGTTGAAATATTTTACATGACTGTGTGGCCAAGCGCGCGTTTTATCGACCCCGCAGACGCAGCACTCAAGAGGCAGAAACCATGACCATCACCCCCATCATACTTTCAGGAGGCGCTGGAACCCGTCTGTGGCCGCTGTCACGGTCGCTCTACCCAAAACAATTCCTGAAACTCGACAGCAACGACAAGCGCAGCCTGCTGGAAGCGACTCTGCAACGGCTGCCGCAACGCCATGGCTACGGCGCCCCGGTCATCCTGGCCAATAACGACCATCGCTTCCTTGTCTCCGACTCAGCCAAGAACATGGGCGTCGAACCAGCTGCAATCATCCTCGAGCCGGTCGCCCGCAATACCGCGCCCGCCATCGCGGTCGCCGCCGTTGCCGCCATTGATGAAGACCCCGAAGCGATCCTCGTCGTCATGCCGAGCGATCATGTCATCCGTGATGAAGACGGCTTTCGCGCCGCCGTCAAAACCGCAGCAGAAGTTGCCGCCGGCGGCCGCTTGGTTCTATTCGGCATCACCCCGGACAGCCCGCACACCGGATATGGCTACATCCGCAAAGGCGCACCCGTCCCCGACTTCGAGAAAGCTGCATTCAGCGTCGAACGTTTCGCCGAAAAACCCGACGCGGCAACGGCCGAAAACTACCTGGCCGACGGCGGTTATTTCTGGAACAGCGGCATCTTCGTGCTGCACGCCGCCACCTTCCTCGCCGAGATGGAGCGCCTTCAGCCCAAAATGCTGGCCTCGGCCAAGGAAGCACTTCTGGGCGCCAAGCCCGACCTCGAGTTCCTGCGCCTTGAGGAGGCAAGCTTCGCCGCCAGCCCTGCTCTTTCGATCGACTACGCCATCATGGAAAAGACATCCAAGACCGCCGTCCTTCCAATCGACATTGGCTGGAGCGATGTCGGCTCGTGGTCGTCGCTGTCAGATCTCGGCACGCCTGACCGGCAGGGCAACGTTGCAGCCGGAAAAGCCGCCGAAGCCGATCAGGTGGTGTTTGAGGATACGACCAACACGTACGTCTATTCGACGCGCAGCTTGGTATCGACCATTGGCCTCGACAACATGATCATCGTCGAAACGCCTGACGCCTTGCTCGTTTCCCACAAGAGTCGCGCCCAGGACGTCAGCAAGATTGTCCAGCGCCTGAAATCGGGCAACGGCCGCCAGCACGAGCAGCACTTAAGAAATCACCGCCCCTGGGGCTATTTCGAACAGCTTGCCTTTGACGAGCGGTTCCAGGTGAAGCTCCTGCACGTCAAGCCTGGGGCACGGTTGTCCATGCAGATGCACCATCACCGCTCCGAACATTGGATCGTCGTCAAAGGCACCGCGAAAGTCGTCATCGGCGACGTCGAAAAACTCGTGCGCGAAAACGAGAGCGTCTATATCTTTGCCACTGAGTGGCACCGCCTCGAAAACCCCGGCAAGGTACCGATCGAAATAATCGAGGTCCAGATCGGCACCTACCTGGGCGAAGACGACATCATCCGCGCCGACGACATCTATCACCGCGCGCCTGACGAAACGAAATAGAGCCCGAAGACCTGGACGCAACACCCGCAAGACACCATGCGTTTCGAATTCGCCGCGCGGCTCTCCAAGAGGACCAGCCATGCCGAAGTCTCTCGTTGAACAACAATTCGGGCCATCCGCGCGGGCCTATGCGGAATGCGAAGTCCACCGCAGTGGTGCCAGCCTGTCCCGCCTAGTCGAAGTGGTCGCGCCGCAATCCGATTGGCGCGTTCTTGACGTCGCAACGGGCGCCGGTCACACCGCCGCGATTTTTGCACCCCATGTTGCTCATGTCGTGGCCAGCGATATCACGCAGGAAATGCTCACCGAGACGCGTGCCCTGGCAGACGAACGCCAGCTTTCGAATATCTCGACGACAACTGCCGAGGCACACACCCTTGCCTTCGAGCCCGAAAGCTTCGACCTCGTCACGTGCCGGCTGGCGGCCCACCACTTCGCCGATATCGAACAATTTCTCGCCGCAGCCCGACGCGTTTTGAAGGAGGGCGGCGTCATCGCCGTTGTCGACAATATCCCCCCCGATGCGCGAACTATTCCTGACCTGTCGGAGAGCGAGGAAATTACCGGGGCGCAGGCCTACAACGACTTCGAGCGCCTGCGCGACCCAAGTCACGCGCGCGCACTGAGCGCGACCGAGTGGAAAACGATCCTCGAGCGTCAAGGCTTCGAATTGCGTGCCGAGGAGATGATGGAAAAGGAAATGGCATTTCAACCCTGGGTTGAGAGAATGCACTGCTCGAACGAAACCGTTAACACGTTGCGCGCCATCTTGGCGGCGCCGTCCCGCCTTTCGGCGTTTTTCAAGCCCAGAGACGTGGACGGCCAGCCTCAGCTGACGCTTCGTGAGTCGATCTTCGTCGCTGTACGGACGTGAGGCGGAACTTGATATCGGTGAGCCTCCCTCGGAACTTGCCGATTCTTGCGGCGAACTGCTGCCGCAGGCCGAGACATTTAGCCTTCCCAACCCCGAAGGCTTGAACCGGTGAGCATTTCAGGCCAGCATGGAGTCGTTCGGGCATCTTCATGCGTCATGTCTCAGCCGAATCGGCCGCATGGAAAACAGGGGCAGGGAAATCAGGGGCACGAATGCGATTCACAAACCTTCCAGTACGACTGGTGGTCATGGCCATCGGCTTCGCCCTCGCCATGTCCAGCGGCGCATTGCCGGCCGCCGCCGATAATCCGCCAAGCCCGGAAGAGTACGTCGCCTACGTCGGTGGCGATGCCCGGATCCTGCCGCCCGGCGGCCTCAAGCTTGACGGCGACACCCAGCTCTGCGGCCAGCGCCCGACCGTCCTCGACCCGAACCTGGACGACTACGGTGCCGCCTACCCCGGCTTTCTGATCATGAACCCGAAATTGCTGGCCCGCGTTTCGACACCCGTCAAAAAGTGGATTTACGCCCACGAATGCGGACATCAGTTCCGCGGACCAGACGAGGAGACGGCCGATTGCTTCGCCGTCCAGCGCGGCCGCCGCTATGGCTGGCTTTCTGAGGACGGTCTCAACGAGGTCTGCGGGTTCATCGCCCCGGCCAAGGGGGATATGATGCACCTGGGCGGCTCCCACCGCTGCGAGTACATGCGCCGCTGCTATTCCGACCCGTCCGTACGCTGAGACGGCCGCTCCCGGCCTGCACGTCGCGGCTTGACCATTCGTTTGGTGTCGCCCGCTTTGCTTATCCCCGCCTGTCTGTCGCTGACTAGACTTTCCCGCCAGACATTGAATTGGCGGGATTGCGTCGCGATGCGATGGGCGGACCTTGCACGAAAACTCTTGAGCCTGGCTGAGGTCATCCACCGCTGGATCGACGCTTTGGCGGACATCGAGCCCGAGCGGCGCCAGCGCATTGCGGAATACGCCGAAGCCATTGCCGACACGCTGGCCCGCGCCGCCGATGCGCTTTCTGCGATCCAGTCAGGCGGACCCGCCCCAACAGTCGCCGCCGCGCGCCGTTCTGCCAGCCGTGAACTGGGTCGCATCCATGGCTACATAGCAACGATGGTCGACGTCCTCGAGCACCGCCTTGACGGACGCCGCCTTGCTGGCGTTAAAAGACGTCTCGAATCCCTCGATCGCGGGGCGCTCAGCGGACTGGCCCGTCAGCGGCCGGACATCAACCGGCTTCGCATCGATGATCTCTATGCTGCCGAAGGCTATTTCCGCGCCCTCTCCGACGGGTTGCGGGTTTGACGACACGCCGGCCTCCCAGAACATGGGTCGCCTCACCGGGAGAAAAAACATGGAAAAATTCACCACCCTGACCGGTGTCGCCGCCCCGCTGCCGATCCGCAACGTCGATACTGACATGATCATCCCCAAGCAGTTTTTGAAAACGATCCTGCGCTCCGGCCTCGGCAAATCTCTGTTCTTCGAAATGCGCTACGATCAGGACGGCAAGGAGACCCCGGACTTCGTCCTCAACAAACCCGCTTATCGCAAGGCTCAAATTCTTGTCGCCGGCGATAATTTCGGCTGCGGTTCCTCGCGCGAGCACGCCCCGTGGGCCCTGCTCGACTTCGGCATCCGCTGCGTCATCGCCCCCGACTTCGCCGACATATTCTATAACAACTGCTTCCAGAACGGCATCCTGCCCATCCGGCTGCCGCAGTCCGACGTCGACAAGTTGATGGACGACGCCCAGCGCGGCGCCAACGCCACACTGACGATCGATTTGGATGCTCAGGAAATTCGCGGGCCCGATGGCGGTGTTATCACCTTCGACATCGATCCCTTCCGCAAGCACTGCCTCATGAACGGCCTCGACAACATCGGCCTCACCCTTGAGAAGACCGACAAGATCGACGCCTACGAGAAAAAAGCTGCCGAAAATCGTCCCTGGCTGTGAACCTGACGTCGTGCCACCCGCACGTCCGACCAAACCCCGCGGCGGCGCTCAGGCGCCGGCCCTGCCCTCCAGCCGACCGGCCTCCCAGCCGATAAGCGCCAGCTTCCGGGTGATGCCCCAGTGGTAGCCGCCGAGCCCGCCGTCGGCGCGCAGCACGCGATGACACGGTACCACAAACGACAGCGGATTGCGGCCGACCGCAGCCCCGACCGCGCGCGCCGCCCGTTCGCTGCAAACGCTCCGGGCGATATCGCGGTAGCTGACGGCATGGCCAATCGGGATCGTCAGCAGCGCTTCCCACACCTTGACCTCCCACTCGGTGCCGATCATGACGAGCCGTACCGGTTGCGAATGTGACCAGCGCGAGGGATCGAAAATGATATCGATGTAAGGCTGCGTTACATTGGGGGCTTCGCCAACTTCGGCATTGGGCCAGCGCCGGCAAAGATCGCCGAGAGCATCGTCTGCGCTCTGGCCCTTATCTTCGTCGACAAACGCTAGTCCGGCGAGCCCGCGCGCCGTTGCCACGGCCACCGCGCGTCCGAACGGTGTCTGGTGCTCCCCCCAGTGCATCGGAAGCCCGGCCCCTCCGCGCTTGAAATCGCCCGGCGTCATGGCCTCGTGTGTCACGAAGAGATCGTGCAGCCGCCCTCCTCCTGACAGCCCGGAGGAGTGCGCCGCCTCAAGCACGCTGGCGTTGCCCTGTAGCAGCCTGCGAGCGCGGTCAATCGCGATTGCCGCGCAGAAATCCTTTGGCGAAAGCCCGCACCAGCGCTTGAACAGCCGTTGGCAATGAGCCGATGACATTTCCAGATGAAGGGCGAGATCTTCAAGGGACGGAGGCTCGAGCCGCCCCTCGGCCCGCGCGCGCAGGAAAGCGATCGCTCGCCGGACGACTTCGTAGTCCTTGCCGCACCGCAGCGCCCCGGCTTCGTTCCGAGCGCTTGCGGCGGTTCCTGTCATTTCGGTGGTTTCGTTCATGCTGCTTCCCACGCGCTCCCGCCCGTTGCCGAAGCGGCACTTTCGCAGCGATCGGGCGATCAGGCGACCCGATTCTTGCGCAACCTGAAGCGTGCGGACGCGCCTTGGTCAGACCGCGCGCAGCCTAGAGCAACATCCGACCTGATGGAATCGCGTTCAGCGATTCACAGGTCGAATAAAGTTGCTTTAGAAACATGGATGTAGAGCATTTTCATCCGACTATGATACGCGGATCCGTTTCCGTGTGCTCGGATATTGCTCTAGCCGGGAACAGTGCGCGCCGACGTCAAAGCAGACTTCAAGGCATCGACGAACTCGCGACGCTCGTTGTCGGTGAGAAAATGCCCGAACACCATCTCGCGCCCGTGCGAAGCGAGCCACATGATCGTGCGCCCGTCATGCTCTTCCCTGAGGCCTACTCGCACCCAGTAGGGATTGAAATCGAATCTGTTCTGGCGGCCTCGCGGATCGACCTGGGTCAGCCTCAACAACCCCGGCGACAACTCGACTTTCTCGTATGCCAATCCCGCCCGGTAGTTGAGCTTGAACGCAAAGTAGATGAGCAGCACGTCGAGTCCGAAGTACCCCAACACCGGCCACGCCCCGAGCATGAGAAAGAAGAACCCGACTGCAAAGCTGACAAGCGACACCAGCAACATCAGGATCAAGAAGCCGAACGGGCTAAGCGACCTATATGGGGTCAGAATTGCGTTGAACGTCTGCGCGGTTTGCGCTTCTTGTTGTGAGTCGTCCATAGTTCCTGCCAGTCTATCATTCTCATTACGCGATCGCGCCTCACCACACGGCTTTAGAAAGTGTGGACCAGCACCCGACGAAGCCGGAAGCCGAGCCCAATGAAAGCCGACAAAGACGACAAATCCAATGGGCCTGCAACAACGACGAAGCGCGATAAATCGACGGCCGCCAAACCGCAAGGCCTGTCATCAAAATCGGTATCGAAGCCGGGCGCCGCAAGGGCGAAAAAAAAGGCCGACCGCAGGACCGCAGCAAAATCGGGTGGCGCACGCAGACGCCGCCCGTCCGTTTCCCCTGAAACCGTGGCCGCGATTTTCAAGCGGTTCGCAGAAATCGAGCCCGAGCCGAAGGGCGAACTCGAGCATAAGGATGCCTACACCCTCCTGGTCGCCGTAGTGTTGTCGGCCCAGGCCACCGACGCGGGCGTCAACAAGGCCACCCGCCACCTGTTCGCAGCCGCCGATACGCCCGAAAAGATGGTGGCGCTCGGCGAAGACAGGGTCCGCGATCTCATCAAGACCATCGGCCTCTTCCGCAACAAGGCGAAGAACGTAGTGGCGCTCTCGCAAAAGCTGCTCGACGATTACGGCGGCGAAGTTCCTGACGATGCAACCGCTCTCGAAAGCCTGCCGGGCGTCGGCCGCAAGACTGCAAACGTCGTGCTAAACGTCTGGTTTGGCCAGCCTTCCATGGCGGTCGACACGCACGTCTTTCGCGTCGCCCATCGCCTCGGCTTTTCCAACGGTAGGACACCCCAAGAGGTCGAGCGCGATCTCATGGCGATCGTGCCTGAACAGTACGCAGTTCCCGCCCATCACTGGCTGATCCTGCACGGTCGTTATATCTGCAAGGCCCGCAAGCCCGAGTGCTGGCGCTGCCCGATCAGCGACTACTGCCCGATGGAAGAAAAAACGCCGGCCCCCAGGAAATAGGAACCGGCGTCGTCTGTTGTGACAGCCCACGCTATCTGGTGGCGCATGGCGACCGACGAGACCCGTGAGCGCATCGCCTCTTAACAAAATCAGCCGAAGGCTCGCAGAGCAAGCCGACCCGCCGACTCTTCGGCGCCCCCGCGGGGGGCCAGGACGCCCATTGCGGCCGGACGGCCCCTGAGCGCAATCAGTTCCAGATAACCGCCAGCAGGCGATGACCGGCCTTCGTTTTCAATTCGCCGCACTCGATTGTGCGGTCGCCGTCGGTGTTGGCGGCGTAAAAGCGCGCCTTGACGAGGCGGCTCCACTCCACGCGATCAAGGCCCTTGCGCTTTATCAAGTTGTACTTGTCGAAGGTCTCCGCTCCGATGCGCTGGCTGACTTCGCCAGGCTCTAGCGTGCGGTCGCCGTCCTTGTTGATCGCAGCGAAGGCCGCCTTGCCGGCACGCTTGGCTTCAAACACGTTGAGCTTGCCGTCGCGGTTGCGGTCGAACTTGCCGATGATGGAGCATTCACGGTGCCCGGCTTCGGCAGCCGGTGCCGCGGCGGCGGCTGCAAAACCGGCGGCTGCGAGTGCTGCTAGGCTGAGGGCGAATCTGGATTTCATGGATGGTCCTTTGGTTATGCAAACAATACGAAGGTCCTGAACCGGGTGCACCCCAGCGCACCGAACCGCGAGGGAAACTCCCTACCGGCTCAAGTTGTACGCGAGCCCTACCACCTCAAAAGCTTATAAGGAAACAAAATTTTGCACTGCAGCATTTCGCCGCAACGACACCACGGTCACCTGCCGGGCTTCACGATCGCGTCGAACTGACGCCATCCATTCGCATGGCAAGTCCAGCATCCGCCATATGCCGTTTGGCTTCACCGATCGTATGCGTTCCGAAGTGGAAGATCGACGCCGCCAGCACCGCGCTGGCGTGCCCCTCGCGAACACCATCGACGAGGTGATCGAGATTACCCACTCCGCCTGAGGCAATGACAGGGACCGCCACCGCATCCGAGATTGCCCGTGTCAGATCGAGATCGAAACCTGCCTTGGTTCCGTCGCGGTCCATGGATGTCAGCAGTATCTCGCCCGCACCCAGCGCCACCACCTCTTTGGCATATTCGACCGCATCGAGCCCCGTCGGCTTGCGCCCGCCATGGGTAAAGATTTCCCATTTATCAGGCGCGCCCGCGCCCGACACTTTTTTCGCGTCAATTGCCACGACGATGCACTGGGCCCCGAACTTCTCCGCGGCTTCCGCGACAAACGCTCGGCGGTTAACCGCCGCCGTATTGATCGAAACCTTGTCGGCACCGGCTTCCAGGAGTTTGCGTACATCCTCGACCATACGCACGCCGCCTCCCACAGTCAGCGGCATGAAGCAGCGCTCCGCCGTTTGCTCGACGATATGGAAGATCGTATCGCGATCCTCGTGGCTCGCCGTGATGTCGAGGAAGCAAAGCTCGTCGGCGCCGGCCGCATCATAGGCGGCTGCGGCTTCAACGGGATCACCGGCATCGATGAGATCGACGAAGTTGACGCCTTTCACGACACGGCCGTCCTTGACGTCGAGGCATGGGATGATGCGGACCTTGAGCGACATCTGGCAACCTTCCCAGCATTTCCTGATTTGAAGCATCTCGGCAACCACGCCCCAGCGCCTACTCTTATCGTCACCTAGCCTGCTACGCATCTGACATCAAGGCGCGCAAATCCGCCGTGGCGACCAACGTTGGTTGCCGGTTGCCTGGAACAGCGCCTGCGCGGTTGGACTTTCGAAACTGCGCCCTTCGGAATAATCGCCAAACCGGCCCGAACACGTTGGCCGTAAATCCGGCCAACTCGTGAGCCACAAGTCCGGATCACAAAACAAGGGTTTATGATCATGGGTGGGATTATCGGACGGCGGCGCGTTAGCGTTGGCGCAATCACACGTTGCGCCGTATTTACGTGTTCCTGCACCCTGACGGCAAGCGTTGCGACAGCACCACTTGCGCATGCGGCCGACACACAACCACCCGTCGGTCTCGCCCCGCTGACGGTCAAGCCGAATGGCGATGATGCGACGTTCCAGACCAGCGTCGGCCAATGGGAATCCTATTACAAGAGCCTCGACCAGCAGAAGATCGAAGACGCAAAGCGGCTCGCTCCCGTCGGCCTGACGCTTCCCAAACCGCCGCCCGCTTCTCCCGATCCGCTCGAAATCTGGAGCAAGGCTGACATCAAAGGTTTGGGAGATGAACCAGCAGTGCGGGGCGTCAACAGTGCCGTCGGTGCCGCTGTCAGGCTCGGCGATGGCCTGAAGCTCGGAGTCGGTGCCGAACTTGACGAACAGGCCCAGCGCAAACGCGAGAGCAATCGGGCCGAACTGCAAGCCCGTTTGGCGATCAGTAAATGGACCCTCCTTCCGCAAGCCGCCATCGTCGCAGAAACGACGACGACCGACCCGAGCCAGGACAGCCAGCCAGCCATCGGACAATACGGATACGGCATCCAGAGCGGAACCACCCAGTCCGCATCGACGCGGTTGGAGTTCCGCCAGGAGCTTCGCCGACCGTTCCGGCTTGAGGCCGGCGAAGTCCTCGAACCATTCGTGAACTTCTCGACGTCGATCGGACTGGACCAGCAGGAGGCTGCGCAAACGACAACCGTTCCGCTCGACACAGTCGGCGTCGGTGTCAGCCTGTCGCGTGAGAGCGACTACAGGCTGCAGGCCACGACCGATGTCGACGGCCTCGGCACAACCGAAGCCCCCGGCATCAAGAGCCGGTTGCAGTTGAACGTCCCTCTTAATTGAGCCGCTTGCCGGCAAGCCAGTCGAGCGCGCCGCGTCCCGCAGCCGCACCGGTGGCAAACGCGGCCTGCAAAAGATAGCCGCCGGTTGGCGCGTCCCAGTCGAGCATCTCTCCGGCAACGAAGACGCCAGGCAGTTCGGCAATCATCAGCCCCGGACCGACTTCTTCGAAAGCGACGCCGCCGGCCGTTGATATCGCCCTCTCAATCGGCGCCATTCCGGTGACCTCGACCGGCACCGCCTTGATCAGGGACGCAAGCTCCTTCACGGTGAGATCCCCTGGCCGCTGCCGCATGACCAGTGCCGCCTCCTGCAGCAGCCCGATTGCGACGGGGGCCAATTGTGCCGCCTTGCGCAGGAACGTCGACAACGACTTCTTTCCGCGCGGCACGTCGAGTCGCTGAACGAGTGCATCGAGTTCGATATCGGGACGCAGATCGATGGAGAGCCGGACAGCACAAGCTGCATCGGTTGCATCGCGCAATTGTGTAGACAAAGCATAAACCGCTCCGCCCTCCAGCCCGCTCGCTGTGACCAGCGCTTCCCCGCGCACGCCGGCTTCCCCGACGCGCAATGCGATTCGCTTCAACGGCTGACCCTGGAAACGTTCCCGAAAACTTTGCGACCAGTTGACCAGCACACCGCAGTTGGCAGCTCTCAGCGGCTCCACCCCGACACCAGCCCCCCGCAGGATTTCAACCCAGCGCCCATCCGAGCCAAGACGGCCCCAGCTGCCGCCGCCCAGCGCCAGGATGGTTGCATCGGCACGAACGGCAACATCGCCTTCCGGCGTCTCGAACCGATGCCGCCGCTCGTCGTCCCAGCCGAGCCAGCGATGCCGCAACTTCACCGCAATGCCTTGCGTGGCGAGCCGATTCAACCACGCCCTGAGCAGCGGCGAAGCCTTCATTGCACGTGGAAACACCCGTCCGCTCGTACCGACAAACGTCTCCTGCCCAAGTTCCTCGCACCACGCGCGCACTGCATCGGGCGGTAACGCTTCGATGATCGGCGCAAGCATGCCTTGGCGGGAACCGTACCGCCCCATGAACGTCGCGATGTGCTCGCCGTGCGTAAGATTGAGCCCGCCCCGCCCCGCCATCAGGAACTTGCGACCGACCGATGGCATCCGCTCGTAGACTGTGACTCGCAGGCCGGCATCGCTGCGCGAAAGAATTTCCGCAGCCATCAGCCCGGCTGGTCCGCCGCCGATCACGGCGACATCGAAATTGGAAGCATCTGTCACAGGTCACCGATAGCCAGTTCGTCATAGAGGGCCGCCAGACAAAGCTGGGGGCTCGGGACCGCGTGACTTAACACCTATCAGCGGCAATTGACAGCCGACCCGGCTCTCCCCCTCGGCCGCCAACGGATTACCGGTGCGGGCTTAGTCACCACCCAGGTGGTTATGTTCGCATGGCTCGGTCAGGCCGCCACCCCGGCCTTCAAGGACTTGCTGCCGGTCATCCAGCGAAGCAACTTGGAAACACTGACAGACCTTGTCTAGCAGGGCTTGGGCTGCTCTGATGCCCCTAGAGCAACTTTATCCGACCATCCGATCGCGAAAAGCGATCGCGTATCGTCGGATGATGCTCTAGCCTCGCCACGACCGGAAAACCCGTAACGGAGTCGACGCCAAATGGACATGCCACTTGCCATCGACCTGGCCCGCATTCAGTTCGCGTTCACGGTCTCTTTCCACATCATCTTCCCCGCTTTCACCATCGGCCTTGCTTCCTACCTCGCCGTTCTCGAGGGGCTTTGGCTGATCACCGGCCGGCAGGTCTACATCGACACCTTCCGCTACTGGATCAAGATCTTCGCTGTGACCTTCGCCATGGGCGTCGTCTCCGGCATTGTTATGAGCTACCAGTTCGGCACCAACTGGTCCGTCTTCTCCGACAAGACCGGCCCCATCCTCGGCCCCTTGATGGGCTACGAAGTCCTTTCGGCGTTTTTCCTTGAAGCGGGCTTTCTTGGCGTCATGCTTTTCGGCATGGATCGCGTTGGCAAAGGGCTGCACTTCCTGGCGACGCTGCTCGTGGCGTTCGGCACGTTCTTCTCGGCCTTCTGGATCCTGTCGGTGAACAGCTGGATGCAGACTCCCGTCGGCTACGCCATCAACGAGGTCGGCCAGTTCGTACCTGCCAACTGGTTCGAGATCGTCTTCAACCCGTCGTTCCCCTACCGTCTCGTCCACATGGTGCTTGCCGCCTACCTGACCACCGCCCTGGTCGTCGGCGCCGTCGGCGCCTGGCACATCCTGCGCGATTCCCGCAACGAGAGCGCCCGCCTGATGTTCTCGATGGCCATGTGGATGGCCGTTATCGTCGCCCCGATACAGGTCATCGCCGGCGACATGCACGGCCTCAACACCCTCGAACACCAGCCCGCGAAGATCGCAGCCATGGAAGGGCATTTCGAGACGCAGAAAGGCGCACCGCTGATCCTCTTCGGCATGCCCAACATGGAAACCGAACGCACCGATTACGCCATCGAGATTCCCGGTCTCGGCAGCTATATTCTCACCCATAACTGGGACGGCGAAGTCAAGGGCTTGAAAGCCTGGCCCAGGGACGAACGGCCCTATGCACCGGCCATCTTCTGGAGCTTCCGCGTGATGGTCGCCATCGGCTTGGCGATGGTCGCACTCGGCCTGTGGTCGCTCGTCGCACGCTTGAGAGGCCGGCTGGACGATCCAGGGCTCTTGCACCGCGCTGCAATCGTAATGGGACCGATGGGATTCGTTGCCGTCATTGCAGGCTGGATCACCACCGAGATGGGCCGCCAGCCTTACACGGTCTACGGTCTGCTGAAGACGATTGATTCCGCCTCCCCGATCGATGTGCCCGCCGTCTCGATCTCGCTTATGGCATTCATCGTCGTCTACTTCGTCGTCTTCGGCGCCGGCGTCTATTACCTGTTCCGCCTGATGGAGAAGCCGCCAGAAGCAGGAGAGCCCGGCATGTCCGAGGACCAGCCGACCAGATCGGCCGGCATAACGCCGACGCCACCGCTGCGCTATCCGGGCCAAGCCCCCCAGTCAGACCAATAGGACCCGCGAATATGGAATTGGATCTCGCTTTCATCTGGGCCGGTCTCATCGCATTCGCCGTGCTTGCCTACGTCATCCTCGACGGCTTCGACCTCGGCCTCGGCATTCTTTTCCCGTTGATGCGCACGAGCGGGCAGCGCGACGTCGCCATGAATACGGTCGCCCCCGTTTGGGATGGCAACGAGACCTGGCTCGTTCTTGGCGGCGGCGGACTGTTCGCTGTCTTCCCCCTCGCCTATGCCGTGATTATGCCGGCGCTCTACGCGCCGATCATCGCCATGCTGCTCGGCCTGATATTCCGCGGCGTCGCCTTCGAGTTCCGCTGGAAATCAAAACGGCGCCAATGGGTCTGGGACTGGTCGTTCGCACTCGGCTCTTTAACGGCTGCCTTCGCCCAGGGCATCACCCTTGGAGCGCTGGTCCAGGGCATTGAGGTCGCCAATCGCGGCTATGCCGGCGGCTGGTGGGATTGGCTGACGCCATTCAGCATCGTCACGGGATTGGCCGTCGTCATCGGCTACGCGCTGCTCGGCGCAACATGGCTGATTTACAAGACCGAAGGCGGACTGCAGCAGCAGGCCTACGGCTGGGCATGGACGACAGCTTTCGGCACCGTCATCATGATCGGCATCGTCAGCCTCTGGACGCCGTTCCTGGATGAAGTCTTCATGCAGCGCTGGTTTGCCTTCCCGGCCATCATCTATTCGGCGCCGGTCCCGCTCCTCGTCGCCGCCGCCGCCTACTCTCTCTACAACGGCCTCAAACACCGCCACGAGCTGCAGCCCTTCCTTTCGGCACTGGCACTCTTCGTCTTGTGCTTCGTCGGGCTCGGCATCGGCTTTTATCCCTACATCGTACCGCACTCGATCACGATCTGGGACGCGGCAGGCCCCGACTCCAGCCTGATGTTCCTGCTTGTTGGCGCCGTCGTCCTGGTTCCGTTGATTCTCGCCTATACGGCTTATTCCTATTGGGTGTTCCGCGGCAAAGTCCGCGAAGGCGACGGCTATCACTGATGCCCGACGCACCGCCCGACGGAAATCGCACGGACAGGAACGCCGGCGACCTCCCGCAACCGTTGATCCGTCGGCTCGCTTGGTTTGTGGCGATCTGGGCCGCAAGCGTGGCAGCCCTGACCGTCGTCGCCTTCCTGATCAAGTTGGTAATTTAGCCTGGTCCATGCCTGCCGGCGGCCTGGCAAGGCCCTGATCGCACCGGCGAGCTGCACGCTCGCGAATTTCGGGCGCGCCAGAACCCCCTTCCAGGCTTGCTCCTCGCGGCAGCAAATACTGCCCCTCGTGCAGCCCTTGCGCAATATCAATTCCCATATATGTATATAATAGAACAATTTTCTACTTATTTGCCATCAACAGCTAGAAGATGGAACGTTTTTTCTATATTTACGTGTCCAAGAGCCTTCGATGACGCGCAAGTACGGAATCGACCGCACATGGAGCCACCTCCGAGATGACCACCATCGAAATTCACGTCGAATTGCCCGACGGCACGCGCCACACGCTCGAAGCCCCCGAGGGCTACCGCGTCATGGAGGTAATCCGCGACTACGGCCTGCCGATCAAAGCCGAATGCGGCGGCGCCTGTGCCTGCGCCACCTGCCATGTTCGCTTGCCCGAGGATTGGACGCAACGGGTCATTCCCGCCCGCGACGAAGAGATGGACAAGCTCGACGAGATTCCCGGCGCCGACGACTCCTCGCGCCTGTCGTGCCAACTTTTGACCGACTGCGCGATCGACGGCCTCGTGGTCCGGCTCGAAGCCGACTCGATCCTGGTTGCCGGCAACGACACCCGCACCGAACTCCAAGCCGCGAGCTGACCTCATGACAAACAAAACCGTCTTTCTTGATGAGCTGGAAGTCGACCGTCCTCCCTTCGCGACGCCCCCCGCCCGCGTGATCCTCGTCGGTGCGGGTCCAGGCGATCCAGAACTGCTCACGCTGAAGGCCCTGCGCGCCATCCAGACCGCCGACGTCATTCTTTATGACGAACTCGTCGAATCGGACGTCCTCGAACTCGCCCTTCCCCGCGTGCGCCGCATCCATGTCGGCAAGCGCGGCTGCCGGCCGAGCTGGAAGCAACGCGACATCCACGAATTGATCCTGGCCCATGCCTTCGGCGGCAGGACAATTGTCCGCTTGAAAGGCGGCGATCCCTTCGTATTCGGCCGCGGCGGCGAGGAACTCGCAGCCCTTCGCGATGCCGGCCTTGGCGTCGAGGTAATCCCCGGCATCACCGCTGCCATTGCCGCCGCCGCCTCGACGCAGGTGCCGCTGACCCACCGCGAGTTGTCGAGGACGGTGACGTTCCTGTCCGGCGCCGGACCGGGACACGGTCTGCCCGAGTTCACGCACATCGACCTCGAAGCCTTGAACGACGGCCACCACACCATCGCCGTCTACATGGGGGTGAAGACCTCATACGCACTCGGCACAACGCTGATCGGTGCTGGATGGGATGCAGGCACCCCGGTGCTCGCCATCGAGAACGCTTCCCGCAGCGCCGAACGCCGCGTGCGCGCCACCATCCGTGACCTCGCAGAACGCCCCGAAGCGCTGGCGCTCAAGAGCCCTGCTATTATCCTCATCGGTCGCGTCGCCGGCCTGCCGGTGGCAGGCCAGCTAGACGTGGTTCAACGAGCCGTCACCGAATACCGCGCACGGGAGCTGGCCTATGCGTAACGTCATCACCGCCAACCGTCTTGAAGACGGCATAGTTGTCTATCTCGGTCACACCGGGGACTGGACCAGCGACCTCGCTGCTGCCCGCGTCGTCGATTCCCGACACGACCTCGAGGCGTTGGAGAAGATTGCCGCGGCGGCAGTTGCGGCATGTCACGTCGTCGGCGTCTACGCCATGGACGTGGATCTCTCGAGCGGCAAGCCGATGCCGAAATCAGTTCGAGAGAAAATCCGCGCTGCGCACCGCCAGACCTTCAAAGACCTCACCGAAATTGAGATTCGCTAATGTACCGCTACGACGAATTCGACCGCGCCTTCCTGCAGGACCGCAATCGCGAATTCCGGGCTCAGGTAACGCGCCGTCTTGCCGGCGAATTGACCGAGGACGAATTCAAGCCGTTGCGCCTGATGAACGGGCTGTACCTCCAGCTCCACGCCTACATGCTCCGCATTGCCGTCCCCTATGGCGCCATGACTAGCCGCCAGCTGCGCCAGCTCGGCTATATCGCACGCCGTTGGGACAAGGGCTTCGGTCACTGGACGACGCGCCAGAACATCCAGTTCAACTGGATCAAGCTCATCGACGTTCCAGACATCCTCGAAGCACTCGCCGAAGTCGACATGCATGCCATCCAGACGAGCGGCAACTGCATCCGCAACGTTACCTCCGACCCATGCGCAGGCGCCGCCGCCGACGAGATCGAAGATCCACGCATCTGGGCGGAGGTCCTGCGGCAATGGTCGACGAACCACCCCGAATTCACCTACCTGCCACGCAAGTTCAAATTCGCCGTCACCGGCGCGCTGCAGGACCGCGCAGCGATCGCCTTCCACGATATCGGGATACGCATCGTCGGCGGGCCGAATGCCACGAAAGGCTTCCGGATCTTCGTCGGCGGCGGCCAGGGTCGCACGCCTTACGTCGCCCAGGAAATGAAAGCCTTCCTGCCCCAGGAAGATCTGCTCTCCTATCTGGAAGCAATGCTGCGCGTGTATAATCTGCATGGCCGGCGCGACAACATCTACAAGGCCCGCATCAAGATTCTCGTCAACGCCATCGGCGTCGGCGAGTACCGCCGTCAGGTCGAAGAAGAGTGGCAGCGCATCCGCGCGGAAGGCGCTGACCTTCCCGCCGAAGAGATCGACCGCATCCGCGCCCACTTCGTCGCCCCCGATCTCGCCGCCCGCCCGCTCGACGCCGCCGCGTTTGCCAAAGCCCGCAGCGAGGACGCAGCTTTCGACCGCTGGGTCCGCCGCAACGTCGTCGCACACAAGAATCCCGACCACGCCATCGTCTCGATCGCCTTCAAGGAGCCGGGCCGCCCACCGGGAGACGCAACCGCCGATGAGATGGAAAGCGTCGCCGATGCCGCCGACCGCTACAGCCGCAGCGAAGTCCGCGTCACCTACACGCAGAACCTGGTCCTGCCGCACGTCGCCCGCGCCGACTTGATCGACCTCTACGAAGACTTGAAATCAGCCGGTCTCGCGGGCGGCAACACCGACCTCATCACCGACATCATCGCTTGCCCCGGCCTTGACTACTGCAGCCTCGCCAACGCCCGCTCGATCCCCATCGCGCAGGCGATCACCGAACGTTTCGCCGATCCAGAGCGGGCCGAGAACATCGGCGAATTGCGCCTTAACATCTCCGGTTGCATCAACGCCTGCGGACATCACCACGCTGGCCACATCGGCATTCTCGGCGTCGATAAGAAGGGCACCGAGCACTATCAGATCACGTTGGGCGGATCGGCTGCCGACGACGCGTCCGTCGGCGCCATCCTCGGCCCGAGCTTTCCGGCGGAAGAACTTCCTGCGGCAATTGAAAACATCGTCGACACATATCTCGACCGGCGCACCGGCGGTGAAAGCTTCCTCGAAACCTATGCCCGCGTTGGCGCCAATCCCTTCAAGGAGGCTCTCTATGGCACGCGTTGACTTGAAATCTGCTTCACTCGCCGGCACCCCGTTGGGCGGCATCATCGCGTTGACCGTCACGGCAACGCGCGAGGAGCGTGCCTCAGCCGTCGCGGTGGCACGCGAAAGCGGCCTCTCGATAGCGATCCCGTTCGCTAGGTTCAATGACGGCCGTGGTTTTTCAATCGCCCGCCTATTGCGGAGCGAACACGATTTCAGCGGTGAAATCCTCGCGACTGGGCACACCATTCCCGATCAGGCGCTGCACCTTTTGCGCTGCGGTTTCGACGCCGTTGAACTGAGCGATTCCGCCCGTCTGCCGCAGTGGAAGAAATCGCTAAAAAGCTGTTGGCGCGCCTATCAGACCGCCGCGCGCAACCCGCTTACGCTGCGCCGTGAGGCCGCGCTGAAAAAAAATCAAAATTCTCGGGAACTCGAAAAGGCGGCGTGAGTTTACAGTTTATTGGCGCTCCCCCACCCCATCTTGCGCCAACCGCAGCGGATCGGATCCCCCCTCCGGTCCGCTGCTTTTCTTTTTGCTAGCAGGGAGTCATGCTTAACGAACCGCTAACCGATCTCGGCTGAATATCGCCAGGAGAAGCCGGAGACCGGGAGTCGGACTTAGAAAAATAATTAAGAATCTCAACGCTCTGTGCCCCCTGTTACAGCGGCGTCCTATCCTGTCCCGCACAGTGAGTTCATCAGCCCGACACAACTTAAGGAAGTGTTGGCCCAGGAAGGTCGGCGACAGACTCGCCGCCAACTAAACTCAAAGCGTACCGGGAGCAGTCCAATGCACACCACCATCATCGCAGCCATCACCTTCGCAGTCCTCGCAGCCACCGCAACCCAGGCCTCCGCCGTCAGTCGCGCGGTGAAAATGGCCTGCATCGGCGACTATCTTTCCTACTGCTCGGCTCATTCCCCCGGCAGCCCCGGTGTCCGCACCTGCTTTCGCGCCAACGGTTCGAAACTTTCCAAGCGCTGCGTTGGCGCGCTGATCAACGCTGGCATGGTCTCCCAGTCGGAAGTCAGCCGTCGCGCAGCCAAGCTGGGCCGCTGATCGTTTACCACCTTCTCTGGAAAGCGGCGGATCATCTCGATCCGCCGTTTCCTGCCGCCACTAAGCAAACTGCACGGCAACCCGCACGATCAGCTCCAATCGTGCGGGTTTCGCGTCCAATCCAAACCTTTCAGCACAATCTAAATAACTGAAAATGCTATATTTTACATAAAGTTGAACTTTTTTCCGAGAAAATCCGCTCCTTGTCCCACCCGGAACAGCGCCGCGGCAGCCGCTGCCGCATATTCGTCTCAACAGATGACGGCAGCCAACGCCAACCCAGCCCAATCCGGTAGGAGACAAGACAATGACCAGCACCTTCAAGAAGCTTTTCGCCACCGCCCTCACCGTCGCAATCGTTGCCGGCGCCTCCACGAATGCTTTCGCGGTCTCCAACGCCGTCAAGTACGCCTGCATGGGCGACTACCTCTCCTACTGTTCGGGTCACGCTCCCGGCAGCGCCGGCGTCAAGCAGTGCATGCGCGCCAATGGCTCGAAGCTTTCGAAAGGCTGCGTCGGCGCCCTCGTCAAGGCCGGCATGGTTTCGCAGTCCGAAGTCAGCCGTCGCGCCGCTTCGCTGGGCCGCTGATCCCACCCGATCGCCGGACTTCGTAAAAAACCGGCGGGAGCCCATCCCACACGCAGCCCAACACAAGCTTGCGCAGTGTTGGAGTGGTTTGTTCGGTCAACTCTGCGCAAGCTTGTGTTGACCAAGGCAAGTGTGGGTCTAAATGACCGCCCCGCCGTTTCGTGTTTCCGGGCCGCAATATCGAAGCCCCACCCGACCTGATCCCCTCCTTCTCTTTGAGAGTAGGGTAGAGGCGAGCATCCAAATCCGGCTTTCCTGCAAATTGTCAGCGTGACAACTCCTCTTCGAACGCTATAGTTTCCTCGACCGCTGCTGGTCGCGCCGACGCATCCTTTGGATAGCAGCCCTCCCTCCACCTGACACCATTCGATCCGAAGGACAGGGCAGATGACCGACAGTTCCCACAGCTCTGCCAATCGCGCAGCCGCGACATTCCTCGCCATCCTAACCGCCGTTGTCATGACGGTATCGGCCGCACGACTCCCGGCCAGCGCACAAGAGTTGGACGATCAGCGCGTCGATACCGCCTTGATTCTTGCCGTCGATACCAGTCGGTCGGTCAATGACGAACGCTTCCGCCTGCAGATGGACGGCATCGCCCAAGCTCTGGAAGACCAGGGCGTCATCGACGCCATACTCGGGGGGCCGCGCGGCGCGATTGTGATCCAGCTCGTCGCGTGGGCCGACGGGTCGGACCGGCTCCTGCCCTGGACACTCGTGCGCTCGCGCGCCGAGGCCCTTATGGTCGCCGCCCGCATCCGCCGGCTGCCCAGGATCAGCGGCGAGTACACGTGCATGGCGCGGATGCTGCGCAAACTGAGCGAAACCGTCCTGCCGAACGTCCCCTACTCACCCCTCAAAACCGTTATTGATGTTTCGGGCGACGGCATCGACAACTGCGAGTCGGTCGACCAGCTCGACGCCGCCAGAACGGAAGCGATCGGGCTAGGCGCTGTCATCAACGGCCTTCCCGTCATCGTTGACAAGGATCAGCTGGTCGGCGAAGGCGCCTACCGGGCTCCAGGCGCCGGACTGGTCCTGCTGACGCCACCCGGCCAGCGGCAAAGAACAACGCTCGATAAGTGGTTCGAAGACCATGTGATTGGCGGATTTGGCGCGTTCATTGTTCCGGCCAATGGCTATCGCGACTTCGCCCGCGCCATGCGCTCTAAATTCGTCGTCGAGATCAGCAGCGTGCGCCAACGTCCGATAATCGCGCCCGCTCCCCTGGCGCTTTCTGAATTCCCAAAAGATCTCCGCTAAAGCTGATTTCTTAAGGCGATTGCGCACGCGGCATCTTTGTGCCAGCCTCGCCTTTAGTCTAGTTTTGCGTATCTAACGTTACTCCCCGCTAGCACCGAGGCTCCTAATCAAACGTTAGATACCAAAGCAACACTAGAATCAGAGAGTTGTTCAGGTAACAATAAAAAGACGAGCTCAAGGGAGTAGAAAACTTGCGGTGGGAATCCTGGCCGCACGGCAAGTGCGGCATCCATGTCGCGACCAGCCGCGCCAACACGACCAAGCAAGCTGTAGCGGAACTTCGCGCAAATCTTCCTGCAGCCGAACTCGCCCAACTTATCGTCTTTTTTTCACCCCGGTTTGCGCCCACGGAAGTGGCTGCCGCGATGTCGGAGACATTTCCAGATACCCCGTTCAGCGGCTGCACCAGCGCCGGAGAAATCTCGCCTCACGGGATTTGCACCGGATCGATCCAAATCATGGCCTTCGAGCAGTCGCGCTTCCGGTTCTTCTCGACGGTCATCGACAACGCAGCCAGCACGGGCGTCGAAGATGCCTCCCAAATTGCCCGCCGCCTGAAGTCGCAGTTTATCGATCAATGCAACGCGTCGAACAAATTCGCCTTGCTGTTGACGGACGGGCTTTCTAATCACGAGGAAACGCTGGTTGCTGCGGTGAACTGGGCCCTCGGCGACATTCAGATGATCGGTGGTTCCGCCGGCGACGACTTGAGATTTGAAGCGACCGCCCTCGTCCATAACGGCCGCACCGTCAATAATGCCGCTGTCCTGATGCTGGTCGAAACCGAGATCCCCTTTCACGCCTTCAAGACGCAGAACTTCGATCCAACCCCCATCAAGCTCGTCATCACCGCCGCCGATGCCGAACGGCGCATCGTTCACGAATTCAACGCCGAGCCAGCCGCGCTCGAATACGCAAATGCCATCGGCCTTATCCCCGAAGATCTCGGCCCCTTCAGCTTTGCTTCCCACCCCCTCGTCGTGAAGGTCGGCAGCGACTATTATTGCCGCTCGATCCGCAACATGAACCCCGACGGCAGCCTTTCTTTTTTCTGCGCCATCGACGTCGGACTGGTGCTGACTGTCGCCCGCCCGACCGATCTGGCCGAAGCGACCGAAGCGACCTTGAGCGAAGTTGACAAGATCCTCTCAGGCACGCAGATGATTCTCGGCTTCGACTGCATCCTGCGCCGCCTCGATGCGGAAAATCGCCAGATGGGCAGCCGCATGGAACAGATCTACAGGCGCCACAACGTCGTCGGCTTCCATACCTATGGCGAGCAGTATAACGCGATGCACTTGAACCAGACCTTGACCGGCATCGCCTTCGGCGCGCCGTGAAATTCGAAATTCCAACTCACAACTCGAACCGCGATTCCTTGAACTTGATGTACCAGACTTCGCCCCACGAACTCAGCCGCCAGCTTGAGAAGCTGAACAAGATCAACGCGGCACTGATCGAGCGAGTCGAGCGCTCCGTCGAGCAGCAGGGCAACTCCTATTCGCTGTTTACGGCCGCCATCGGCCTCGAGAACCAGGTTCGACAGCGCACCGACGAACTACAGGAAGCGCTCGGCCGCCTGGAGCGCTCCAACGACGCACTCGTTGCCGCCCGCGACGAAGCAGAACGCGCCAATGAGGCGAAAACCCGCTTTTTCACCGCCGTTGGTCACGACCTGTTGCAGCCGCTGCATGCCGCCCGCCTAACGCTTTCGGCCCTGGGCGAGAGCAACGAGATAATTGAGCACCGCAAGCTGGCCCATCAGATCGACCACGCTCTGTCCTCCGTCGAAGAATTGCTGCGGACGATGCTCGACATCACCAAGATCGAGACCGGCGTCACCCTACCTTCGCCACGGCCACTGAACCTCAAGAGGCTGTTTGAATCCCTGCAACTGGATTTCGCCCCGTTGGTGGCCGAGAAGGGACTGCGCCTTGAGGTCATTCCCAATGGGCTCAGTGCCGTTTCCGACCCCGCGATGCTGCGCCGGATTTTGCAGAACCTGCTTTCGAACGCCGTCCGCTTTACCGCAAGGGGAAGTATCGAGCTCGAAGCCGAACGCGTTGCAGACGGGGTCCGCATTTCGGTGACCGACACCGGACCAGGAATTCCCGAAGCCGACCGCGAGCGCATTTTCGAAGAGTTCCAGAGCGGATCGAACGAAAGGCCGGCAAGAAGCGGTGGCTTCGGTCTGGGTCTCTTCATCGTCAAGCGGATGGCTCACGCCTTGGGTCATTCGATCGACCTTCAAACCATCCCGGCGGTGGGCTCGACCTTCAGCATCGTCGTCCCCTTTGCACCCTCATCATCGGAGAATTCTTCGATCAAAAGCACCCCGCACAGCTCACCCTCAGACCAGTACGGCTTCACCGACGTCCACGTCCTGGTTATCGAGAACGATCTCGACATCATCGCTGCGACCAAGACCCTTCTGGAGCAATGGAACTGCCGGACATTCCCCGCAACCGATCTCGGTCAGATCGAGAACTACATCGTCGAGAGCGAGCGCGCGCCATCCATCATTCTTGCCGATTATCATCTCGATGACGATGCCTGCGGGCTGACCGGCGTCGCGCGTCTGCGGCAGGCATTCGGCACAGACATCCCGGCGATCGTCATCACCGCGGATCACGGGACGGTCTCCGCCAATGCAGTGAAGGCCGCGGGCTGCGAACTCCTGTGCAAGCCGATCCGGCCAGCGGAGCTACGCGCGCTGATGCGCCATTTGCTGACTTAGAAAGGCAAGCGTTAGGGAACTCATCGGTCCCGCCGTCGCGCAACCAGCGACAGCCTCAAGACTCCGCGTCCGAAGGCTTCTCTTGGGGCAACGTCACCTTGGAGACTTCGATCACCGCCTGCGTCCTTGAGGCGACCCCAAGCTTGCGCAGGATCTCCGAGACGTGCGCCTTGACGGTCGTCTCTCCGACGTTGAGTTCATGAGCGATCTGCTTGTTGAGCAGGCCCTGCTTCAGCATGTTCAACACACGCAACTGTTGCGGCGTCAACTGCTTCAGCTTGGCAATCGCCTTGGCCGTTTCACCGGCAATCAAATCGGGTGGCTGGTATCCCGAAGGCAAACACACTTCGCCATTCATGACACCCTGTATGGCACCGACAAGCTCCGGCTTGCGAACGGCCTTCGAGATATAACCCGATGCCCCACAGGTCATGGCTCGGTGGATCGTCTCCGCCTCGTCGATCGCCGACACGATCACCACAGGCAATTTCGGATAGCGTGCGCGCAACTCGAGAAGGCCTTCGAAGCCGCGCGTGCCCGGCATATTGAGATCGAGCAGGACGAGATCGAAGCTGCCTCCCTTGTCGATCGTAGCAATTGCCGATGAAAGGGAGTCCGCTTCCGCGATATCGGCTTGCGGAAAAGCCGTGTGAATCGCCAGCTTCATGGCATCAAGAAATAGCGGATGATCGTCAACGACGAGAAAGCTCTCCGGCATCGTGTAGGTTTCCAGTGCATGCGCTGCTGCGGCGGCAGTGATCATCAAGTGTAGCCTTCACGAATGAAACTTCAAGTCGGCGGATAGCAGATGTTGGAAGCAGAAAAGGGTAAGCGGCTGGGAAACCGCTTACCCCTGTCGTCGTGTCATGTCCGACTATATGAGGCTATCGCGGTCTTACTTCGACGCTACCGACTTCGGCAGCTTGAATGTCCAGACCATCCCGCCCTGGTTCAAGTGGGCAACCGTCTTGGCGACTTCACCGCCCCACAATGGAACCGCACCGCCCCAGCCGGATACGACGGTCAGCATCTGCTCGCCGCCCTCTTCCCAGGTGATCGGCGAACCGACGATGCCCGAACCGGTGTTGAACTTCCAAAGTTCCTCACCCGTTTTGGCGTCGAGCGCCTTGAGGTAGCCTTCGGGCGTACCGGTGATGACGAGACCGCCAGCCGTGGTCAGAACGCCGCCCCAGAGCGGAGCCTTGTTCTTCATCGACCAGACGATCTTGCCGGTTGCGGGATCGATCGCCTTCAGGGCACCGATGTGATCTTCGAAAATCGGCTTGATGGTGAAGCCTGCGCCGAGGTAGGCGGCACCGGCTTTGTAGGTCACCGGCTCGTTCCAAAGGTCCATGCCCCATTCGTTGGCGGGAACGTAGAACAGCTTGGTGTCGGGCGAGTAGGCCATGGGCATCCAGTTCTTGCCGCCGAGGAAGCTCGGTACGACGAAGACCGAAGAGCCCTTCTTGCCGTCTTTCGACTTGGTCGGATCGCCGGGACGGTTCGCCGGGTCGTAGATAGGACGGCCATTTTCATCAAGGCCCTTTGCCCAGGTGATCTGCTCGACGAACGGAAACCCGCGGATGAACTTTCCGTTCTCGCGGTTCAGGACGTAGAAGTACCCGTTTCGGTCGGCGGTCGCTGCAGCCTTCGTTCCGTCGAGGTCGAACGAAACGAGTTCGTTGACGCCGTCATAGTCCCAGCCATCGTTTGGCGTCGTCTGGAAGCCCCAGTTGATCTCGCCGTTTTCCGGGTTGATCGCAATGCGGGCAGTTGACCACTTGTTGTCGCCGGGGCGCATGTGACTGTTCCACGGAGCCGGGTTTCCGGTTCCAAAGAAGATCTGCTTTGTTTCAGCATCGTAGGTGCCGCCGAGCCAAGTGGCCGCGCCGCCCGTCTTCCACAGATCGCCCGGCCAGGACTCGTTCTTCTTGCCGGTCATTGTCGATTCTTTGCCATTGAGCATGCCCATATGGCCTTCGATCGTCGGGCGCGACCAGACGAGTTCGCCGGTTTCGGCCTTCCGGGCTTCCACGCGGCCGATGATGCCGAATTCACCGCCCGACACGCCCGTCACGAGCAGCGGACCGTGCGCGTCCGAAGGAACGATCAGCGGAGCAGCCGTGTATGAGTAGCCCTTCTTGTAGTCGTCGATCTTCTGCTTCCAGACGACCTTGCCGGACTTGCTGTCGAGTGCGACGAGCTGGGCGTCGAGGGTACCGAAGATGAATTTGTCGCCGATGAGCGCGCCGCCGCGATTGATCACGTCGCAGCATGGTAGAATACCCTCGGGCAGACGCGCGTCGTACTGCCACAATTCGTCGCCTGTCTTGGTATCGATGGCCCAGGCGCGGCTGTAGGAGCCGGTGATGTACATCACGCCGTCCTTGACGAGCGGCTGGGTTTCCTGGCCACGCATCTTCTCGCCGCCAAGCGACATGGTCCACGCAGGAACTATCTGCGCCACGTTGTCCTTGTTGATCTTGTTGAGCGGGCTGTAGCGCTGCCCCTGCGTACCCAGTCCGTAACTGACAACGTCGTTGCTCGTTGTTGCGTCGTTGACGATGTCGTCGATCGTGACATCGGCAAGCGACGGCTGCGAAACCGCTACCGTCAACGCGAGTGCGCTAGCGGTCAGAAGCCACTTCCTCATTTTCGGCGTTCCCCTTGGTTGTATCTGGTTACCGAATTTCACGTCAGTCATCGCACCCGGAAACGAAATTTCCAGGTGGAGTTCCATGGTGTGATACTTGCTTGGCCCGGGAGGACCTTCGGCGATCGTGAGGCGATGAAGGCCAACGCAATCAACTATTGACTTCATCCCTTCCGTCGCCGGCTCTGCTTAATCGAAAGCGAGCCTGCGCTAACGTAGCGCAGGTCCCCAGACGCTCTAATTGCCAAATAGTACATGAGCGGAAAAAGGGTCGCTGGATGGCGTGCACGAGCAGCAGCAGGCCGATGCGCCGACTTCCCTGGATGCTCGTCTGAGATCGAATCGATTGCTAGTCCTGCCGGTCGACTCGCGGCCACAGATCGGCTTCGAGCTTCGGATAAAAATGCATGACGGACCGTTCGTATTCATAACGCGCCAGTGCGATTTTTTGCGTCCACGCGGGCAGCGGCTCCTGCATGGCTTCGTTCATATCGAGTCCGCGATCGAACGCCCCGCCGATGAGTTCCTCGATGGACTTCAGCCAGTCCCCCGTTTGGCGCAGCGCCCGCGGTGTCATTTCCATCGGGCCATGGCCGGGCACGAGGCCGGAAAACGATGTCTCGCTCAGCGTCTTGAGAGAGGCTTGCCAGACAGGCAGGTCGGCATGCGGCGTCGTCGGCGCACGGTCGAGGAACGCGAGATCTCCGGCAATGAGCAGGCCGCTCGCTTCGTCGAAGATGGCAAGGTCGCAGTCGGTGTGCCCGCCCAGAACCAGCGTGCGAATGCGCCGCTGGCCGATGTCCTCCACGCCCGTTTCCACGAATTGTTCCGGCAGCACGACCTCGGTGCCGCGCATCCAGTCCCCGGCCAGGTAATACATCGCCGAGGCGAAATCGTCGCCCGCGCGCTTCAAACCCTCGACCACGCCGGCCGGCGCCGCCAAGGTCTTCGCCCCGAACGCCTGGCTGCCGAACACATGGTCGGGATGGAAGTGCGTGATGAAGGCTCGCACCACTGGTTTTCCAGTGAGTTCCCTGGCTGTTTCCGCAAGCTGCACCCCATACCGCCGCGAAGGCCCGGTATCGATCACGACCGCGCCCTCGGAGGTATCGAGAATGGTGATGTTGGCGATTGCACCGCCGTTTTCGCGCGTGATGGCTTCATCGACGCCGGTCAGCATCCAGGCGCCGGGTGCGATCTCTACGGGCTTCATCGAGTATCGCAAGGGCGCCGCTTCGAGCGCGAACATCGGCAGGAACGCGAGGCCGCCGGCAACGCCCGCACTCTTCAAAAAGCCCCTCCGGTCAACCGATAACGCGGGCCGGTCCCGCCTACTGTCAAACCCGCAAGTCAAGCGCCGCTACTCCGCTCTCTTCGAGTTGTCGAGACGGCTCTCACGCCACGTTGTATCGATTTTCGATGAAAAAACATTCCCGCCTATATCGCGGCCCTCGACACCGATCAGCTTTTCCCCGAGCGGCTGGCGCACCAGCATCGTCAGCGTCGGATCTTCGCTCACCGGCTCACGCATCTCGATGGTCGCCAAGAACTTGCCGCTCGTCGAACGCACGCGCAGCTGCTCGATGAAGAAGGCTGGAATATTGTCGCGCGTAAGCCCCGTATCCATCGGATGCTTGATCGTCATGCGCAGCCGCGACATGCCGTCGGCCTGACGCCACGCACGTCCACGCGTATTGCCCACCGTCAGTGACCAGTCCGGCTTATTGCGCGCCATTGCCGGTGACGAGCATCCTCCGCCTGCAGCTTCCAGGTACTGGCCGCCGACGTGCCAGACGCCATCCCCCGTCAAGGCTGCCGCGCGAACCGGCGTCGCCTGCTCGACCTTCATGCGGAATGCGACGTAGGGCGCGGCATCGTGCGGCGTCAGCGTCAGGGCATGCTGGACGGGATTGAGATCGGCAAACACGACGACCTTGCGGACATCGGGCAGTTCACGTGCATCGACCGTCACCGGCACCTGCGCCTGATTTTCAACGACGCTTGGAACGCTGACCTTGACGCGCGCATCGAACTTGTAGCGCCCTTCGCCGAAGAACTGCGTGCGCATTTCCTCCCACATCGGCGAGTTGAGCGGATCGGCCTGTTCCACAGCCTGTTCGCCCGCATGTACGACTGGTACGGGAATGACCGGTCCAGGCACAATGAGTCCCAATGACAGAATCGAAAGGATCAAGGATGAGGTCCGGCGGCGCATGTTCATCACCCGTTCGCGTCTGCATTGATGTTGAAAAAAGGATACCATGCTTCGCAAGGCCGTACATACCGATACCGTAAGTGTTCGAAACGCGGCCGCGGGCGAACGTTGAAAGTTAGAAGTTTTCTCGCCAGGCGACACCGCCAAGTGCAACCGGAAAGCAAGCTATTGCTGGCCTGCGCCGCCCCGGACTCTATTACTTCGGCGCGACGTAGCTGACGCCGTACTTCTCGAAGATCTTGGCCAATTCACCGCTCGATTTCATCTCGCTGAGAGCTCCACCAATGGCGTATCCAAGATCGCGGCTGTCTTCCCTGACTGCCGTACCGATGTTCCATTTCGAGCGCAACGTATCGGGAAACTCCGGTTCGGAGAACTGGAGCTGAAGGTCCTTGCCGTGTAGAGCGGCCTCGATCTGCGCGCGCCGGCCCATCAGTCCCGCACTGCCGCCTTCGAGGAAGTTTTCCGCAGCACCCTCGAACTTCACGAACGGGCTGACATTGTTGCGCAGCTTGCCATCCTGGGTAAAGGCCAGGAAATAGTGCGTCGAGGTCGCGAATTGACAGGCAATCTTGTTGCTCTTGCCGTCGGCGAATGCATCGAGAGTTGCATCCGCACCAAGCACATCGGTCTTCAGCGCCAGGATGACGTGCTCATGATAGTAGGCATTGGAAATCGCCGCGAGGTTGTTGCGTGCGATGAGTTCGCGGTCCATCGGCACGTGCATCAGGACATCGCCTTTGACGCCGCCGGTTCTCGGGCCCTGCCAGATGTTCGAGCGGATGTCGTCGTCGACCTCCTCGCCTGCGCCGCGTGCGATGATGTCGGCCTTGATACCTAGCTTCTGCGCGATGGCACGTGCGATGTCCGCATCGATCCCGACCACCTTGCCCTCCTCGGTCTCCCAGGCGAACGGCTTGAAATCGGTGTAAACGACGACCCTGAGCGAACCGTCCTCGCGCACCTCATCGAGCGGGCGCGCTTGCGCAGCACCTGCCGCTGCGAAACCGAGGCAGAAAAGCGCAGCGGCCAGGAGGCCCCAGCCGCGGCACCCTGCCAGACTCGCTGGGAAGGAAACGCTCATTCTTCGTGCTTTGATTCGACATAGGACCGGATTGCCCACATCGCTTCCTGGTTCAGCATGCCTTCGAATGCCGGCATACGCGTGATTCCGTTCACCGTCGCGCCATGACGGATGCGCTCGATAAACCACTCGTCGCCATCGTCACCCTTGTCGAGGTAACGCAGGTCCGGCGACAGTCCGCCGGAGATCACCTGCAGGCCATGGCAGCGCGCGCAGTTCTGCGCGTAGCCCGACGTACCGATTTCCAGTGCTCTGGCATTGCCACGATACGGATTCTTTGTCAGCCACTCTTCACCAAGCGGCTCCAGCCCCGATGTATCGACCGGTTGCGGCGTTACATCGCCGTGCGCGTTAACCATGGTCGTCCCCGCCAGCAACGCGAGGCAGACCGCCAAAGTCGCCGTACGGCTACGAATAAATTCCATGCAGGCCACTCCTTGAGTGCGTTTTCCAGTTTCCCCAGTGGCCATGTATATGCCGTCCTGCGGCTGAGCGAACACTGTCAATAAGTGCAAACCGGCGCTCCCGGCTCCACACGCCCAGCGTCGGAACCGAAGCGTTATGCACCTTTGTACATGTGCAAACCGAGCCGTTCGTACCCTACGTTGTCCCTTCAGGCCCTGCCTTACGCCTTTCAGGAATGCCGCCACTGACAGGCCGCAGTGTCGCGCCGCCAGGGAGTTGAAGCTGTGAGATTGACTCGATTGATCTGGTCCGCTCGCCTCGCCGCTTGTGCCGGCGTCTGCGCCTACCTTGCCGGCGGCGCAGCAGCCGGTGCCGCCGAACTCTACGTCTCCAACGAAAAGGACAACTCGATCTCGGTGATCGACACCGGCACGCTTGAAGTCGTCCGCACGTTCGCGGTAGGCATGCGCCCGCGCGGAATCGCCTTTTCTCCCGACCAGAAATTCTTCTACGTCTGCGCCAGCGACAGCGACGCCGTCCAGGTCTACGATGCTGCGACCGACAAGCATGTTTACGATCTCCCCTCCGGCGAAGATCCCGAACAGTTCGCAGTGACACACGACGGCAAGCAGCTCTACATCGCCAACGAAGACAATGCCGTCACTACCGTTGTCGACTTGGAGACACGCCAGGTTATCCGTCAGATTGACGTCGGCATCGAGCCCGAGGGTGTCGCCATCTCCCCCGGCAAAAGGATCGCTGTCACGACGTCGGAAACGACCAACATGGCGCACCTGATCGACACCGCGACGTTCGAAGTGACCGACAACATCCTCGTCGACCAGCGCCCCCGCCACGCGGAGTTCACTTCCGACGGCGCCAAGCTCTGGGTGTCCGCGGAGATCGGCGGTACGGTATCCATCATCGACATGGCCGAACGCAGAATCGAAGACAAGCTGAGTTTCGAAATCCCCGGCTTGACGGAAGATGTGATTCAGCCGGTCGGAATAAAGCTGACCAAGGATGACAAGACTGCGTTCGTCGCCCTTGGGCCGGCAAACCGTGTGGCCGTGATCGACGTAGCGACAAAAAGGGTGACGAAATACATTCTGGTCGGCCAGCGCGTCTGGCATCTTGCATTCTCGGCCGACGAGAAGATGCTTTTCACCACCAATGGCGTTTCAAACGACGTGACGGCGATCGACACCACGACATTGCGGGCGGTGAAGTCGATCACGGTCGGCCGCTACCCATGGGGGCTGGCGCTGAAGGGATCGAAGCGAACCGATTGAACGACGTGAACTTCGCGAAGGATCATAAGGCAATGTCGCGAGCGGGATGGATGCGGAGCGGTGCTGGACTTTTCACCGCCTGTCTCATGCTGCTCGGCTCTCAGGCCTGTGCGCAACACGCTCACATCGATCCCGCGAGCGGATACAGGATCTCTCATTATCGCGCAGTGGTGCCCGACACCGCTCCTGGAGCGACACGCGTTGGTACCCAAGAGGTCGAGGAATTCTTCAAGGAGGGCAAAGTCGCCTTCATCGACGTACTGCCATCGACAGGAGCCGGGTTCGATCCTAACACGGGCCAATGGCGTTTGAGCGAGACGCACGCGAACATCCCAGGATCGAAGTGGCTGCCCGACGTTGGACGCGGCAACCCCGACGCCGTTCTCGATCGCTACTTTGCGCTAAACCTGAAAGCCGTCACGGGCGGCGACAAATCCGGCGCCATCCTCATATATTGCAAGGCTGATTGCTGGATGGCATGGAACGCGGTGAAGAGGGCCGCCGGCTACGGCTATACCAACATCTACTGGTATCCCGACGGCATCGACGGATGGGCCGAATGGGACAACCCGACGGCACCGGCAGTGCCCGTTCCAGTAACCGTTGTCAGTGAATAAATAGAGGGCATTGCGGGCCCCACGTAAAAGCCGGCCCTGCTCGGCTTCGTGCGCCGCCGGGATTTCGGCAAAAACGGTTAATAATCTGCAAAATGCGCCGCGGGTCCGCGGCTGCGGCGGGATGTCGGTCCGGGCCCAATCGTGCTAGTGTAGCGCACCTAACGTTTGGTACCCGCTTGCGGCTGGATTCGAAACCAAACGTCAGGTACAAAAGCTACATTAGAATCATAGAGTTGCTAGTGTTCCTTATGGTTCTGACATTTGCTCAGGAGTTCGCCGCACAGGCAAGCAAATGCCAGATCCGGAACACTGTTACGTTGTTCCTCAGGTAACTGTGGGCCGGAACTGATCGGTACATTTATAGCATATTCATCCGCATGCTGGCAGCATGGTTGGAGTGATGCATCATTGCTTTGCGCGGCGTCGGTCGTGCGGGCTGACTACAGATCAAGATCAGGGAATCTCAATATGTCTGGGCCAAGACGATCGATAATCCGAATAGCCGCCGTCCCGCTCTTGCTGGCAACAGGTTGGACTCAAGTTAGCGCCGAGGACGCAAAGAGCGACGACAACGTCGATATTGCTGCCCTTGCCCGGTCGATAGAACTGGATCCCAAGCTCTCGCGCTGCACCGTCTCGAAAGAACGCAGCGGCAAAGGTCTGGAGAATCTCCTGACCGTATTGAAGGACGGTAAACCCCCAGCCGTCGCGCGCGCAGTCTACCGCTGGAAACAACAGCGCATTGCTGGCGAAACCCGCAAGGTGCCCAAGTTCATATTCGGCAGCAAGTCCGGATCCGACAAGGACGCCAAAATCGCCATCATGAGCGATGAGTACGATTCCGTTTCCTGGGGCCCTGCCTTTGACGACAAGGGCGGTCAGGCGCTCTACGGAACTCTCGCCAAGGCAGCCGAAAACAAGGACGACTCGATTCTCGAAGGCAAACTTGACCCTATGCTCACCGGCCTGCGCGAGGCGCTTGAGGTAACCGGCAAGGATGAGCTGGTTTCGTGGGGCCAGAAGTTTTCGATCCAGGATATGGCAGCCGTTTCCCAGCAGGTCATCGCAACCCAGGAGCCGCAGGAAGCCGAGATAGCCGATGGCGTTAAACTCGAAATTGGCATGCAGACATTCACGACGCGCCAGCTCTACGCCTACATGCACCCCGTCTACGATCCAGACAAGAACGCGCTGTCCTGCGACAAGCTGGAGGACTCTCTCCCCGTTTCAACCGAGTATCAGCTCTACGTCGCGCTGACCGGCATCCAGGAAGGCGAATCGGCTGAACTCGCCGATGCCGCAGAAGTCGCTCCAGGCGACGAAGAGGCCCAGGGCGACGCCGATCTGGCTGGCAACGAAATCGATAACGAAATTGAACTTGCCGAAGGCCCGCAAGGTGAACCTGCCGAAAACCAGGACGTCGCTGCCTTGGATGAGGCCGGCGAAGCGGAAGGCGATGAAGTTGCTATTGCCGAGGAAGGTGTCGAGGGTGAGTCTCAAGAGGTCGACTCCGACATCGTCGAAGTCGACGAAAAATCATATTCCTCCGGACCGCGCCGCCAACCCAAGAAGCCCTACCGCGCGCCAAGGGATGACTACTACGAGGAGCCGGTGGAGACGATCGACTATGATCCGGTTTACGTCGTAGACGATGTCGAAGAGTACGTTGACGACTGGTATGATTACCCGGGTTATTACGACGACTACGGCTATACGGAAGTCTATTACGAGCCCCTGCCGCCGCCGATCTTCATTCGTCCGCCGATTATCGTAACGCCCGTCATTTCCTTGTTCGGTGGTGCGATCGTCTTCGCTGCCGTCGCTCAGCCGCGCTGGCAGCGCCCTTGGTGGAACCGTCCGGTGGCGTTCGCCAGGAACCGTCCGAACAGCACGACGATCAACATCAACTTCATCAAGCCGAACCGTCCGAAGGCCTTCAAGCCCGGCTGGGGCCTGAACCAGAATCGTGGCTTCGTACAGCGCAAACCGAAGGCGCTTGCTGGCAAGGGGCGTCTCATTCCTGCCAAGGCCACGCTCGGCGCCAAGCGCAAGCCCGGCGGGATTGCCGGCAAGCCCGGCTTGTTCAAGCCGAAGAACGCCAATCGCATCCGTAACGGCAAAGCCGCCAAGAAGGCACTTGCTGCCAAGAAGGCAGGTCGCAAATTCAGTCCCAAAGGCCAGAAAGCAGGCAAAAATGCTGCCATCGCAAAGCGCCAGGCCGCAGCCAGGCAGGCCGCACTGGCCAAGAAGAAAGCTGCGTTAGCCAAGCAGCAGGCCGGCAAGAAAGGCGCAGCCGCCAATAAAGCCGCAGCCAAGGCCAAGGCTGCCAAGACCAAGGCCGCGCTCGCCAAGAAGCGTGCTGCCAACAAGCAGGCCGCCACGAAAGCTGGAAACAAGAAGGCCCTGGCAGCAAAGAACGCCGCCGCCAGAAAACAGGCCGCCAAGAAAGCGGCTCTCGCCAAACAGAAAGCGGCCGCAGGTAAGAAAGCCGCCGGCAACAAAAAGGCAGCTCTTGCCAGGCAAAAGGCCAACGCTGCGAAGAAAGCAGCGGCTGCACGCCAAGCTGCCGCCAAGCAGAAAGCGGCTGCCGGCAAGCGCAAGGCTGCCGCGAACAAGGCTGCGGCTGCAAAGAGAGCGGCCCAGGCAAAGCAAAATGCAGCCGCCAAGGCTGCCGCTGCCCGCAAGAACGCCCAGGCCAAGCAGCGCGCCAACCAGCAAGCCAAGCAGCGCGCCAACCAGCAGGCCAAGCAGCGCGCTAACCAGCAGGCCAAGCAGCGCGCCAACCAGCAGGCCAAGCAGCGCGCTAACCAGCAGGCCAAGCAAAGGGCGCAACAGCAAGCCAAGCAGCGCGCCAAACAACAGGCCAACGCAAACAAGGGTCCCCGCCCTTGCCCGCCTGGTAAACGCCGCGTTCCAGGCAGGGGCTGCATTTAACGACGTTGCGATATAAGTGAACGGCGCTTCTTCGAGATGCGCCGTTCACCTTCTCTCCTCAGGTTCAAGCTTCCGACAATCCCTTTGCGACAGCGAACGGACAATCAGCACTTGAACACCACCACGAAATCGACGACTAGATTTTCCCCGGTGCTCGCCCTCACAAGGCGCGCTCCCGTTTAAAGCCAGCTCAGCCGAGCCCGCTCGAAGCACACCCGGTGGATTTTCCACCGGTCCGATGGTCGAACGGCTCGCGTTTCATGGAGACAACGATGAATCCGGTTAAGAACATTCTCAGCAGCGGATTGATTTGCGGCACGCTGCTCGTTGCAGCAACCTCGTCAGGCTTTGCAGCCGACGTCGACTTCTCCCGCTACTTCAAATCCGCGACAGCTCTTTCGGCGGTTGCCAGCGCCGTCTCCATTCTCGAGCCGTGCGAAAAACCCATTAAGTTTTCCGAGAAGGTCGAAGATGACGCCGTCACGTTGACCGCAACCTGCCCCGCCTCAGACGGTGAATCCATCACCGTTGAGGTCAGCTTCCAGAAGGACGAGACAGGCACTCTTTTTCCCGACTCGTTCGACTACGGGAACTGAGCATCGAGCGGAAGTTCACCAACACGCGCAACCCTGAAATCCGGCGTTCCAGTCATTGGGACGCCGCTTTTTTATGATATCGCCGTCAAAGGGAAATCTCCGGCCGCGCGATCATCAGCCAGACAATAGCCAGCACGGCAAAGAAGGCTGGAAACCCGCTCGCAAACCATATCCGGAACAGCCGGTGATAGAGTTCCGGCAATTCGCGTCCCTCCCTGTCGGCGGCTCTGGCGAGATCGCGCAGGCGCAACTGTATGACAACAACCGGCAGCCAGAACATCCCCGCCAACACGTAAAGCGCCAGCGAGACGACGATCCACCCCTCGCCAAGGCCCCACCCCGTTGCTTTAGCGAGCAGCACCCCCGTGACTGGCTGCATGACGACCGACGTCGCCGTGAAGATGACGTCGGCGGTCACCACCGTTTGCGCCGTATGGGCGATAAGTTTCGCATCGCCCGTCCGATGCGCCATGACCATGAAGAACGCTATTCCCGCCCCCGTCCCGAGCAGCACGGCAGACCCGATGACGTGCAGCCACCGAAGTAACTCCACCCACTCCATTAGCGCTCCTCCGCCATCGCAATTAGCATCAGCCCGACGCCGATTACGGGGAAGATCTTCATGAGCGGCCCAAGCGGATCCGCCCAAAGTTCAGGCGTCAAGAAGCTGCCGAGAATGAGATAGGCGACCGAAACAAGCACAGCGGCGATACACGCGGGAACGAACGTTTGCCGCACCAGCATTGCCGCTCCAACCGACATATCGACGACTGCACCGCCAACCACCGAAACGGAGGCCGCCATTTCGCCAACCTGGCCGGCAATGAGGCTCGCCGCCCGCGTCATCTGCCAAAGTCCGATGACACCCGAAGCGATCCAGAACATGGCGAATAGAACGACGGCGACAGGAAACACCAGCTGCACGCGTGCGAACATGCGCTCCTGCCGTGTCGCCGGCATTCTTTTGAGGGTTTCGGCCAACGATAAGAATTCTTCTCCGGTCGCCGTTCGCCACGGTTCCGGATCCCCGATCACATCACCGTCCAGAACCTTGAGCGCCGTCGTCCTGAGCGGCGCCCGCCAGCCGAGATGTCCCGCAACGTCGGCTATGCGGCCCATCGCCATCGCGAGCCAAAGCGGCAATCGCCACACCGCGGCCGGCCGCGAGAACCCGAGCCAGTCGCGGAACGTCAGGACAATCTCTTCGAGCGACTGGCTTTGCGGCGCGACGAGATCGAAATCCTCCTGCGCTAGCCCAGGCTCGCTCAGCGCGCGGGCCACCGCACGGGCGACGTCGCGCACATCGATCGACTGCAGCCGCGCATCCGCCAGCGCGATCGGCTGCACAACGGGAAACGCCGCCAGCATCCGGATCAGGCTGGTGCCACCGTAGGCCGTCTCCGAGATTACCAGACCCGGTTTCAGGATGACCCACTCCAGACTGCTCGCCCGCAGAGCCGCGTCGGCTTCGCCCTTGGTCGCCATGAACTCCGTCGCCGCATGTTGTTCCGCTCCCGGCGCCGAGATCTGCACAAATCGCAAAACGCCGGCCTGCGCGCACGCACCGATCAGCGCCACGATCGAATCCCGCTGCACGCGTCCCAAATCATCCTGCATCCCCGACTGCAAGGCCCCCGAGGCGTTGACGACCGCATCGATGCCGGCAAGGTGTCCGTCCCAGTCCTCCGGAAACAGCAGTTGATTGAGATCACCGGCAATCCACCGGACCTCCGGCAACAGCTTCTCTCCGCGCGCTGCCGCACGCGCCAGGCCAATGACGTCATGACCGCGCGCCACGAGTTCCCGCACGACCGCCTGCCCAATCAGCCCGTAGGCTCCAAGTACGAGAACGTTCATCGACGTCTGCCCTCCTCGATATTCGACGGATCGTGCCGTGGTTGCGGCCTCGTGAGAAATTACGGCGGGACCGTAGGGCTTTTCACCTGCCGCGCAAATGCCCGCTCGCCGGCATGCTACGAATTCGCACCGGAACCGAAAAATTCTGTACTGAAAAAACTTGTCTCGCTGCGACGGATTTCCGGGCTCCCGGCCGTTGTTGCCATTGAGGACCCCAATGCACTGTCCGCATTATCAACAGGAAGCGAATGAGAGCATGTCAAAACTTCACCTAGCGATCGGCGCCGGCCTTGTTGGCGCACTCAGCATTTTCGCCTTGAGCGCCGCAACGGACACCGTGTCGGCGCGCGGCTGGAAAGGCGGCGAGCATCACGGCGGCTACGGCCGTCATCACGGTGGCGGCAGGAAGGGTTTCCGCAAACTGCGTGGCATGGATGCCGACGAAAACCGCGTAGTGACCAAGGCGGAATTCCTGGCGCCGAAGGAAAAGCGCTTCAGCGAACTTGACACCGACGCCGACGGCAAGCTCACCGAAGCCGAACTCTTCAAGGAAATGGACGAGACGGCCGACTATTACGCACGCCGGGCTATCAAGGATTTCGACACCGACGGCGACGCAAGGATTTCCAACGACGAATACGAAGCCCAAGCCAGAAAGCGCTTCGAAATGCGCGACCGCGATCGCAGGATGCATCGTGGTGAGCGCACCGAAAGCGAGGGTCGCGGCGATGGCGCTGTATCAGACAATAAGCCGTCGGAAGGTACCGCTTCTACGGAAGGAGCCGGCAAGTCGGCTGAAACAGGCAGTGCCGAAGATCGCGCCGACGGTGACCGTCGTCGCTGGCGCGGACGTGACCTCAAGGATCGCAAACGGCATGGCTGGCACCATCGAGGCGGCAATCGGTCGGGCTGGGCTCGCACTATCGATGACGCCGTCGAACGCAGCGCCGAACGTTTTGCACGGCGCGATGCCAACAACGATAGCTTCATCGACGCCGACGAAATCCGGGCTCGCGGCGCCGAACGCATGGCGTATTTGAAGAAGAAGCTTATCGGCCGCCTTGATACCGACAACGACGGTAGCGTCAGCAAGGAAGAATACCTGGCAAAGTCACAGGCAAAATTCTCCAAGCTTGATCTCGACAGTGATGGCGTTATCACAGCCAAGGATCTGCCGCCGCGGGCCGCCCGCCTCTGGACCGAAAAGTCCGGCAAGCGGGACTGACCCACTTGCAGCTCTGTTACCTACATGGCTGGAGCCCGCCCGGCACCACTTCGCCGGCGGGCTCGACGGCAACGAGATCAACCCGCTTGGGGGGCCGCTTGGCGGAGCACGAAGACGGCGAGCTTCTGAAGCGAATAGGCGCCGGCGACACCGCCGCTTTCAGGCGGCTGGCCGAGCGCCACACACTGCGGCTCCTGCGCAGCGCGCGCGCCATCCTGCGTGACGAAACGGAAGCCGAGGACATCGTCCAGGAAGCAATGCTCCGGCTGTGGCGCAGGGCGTCCGAGCTGACGGTGGAAAATCAAACGGCCGGTATTGCTGCCTGGCTCAACCAGACCACGCGCAATCTTGCCATCGACCGGTACCGCAGAGCCAAACGGGTGGACCTCGTCGACGAATTTCCAGAAGCAGCCGCAGCAGAGGAAAGCCCGCACGCGCAGCTTGAAAACCATGAACGGCGCCAAGACGTCGAAATGGCGATCGAACGGCTGCCCGAGCGTCAGCGAACGGCAATATTGCTGTTCCACCACCAGGGGCTGTCGGTCGCAGAGATCAGCTCGGTGCTGAAGACGAGCCAACACGCAACGGAATCGCTGCTGGCGCGCGCGCGCCGCACGTTGAAGGATGATCTGCAGTCCGTTTGGCGGACGCTGAACGATACGGATTGAAACGACTCGTACCGCAGAAACGAGGCCCAACTGAAACCTACGAACGAATGGCGCTAAGCGATGACAATGACACCGCAACACCCGGATCTGACCCGCCTTCGCGAGGTCCTCGAAATTTATGGAGCCGACCGCAGTCGCTGGCCGGCCGCCGACCGGCTCGCGCTCGCAGGCATCATCGCGGATACCGAAGCTGCCCGTCTCTTGCTGGCCGAATACCAATCCCTGGACCGACTGCTCGACGCAGCAGCGCGGCGCGAAGAGGTCGCCGCCTTGGCGCTGACTGAACGCATCTTCGCTGCTGCCGAACGCAACAGGGCACACCGGCATGAACCCACCTCCTCGGCCACCTCGTTGCCGCCACCGGCTATACGGCGCGCGCCCATCCGCAGCCGCTTCGAGATGGCGGCAATCGCCGCGGCGATCCTGTTCATTTTCAGTATCGGCCTAGTGGCGGGCCTCTCAGGTATCGTTGCCCCCGATTCCCAGGAAATCGCCAGCATGGACGACACGATCGATATCGATGACCCGTTGTTAGACGAGGATGTCATATGACAGAGACGAATCCTTCCGGCCCCGAGAAAAGTGACGCCCCGCGCGGCTGGACCTGGTGGCTACTGGCCGGCTCGCTGGCGCTGAACTTGCTTGTGGCGGGAACCCTCGTCGGTTCCTTCTTGGGCGGCCACCATCACGGCCGCGACTGGCACAAGGGCGGGCTCACATCGGTGACGAGCTTTGCCGAAAGTCTGCCCGCTGACCGCACCAAGGTGCTGGTGGACGAAGTCAGCTCGGCGCGCGAAAAAATCAGCTCATTGCGACAGGACCTCACGGCCGCGCGAAGCGAAACCAAAAACCTGATCCGCACCGAACCCTTCGATGCCGAAGCTTTCAAAACCAGCATGCAGCGGATCTACGACATCCGCGTCAACGCACGCAAATTGGCCTCGGACGCCTTCAGCGCCGCTGTGATGACGATGACGCCTGAGGAGCGCAAGCTCTTCGCCGACTGGCGCCGGCCACGCCGTGACCGCAAAGACGGCGGCGACCGTCGCTGACACGGGTGGGCGGCTGCGAGACGCCTCGCCGCAAGCGCCTGAACTGAAATGACGTTCATGTCTGCAAAGAAATGTAAATCACGCGCGTTTCTTGGAACTGTCCGACGGATCGCACGCCCCCCCACCGTTAATTCATCAAGCGCCGGGGAAAGCGTGAAGTTGGAAGGCGAAATACACTCCAGCACCTCAGGAGAATAACCATGAACCATCCTTAACTTTCGCTGGAATGCAACATGACCGAATTGTAACCGCGATCTACATGGAAGTATGCCCGCCGATGATGCATGACGGCTTCGGCGTAAAGACTTATACTGCCGTCTGCCAATTCTGCCGTCTGCCAAACCTTATGCAGATCGAATGACCGCACCAACCGTGGTGCCCGGCAAAGGAAGACCCGATTGAAGCGCCCCTGGTCGTTGTTATCCCAGACATTACTGCTGCTGCTGTTATCCGGCATCGGGGCAACGGCATGGGTGTCGCGCGAGCGCATCGGTGACGTGCTGGCCAATCTGCAGACCCCGGCGGGCGGCGAACCGGAGACAGCCGGCAAGGCTTCGAATGGAAGCAGGCGCGGCGCGGCTCCCATCATCACCGCGCGTGTTGCAAACCAGCGCAACGATGAGGTCGTCGCTGCGATCGGCACTGCCCGCGCGCTGAAATCGGTCACCCTGTTCGCGAAATCCGAAGGCGAGATCATGTCGTTCGCCATTTCCACCGGCGATCCGATTAAACAGGGCCAGACGCTCGTTCAACTCGACGCGACAAAGGCGGAACTGGCCGTCGACCTTGCCAAAAAAACGCTCGAGGACGCCCGTCAGAAACTCAAGCGTGCACAGTACCTGAAGAGCCGCAATGTCAATTCGGGCGCCAGTGTCGAGGATGCCACCATCGCCGTCGAGCGCGCCGAACTCGAGGTTCGCCAGGCCGAAGAGGAGTTGCGTGATAAGACGCTCTCCGCCCCTTTTGCCGGCGTCGTCGGAATTCCAAAAGTCGAGGCCGGTGACAGGATTACGCCCGCGACCGAACTCGTCACATTGGACGACCGTTCTCAATTGCTCGTCGAGTTCCCCGTCGCCGAGAAATTTCTCGCAAGAATCAAGATCGGGGACGCGGTCTCCGCGACGACCCCAAGCTATCCCCGCCGGACATTCACCGGTCGCCTCGGTTATATCGATAGCCGCGTCGATCCAGTCTCGCGAACGATCATGGTGCGCGCCGTTATCCCGAACCCCGACGACCTCTTGCGGCCCGGGATGTCGTTTGCCATCGAGATGCCGCTGCCCGGCGATACTTATCCGGCGGTCCCTGAATTGGCGCTGCAATGGAGTCGGGGCGAGAGCTATGTCTGGCGCATTGACGGTAATGTCGTCCGCAAAATCGTCGTCGAGACAATCCGGCGGATGAACGCGATCATTCTCGTCGAAGGGCCGCTCACGACCGGTGACCTTATTGTCGTCGAAGGCGTCCAGCGTCTACGCGACGGAACTGAAGTGACCTACGAGGAACCGGACGGTCGAGTTGGGCCTGGAACGGCGTACGAACAGGACAGCAGTCCTGCAAGCGGCCCGATCCCCGCGGCGACACAGGAGCCGGTCAAACGACGGCGCTCCGCGCGCACGCAAACCGAACGGAGGGGATGACGCGATGGCGCTCGGTCAGGGCCTTCCCGCTCTCAGCGTTCGTCGGCCATATCTCGCCGCGGTCCTCAACCTACTCATCATTGTCGCCGGTGCGGCGGCAATTTACGGCGTCGAAGTGCGCGAATTGCCTGACGTCGACCGCCCGATCGTGACCGTGCGCGCCAACTTCCCTGGCGGTTCCCCTGAAACTATCGACGCTGAGATCACCGCCAAGATCGAAGGTGCGGTCGCCCGCGTGAACGGCATTACCGAAGTTCGCTCGTCGAGTGAAGAGGGTAACTTCCGCGTCCGCGCGACCTTCCGCCCGTCGGTCGACCTGATTGATGCAGCCAACGACATTCGCGAAGCCGTCGCCCGCGTCCAGCGTGAATTGCCAGACGGAGTCGAGGACCTCTCCATCATCAAGGCAGACGCGGATTCCGACCCGATCGTCAAGCTCGCCGTCTACAGTGACTCGCTGCCCATCGAGGAAGTGACACGGCGGGTCGAGATCGAGATTATACCTGAACTGACCTCGATTGCGGGCGTCGCCGACATTCAGCTTTTCGGCAACCGGGAACGGGTCCTGCGCGTCGTCGTCGATCCCATGAAGCTTGCCGGCTACGGCTTGTCCATCACCGACGTCGTCAACGTACTGCGCAACGCCCGCTACGACGTGCCTGCCGGCAGCTTTGAGTCGGACGAACAGGAAGTCATGGTCCGCGCCGACGCTTCCGTCGCCGATCCAGGTGCCGTCGAAGATCTCATCATTCGCGATCCTGTGAAGATCGGGGACATCGGCAGCGCCTCATTCGGCCCCGCGGACGCCGAAAGTATCGTCCGGCTGGATGGCCGCCAGGTCGTCAGCCTCGGGGTGGTGCGCCGCGCCCAATCGAACACCGTTTCGATTTCGCGGGACGTCGAACAGGCCGTCGACCGCCTCAACAGCCGCCTGGATTCCCTCCATATAAGGACGACTTCCGACGACGCCGTCTTTATCAAGGGTGCGATAGTGGAAGTCCTGGTCAGCCTCGGACTGGCGGTCGTCATCGTCGTGGCCGTGATCGCACTTTTCATCGGCAGCCTGCGTGCCTCGCTTATCCCAGCCGCAACGATTCCCGTTTCTCTGATCGGCACCGTTGCCGCCGTCTGGCTGATGGGGTTTTCGGTCAACCTGCTGACGCTTCTGGCGCTGGTTCTGGCAACTGGCCTCGTTGTCGACGACTCGATCGTCGTTCTCGAGAATATTCAGCGTCTCAAGTCGCAGGGCGTCAAACCAAGTGCCGCGGCCATTCTGGGAAGCCAGCAGGTCTTTTTCGCAGTCATCGCAACCACGGCGACCCTCATTTCGGTCTTCGTCCCGATCTCGTTTCTACCCTCGACCGCCGGACGGCTGTTCGGCGAATTCGGCTTCGTTCTCGCCATCACGGTCTGCATCTCGTCGTTCGTCGCCCTTACGGTCGTTCCCATGCTGGCCTCGAAACTTCCCGAGAAGACCAGCCCTTCCCTTGTCGAGCGGCTGCTGGGCGGGATTGGCGGAGGCTTCGCGCGGGTTTACGAAAAGGCCCTCGACGGCGTCCTGTTGATGCCGCTCGTGATCGTGGGTCTGTGCGGCGTTGTCATCTTCGCGGCAACCCTTACCTTTGCAACCCTTGGCGAGGAATTGATTCCCGAAGAGGACCGCGGCCTCATCACGGTCCGCCTGACGGGTCCCGACGGGGTCGGCCTCAAATATACCGATCGCCAGGTTGAAAAGGTCGAGCACATCATCGCGCCGCTGGTCGAAAAGCAGGTCGCCACTGGGTTGTTGTCGATCACCGGCCGCTACGATCTCAACCGCGGACAGGTCGATGCTCGCCTTGTCGACTGGTCGCAACGCGAGATGCGCGGCGGCCAGGACGAAGGTACGATCGCGCGCGACATCAACAAGAAGCTGAACCTCATCCCCGGTGCCCAGGCACGTGTCCAACGCGGAAACTCACTCGGTTTGCGCAACGCCGGTGGCGGCATCCGTTTCGCGTTGACCGGTTCCAATTATGAAGCGATCGCCGAGCAGGCCTATGCTCTGGCCGAAGTCCTTGAAAAAGAGGCTCCCCAGGTTGACAACCTGCGCGTCGAATTCCGTGCCACCCAGCCGCAATTGAAACTCGATATCGACAGGCGCCGCGCCGCCGATCTCGGAGTGCCGATCGAGAACCTTGCTGCCACCGCGCAGGTACTTGTCGACAATGACGAGGTGGCAGAGCTCACCATCGACGATCAGCGCGTGCCGGTTATCCTGCAGGCTGCAGCCGGTTCCATCACCGATCCTGCCGATCTCAACAACCTCTTCGTTTCCGCTACCGATGGCCGACTGGTTCCTCTTTCCCAAATGATCACGTTGTCCGAAAAAGCCGTCCCCGCCGAACTCGACCGTCACGGTCAGCGCCGTGCGGTTGAAATCTTCGCCGACACAGCCGCCGACTACACCCTGCGCGACGCCGTCGAAGCCATCAAGGTCGTCGCCGACCGGCACGTCGCGCCGGGCTATAGTCTCGTTTTCCTCGACGAGGCGGCCGAACTCGACGAGACCTCGCACGGCGTCATCATCACCTACGCGCTGGCTCTGCTGATCATCTTTCTTGTGCTCGTCGCCCAGTTCGAAAGCATCACCAGTGCTGTTATCGTTCTCATTACGGTTCCCTTCGGCGTCTGCGCGGCCATCTTCGCCATGGCGCTCACAGGAACGTCAATAAACATCTACAGCCAGATCGGAGTATTGATGCTCATTGGCATCATGGCCAAGAACGCCATCCTGATGGTGGAGTTCGCCGATCAGCTCCGCGAAAACGGCATGAAGGTCTACGAGGCTGCTCGCGAAGCCTCTCTCGTGCGCTTGCGGCCCATCACCATGACGATGCTGTCGACGGTGCTGGCGGGCGTCCCGCTGATCTACGGAATGGGACCGGGTGCGGAAAGCCGCGCCTCCATCGGCTGGGTAGTGTTCGGCGGACTTGGTCTCGCCGGCATCTTCACGCTGCTTTTGACACCGGCGCTCTACGTGCTCATCGCCGGTTTTTCCCGACCGCGCAGTGAAACAGCGACAAACGTCGACGGCGAACTGGCCGAAGCCGCGACCAGGAAGTTGGCTTCCGAAGCCGAACTAGCAGGACGCTAGTGTGATGATTCAGAAGTTCGCTCGAGTGGTTGCCGCAGAGTGGAGTCGAACTTCGGAGACGGGACACTAGCCCATTCTGACATTCGAATTCGGAACGCTAGGCTAGCGTTCTTCGCAGCGGCTCCCGCCAATGCGGCATGCTCGCCCGTCAAGCGTTGTGCCCCTTCATCGAGCACAAAAATCCCTCTCGCAATGTTGTGAATGAGCGTGTCTTGCAGGCGTCTTCGAACTGCCCCATCACCAGTGCATGGCAAGGCCCGCGGGGACCGCACCCGTTAAGCAGCCCTCGGCACGCTATGGGATACGGTGAGATATTATGCTCCTAGATCGATACCAGGGCCGGCACTCGACTTCATCCCAGGAAGCAGTCCGCGCTTTCGAGGAGGCCGTTTTTACCGTGGCCGCGCATCGTCCCGCAATGGCCCCGCTGAAAGCGGCATTTGAAGCCGATGAGCACCTTGTTGCCGGCTTGGCGCTGAAGGGACTAGGCGTAGCGCTTCTCGGCAAGGAAGAGGACTTGGCCGCCAGCCGCACCGCTCTTGCCCCGGCCAAGGCGGCGCTTGCGCGCGCCAACGACGGCACTGCCTACGAGCGGACGCTGGTCGATGCGCTTGCGCTCGCCTCCCGCGGCGCATTCAAGGCAGCTGCCAGCCGCCTCGAATTCCAGGTTGCGGAAAATCCGAAAGACTTCCTCTGCCTGAAACTGTCGAACGCCCTGCGCTTCATGACGGGTGAGCCCCACCGGATGCGCAAGACCACCGCGGCTGTCCTGCGCGACATGCGCGCGAGCGATGCCGGCTACGGTTTTGTGCTCGGCATGCACGCGTTCGGACTGGAGGAAACTGGTTCATTTGCCGAAGCCGAATCCGTGGGTAGGCTGGCGGTCGCAAGCGAGCGCGCCGACATCTGGGGTGTTCATGCTGTCGGCCACGTCCTCGAGATGCGTGGACGCCCCGAGGAGGGGGCGCGTTGGATTGAGAATTCCCGCCAACTCTGGCCGGCGTGCAACAACTTCAATTTCCACATGGCCTGGCATCTCGCCTTGTTCCACCTTGAAGCCGCAAACTACGATGCCGTCCTCGACCTCTACGACCGTGAAATCCGCCCGACACAGACCGACGATTTCCGCGACATGTCCAACGCCGTCTCGATGCTATGGCGCTTGCGGCAGGAAGGCGTCGACGTCGGCGACCGCTGGTGCGGCCTGCGCGCGGTTGCACATCGTCGCCGGACCGACACCACCTACGTCTTTGCCTCCCTCCACTATCTGCTTGCGCTACTTGGGGCGGGCGACGTGGCCGCCGCGCAGGAACTCACCGCAGGCCTCCATCAGCGCGCCTGCGCTCCCGACGCCGACGACCAAGCCCTCATCGCAGCCGACGTCGGCATCCATATTGCCGATGCGATCATGGCGCTGCACGCTGGCGGCGCTTCACCAGCCAACCTTTGCGAACTGTCTCTGAAACTTCCCACGATTGGCGGTAGCCACGCCCAGCGCGACGTGATTATGCGCACACTCCTGCTGATGGCCGCCACCTCCGGGGAACCTGCCGCGTTCGAAGCCGTCAACAAGGTGCGGGGCGCGATGAAGGCGAAGGACCGCTTCGCTCGCCTCAGCGCAAACCGTCTTTCGCGCCGCATCCATCCTTCACTCGGCGTCCGCCCGTGCAAGTTGACAGGTCACGCGTGAACACCGGCGCTAGAGAAACGCAATTCCGCGAAAATCCGTTGACGAAGAGCCTCTCACAGTTGCGGATTATCGCAACCTGCCGCATCGGCGAAAGCCGCCCCATTGACACCGGCAATGCACCTGGCGAAGAACTGCGAAGCGCGCTTCATCCTGGAGCGGACTCCGATCTGACAGAACCGCCACGAGCAATTCCCGGATCGGATGAAGTTGCTCCGGAATCAAATTGTCAGGGCATCTTAATCCCGCAATCCGACCGCAAAATGCGGTCGCGTATGGGCATATAATGCTCTGAATCATTCAGCCCTTTCGTCTGCGAGGTCCAGGCTTCCGATTATGCCGATCAACCCTAAGTCCTCTGGCAACGCAGCCTTAACACCGGCCAGCCGCCCCGCCACGCCCGGCCCCGCACGTCAGCGTGACGTCCGTCTCGATTTCTTCCGCGGCATTGGGATGCTCATCATCTTCATCGCCCACGTACCCTACAATGCCTGGACGAATTACATCCCCGCCCGCTTCGGCTTTTCGGATGCGACCGAGATCTTCGTATTTTGTTCAGGCATGGCCTCGGCAATCGCCTTCGGCCGCCTCTTCGATGAGCGCGGTTTTCAGGTCGGAGCAACGCGGATCGCTTACCGCTGCTGGCAGGTCTACTGGGCGCACATCTCAATCTTCATGCTCGTCGCCGCCAGCATGGTGCTGGCCGACAACTGGCTCGGCCGCGATGGTGGCTATCAGCAGGGGTTGAACCTCGTGCCGTTTCTGTCCGGCGACACAGGCACCAACCTCGTCGGCCTCCTCACGTTGACCTACGTTCCGAATTTCTTCGACATTCTGCCGATGTATCTCGTCATCCTGGCGATGATTCCCATCGTCATGGCCCTGAAGAAACTGGGTCGCGCGTATGTCTTCGCGGCCATTGTGGCGACCTGGCTTTTCGCCACGCTCGGCTGGATCAACCTTCCTGCCGAACCGTGGAGCGACCGCGTGTGGTTCTTCAATCCGTTCGCCTGGCAGCTGGTCTTCTTCACCGGCTTTGCATTCATCGGCGGCTGGCTGCCCGCTCCCCCGATCAACCGCCCTTTGATGATCGCTGCCGCCGTCTTTGTCTTGGCCGTCATCCCCTTCCATCACGCCTGGTTCCTGACCAACTTCCCGTTTTTCAGCGACGCGCGCAACGCTCTCGGAGTGCTGGTCGACAAGACCGGCTTTGGGCTTCTGCGCTATGTGCATTTCCTGGCGCTCGCTTACCTTGCCTATGCGCTGGCCGGACCGAACGGCGACAACATTCGCGCCATCAAGGGACCGTTCGTCGCCACCTGCTGCAAGGTCGGCCAGCAGGCGCTCGGTGTCTTTCTGGCAGGACAGCTGCTTTCGATGCTCGGCGGCATTTATCTCAACGAACTCGGCCACACCTACTTCAATACGGCCCTGGTCAACTTCACAGGCTTCGCCCTGCTCATCGCCGTCGCCTACATCGCTGCCTATTTCAAGTCCTCGCCCTGGAAAACTCAGAAAGCTGCCATAGCCCTCCCCGCGCAATCCTCTCCGGCGGACGGACCGAGACGCACTGCAGCCGCCCCAGGCGGGGTGTCGCAGCCGGCTGAATAATCAGCCAGGAAATAGCCCGCAAAAGAATATGACTGCCACCACTGGCAGTAGCCCGCCCGACAGGTTCAAACCCCGGCACAACGACCGGCGAATTATGATTTGTTGCCGTGGACATACTGACGGACCAGTTCGGCGATGCGCTCCGGACTGAGGATCGGCGGGAACAGCGTTTTGAACGCGCCGTCGGGACCGATGAGATAGATATAGGAGCCGTGCGCGTAGACCGCACCTTGCTCCGGATCGACGAACACAATGCTGCGCTCGATCTGAAATGCCCTGTACGCTTCGTCAAGGGCTTGCTGGCTGCCCGTAAGACCGATCAGCCGCGAATGGTACTTGGGCGCGGCTTCGGCGAGCGCGGCAACCGTATCCCGCTCCGGATCGACAGTGATGAGAAGCGGCGTGACCCGCATGCCTTCGGCTTCGAGCCGGTCTGCGACTTCGCCCATGCGCGGCAGGGCAACCGAGCAGATGGCCTTGCACTTGGCGTAACCGAAAAACAGGAGCTGGAAGCGGTTGTCGGGGTCCTTCGATGTCCGTTCGGCGCCGAATTGATCGATGAGCTTGAAATCGCCGCCCTTGATGCTTGGAAAGCCAGGCGTGTTTTCCTGCTCGCGAAGATGGCGCGCGGCCTCTTCGTCGCTTTGGTGGACGACCCCCTCGTGCGCCCCCCCACCCACCGTCGAACACGCCAGCACGACGGCGGTAATGATCGATCCCAGGGTTGCGTGCAGGTAGCGGCCGGTCACTGATTTTCCGCGATCCATTTCTTGTCAACCTCAAGCCCAAGGCCTAGGGAAGCTCTGAACAAGCTCCGAACCATGGCACAATCTGAGAATTGATTCGAGGGGTGCCCTGCCATGAGGCAGTTAAGCTTTGCGACACTTGATCACCGGAACAAGAAGAAGCAGACGAAGCGCGAGCGGTTTCTCGCCGAGATGGATACGGTGGTGCCGTGGTCGGCTCTGCTTGCGCTGATCGAACCGCATTATCCCAAGGCCGGCAACGGTCGG
>Ga0209347_1000830_pt1 | contig 64596 bp, 64 predicted proteins | sample AutmiccommuBRH23_FD_187382 | JGI IMG/M metagenome (GOLD analysis project Ga0209347, IMG submission 187382) | Deep subsurface microbial communities from Mt. Terri, Switzerland - Autotrophic microbial communities BRH/23 (SPAdes) (version 2) | ecosystem: Environmental > Aquatic > Deep subsurface >... | reverse complement strand
TCGTAACCGTTTTGATATTTCTCCGCCAAGTATTTTATACCGATACTTTGTAACCCAAATGATGTGGTACTTGATATCATAAACTGCATGACTCGATTTATTGTAATCTACTGACATACTTCTTCTCTTTTTTGGAGTTTAGTATGCCCTATCTTCTCAGTTTTTTAAGGCTTAAAGCTTATACCGCCTAAAGGCGGTGGATTTAGACCCCGCGAATAGAAATTAAAATCAATTGTACTATTATCAGCTATTCCCATTGATCGGGAGATAAGAGCCAGATAATTCCCTGCGATATGATTGACTCTTAGATGAAACCTTACGGCAGCATTATATGAACCAATGGACCACTGAAAGATATACCCAGTGGCATTCTTATCTGTAAAGACCCTCCCTGATCTCCATGCATTATTATCCTGTGCAATTGCTCCAAAAGTCGTTGTTCCCCCAGTATTGGTTACTGAAATTGTACCGACAGCACACCACCTGAACCAGTGGCAACCGAATTAATGATGTCAAGCTGACTAAACTGATTGGTTGTGGTAACCGAAGTTGTTCCGTTAAGGGTAACAACCTCAATTCAAACTTCTGCTTAATCCAGACTAAACGCTTAAGAGCCCGGAATTTCCGGGCTCCTTCAGTAAAATAACTATGAGGAACATCATGGGCCTGCCAGTTTGTATCCTCTTTCCAAATGGTTAATACCAATGTGTTAGTAATTGAGCAATCTGAAATCAGATGATATGGCCAAGGAATATAACAAAATTTAAGATGGAACAAGTTATTGGAAATTTTAATATATTTATCTTAAATAAGATAAATATACTTAACAGAATAGGGGGGATTAAGGTAAATAATAAAATATTTGACGTTACAAGCAACAACTTATCGTCAACCTTATATGGAACTGACGAAGATAACAATAACAAGATATTTAGCATAGATTCAAATGGAAAGTTGATTTTGTCTCCCTTACTAACTATTAATGTTGAAGCTAGTAATTTAGATATCAGGAATTTAAATGTGACAAGGGATAATGCAATTATTACAGCCAATGATTTAGATATTCGAAGTTTAGATGGAAACCAGGATTCGATTCAAATTTACAACAAATCCTATGTAGAGGATTTTGATTCGGGTACTATTGTTGCGCTTGGAACTCGTACCTTCCTTACTAAGGATACCAGTAATTATTCAAAAAATATTTATCTAGTTAGAAATACTGGGGGAGTAGCAGTGACTGTAACACTCCAGATTGCACCAAGTAATACTGAAAGCTATTTTGTAAATAGTGGCAGTCAATTTGATTTAATAGTAGGAGGCGCAACAATATTTAACCCAAGTAATACATTGAAATATGCACGAATAAAAGTGTCTGCACTTTTATTCGGAAGTGTAACAGTTAATTACTTTGGGCAATCATAAAAACTCATAATCATTGGATTAAAATCTTAGAGAAAAAGGGATTGAAATCTATGCCTAATTATTTAGTCTTTAATTCGGATGCTAGCAAGTTAAAGACCATGATATATGGAATTGATGGAAGTGTATTTAAACCAATAGCGGTCGACTCCAACGGTTTGTTTTTATTCTCTCCATTAAGCATTATTACTGTTACAGCCACAGATTTAGATATTAGGAACTTAAGCTCTGCACAAGATTCTATTGTAGTTGTGGCAACAGATTTGGATATTAGAAATCTGAGTGGAACTCAAGATTCTGTTCAAATTAGTAGTCAAGGATTTGTAGAGGACACTATAACAACCACGGTTGCATCAGGAACAACGTATTTATTAACAAAAAATATTAGTCAATATAGCCAAAATAGCTATTTCATTAGGAATAACGGTTCTTCGAGTATAACCGTCACTCTTCAAGTAGCACCAGTAGATACTGATATCTATTATGTAGATAATTCAAGTCCCCAAAATGTATCAGCATCTAATAATAATATTACCTCAACGACTGTTGCCATGAAATTTGCGCGCTTAAAGGTAGATGCCACAACTAATACAAATGTCGTTGCCTATTATAATGCTAGAGCATAGTCTATTGACTATTGAAAACAAAGGAGCCCGGAATTTCCGGGCTCCTTACTTCGTATTCTACAATTCTCCCTGGAAGAAAACATTTAGTGTAACCGCACTCGCTGCATTCACAGCACTATAGAATACTCGCGCATATTTTAAGAATATTGATGTGACTAAAGTAGTCAATGAGTTCTGGTTAATCGTAACAGGACCTGCTTCGTCTAACCAGTTTGTCCCATCTGGGCTGATCTGCATTTTTACTAGCGCCTGGGCGTTTAGGTCTAATGATTCATTGACTACACCAAAGGTCCATTCCCGAACCCCTAAAACGGTATAAGTTGTATCCCCGCTCCCCGTAGTATCTGTGATATTAGCAAGAGTAGCGGATACATCAGTTGTAGCACTGATAATGGACAGTCCTGGAGATGTGATGAGCAGACCGCCGGTCGGTGGCTCGATTGCCAAGCCCGTTGACGTAATTGCCAGTCCAGCGGATGTGATGAGTAGACCACCTGTCGGTGGCTCGATCGCTAAGCCTGATGACGTAATTGCCAGTCCGGCGGATGTGATGAGCAGACCACCTGTCGGTGGCTCGATTGCCAAGCCCGTTGAAGTAATTGCCAGCCCTGCGGATGTTATAAGCAGTCCGCCAGTCGGTGGCTCAACTGCCAAACCAGTAGACGTGATTGTCAGGTTACCCGAGGAATCTGTGTTTAATGCTGCATTATTACCCCCGAATATCTTGACCTTTACTTGATCAGGATTGTCTTGGAAAATCTTAAAGTTTGCCATACTCCTATTCTTCCTTCCTTTCTCCTGCAATCCAATATTCCCCAGATTACATACTACATGATATTCTCTATCTCGACGGAAAGTTTCAGTTTGTCTTGCATATATTATTGAAATGAAAAAGAGATGAGAGGCAAACAAGCTATGGCTGAAAAGATAAGTTTGTGTATGATTGTAAAAAACGAAGGACAAAATTTAAGCCGTTGCTTAAATAGCGTGTCTAGTATTGTTAATGAAATTATTGTTGTCGATACCGGTTCGACTGACTCTACGTGTGAAATCGCTTACCAATATGGCGCTATCATTCATCGTTTCCCCTGGAACGATAATTTTAGTGATGCCCGGAATGCCTCCTTGGAGCTCGCTCAAGGAGATTGGATATTATTTTTGGACGCTGATGAAGAGTTATCGCCCGATAGCCGAGAGATTTTAATCCACTTAATTGAAAATCAAAATGCCGAAGGCTACTTTGTAAAAATCATGAACCACCTCGGGAAAGAAGGGTGGATCGAAACAGTTCCAGATCTTGTGTTTAGGCTCTTCCGCAACAAAAAGGAATATCGCTTCCGTGGGGCGATTCACGAACAAATTGCCGATGTGATTCTGGAGGAAAACCCCAAGGCCCGTTATCAGGTCGCAGAGGATCTCATTATCATCCATCACGGTTATTTAGACGAAGTAATTGAGGAAAAAGACAAGAAGTACCGTAACCTGAAGTTAATTATAAAGGAACTTCAGCAAAACCCTAATAATAGATTACTGCGATTCCATTATGGCGTAGAACTTTTCCGGGCCGAACGGTATGCGGAAGCGGCCACCATCTTAATCCAGTCTGCAACTGACATTGATCCGAATACAATCTACCTCCCCAAGCTCATACGCTATATTGTGATGGCTCAGCAGTCTTCAGACCAACTACAGGAGGCCCTCAATTCTGCTGCACTAGGCCTCAAGCTCTTCCCCAACTATGCGGATCTTTACTATTATACCGGTCTCATCCTACTAGACCTTAAGCATTATTCTCAGGCGCGGAATGCCTTTCTCCAGGCCCTAGCAATGCCTGAACAGCCCCCGCAATACGCCTCCTTTGGCGGAATCAGGGGTTTTAGGTCATACTATTATCTTGCTAAAATTGCAGAGTCCTTTTTAGATGAAGAAGAAGCGCTCAAGTACTACCTCTATAGCCTACGCGATAACGCACACTTTACCCACGCTTTAGAAAGTCTTGTTAGCATTCTAAAATCAACCAAAGAACCTGACTACACAAGGGAATGCCTGGAAAAGGTTTGTGATTTCTGCACGCCCGAAGCCAATCGACTTATGGGAGACATATATTACAGACACGGAGCCTATGGTCTGGCCTTACACTATTTCGACCAGACTGAGGCCGGCTTCCCTGTTTCACCCGACATCAAACTGAGAAAAGGGATCTGCCTCATTCAGGAACGACGCTTCTTTGAAGCATTAAGACTCCTAGAAGGGTTCAGCCCGGGAAGCTCTCAATACCCTATAGCCACAGTAAATAAGCTGTTTTGCTTCTGGATTCAGGACAAATCCCCGAAAGTCCGCAACCTGTGGAAAGAGCTTCATGCTCTCGGATTAGCTCAAGATACCGAAAATGTTATTTCCCTATTTCTAGCCTATTCAGGGAAAACCGCACCTTCCCCCCAAATAATTTTGGGTCCGGAAGGGATGTTACTTTTGCTTGATATTGTCCAACGCTTGGTCGCCATGCAGGAAATCAATCGGGCGATGTATTTCTTACATGCTCTTCAACCGGAATGCTTGGGCGAATATAACCAGAAGATTGCCCAAATATTTGTGGATTATAGCGAAGAAAGCAGAGCCATCCCGTTTTTGCAAGCAGTTATTAATACAAATCAATCGGCTGAAAATCATTTCCAGCTTGCAGAAATATACTCCCACTTAGGACGGCTTACTGAAGCAGAGCAACATTATAAACATGCCCTCGAAATAGACCCGGATACTCCTCGCTACTATATTCGTCTTATCAACCTCTATACCGCTTGGCGGCAAAACATTCTAAAGGAAGCCTTGGTAAAATACCCAGAAAACAACGTGTTTCAGAAGTTGGCGAAGGAGGTTTCGTCCAGCCATGAACGTACGGATTAGCCTCACCATGATCGTAAAAAATGAATCTGCTCATTTAGTCGATTGCCTTGAAAGCGTTAAAGATAAAGTCGATGAAATAATCATCGTTGATACCGGATCGACCGATAATACCGTTAGCATTGCCCTGCGTTATACCTCAAATGTTTATTCCTTTCCTTGGCACAACGATTTTAGTGCCGCCCGAAACTTTGCCATTGAACACGCTTCAGGTGATTGGATCTTGGCACTGGATGCCGACGAGGAAGTACAGTGCCAAGATTCGTTCAGCTTTCACTCCATGATTACTAAAGAAAAAGACAAAGAAGCTTTTTTGCTTCCTCTTCTTAATCCCATTTCAGATTCAACGGGAGAATATAATACGTTTTATGTGCTCAGATTGTTCCGAAATAACGGGAACTATAAGTACGTCGGCAAGATTCATGAACAGGTCACCCTTCCAGACCAACAAAAAGTCGAACTTGCCGTGGGACCCATTCTAAAGCATAAATTATTAACCCCCAAAATACGTCATCAAAAAAGACACCGCAACCTTCAACTGCTGAAAAAAGCCTCTCAAGAGGACCCTCATAACCTTTTTTTACATTATTACCTTGGTGTTGAGTGGCTCATGCTTGGTAAGTCAGCTTATGCCCTACCTTTCTTGCAAAGAGCCTATTCCGGTCTAAGTGATGATAATCTACTTTTTCGTGCGCCTGCTCTAAAATATCTCCTCGTATCCTTAAGAGCGTTAGACCGGCTCGATGAAGCCATCTCCCTCTGTCTCGAGGCAAGCCTGCACTACCCAACTTTTACAGATATCTTTTATCTAGGTGGACTTCTCCTCGAAGAAAAGGAAGAATACCTTATTGCCCTGAAGTGGTTTAACCAGGCCATTGATTGTGGTAAGCCCCCAGCATTATTTAGCCATCTGACAGGATCGGGAGGCTTCTTAGCTTACTATCACTTGGGCTTATGTTATGAAAAACTTGGAAAAGCCCTTGAAGCAAGAGGCGGTTATGAAACGGCTCTTGAGTTTAACCCTAAGTATCCTTACCCCCTATACAATCTTTTTTTACTCCTGCTTAGTGAAAAAGGGCCTTCTATCTGTTATCAACACCTAGAAGATCTTGGCTTCCTTGATGACAATCTTCTCTGCCTCACCTCTGCGAATTTATTCTTCCTCTCGGATCATGTGGAACAAGCCTATCTCTGTTTGGAAACTCATAAAGACAGCTTCCAGGGAGATGAACACTTCCTTTTATCCTACGGCAAATATTGTATTTATTCCGGAAGAGCGCACACAGGGTTAGTGTCTTTATTCCAGATTACATCGACCAGTTCTTATTACCCGTCTGCCCAGACACTCTCGATAATTGCACTTACTCTGCTCGGTGATTATTTAAAAGCTAAATCCCTGGCGATCATGCTTTGGGAAAATCAATTGACCCGACGTGAAGCGCACATTTTGATGTGTTTAATCCGGCTTTTGCAAAAGGAAACCCTCCCGCCATATCTGCTTAGCATACGTGGAAAAGAAACCTTAACCCCTACTACAGAACTCTTTCTCGACTTTAAGCGTTATCGATCTTATATGATGTCAAACGACCCCCTAGTTAAAGCCTGGAGCCTAGGCTTAGAACGTCTTATGAAATCCACTGAAAAAGGTTTCGCGCAGCTGCTTAATGACTATGGCCAGCGGGTACAAGATTTAAACAACCACTTTAAAGTCAAGTTTGGTGATAGTTGGATAACCAATGAACACTAAACAGACTTTAAGCTTATGCATGATCGTTAAAGACGAAGAAGACTGCCTGCTCGCTGCGATCCGAAGCGTCTGGAATTTAATAGATGAAATTATTGTTGTTGATACGGGAAGTACCGACAACACTCCCCAATTAGCTCTATCCGCTGGAGCCAAATTACTACATTTAAATTGGACGAATGACTTTTCTGTTGCTAGAAACTTCGCCTTAAAACAAGCTTCGTCTGATTGGATCTTGGTCCTGGATGCAGACGAAGTTCTCGAATCTGTAAACCTCGAAACCTTCTATGAACTCTTAAACAACGTCCAGATTGAAGGGTATTTTATCCATATTAAAAATATCCTTGACCCAACCATGGGTGAATTCCGAGATCAAGTTGTGCGTTTATTTCGAAATAAACCCATTTATCAATTTGAGGGAACAATTCATGAACAAGTTGTCCCTTCTATTCTTAGAGCGAATAACGGCAGTGGTTTAGCCTCCGCCCCTCTCACGCTTAATCACTATGGTTACCTTAATGATCGTCTACAATCAAAAGGGAAATTTTCTCGAAACAGTAATATCCTTATGAAGGAACTCGATAAGAATCCGGACAATCCTTTCCTCCTCTTCTGCCTAGGACTCGAATATTATCAACAAAACTCTATAAACGTGGGGCTAAAACATCTTACAAAGGCCTTAACGCGCTTGTCGGGTAACGAGGGTTATTTTGAAGATGTTCTCCTCAATATTGCATTTGGCTATCTCCGCCTCGAAGAAACAATAAAATTAATTGACTTTTTAACTAAGGCTTTGAGTATGTACCCAGACCAATCGGATTTCCTTTTTCTCAGAGGAACCGCTTACCTCTTCCAAACGAACTACCACGAAGCGGTTGAGGACTTCGACCATCTCCTTGAGATCTTCGGGACTAGAACGAGTGAGTCCAATTCAGAAAATGCAAAGAACGTTGCCGATAATTATTTGACACTCGCCCTTAAGGAAATCCATCTCTGTAGTTTAGCCATAGAGAAACAAGACATGGAGCCTATGCATTTCAATACCAAGAACAAAATTAATTGCGCTCTGAAGGAAGCCCTCTTATTCTTTGTCACGCTTTAGTGAACTCACGCCCACTTATAAAAGTGGGCGTCTTGAAAAAGGATAAACGATTCTTGGAAAAATGGTTTTTTTAGGGAAGGGAGTTGCAAATAATGAAACATCGTGTTCTCATTGCCAGCCCAGTTAAACAAAAAGAAAGAATCCTTTCTGAATTTTTGTATTCACTCATCCGCTTAGAGGCTAGCCAAGTGGAACTCGATTTTGCCTTTATTGATGACCATAATGACCATACTTTACTCTCCCAGTTTGCACTTGAACGATCGAATGTCCGGATTTTCTCTGGCGATCACGAGGAAGATTACCATCGTGATGAGTCAACTCATTATTGGCAGGAGGATTTAGTTTGGAAGGTTGCTCGTTATAAAGATCGCTTTATTAAAATTGCTCTCGACGAAGGGTACGATTACCTATTTCTCGTCGACTCAGATCTCTACCTAGATCCCAATTCCCTACCCCATCTGCTTTCACTTAAAAAAGATATTGTATCAGAGGTCTATTGGACTCGTTGGAAGCCCGAACTTATCCCACTTCCCCAAGTATGGATTCGGGATCAGTACACACTGTATGAATCGAGCAGAGGGGAACCTCTTAGTGAAGCGGAAATTGACAAAAGAACCCGAGAATTTCTACAAATGCTTTCCCATCCAGGAACCTATAAAGTCGGTGGGTTAGGTGCTTGTACACTTATTACTCGTAACGCCCTGAAACGAGGAGTATCTTTTCAAGAAATATATAATTTAGGGTTAACTGGCGAAGATCGCCACTTCTGTGTTCGAGCTGTAGCCTTAGGGCTTGAACTTTATGCAGACACGCATTACCCGCCTTTTCATATCTATCGCGAATCAGAACTCGAAAAACTGCAAGAGTATAAAGAAAACCTTGCTTACGCCAAGCCACAGGTACCGGCTGTCCCATCTCGCCATTCTTGGCTACAGGAACACTTTGCCCTCCATGACCAGCGGAAGACTCTGGATGCTAAAACCAAAGCACATCCCCTTCAGACAGTTAGTCCGGGTAAGATCACTTTTGCGATGTTAGTTCGCAATGAATCCGGCCGCCACTTAGAAATGGTCTTAAAACAGGCCACTGAGTACATTGACCATGCAGTTATCTTAGACGATGCCAGTGAGGACAATACTGCCCTACTATGTCAAGAAATCCTTCAAGGAATTCCCTTAAACCTCCACTCGAATAAGGAACCCCTGTTTCATAACGAAATACTCCTACGGAAACAACTCTGGGAAATGGCCTTAAGCACCCAACCGGAATGGATAATTATTTTAGACGCGGATGAAATGTTCGAAGAAGATGCTCCTAAACAGCTGCGAGAATTATTAACCCACTCTTCAAATATAGATTACTTTTCTTTTCGTCTGTATGACCTGTGGACAGAAACCCACTATCGTGAGGATTCGCTTTGGCAAGCCCATAAATGGTATCGTCCCTTTATCGTACGCAATATTCCCGGCTTCTGTGGTGAATGGCAAGAAACCCCCCAACATTGCGGGAGATTTCCCAAAAATATCATGGACTTGCGAGAAGTAACAAGCCCGCTGCGAATAAAACACCTTGGCTGGGTCCGGCCCCAAGACCGCTTAGCGAAATATTACCGATATAAACAACTCGATCCCCACGGTACTTATGGTAATTTGGAACAATACCGATCGATCTTGGATCCCAATCCCACCCTAGTTGCATGGATAAATGATTAACAAAAGAATGAAAAAAGTCATGAGCAAAATTTGCTCCCTTTCCTATCACAAGGCCCGTCGTAAAGAATCATCTCCAACTTGCACGCAGACGGTGCACATGAAATCTCCAAAGCAGGTCTAGCCGTTCCCCGCTCCAGGCCCAGGACGCAGTGTGACACGCACACAAGTCCCCTTACACCTGTGCCTGAAACCAAATCGTAAGAGGGTTAGGAACTTGAGAACGATAAACTAAGCGTATATAACGGAGAAAGCGATTTGGGGTAAAAACCTCAAGTGCTCCCGGTAATATCTCGTGTTCCAAATCATCCTCCGTCCAAATTGTTCCATCCGGACTAATTTGTAGTTGCACCAATACACCTTCCGTGCCAACATTATGAACAGCATAGGAATATACACCTACCTCGGATACGTCTTTAGGCATGATTGCAGCAATGACATCGGAAGCAGTTACCGTTTCTGCACTTTGAACATACTTTCTTCCAGACATCTTGATTTGAACTAAACCATCTATCGTTGATTCAATAGGATTTCCATTACTGCCATAGATTCTTATACCATCGCGAGAAGGCCTCAAATCCCGCAAGTCAGTATTTATAGGTGTTTTTACATCGACTGGTATAGGAAGAGGGCTAACCAGTCTTACCGAAACAGGTGTTTGAATCTTCCCAATGGAATCTACGTGGCGGACGTATATTTGTCCCTTTTCATCTAGCCGTAATTCTCGCTTGGGGTAGAGCCTCCATCCTTGAATCTCGTGAACAATAATTATTCCCTCGCCGAGAATCCCAACCTCGACTCGAATTCCTGTCACTCCTACAGGAGTGGAAAAAACCCGGGTATATACTTCTGGCTCTGAACTTGGTCGGACAGAAAATATATTTTGGCTTACAGCACCCAGATAAACTCGAATATAGCAAGTAACCTCCGCTGGATACGACTGAAGAATAACTCTAATTTTCCATCTCTGATCTTCTCCAGCAGGTATCACAACGCTATTTTCTAGAATGATCCCCGCTCTCGGCCCCGACGGATGAATAATCTTAATAGCCCTTGGACCTTCTGGGGTGCCAACCCACTCCCACTTTGTTGCCCTATCTCCACCTGTTTGAACCCATCCGTCCGGAAAATCCGGCTTGCTTTCTTGCCACAAGAGGAAATGACTATTATAGACTTGGTTTGTTTCAGTCATTTCCTCCCCACCTTTAAACCTAATACGATCTTTCTTTAATTAGAATTTGATTTAATTCCTATCTATAAAGTACGTACCCATACCTAATTTTGTGCAAGTCAAGAACCGTCGTCCGTGAAACTTGCAAATAGTAAACGCCGACAAAACAATCCCAGCTACAGGACGGTGCACATAGAATGTGCCGTCTCACAAACAGCCCGCCTCCCCATCTTTCCGTTCCCCGCCCCAGCACAGGGCGCAGTGTGACACGAGTGCGACGTCTTTACGTAAGCAGTCTTGCAAACTTCCGTGTAAGCGACCCCAGATACGGGGCAGCGAACAAGGATGTGAGCTGCCGCCATTGCGCCATGACGATAAGCACGATACTCTCCAGTGGAGAGTATTGCCGAGCCACACACCCAAAATGATACTTCGTGGCGAAGGAACGAGCTTATCGCCACACTGCAACTCATTACGCATACTCCTGCAGTGTGGATTGGCGCATTTGGCGGGAACCCCGTGCCTTCTATTAGAGCTTACACGGTTAGTTTGCTCTGCGTCGTATGTACCGAGCGCTGTGTCACACAAGGCCCTCACAAGTCCCTTAATTTTGAGCCTGAACCCAGATTCTTAAAGTAGTTAAACCATCCGCCCAATAAGATAACCTTGTATAACGCAGAAAATTTTTAGATGAGACAATGACTAATTTTCCAGGACCGACCTCTAATCGATCACCCTCACTCCTCCAATGAACACCATCAGGGCTAAGCTCTGCCTGTACATGCGCAGGGTCTGTCCCGAAATTATACACTGCAAAGGAAAAGCGAGGTAAAGCAGAAACATCCCGAGTTGTTGTTTCGGACATTGTTTGGCTAGCTGTAACATCTTCGAGGCTTTCATGAAACCCGTGGCCAAAAATTTCAACTTGAGCACGACCGCTACTTGACGTGGCTAAAGGAACCTGACTGCTTCCGCAAATTTGCACCCTGTCACGAGTCGTTGTGAGATTTCGAATATCGGCATTAACATTAGCCTGGACCGTTACGGGAAGCTTTAAAGGAATTGGTGCAGCAAGATGAATCGGTTTAATTATCTCTCCGATGGTGTTAATATGATGAATCTCCTTCTTTGCCATTGTTACTCGCCTTTTCATACGATTTGGTGTAAGGGGATACGCGATTAATTTATATATATATAAGTCCCCCGGTCCTAAAACGCCCATCTCCAAACGCAGAAACTGAATCTCAGAACCTACACTTACGACTTGCTTTAACTGCTCTTGCTTCATCCCAAGACTAAAGCTAAATTCCCACGGCTTAGATATGTCACCGTTTGAACTAATAGGGTACATACGTAAATAGGCCTTTAGATCAGGCATACCACTTTTGAGAACCATAAATATCTGCCAATCTTCATCTTTTCGAACGTCTAGAGAAGCCTCGTAGGTTTGGATGATTCCTGCTCTGAGAGCAGTCAAATTTTTTATCTCCAAACTAGGTATTTTCTTGATATCTGCAAATTTCCAGCTAGTTTGGTGATTTCCGCCAATTTGAAGCCATGCATCCGGAAAAATTGAATGGGTCTCACTTTTTCTTTGGAAATCCCCATTATATAGTTTATTAAACATCCCTATTAGTTTCTTTTCCATCTCAAAACCCTCCATCATCGGGTGATTAACAAAGAGCTGTCAACCTATTCTATCGGTTTAACCGCAAGAATAGACTAAAATTTAAACCATTTCGATTAATCCCAAAAACTGGGCATTGATTACTTCCATGATTCGTGCTAAATTTGTGTTGTACAAGTTATATAAAGAAACTAAAGATATTAGCGCAAAAAATTAAACCTCCCGACGGGGAGGTTTCTTTCTATTTATTATCTTTCTAGCATTATCTATTATCTTAGTTTAAAAGGAAGAGTTACCAAGCACTGGCTTACCCCTTCCCTTCTTAAATTCTATTAATTTCTGAGAATACAGTAGGGGCAATTCATAAATTGCCCCTACTGTATTACATCGGGAGTAGCTTCACTTTTCCCCAAACCGCTAAACGATCATCTTTAATGATTAGAACACCCTTAACCCCTATGATCTCTGAAGCAAATTCGAGAGCTCTTTCCAAATCGTCCATCGACTGAACAAAGTTCCCGCAGGCCGTAGCAACCGCATCGGCTAGAGCCACCGAGGGAGAGAGGACGACAACGGCATCGGCTTTACCAAAGCTCAGGGAAGGCCCCACCTTGCCGGACGAAGTACAAATCCCGAGGGGAGTTTCGTCTGGACGGACCTCAATAGCCAGCCGATTAGTCAGCGGTGAATCCCCTGCGAAAATCCCGACCTTACGTATACGGCTCGTACGTATGAAGATATCTCCGCCATTTTCCACAATCACGTCCCTGGAGCGTTTGGCAATTAATTTCCCGACCCACTCTGAAACGGCACCGGCGACCGCAGCCATTGGTCCCACCCCGGCAAGACGCCCAGCTTCTGCCATAGTTTGAACCATCAAGGGGGCATCCGGCAAAACCGTGTAGGGCGTTATGGCACTCAGAAAACCGGGGTCTCTCTGGATATAGTCCTCAAGTGGTCTACGGCAGGCCCGGATCGTCTCTTTTACCCATTCAACTAGTTCAGCCGAAAACCGTTCTTTGCGAACCCCGATATCAAGGTCAGTTTCCGCCACTGCCAGCTGAAAATGTACCAGATCCACCTGGCGGTGATCCTGCCTATAAAAACGTTCTGTGTAATCCAAATTACAAATGAACCTCCATGGCCTTCATCGGGCAGACTTTCGTACAAAGTAGGCAGACAATGCATTGGTCTCCATCAAAGCGAACCTCCATAGATGGGCGTTCCATATATAAGGCACCGGTGGGACAAACCCCTGTACACGCCCCGCACATGACACACTTTTCTTCATTCCGGACGATTCCTTGGTTAAGGTCTTGCACCGAAATCCCCAGCCCGCGCAAATAGTTTAAGCCTTTTTCACTTTGATCCCCAGTTACCTCTAAGACCATCATACCTTCTTTTTGAGGATTAACGTCTGCTTTCATAATATTAACTACTAAGTCGTAATCTTTAACCAAACGATAAACAATCGGTTTAACAGTGGTATCGATCCCAAAACGCAAAACAATTCTCTTCGGCGACATTTTATCAAGCCTCCTTTATACTGTGAGCGATAAAGCCGTCAGCGGGTGAGGGAAGAGCTTTGACTGGTTCAGTCAGGAGAAATTCTCCTTTTTGAATCCAACCCTTTAAGGTTGAGGCGATTTCACGGGCTCGTGGCATACTTGATAACGGAGCAGTAGCTATTTCCTTGCCATTCACCTGGATCTTTCCACTCTTGAGGTCTGCATAGCTGACATACCCCAGATTGCCCGGTGTAAATGAAGGATAGGCTTCTCCATAGTCCACAATTGGAGCGAATAGTTCTTCATCCTTCATGGCTGCGTACCGAGCAATTTCTTCATTGAGAATAGGGATGGGAATTCCGATCCCCACACTAAGAGTTGCACCGTATCCTAAATAACTGGTTCCGACAAGCCATCTTGGACTCATTTGTTTCAGATCCCCAGTGACCGCAAGGGTTCCCCCTGCGCCACCAAGTTCCTTCCCTTCATCGATCATTATCGATGGAAAGTGCTGTGTTCCGTTCCAAGCCACGTACCCGACCCCACCACCGAGAAAAATCTTTGTACCTACCCCGATCGTCTTAAAATGAGGGTCCTTTAACAGTGGGCTTAATTGACCTGATGTTGAAAAATTAGCGCTCCCCAAATGAGGTTTAATCATTCCCATATAGGTATATATCGTTCTATCTGTCAAGTTCACCGCACAGTTGTAATTCTGATAGCAATTTCGAGGATTGAAAAGAATTGCTTCATTGATGTCATCTAAAGTAATGGTGGTTTCCAAATTGCGGCGTGGGTAACAATCTGTACCATATCCCAAGGCTTTTAATTTGACTGGCTTGCGTGCGACCAGATCATGAATGACATGGCCTCCGCCGTACCTAAATTCACCGGGGTAATTGCTATTTAGTGGGTCGTCTTCATGCATCTCAGTCGCACCAATATAGGCATCAACTGCCGCAATGCCTGTATAGGCGGATACCCCATTTAGCCATACTTTCTGCATTTTCATCCGTGGTTTTGTATGCCCAAAACTTAAAAAAGCACCTGAGGAACACATGGGTGCAAAGGTTCCAGTTGTTACCACGTCGACTTCTTGGGCTGCTTTGGAGAGGCCTTTTTCCTCTACCAGGGCGATGAGTTCCTCTGCAGTCACGACGACTGCTTTGCCGGATCTAATCTTGGCATTGATCTCGGCGTACGTCTTTTCAACACTCATGAACTTCCCCACCTCCAGATTTGTCATTAGACACTTCGTGTGTCGTTACTGTCATTGTAATTCGCTGACCAAGACTCAAACAAGGATGTTTGAGATTAGAGCACCTGCCCGAAGACACTGTCTTCGCACGTATTAGCATTCTTGCAGGATGGCAAGGTGCCGTGATAATATAGAAAAGGCCTCTTCCAGATAGAAGAGGCCAAAATTACTTATAATCGACGCTCCTCTTATCTGCCAGAAGAATCTCTCCTGCAAGAATTAGCACCATGCTTTGAGCAAGCTATAAAAATCATTGCGTTCAAAGCGGGTTGCCGGGTTTCATTGGGCCAGTCCCTCCACCACTCCGGATAAGAGCATTTTATTCAATTCATTACGCTGAGTCTAACATTTGTCTTATGTCCTGTCAATATGATTTATATACCAATCCATAATGATAATTCACAGTTCAAGCTACAAGTGAGCAATAGTACCCTGCTAGCTTTAAAAGCTCAACATAATTATTGATTCATCGGGTATCCTAAACGTATTCCAACTTCAAAGGAGGAATACTATGGATCAGCCGAAACCAAGTAAAAGACCATTTCCTAAACGCGAAGATCTCCCCTATAGCCACGAACCAGATCTGGACGGTCGGACAGATTATGGTCGGGATAAAGAAACGACGCATAAGGGGTGAGCATGAATCTATATGTCTAAAAGGGAGGGCATTGTAATGTCAAATAAAGCAACCGATAAAGCGCAGACTGGTAAACCAGACAGAGGAAAAAACTCCCCTTTCAAAAAAAAGACACCTCAAAACCGGGCATAAGCCCGGTTTTTTCATAAATACTTGTTCATAAAGGAAATCTTTCTGATATACTAAAAAGGATTATACTTTGATTCAGGAGAATATAGTTTATTCTTTTTGAATTAACAAAAAGTAATAATTAATTTTTAAGGAAATCAAGGTGGAAGTATGAAAAAAATCGAGGCTATTATAAGGCCAGAAAAAATGGATGCTGTTAAAAACGCTCTGGCAGACATTGGTGTAAAAGGGATGACTGTCTCTAATGTTCTGGGTTTTGGAAATCAGAAAGGGTATACTCAAATTTACCGAGGTCAAGAAATTGAAACTAGGCTTTTACCGAAGATAAAACTCGAGGTTGTAATAGCAAATGAAATAGCCGATAAAGTCATCACAACAATCGTCAATATCGCTAAAACAGGAAAATTTGGAGACGGAAAAATCTTCGTCTTTGATGTTGCCGAAACGATCCGTATCCGAACGGGTGAACACGGCAACGATGCTGTTTAGATTGCAACCGTCTCATTAAGCTCAAAATCAGGATAAGCATTTTCCCTATGTTGAGTCAAATCTAAGCCATTAACTTGCTCATCATCGGTTGCCCTGAGTGGAGTGATCATACCTATTCCCTTCAAAACTAGAAAAGTCATCCCACCTACAAACAAATAGGTGGCTACCACTGCAAGGAGTTGAATTAAAACAGGTTCAATTCCTCCTCCATTAAGCAAACCGTTTTTGCCTTGAGGATTCAGGCTCAGATCCGCAAAAAGCCCCGTTGCAATTGTTCCCCAGGTCCCCCCAATCCCATGTATTCCAAAAACATCTAACGCATCGTCATATCCCAGCCTTACTTTCAGAAAGCTTATTGCTAAATAACACACTCCCCCGGCAATAAACCCAATGAGGAGCGAACTACCGATTGAGACAAACCCTGCTGCAGGTGTGATTGCTACGAGCGCAGATATCATTCCGCTAGCTGCACCAAAAACAGTTATTTGACGACGATGAAGCCATTCCACTAGGGCCCATCCGATCATTCCAGCTGATGCGGCGATTTGGGTTGTCGCGAGGGCAAGCACTGCTATACCATTGGCGCCCATCGCACCGCCTGCGTTGAACCCGAACCACCCAAACCACAATAGTCCAGCTCCGAAAAGAACGTTCGGCATATGATGTGGGATATTCCACTCATATCCTACTTTTAAGCGTTTACCTATCATCAAAGCTGCTACCAACCCTGACACTCCTGAAGCCATTTCTACTACCGTACCTCCGGCATAATCTAATACGCCAAGATCTCTCATCCATCCGCCGACTCCCCAAACCCAATGTACTAGTGGTATATACACGAGTGTACTCCAAAAGAGCACAAACAATATGAACGCTGGGAAGCGAAGCCTTTCAGCAGTTGCCCCACTTATGACCGCCGGTGTAATAATTGCAAACATCAGCTGGAACAAGAAGAACAGCAAATGCGGAATTGTCGGAGCATAATCAGGATTAGGCGAAAGGCCTACCCCTCTAAGTGCCAACCAATCAAAGCTGCCTATTAAGTGGCCGTGGTCCGGTCCAAATGCTAAAGAATATCCAAATAATACCCAAATAACTGTCACTAACCCTATGGCAGCATAACTTTGCATCATGATAGAAAGAACATTACGTTTTCTAACCATTCCTCCATAAAACAAAGCTAACCCAGGGGTCATTAGAAAGACTAAGATGGTACATGTAACTACGAAAGAAATATCTCCTGCGCTTAGAGTTGTCACTCTTTCCCCTCCCTGTTCACCTGCAAGTTTCTTTCCGAATGGCAAAAAAACGAGGCTCTAAAGGGCGCTTTCAAAACAGCGCCTTTTAGAGCCTCGTTGCTCTCTCGGTTTTACAAGTTTATTAATTATAACTTCCTTGGATAACCGTGTCTAGGGCTTTATTTCGTTATACAATATACACACTAATCCAATCTGTTTTTTTCTTCTTAATTTAGCACTACATCTCTGTTTAATATTTGTCTTTAAACCAAATCTTTTACCGCTTCATGAATTTTTTACGAAGAATTCGTAAAGCATTAATTGTCAGTTCGCAATAAGTTGTGTAGTGTTAAACGCAAAATGGGACAGCCCAAACTATCCCACGATCCGATGCAACGTGTTAATACAAACTATTATTTTTTATCAATTTCATCTTTTTGAAGTTGAGTTAGCACTCGACTAATACTAGTTGGCAAAGGCACCCCAAGGATCCCTAAGTTCTCCGTCACAGATATTCCTTCTCTCGCTACGTAAAAGTAAATAGATAATGTCCGAAGAATGGGTTCTGAGTTACCAACCATTTGGTCGAGCAGGACCGCTACAACCACAACAGCAAGGATAAGCCCCTTTCGGAATCCTCCCCAAAACATTATCTCACTGTTCACTTGTTTATTTTTGATTGCACCTAATACCCCTGTTACGTAATCTAGAACCATGAGAACAACGAGTACTTTCAAGGTAGCATCCCACCCTCCTAAAGACGAGCACAGAATAGTTCCCACGGAAGCAATAAAAGCACTAAAACTTAACCCTTTTGCGTTCACACTTTAGTCTCCTTTCTGGTACATCGCCTCTAAAAAATAGGCTATAATATCCAAATTTCCTTTCTACAATTAGGTTATGCGAACATGCCCTTTATTGTCACGCAACGTTTACATTTTATAATTCAATATTTGACGCCGTGGCATGGGGTCTGTACAGTTCAAAAAAAAATCCCCCCTCGAAAAGGGGGGAGAAGAATCACTTATATAAGTGAATAAAAAAGGCTCCAATCAGAAATATAGTAGCACCAAAAACTGAGCTAGTTACTCTTAGGCAATTCGGGAATCTGAGGTAATTGCTTGGTTAATTCACTAATGTCAGTCACTTTAACTCCGTCGGGGAGTTTAAAGGTGGCTTCGGGTAATGGCCCAACTTTCATGTTTTTATACTCAAGTACACTTTTGTTTCCATCTGGGCCTACATTTTCAACTCTAACTGGTATCCCGTAATCCTCCCTAATCCACATTTTAGTAATTTCTTTTCCATCTGGGCCAGCTAAACTAATCACCCTGCATTTAACCCCTTCATAAACAATTGTTCCCTGAGACTTAATTTTATCGGTTTGAGAGTTAGCTTCTTTGAGATAATCGTTTGGAGTTTTGGCTTGTTTTGCTTTATCGATCGAAAGTTTAAAAGCAGTTTTTTGATCTGGGTTATAACCAATAATAGAATCCCCATCTATAAAAGTAATCATATTTTGTCCTTCAACCGCAACCTCAAATTTCATCTTAGTTCCTTGCATCCAGACCTTGCTGTTTAATGTTGCATTTCCCTTTTCGGATACAACACAGTCGTAACTAATACCCTCTAGTTTTTGACCCTTAGTAAATAGTTCAGATATTGTTTCTTCCTTCGGGGTCTGTGTGTTTGCTGATGGTTGATTCGACGGCGGAGCATTGGTTTCTTTTGTTGTTCCTCCGCAACCAGTGAGAATGATACCGAAGAGAAAAACCAGAAAGACGCAAAGCAGAAAAGAAAATTTCTTCAAAATTTGACACTCCTTTATGTATTAATTTCATTATTAATTATCAAATAAATAGTTAATTATTTCTATAATAAAATTCCGACAAATACCGACTAGTATATATTATTAAGTCGAAAATCTATTCATTAGCGCTAGCAAACGTAAGATCATCCCGAAGGATTAACCTCTCTAATTTATTATGATCATGGAAGTTTTATCTTTTTTCCGGAAATAATAACTTTCGAAAGGTAGGTATTGATTAATGACAAAAGAACAATTTGCTAAACAAAACGGCTTTGAATCGTATAATAAATTGTTAATTGCAAGCACTTCAATAATCTTTGACCATGGGATAAATTATTATGTTACTCAAACCTCAAATGGATGGATGGCATGGATAGATGAAGATCCTGTTAAAGCAATCGCATGGTTTGATAATTTCGAGCTAGCCCAGGCATTCCTTATTGTGGCATTCAGGACGGTCATAGATCATCCGGTTCCTTATCCCTTGGTTTCGGAAACTAATAATTCGGGAAGTAATTATTAATCTCCTTTTTAAACTATCCACATTAAATTAACAGGTTGTCCACCGTATTATCCACTTTATTCCATCCATCAAATTTCATAACTGGCATTTTATTTGCTTAAAAAAGGAGAGTTGATAGCTCTCCTTTTTCTCTTACTATAAATAACTTGCAAACCTGATCTACCTACACTTACAAGTACCTACATTAATTCTTTGTCCAGGATAAATCAGATTAGGATTTGTAATACTTGGATTTAAAGATAGTAAATGACGTATGGTCGTCCCATGATGCATAGCTATATGATGCAAAGTTTCACCTTTTTTGACATGATGAATCATTGTTCAAATCCCCCCTCTTTTTGACTACACTCCAAAATATGCCAATAAGGATTTTTTTGTGCTTGTGCAAAAAAATAACCCCCACCGATGAGAGCAAAATAATTAAGGGAGATTATATATTATGCCGTAGGGCATGGTCATTATGTTAGCATATTTCTCCCTGCCTTACGATTTTCTCTTGTTCTGAAAAATTGGTTTAGGCTATATTCGGGTTAGAGGGTACCTGTTTGATGTTTGTAGGCTATTCTTTTCGAATCACGTCGCGCCTTTATTAACTGAAAAGGTTAGTATCCACAAGAAATTCCCCAAGGGCTGCCATGAGCAATCGCGGCAGACATCGCTAACCCTTGTATCACCTGAAAACCAAGCAGAACGATTGCTTCCTGAAGGGAAGAGATGCGCCTCGAGTAACCATAGAATGAAGAATTAGCTTATACGGCATACTTGTATCGGAATGGCCTGTAACGGCAGTAGCTCATTGTTAATTCACTTGTTCTTTTAATAATAAACATTTATCATTAGTACTACCTATTACACAGGAGTGAACTTATTAATGATTGAGCTTAATAACCATACAGAAGTTCTTGTTCGTAAAGTGCTACAGGATTATCTCAGCAAAAACGCAATCTCCTGCTCGTGTGAACGTTGTCAGGCAGATATTATGACACTTGCTTTAAATCGTTTACCGTCCCGTTACTTTTCATCTTCACAAGGCGAGATTTTTACACAATTGAAATCCCAAGCAGATCAAGTGCCCATTATATCGGAGGTTGTTCGTGCCATTCAGCTTATTAAGGCTTCTCCCTCACATCCGATAGGTCAACCATGAGAATATAAAGGGTAATAGCATTCTTTCAAATTGGCAAGCGCTTGCGAATTTTATGCGCCGGTTACACTTCAGCTGCTGCAGTATCTCCCCAATCATCTCTAGATAAAATTGTTTCAAGGCTGGTGTTTGTAATGGTAATTAGTTTAGAGCAGTTAGGCATCGAAGTAGTTGAGGTTGAACCGGATTTTTTTAAGGAAATGAAACCAGGAGATGAGAAGGCGGTAGCCCCAAATGATGAAAATGTGGTTGTTTCCCGTATGGAAAAACGAATCGGCAAGAGGAGGATTCCGATGGTTATTAGTGTTCTTAAGTCAATAAGCATTGATGCAACTTTGATATATAATGAGGTTAGTGAAGAACGGTTTCAATTATGAAAACCCAAAAGGAAGAAATTCTCGTAAATATCAAATTTGATAAATATGGGATGCCTAAGTTACCTGATGATGACAAATATCCTGAATGGGGTATATGCGATTGAGGAATGAACTTCCTTGGTGGAAGACAGAACGAGCAGGGGGTTGGTAATCCCACATGTAAAGGATAATGATTCATTATTGTCGGTTGACTTCGGACAAAGGATTTAGAAGGCCATTGCAAAGAATCTTGATAGTGTCCACGGGTTCCCCCTAAAATATAAGGCTTCGAGGCAGGAAAATCGCCTTGAAGCCTTTTGACATAAACAATAGAAGAAAAATGAAGAAATAATATTCAGTTCAGTTCAAATTGAATGACATTACTGGGAACATAATAACAATCGTGAAGAGTAATGAAATGAGCGCAAGTGGACTAATCTTAGGGATGAATTTTTTCTCGTACCACTCTTTTCCTTTGATAGGTAAAAGTATGAACGCGTAAGCATCCCCGCAAAGAAGGGTATTCCCAAATAAATAAGAACACTTTGGGCGATCTCCCACATGCTAATTTTAACGTTAATATTCAGAGCGAGACCAAGCCAGTCTGGAAGGAGAGCAAAAAAGATATAGGCATAAACTGACAATCATTGGCAATCAGTATGTATTGGTCCAAAGGTAATACCTCCCTCACATCTCGCTTAAGCTTACCATTTATGAAAATGATGTTTGTGACATAAGTATGACATTTTAAATTTAGGAAGTTATTTTAAGTTTTGTCACACCTTTGCCACAATTTCTGGATAATCTTAAATCGTAAGGTTTAAACACCTAAATCAAAAAGGAGCGTGATTTTATGAAAAACTTCAAGAAACTCATTGCAGCTGCCACAATCGTCGGAGTATTAGGGGTAACCGGAGCTGCCTATGCTGTTGGTGCAATGACACCGGCGGGTATTGCTGCAGGTTTGACGGGCCAGACAGTAGAGCAAGTTACGGCAGAACGAGCCGCTGGTAAAACCTATGGAAACATTGCCAGCGAAGCTGGAAAGTTAGATGAATTCAAAGCTCAGATTCTCGAACAAAAGAAAATCATCCTTGACCAAAGAGTCAAGGATGGTAATTTAACTCAGGCACAGGCGGATCAAATTTATGCTTCCATCAAGACTAATCAAATTAGCTGTGACGCAACTGGTAGAGCTGGGATAGGTAGCAGGAATGGGGTAGGGTTTGGACAGGGAATGGGTAAAGGCGCTGGCCAACATAATGGTGGAGGATTTGGCACAAGAATGAACAGGTAACATTATACTTCCAATTAATTTCCAGCTGGGAAATGAGCTGTTATTCTTGGCTGGAAATTTATATCTTTGGTAAGGAAATAGGTATTTCATTATAGTTTGTGACCCAACGGGGCATGGGGGTTTGTATAGGAAGATTCTTTATATAGAAATGAGTATGCACATGGAATGAGAACGATAGTGGAGTAAATCATAATAATTCGCCGTTCTTTATGGAAGAACTCCTTCTTCTTACTGTTGTCTTTTCTTAATATAAATATAAACAAAAAAACAGAGGTGTTTGCTATGAGGCATGGATTTGGTATAGAGCATGGTTACTTCACAGGTTGGTCAAACGGAGGCACAACAATTATTATGGTATTATTGGTAACTGCAGTAATTGCATTGCTTGCTTTTACCAGAGATCATTACAGGAAAAAGAATCATCCGGAACTCAATAAGCTTTTAGCAATACTGGAAGAAAAATATTTAACAAACGGAATCAGCGCTGAGGAGTACCGTGAAAGAAGTATTCTTATCCAGGATGAATACTGGCTGGATTCAGGTAATCCGACGATGATGCTACTTAAAGAACGGTATGCGAAGTGTGAAATTGATTCTCGTGAATATGTCGAACGAAGAGATGAACTGAACGGAAAAAGAAGCAAATCTCCCTTGGATATTCTTAAGGAGCGGTATGCCAAAGGCGAAATTTCTTCAGATGAGTTTCAACTCATCAAGACGAATATTCTATAAATTGCTAAGAAGTTCTATTTAAAGGGGCACAATCCAAAAAACGAACCATAAATCCTAAAAGCTTTTAAATTTTAAAGTCGTTAAAAAACTGCAAAAGACAACAGCCATTTGTCTCTTTTCCTCGAGAGAACGATGGCTGTTGTCTTCTATGCACTTAGAAAATCTGGACGGGTGCCCGACGGGTATGATTGGTCTCTACTGAGGAACGACCTACTTCCCCCTTTACACGGATATACCTCGAAATTTCCAACGTCTAACTTCCTTCATCCTCGGTCACATAAACCAAATGACTCGGTAACCAGCCAGCATAATTTCTTCCAAAATACAGTCATATTGTGTCTTTTGTGGGTCAAAAATAACGTCCGTTTGCTGGTCTCGTAGACGGCTATCCATATCACCTGCCATCTTCTGCAGGATGTTTTTCATCCCTTCTTTATTAGCTTGATTGGTGACCAGAGTAATTTCAGAGATGACCATACCCATCACACCTTATTACAATTTAGAATATTGTAATTACTAGAAAATAACCAAAGAGACTAATGCCCCAGCGATTATAATCCACAAGGTATCAATTTTAGTGAACCGCTGTACTCCAAACGCGGCTATTGCAAGAACACAACTTATGTCTTATATGGAAATGATGGCAGAAAAAGGTTTAGTGAGCTAATTTGCTAACTGAGAGTTGATTTTCCAATGCACAGGATCGGTTAAAGAACTGTCCGCACAACGGATTCTACTTTTGGGGTGGTCCTGTAGCATTGTGAAATACAGATGAAAATTAAGGGAGGTAACAATAATGGCTAAAAAAAGAGGAAACAATGAAGGACCCATTAGTAAATGAAAAGACGGTAGTTGGTATGCAGCCATTACCGTTGGCATCGACGATGAAGACAAACAAAAAAGAAAGTTCTTCTATGGAAAAACCAGAAAGGACGCAGCTGAAAAGCTTAACAATGCGGTAAATAATATTTCGAAAGGAACCTTTACCCCGACTAACAAAATAGAGTTTAGCGAGTGGCTCCAAACGTGGCTATATGAGTACAAAAAGCCTAGTGTTCGACCTAGTACTTTTGCGAATTATGAAATGTTTGTACGGCCTACGCTGGCAGGATGTTGACTTAGATGCGGGAATTATACGTATTGAACAATCGGTGCGACGTTGTAAGATCTTCGATAAGGACAGCCTCACCAAAACAAAACTTCTATTTGGCCCGGTTAAGACAACTGCAGGCAATAGGAGTATCCCACTACCGGCAGAAGTTCTGTCAGAACTAAAATTACATAAAAAAGACAGCTAACTGAACAGCTAACTGCTGGGGAACTCTGGGGGAACTCTGGGAGAAGTCTGACTTGTCTTTACAACTGAATTAGGCTAAGTAATTGAGCCAAGGAATTTTATTAGACGATATTATCAATTATTGAGATCTATATTCCCATGTATCACCAGAAACAAAATAGGCTGCAGCTGCCAAATTAGATTTTCTATTCCAAGCAAAAAAGCCCTCCCCCAAGGAAGAACTTTAATCATAAATCCGTAATCAGCAACCGTCAAAACTGATCCTTTTGACGGTTATTTTTATGTCTTTTAACTGGTAGTAGTATGGTAGTAGTAAATTGTGTTTTTCCAAGATACCACTAAACGCTACAACCCTTGGTATCTATGGAGCCGATGGTCGGAATCGAACCGACGACCTGCTCATTACGAGTGAGTTAAAAGATATCCTGAGCTATACTGATGAATCCTAGAATACAGTCATATAGCGGTTTCTAGGGTTGCAAAATTTAGTCATATACTAAATCGCACTGTAATTTTTTGATCGGGTTGCAATGATGGTTGCAACGGTTGCTGTTTAATGAGATGGCTCCTCCATATGGGATCTTTATTATTATCTGTAGCAGCTGCTAACCTCCTTTGTCTGGAACCATTACTAGCACAAGGCTCTCAAGGCATTATTTTACATCATGCCGCCCATATATTAATAGGAAGGAACATCTTTCATAATGGTATACGAAATGGCTTAAATCAAGAAGATATAAGGCTTTTTTCATTTATTGATTGAGACATCTTTCATTATATTTATCGTTTTACACAGGATTGCGTTACCAAAATGTTACCCTCTTGAGTAGGAATACCCCTTATCGTAGGCTAGCCGACCCTTGTTGCTAAGCAGCGAGAACTTCCCCACAGCACGCTATTCCCCGGTATTTGTTACGTTGTTTAACCAATAATGTATGAGGAAAGCCTCCGACAATGTCAATTGTCGGAACTTAATCCGTTTGCAAAATTAGATCTGAATCTACATAATATTAAGTCTTAACAAACATAATATCAGCCTTCAAGGTGTTTAATTGGCCTTATTTGATAATGTTAAAATATGGATAACCCGAATTTAAGCTATATCAATGCTAAAAATAAAATTTAAAAAGGGTATTAAAAATCCAGTCAGAAATAACAAAAAAATTACAAACATAAAATAATAGAATATCCGTTCTAATATATGTCTATTAGTGCCATTCTTATAAGCTACTACGATGATAACGATAATATAAAGATACAATAACACAAACAAAAATACGATTGATAATCTAATCATCTGGAAGCCTAGTTTTTCAAGGTTGACTCCAAAAATAAAATGTAAAATATAATTTGAAAATACAGCTAACAACGATATACCAAATATCGTAAATAAGCTACTTATAATCCCTAATTTCGTAGCCGGACTCCCCTGTTCAAACTCTCTATATAACTGGACTATAAACCAATAATTGTTATTAGTGTCTTGTTTTAGTTCACTGTTTTTATACTCTGCATCAGGTAGTTGGGACAAAAAATTCACACCCTTCTATTTGCCATCACTATCATCGTTAATTTTCAAACTAAAATTCCAGTTATAGACACTTGTTATCTTCTACCAAATTGAGTTAAACACTATTTGCAAGGGATACTTATCTAACAAAATCTGAAATCAGGAAATATCTAAACCAATTCAGGCTTAGATATTTTAGAAATAGATGATTTTACCTGTTTACCTTCTTTATTTCTAAAGGCAGAAATTGTTATTATTTGCATATATTGGTTATTCAGAATATCATTATATTTTATCTTTAATTCATAAGTATTCACAAGATACAACTCATTAAATGTATAAAAGATTTTTAACTGCATAATTCCATCTTTTTCAAGTGACTTGATTTGATCATTTTCAGGTGTATATCCATTAAAAGAAACTACAATGAATTCTATTAATGGTCCTAATCCTATATTTTTAATTTTCAATGTCAATTCATCTTCTAATTCGTTTTCATAACTATAGTTTTCAAATATTATTGCACTATACTTTATTACGTGATTTAAATCCCCCAGATATTCATTAATATATGGTCTAACACTTAGTCTTTGGCTCTCCTCAACTTTTAACTTTTCATCATATAGTTGGCATTCTAATAATTCATTTGATCGTCTTTGTTGAGCAATTTGTTCACGAACACCATCCATACTCATATACATGCTAAAAAAGGTTAATGTTCCACTTAATAGACCACCTAGGAGTGCTGCGTAAAATCCTATCCAATCATTTGAAGTTGGTATGTCAAAAATATGTATTGATACTAAGATAGAAACAATAATTGGTGAAATTATAAGTATAACCCAAATTAATTTAAGTTGATTTTCAATCTTTAATGATTTTTTATATAGATATCTCATTTCATCTTCCTTTTATTCACAGTTTATCTTGGAGACTTAACTTTAATATACATTATTAATTATTTTTTTAGTACTACCTACTATTCATATAATCCAATTCTCAATACCGATAGGTAAGCCACCGCTTTTGCCACTAAATTGGCAGTCAGGGTAGCTTTTCCCTCAGTTCACACCGTACGTGATAGTTTCCTATCATACGGCGCTCCATCTATACAGCAGTCTTTACATGTGATTTTCCAAGTCGTTTCCTAAAATTCTCTATTTTCCTGCGTGTTTCTGGTTCTAAGTGGCTAATTGAAGCTTTCGCAACGTTAACTACCTCAAAACAATCCTTATCCATAGATGCTAGATTTGATACTTTATTTACTTTATTGATTGGCAGGTATGGGTTTATTCTGTGAGTGCATACAATGCCAGTATATAACCATTTGCCACAACATCTGCACTTAACATTATCACGGTTTAATGCATAAGCCCTATTCATGTAGTATTCAAAATTATAGCTCTTATCGGTCATACCGTTCGCTATCAGCATAGATGTCTTTTCAGTTAATATATCTTCTAATCTAGCATTTCTACGTTTCTTCTTTGTTCGCTTGAAGTGTTTTTGGCGACCTTCTTCAGTAAAGGGAGTTTCGTTTTGATTTTTCTGGAAAATTCTTTCCCAATTACAAAACACTAAATTTGTTACTCCTATATAAATATCTCCATACTTTATTGCGGGGATTTTCTGGCTGTAGTTCTTATGCACATTATTTAGGTTTTGGGTTTCTTTAGCAGGAATCCATTTACCTTTATATTGCTTTAAGCGCCCATGGGCGACCAATGCTATTCGCTGACCAAACTCTTGCATGGCTACATTTACCCACGAGCAACTACTGTGGTAGTTTATTAATCCCCGTATTTTGCTGTTAATCAGGTTAATACTATGTATTACCTGCTCCACGCTCGCATGTATACGGATATTCTTAATTTCTTCACATATTGCGTCTACCTTTTGTTTCAAGCGGTGCCTGTCAGGTATTGTTCTTGTGATATAGCCTTTCTTTGCTTTGCCTTTTACCACTTTGTATTCATAACCAAGAAACTTTATATAATTTTTGCGCACGTCAGTAATTAGCGTTTTTTCCTCGGATAAGTTTAATTTCATGTCATCATATAAGAACTCCTGAATACAACCTTTCAGAAATTCAGCATGTTCTCTGCTGTCCGTTATCACACAAAAATCATCGGCATATCTCACAAGGTATGCTGGTATTAAATTACTTCGTTCCCGAAGTGCCGCCATTTTTCCCCATTGGATAGAATACTTGTAACGGGTTCGTTTGTTCTCCCATTGATTGGATAGCCATTCGTCGAACATATCCATGTAGGCATTGGCAAGCAATGGCGAAATAATCGAGCCCTGTTGGGTTCCATCTTCATTAATTTCACATTCACCTATGATACCTGCTTTAAGCATCGCTTTGATAATTTGAAGCACTCGTCTATCTTTGATTCCCATGTGATACAAGCGTTTAAGTAATATACCGTGATTGATTTTATCAAAGCATTTGCTTATATCACCTTCTACTACCCAGTAGTAGCCTGTTTTGTGAACCAAATCAGTTACTCGTTGCAATGCCATTTGCGTGTCTCTCATAGGTCTGAACCCATAGGAGTGATTAAAGAATTGTGCTTCTAGTATTGGTTCAAGCACTAACCTCATGCATTCTTGTACAATCCTGTCTCTGATGGAAGGAATGCCTAATGGCCGTTTTTCCGTTTTCCCAGGTTTATCAACGTATTCGCGTCTGATTTTTTGGGGAGTGAATTTTACAAAGGCACTTTGTATATCCTCTATAACCCATTTGTAGGGTTTCTCTAAATAATCTCTTTGCATGGTCTTAGAGTCAACCCCTGGAGTTTTACTGCCTTTGTTGGATTTGATATTGTGTATTGCTGTGACAATTGTTGCTTCTGATGAAATGATTTCAACTAATCCTCGAATAGAAGGTCTTTTACCTTGTTCTAACGTTTTTTTCGCAATATCATATAATTCATCCACTGTTTTTCGCAGTTCTGCTTCAGATTTTAGGTAGTCAAATTTTTGTGCCATCCACACCGCCTCCTTTCGATTTGGTGTTCATGGTTTTAGTCAGTTTTGCCTACGGCTTCCTTGACAGACTGGTCACATGTTTTACTGTATCGACTATGCCCCTTCACTCCACTTCCATTACAGAAACTTCATCACTACTACAGGCTGCTGCCCTGCAATTTCATCAATCATTTCCTATTGATTAGGACTGGTATACCACCCATTACGTTTATCACATATCCTATTGCAGTTCCCTTGTTCCTGTCATTTTAGCTTTACATTGCAGTTTTAGTTCCACCCTTTAGCCCGACTGCCACTTTCAACCAGTGTGATTATATTGTTGAAAGCATTTGACCTTTTTGGTTTTCTGTTGAATTCCACAGAAGTAAATGTAACTCAACGGCAGTACCCCACATGGGGCGGATTTCTTCTTAGTTTGAAATCCTATAATTTACGAGCCGTACTTTCAGGTATTCGTCAGTCTTTAAGACATTCTAAACATGACTGCTTTTTAGCCTCCAGCATACTTGCCATCATCACAGATAACTTTTTCTGCACTTCACCGAGCTTCGTACAATAAACATGGTACTGTTTATGCACGTCGGAGTATTAGAGATTTTGTAACCCCTCACACAGGGTCAGGTAGGTACTTCCCCTACCAATTCAAATGACAAGTTCTACTTGCTTTTCTGTTGTGCTAGTAGTCCGATTTTATTGTATATTTCTACACAGATTGTTCGGAAACAAGGCGCACACTTCCAGTTATAGACAAAATGCCTATACCATTAATCTCTTTAATGAAGAGCAATTTGATTCTCAATCTAGATAACTTCCAACAAAATAATAACGCACCAATATTTGAGCAATATCCAAGAATACACTATTATTAACTCAAGATGACTAATCATCTCATGATTTCCTTGCGAAGTAAGGGGAAACCTGTCCTCAAATATAAAAAAAGCCCCCACCGATGAGAGCCCAATTAGGGAAATTCTAGTGGACACCGAATCTACCAACATTCCTTCACAAAGCCGCCGGATGTTCCTTAGGAGGGTTGGAACAAGTCTACATACTTTCTAAGACAACATTGGTTCAACACCACAGTGTGATTAGAGACATGTTTATTTTTTAGCGTTGGAATAGTTGGACTAAGGGTACAAAAGTCAGAATCAATTGCAACAGCAACAATTATGATTATGATTATGATTATGATTATTAGTTGCCACCAAACTGCCTTCGACGAATAACTTGGAAGTTGTAGCAGAGCTAATAGTCTACGCCGTCTGGAATTAGATTAGATAGTTTTACAGCCGAACTTTTACACCGAATTACTCCTCTTCGGGACGGAACGTTAGTCCCAATTCTTTAAGTCTATCTGCTACCTCTTCTAGGGACTTGCGCCCAAGGTTACGCATTTTAGTCATGTCTTCTTCCGTCTTTTGTGTCAAATCCTCCACCGTATTTACCCCGTTCCGCTTCAGAGAGTTATAAGAACGAACGGACAGATTAAGTTCCTCAATCAACGTTGTTTCATCCTTGGAGTCTTCTTCTTTTTCTACAATAGTTTCAACATTATCGGGCTTATCACTGCTTCCAATAAAAAGACTCAGATGATCATTCAGTATTCCGGCTGCCAAACTGATCGCCTCCTCCGGCGAGATACTGCCATTAGACCATGCTTCAAGGGTTAACTTGTCATAATCCGTGATTTGACCGACTCTGGTTGCCTCAACCCCGTAGTTGACCTTATAAATTGGGGCATAAATGGCGTCAATGGGTATAGCTCCGAGGGCATCCTCTGTCACCTTATATTTGTCAGCTGAGATATAACCTTTCCCGCGGTTTACGGTCATTTCCATAAATAAACGGCCATCTTTATCTAATGTAGCTATCTTCATGTCCGGGTTCAAAATCTCAATATCTGGGTCAGTTATTATGTCTGCGGCCCTAACTATCCCTCTGCTCTGAGACTCTAAGCTAATAACCCGGGGTTCATCCGTATAGCTTTTCAGTGCGAGGGACTTCAAGTTGAGGATAATAGCCGTAACATCTTCCAAAACTCCCGGTATCGCGGAAGACTCGCTGAGTACCCCTTTGATTTTAACCGATGTCACTGCGGATCCGGAAAGAGAAGATAACAGGATGCGCCTTAGAGAATTCCCCAAGGTAATCCCATATCCCCTTTCAAGAGGCTCAACGACGAATTTGGCATAGCAGTTGTCTTCAGAACGCTCAATACACTCGATTCTTGGTTTCTTTATCTCTATCATTGGTAGGCCCCTTCTTACTACTTTTAATCGATTAATTAACATGACGAAGTATAGCACCTATATGGCCAGAAACGTAATCCTTTAACACTATAGGTTCGCTAAGAATTGTTTTGACTAATCTTTTGAAACATATACCTGCATCATAAATTATTCGCAGACTATCAACAGTCTTAACGCTAATATGTTTCCTTAAACAACAACGATGTAAATATTCTGATTTATGGTGTCGTCTGGTTTTAGCCGTCTGACTTCAAACTGCCAGTTTTGCTTATAGATCCCTATTTCAAGCGTACTCAACGACGTGCCCAGCTTACATTACTCAGCACTCATAAGTTATCTCCCGAGCTGTTTATTTAGGTTTTTGCTCCACAGAAAATTCGAAGAGTCTCTCTCTTGCAACGCCACACCTTGGCCAGCAAGCAAATAGACATTATCCGCCAATTTCATAACCCCTCCATCTAATGCATAAACCGCGCCACTAACAAAATCGATGACCCGCTTACTGAGTGCCACATCCACCAATGCAAGATTAATAGTTGTAGCGAACTGCGCTCTTAGGCGGTAATGTAACTAACGCCAATGTCAATGAATTATCATCTATCCATTTACCGCCTCTGGCGGTTATTGTTTTTCTGAACAATTACTGTCAATGGCGGCAACTCCTAGCATGATGAATCGCCGCCATCGACAGTTGGTTCGAATTACAGATCTTCGTCGCTCATCCCTTTTTGCACGGCAGCCCCATCAACAATCGTACTTTCTGCTGTCATTGCTGCAACGATGGCATAACGACAGATGTTATTTATGCGCCTTGGTATGCCCTTCGAATATTGGTGAATCATCGTCATCGCTTCATCTGCAAATATTTGTTTGTCCAATCCGGCAACTCTTAAATGATGCAAAATGTAAGAAGAAACTTCTTTTTCATGTAGCGCGGGCAAACGGTAGTGAACCGTAATCCTTTGCCGAATGCACTCTAGCACTTGCAAGCGAAGGGTTTCCGTCAGTTGAGGTTGACCGACAAGTATTACTGTCAAAGGTGAAAACGAATCGGTTTGGTAATTGAGGACAAAACGGAGTTCGCTCAGCATAGATACAGACAACTCTTGTGCTTCATCAATCATGACAAGGGGTTTAACCCCTTTCTGATGCCATTCCAGCATGATCTGAGTGAGAAGACGCTTGTTCTCTGGGAAGCCTCGACGAGGTTGTACATTCAACTGATATAGAAGGCTCCGATAAAATTCTGCAGGAGTTAACTGGGAACTAGCTAAATAAATGTAGCGGTAACGGGAGGCATCCAAGGCGTGCATAACTGCCCGGAGCGCAGTCGATTTGCCGGAACCAACCTGCCCTGTAACGACGGCCAAGGAGCCAGTTTCAATGGCGTGAGTGAGTCTAACTCGAAGTTCTTCATGTCCTTCGGAAACAAACACTTCGGCTGGAGCAAGTTCACGAGAAAAAGGCTCTCTGGTAAAGGGGAAGTATGGACTAAACACTAGGCTTCACCCCCAGCGCCTTGGCAAATGAGAGGTAAGGGCGTTCTGACACGTCTCCTTTATGTTCCGCCATGATGGATTTCATCACGTCATCCAATGAAATTTGGCTCTCGGTCTGACGCTCACTCACTCGCCTGTCGGTGAAGTTTCTCATCTGGTAAGGTCGAGCCTCACCCCGATATATCCCTTCGAAATAGACAATAATTTGTTTTAGGTCATAGGGATTGAACCGGAGTTCCACGGTTTTACCCATGAGTGCTTCGTCCACTTCATAAAGATTCCCATAGATCTTCACCGCTGCGAGCGAACTTACATGACGCTTTTCCCGCCACAGAAACGCTTCATGAACCGTTTGTGAATCGATACACCGAGATTTCAAAAGACCTGGGCTTTTGGCTTGTTCTAAGCTTTCACGTGGACTCATCTTCAAGGTACTGTGTCGCCTTGCATGGTAGCGCGTTTCAATCCAAGCAGCGAGATAATGGTTCACTTCCGCTAGCGTGGTGATCTTTTTAGAATAGATCTGTGTTTTAAGTAACGGCTCAAATTTCTCGGCGACCGTTCTGAACCAGCGTTCTAGCTTCCCGCGCCCTTGGGGCTCTCTTACTTTCGTATGTTGAACCATAAATCCGAGTTCAGCCGCAATACGCTTGAGATGATCGGATCGGAAAACTTTGGCATTATCGACATATAGACGCTCAAAAATTCCATGCTTCAGGATGGCCTTGAGAAGGGTGTCCTCCAAACAAGGTCGGCTCTCATTAAAGTAAAACTCAGCGTGCACAATCGTGCGTGTGAAACTATCGAGGATGGCGACGAGACGCAGCCTCCGATTCTTGTCTTTCACTTCATCATGGAGATAAGGGCCATCCCAGACATCACAAATCCATAAAACATGAGCGCCTTCCACACTTAAGAGCCGGTAACGTTTCTTAATGATTCGTTTAAGAGCTGGGCGATCGTTCCCTAACTGTCGGAAATGGCGATTGAGCGTACTCACACACATAAGCTCAGCTCCGGGGATAGTTTGTGAACGTAGGATGTCGATGAGACTATCGGCTGAAAGTTCAGGCTGGGCCAGCCGTAATTTTACAGCTTCCGCTAGGGCCTCGGAGGGAAACGCTTTAAGGGATCCCTGTTCCATACGAACCTTCGGTTCTAGCCCTTTCAAACCAAATTTCTTGTACTGACTCAAATACCTCTCAATGGTACGCTTCCCCAAATGAACGAGGCAATTCTTTGCATCCAAGTGCATTTGGCTTGTAAGATCCTCGATGAGGATGTTTTGGACACCACGAGGCAAGGGGCGATTCAGCAACGGGGCAATCACTTCATACCGAAGCAAAGCAATCCGGGAACGCTCGTCGTCTTCTAGGTTTTTCATACGGTTTCTCCTCCTGATCGGTTCAAATTGAGGTATTTCCCTCTAAGAACCATCATGGGACAAATCAGGAGATTTGGCGATGACCAAGGTTTGTGGAAATATACCCCCGAAGGGTGAGAATTATCCAGGTGTTGACTTGGCATTCACCCTAGATTTGGCGTTTCCCAGAGGAGCCCCCCACAAATCCCAGCTCCCTTCGCTAAAGAGGTTACATAGCCCTATCAATCGGTGTAACCGAGGAAAACAAATCCACTCCGCGTAACGTCTTAACCAGGCGAGCAGAAGCTGCGTTATCCTCCAATCGACCATTGAGAGGATGGGCAAGCTTTCATATCCAATCACACTTAGAATACGCCCAATGACCTCGCCCCACAGTTGCACGCCTTGTTCCAGCGTCAAGTTAACCCATCGAGAGATTGTTCTTGGATCGTAGCCGATTGTTGCTCCAAGTTCTTTAAAACTCATTCCTTGGAGGTGTTCGAGGAGCACAAATTCATGGGTTTCCAGCGCTTCACGCTGGTAAGGGAGCACAAATTCAGGCCAAAAACTAATCGTCTCATGGCACTCTTTACAATAGGCCTGATTGATCTCTAGCTTCACTTCGTGAACATGATCAGGTAAAAAACCACGTTCCCAATGGTTATTCCAATAGGGCGTATGCCCTGGATTATTAAGACATGTTGGGCTCTCTGGAAGAAAATCCTTCGGATTTTCCTGATACCTCTTGTAATCTTCACAGGGAATTGTTATTCTCATCTTGTACTGGACTTCCAGTCACCTTGTGAAATGGCATCGGGAGAAGGGCGGCCAAACTCTTTACTCCCATGCCTACGAAGATGAAGAAGCCATCTCCTTGTAATCTTTTACAAGAAATGGCTTTCTGTTTTTATCGTCATTATTCCTGCTTTATCTTGCTTTTCCTTACCGCCTTCGGCGTTAAGCCTGTGGCCGCCTACTATCGTAGGCGGCCACACTAATACACCAGCAGCTCAAGGAGCTTCACAACAATTGGATCAATTCAAGTATGAGGTAGCTAATGAAATGGGTCTTCAACTCGGTGGTGACCGTACAAGTCGTGAAAATGGCTCTGTAGGTGGTCAAATGACCAAACGAATGATTCAGTTTGCAGAGGAACACCTTAAAGGTGGTAGCAAACTATAATTAGGGTTAATTCTGTACGTAAGTGGGATATTGAAAGATATTCCACTATTAAAATTAACCCCTAAAATTCCCAGCATATTGCAACGTACAAACGAGCATTATATGATATAAGGGTACGTAATGGTTGAGCCAAGATTTATATATGCTCTTTACCGGGTGTGTATGGGTCGGCCAAAGATTATATGCAGGTGCTAAAACGCTTGTCTATGGTCGGAGGGAAGATTTTTTACGATGGGGAAAAGCTTTACTGCAGTCTATTTCCGATTGTTTTGGGGTTCCAACTTATCGTAACGGGTCGAGCTAAGATTTTACCGGGTGTTGAATTGTTCTTACGCAACCATATGTCGGAAGATATATGCATGTGTAAGAAATTCGGTTATATGCAGCCGAAAGGTTGTCTATAGCTGGGTAGATATCTTGTAAGGTCGAACGAATCATGAATATAGGTTGTGATTTGCTTGATTTTGGTTGAAAGATCATACTTGGGTAATAAGTGATCTGTATTGGTGTTAGGTAGATCATTGCGTGCTCTTATAAAAAAAGTCGCTAGAGATAGCGGCTTTTAATTTTTCCATTTGTAATTTAATCGTGTGGCTTATCCATATTCCCACCTCACACAAAGACGAGCCAATTCACTAACATATATTTAAAGCCGTCGTGGTTCCCTTGGATTGTATGATTCTCCGCGAGAGTGAAGCTGGGCAAATATCTGTACATATAAATTAGGCTCAGAATCAGCTGAGCCTATTACATATCGTTTTTCCTGACTGTTTTAATTAGTTAATCAGACAAGCTCCACTACCCATTCCACCCCTCGCGCCACCTCCATTACGTTGGCCTGCACCTTGACCATTTCCCATACCCATTCCTTGACCAAATCCTGCTCCCATGCTCTTCCCTATAGCTGCGCTTCCTGTTCCATCGCAAGTGGCTTGATTCGTTACTAATCGGTTGTAAATAGCATCAGCTTGCTCCTGAGTGAGGTTGCCATCGGCGACCCTTTGGTCCAGGATTGCTTTCTTTTGCTCAAGAGTCGCTACTTTGAACTCATCTAACATGCCGGCTTCTTTGGCTATTGTCCCGTAAGTTACTCCTGTTGCTCTTCCTGCGGTGACTTGTTCTACAGTTTGACCTGTTACACTTGCCGCGATTTGTGCTGGAGTCTGAGCGGTTACGGCTGCGAAGGCAGTTCCTGCCACTCCTAAGAGTCCTACGATAGTGGCTGCTGCGATGTACGATTTAAAGTTTTTCATTTGTTAATACACTCCTTTTTGTTTCTATGGTTAAATAATAGTAAGAATGTATTACAAAAGTATGGCAGAAGTTTGAAACAATTATGTCATAAGGACTCATAATTGATAACTATTCTCAATATAGGGACAATTAATAAGCCCACCAGTTCATTAACTGCCAGGCTTGATAATGTATATTTATGCATATGCTAAGACACCAAATTCACCAACACACCATTCAAGAAGCCGGGTGTGTGTGGACTCTATTTATAGACTTCAGAGAGAATATCAATATCTACATCACTTAGTGATATAGGATCAGAATGGTCCACTCTGATGAGAATAAATGTTCCTTTGATATCTGCTCTCTTGATTGGCTTCTGCGCAAGTGTTTGGTTTCCATCGTACACGATCAAGCAACCTGAACGGATGCTTTCCACTGTTTCAATAGAACCTTGAATTGTTATTTCAAAGGCCTTAAGGTTATTGGGTAGTTCGCGAACATCAGGATCTTTTCCTGGTTCCACTACCAAAACAGTTATCCATTTAACCAAAGGAATTCCTCCCTTAGACCCGGTCAAAATAGTTTAGATCCCACAGGAACCAAACACTCAGGCCTATTATTCTTAGGCGAATTCACTAATGTCGAAACATCATAGGCGATCATCAGCTCCGCTGGATAAGATACCAGCAAACTCTTTAGCAGATGACTCTCCACAATACTCTGATCTAACCAGACCAGCTCAGAATCCCGCGATAGTATTACAGGCATTCTATTGTGAATTGGAGCCATCAAATCATTAGGAGTCTTTGTTATTATACTACACGAATTTACAAGATCCCCATTTGGTGATTTCCACGTGTCCCAAAGGCCAGCAAAGCCAAATAGTTCTTTATTCTTTAGGGTTATACGGTGTGGTCGTTTTTTGTTCCTTCTTTCTTCCACTCATAAAACCCATCCGCTACTACAAGGCAGCGCTTCCGTTGAAGACTATGTTTAAAACTAGGTTTTTCGTCGACGGTTTCTGCCCTAGCATTTATCAGTTTATTCCCGATCGAAGGGTCTTTTGCCCAAAATGGTATTAAGCCCCACCTAAACATAGCTAATTGGCCATGGATATGTATTACTGCGACTTCTTGAGTCGGAGCTACATTGTAGTTTGGTTTTAAGTCGATTGGTTCAGCTCTAAATCTTTCTCTTATCTCATCAATGTCAATAAATGTAAAGCGACCGCACATTATTTTAACTCCGTTCCCCGTCTTCCGAGATATTTTCCTTGTGCTTAATTTTTCTGGTGTAGTCTTTCATTGACTTGTGTGGTTGAGTACCAGTATTGAAAAGAGACCTTATTCTTGGTTTACGGACTAGCTTTGATTTATTTTTCATCAGTTTTTCACTCTCCGATATCATTTAAGCATACTTCTTAAGTGCTCATAATATCCCGGATGGAAATGCTGGATTCCGTGAGGATAAAGATAGGCGAGCAATTTCTCTAACTCCTGACGATTTTGATAGTAGAGAATGCCACTGGACTCTGACTTCTTAGTCGCCTTTTGGACGCGCTTAGGGGCTGTACCAACTTGTGAACTCAATATCTCTGTTAGCTCACCAAGGAAATACCGGTTGCCGTAGATTCGAAGACGAGTGCCTATTCTTTCTTTGCCTCGTTTGCGGAAAATGACCGTATCTAATCAACTGTGCAACTCAAAATATGCGCGAATAAAATCGACATGTTCAGGGATATTTGGGTAACTACGCTGCGCGCTAATGCGGGGTTGCCACCCATATTGCGCCAACAAGTTTAGATCAAATTTAAAGATCTTAAGCTTATATTGGGGGCCAGTGCTTGATTCTCCCTCAAAAACGTTGGTTGAAACTTTCAAGACTTCTCGAACAACGTCAAGGAAATAACGGTCATTGTGGCGGAGCATGAAAAATGGGTACCTATCCTCGATGGGGCTGCCAATTGACCATAGGATGCCAAGGACGTATAAGTCCATCATGTTTTCATGGCTTTCTATAGATATTTAAACCAATTTTGATATCCTCTTTCTCAGGTATTGACACATTTCCCTCAGTTGAACTAATAATAATGCTTTTACCGGAAGCTGATTTGCCAAATTCCTTTGAAATATCAACCGTTATAGTCAGTATATTGCCATCCAACTTCATTTCACAATTCTTCATTAGGATGTACCTCCTTGGTGAGTAGTAGCTTATTCTATTGCGGAACCTAACAATGATCAGTAAAGTCATACTCAGGAAAATTACTTTGGTAATAAAGCATGGCTTGTTCCGCACTAACAAAATTCAGCCATCCACCATCTCTCTTCAGTTTTCCTAAGCCCTTTAACGGCGTTTCTCTTTTCTTTTGCCAGTAAGTACAACTTCCATCTGTATGTAGGGTACACTTCCTGGTTGGTTTATCAACATTGAGCCAAATCATAAATGAATTTCTCCTTATACCCGCTCCCGATCATTCAGCGTAACTACTTCGTACAAACCGGCAAAGTTTTTCATCCCACTCCCATCCTGATTCGGAACTCAGAAGTTCAGACAGTATGTCATATTCAGATTTGATCAAAGCAGTCTCGAACCACTCTTCATAGGTAATATTTAGCGATTTACAAACAGCATCAAGCCTAGCTTTAACTTTATCATCTGCAGGAAATGTTATGTACATTAATTGTCACCCTTAATATCAGTGTGGGACGTGCAACTTCCTCCGCAACTTCCACAACTCTCGCCACAGCCTTCGGCATGGCCTCTCTTTTCCTTGTGTATTTCAAAACCTCCGCCATTATTAGACTTGATATAGTCAACGATGGTTCCGTCTAAAGTCATAGCCAGCTCTATATCCGCGATTATTGAAATACCATTGTCTATGTCAAGCAAATCATCATCAGTTATTGACTCCTCCAAAGTCATGCCGAAATTTGGCCCATCACTGCTTTCACCAACAAGATAGATCCGAAGAAATGCGTTTTCTTTGTTCTGTTCTTTTTGTAATTCTTTTACTTTTTGGGCTGCGAGTTCTGTAATTTTGACCATTGCATTCTCACTCCTTTGAAATAAATAATTTTTATATATAATTCGATTTTACTTAAAGTATTTTCACATAACAAGTACGCTCACACGGACCGTCAAATTCACAAGAATAAAGGCCCTACAGCCGACCTAGGAGCGATTCCCTGTTATGAGTAATGACGGATTGGGATGCCACTATAGTGCTTGCTTACAAGTGAGCGGAAGAGTTCCCCTCTGCGTGGCGGTCTTCCGCCTTATTCCATGGGTAGATCTCATCAAGCTCCGAAGAAAATCTTTTTGTACATCCGGAAAGGCATTTTCATTGATCGTTATCCTTGCCGTAGTATTTAACTATTACTCCTGGTAAACAAAGTGCTGCACACCATTATCAATAAATTTCAACAATCCTTTCGCATTGGACGGATATATTTTGCATTTGTCTATTTCCGAAAGTGGAATCCAATGAAATTCTTTATCGAAATTCCGCTCTTCAAGAGCTTCCTTTCCAATAAACGTGCCTTCCGATGGTATCTGCGTATCATCCGTAAGCTCAATCATGTAGTACAAGCAAATTTGATGGCAGGACTTATCACCCCAATGAAAGAATATCTCACCAACCCATTTAAGCTCATTTACTTTAATGTCTGCAGAGATTTCTTCCTTAAATTCTCTGATAAGAGTGTCTTCATTTGTTTCTCCAAAACCAACATGACCACCCGGGAAAGCATAACCAGTATCATAAGTCGGCGTTTGCAATAATACCTTACCGTTTTTGATTAAAATGCCTGCTACTCTGTAACTGAAAACATAGTCATTGGTTTTGAATAAAATATCTTGCATATGTACTCCTCTCCCATAACTTTTTTGTATTAACCATGTGTATATTCTTCGGACAAATTCAATTATTTTAACCACTTCAGTTCCTCTGTACCAAGCCGGTTACGCCCATCCCTTGTATGGGAATGTGGTGGGCGACTGGATTTTACAAAATGAGATTCAGTATCATGCTATTCATGTTGAATTAGCGCTATCCTGACACCATTTGGATCTTCCAAAAAGGCTAAGCTCCCAACCATTATTGGTACTGGTCCCAATGTGATTTTAGCTCCTTTAGATTTGAGTTCTTTCACGGTAGTGTTTAAGTCTTCAACTTTCATTCCCACAGAATATAAGCCAATCCCATGTATTGTATCTTTTATGAGTTCTATCATAGCATCCCCTTTCCCTTTCATTAATGTGATCATTATTCCTGGCTGGGGATTGTATTGGCTGTCTATTTCAAATCCCATAACTTCTGCGTAAAATTTAATTGACTCATCCATATCCTTAACTACGATAGTAGCGTACTTTACCTCAATTTCCATGTTTTCCTCCTTCACATTACATCCTAGAACCTACAACTTGCTACCGATCATTTTTGGGATACAACCTGCCCCTGTGCATTATAAAGGGCACCAGGATCGCCATCATTATTCCATATATTCGATTTTGTCCATACCAAAGCGCCTGTGCTCGCCACCGCTTTTGAGCAACTCAGAACTTTCAAGGTTCCTCCTGAGGTGATAGTTGTTCCACTGGGGAAACTATACGTTTGGTTTCCCTTTTCACTAACTAGCTTCCATCCTGTCAAATCTACTGCTGAACCACTATTATTGACCAAAGTCACTACTTCCCCGGCTAAATCAATACTTGCGATGGAAACAGGACTAGACGAAATGGGGGGTGTCGTGGTGGGGGCTGGTGGTATAGTTGCGACTGGAGCAGTTGGTGTTGGTGAACTAGATGGTGCAGTTGTACTTGGGACCGATGTTGGAGTAGAGCCATTTTTATTAAATGTTACAGATTCTCCGTCACAAGTGGCCACAATTGTACCATCTTGATCCGTCCTGAATACTTGAACCCCTGCCCCTGAGAGCCTAGATATTGTAGATGCTGCAGGGTGTCCATAGTCATTTCCTGTTCCAACTAAAATAATTGCGTATTTTGGTGAAACTGCCTTTAGAAATGCATTGCTGGTAGCTGTCGCACTACCGTGATGACCCACTTTAAGTACGTCAGCTTTCACATTCTGACCATTCTTAAGCATCTCGCTCTCGGAAAGTTCACTGGCATCGCCGGTGAATAGGAAAGTGATTTTCCCAAAAGTTAATCTTAGGACAGCACTATAGTTATTTAAGTCTTCATATCCGCTCCCATTTGGGGCTATAAATTGTCCTGTTAACCCAGGGACGTCAAGCGTAACCCCAGCCTTGGCCTGGATACGTTTGGCCCCACTTGAGGTAACGGCTGAGATAAAGTCTTCAAATGTTTTGGTAGTCGTTGAAGCGTTCGGCATGTACACTGCTTTAACAGGAAAGCTCTTTATCACGGTATCAAGCCCACCAATATGATCCTCATGGGGATGGGTGGCTATTATAGCAGCAAGTTCTTTAACCTGTTGAGATTTAAGATAGTTAACAACATTAGGTCCGTCTGGATTATTGCCTCCATCGATAAGTACCGCTGTTCCATATGAGGTTTTAATTAAGATGCTATCTGCCTGGCCAACATCAATATAATGCACTTGTAAGGTTCCGTTCACCTGCGTGGATGTGGGGGTTGGTTGTGTGGGTGGATTTGAACTATTGGTTGTTTGTTTACCGCTGGAAGCTTGCCCTGATTCGGTTGGGTTCTGGCTGTCAGATTTACTGACCATTCCTTCCGTAGTAGTTATAGTAGTTTGCTCTTGAGGAGAAGTAGTTGTTGTTGTTGTGTTTCCGCAACCAGTGGCCAAAAGAAATATACACATTAATAACACAAAAGCCCCGAGAAATTTGTATTTTCTCAAAAACAATATAATGCCCCCTAACTATCAAATAAGCCCTTCATCATTTCCTCGGCTTTTTGCCGACGCTCTTTGGTGGTCGTTTGGTCGACCAAAATATTTATAGTAATTACATCGCCCTCTTTTACGTCCGGAGGCAACAGGGAATGTGGGAAATTAAAGGTAATTCTTTCGTGTTCGATAACTGCCCAATCCCCTTCAAAGCGATCTACAATAAACATAGAAAGTCACTCCTTTCATTGATCTAAAACTATTTACCATTTATCGTTCTCCATCTTCTGATTATCTAGTTTTGTCTATTAACTCGTCTTCATTGACATCGAAGAAATGTATCGGTTCAACATTTCACCTTCACCTTCAACTGCAATAAATTTTGGTTCACACCGTTTTTCATTTAAAACTTCTAACAATATTTTTAGAATATCCACATTGATTCCTTTGCCTTTTCTAGTTACACTTGCGATGCCTATCGGCGTTGAAGTAACGAGGAAGACCTTACACGGTTTCTTTAGTAGTTTTACGGCTTCAATTAGTCCTGTTATTATACACCTATTTGCCGTGGTATCGTCGAGATCACCGTTAACAGCCTTGTAATGAGATTTGTATTCCAGTAATGAGTTATATTTTCCACACCTTGTTTTCGGATTACAACTTCCAGTAGAAAATATTTTGACTGCATCAGAATCATCTTCTATAACGTCATCCAGACTTAATGATGAGTTTGTTAGATTTCGTTTTTCTTCCTTAAAACTAATCTGTTCCTCATTCATTTTTTCTTGTATGACTGGTATTAGCTTTTCAAAATCATTGATATTCAATATATTGTAAGTGATTACATTTTCCTCAAGGGTTTTTTCATTAATATCTTTGCGAAACTTAAAATTATACAAATTAACTCCAGATGTTGTAAACCAACATCTATTTAGACCTCCACCTATTTTTATTCCGACATAGGCTTTATGATCTGTAACGAAACACTCGGGGTATTTCAGAAAGAAATACTGCATTATATACCTGTACAATTCAACAAAATGTTCATTATCTTTTATTTTAAGATAAAATTTATTCTCTAAATATTCTTCAGAATCGATAATTCTATATTTCATAGAGATCACCCCTGCTAATCAAGTTAATTTTTTATATTTTTTCAACTTGGAAGGTTTTTCAAATACAGACCGTGACTTATCGACAAAAATGACCCCCGCAATCTCCAACCTTGTAATTACTTTCCGAAAAGTATTATGTGATTAGCAACTATACTTCTGCACTCACACCTTTGAAGCAAAGATAATTACAAAACCTTTCTTATGGATTTGTAATTATCTTTGCCATGCTTCCGCATCCCTTTTGAGTCTTATCATAATTTGTACATCCATAAAAACGAGCATCATCTTTATAACTCTTCTTCACAATCATATATCCGTCACAACATTTCGGGCATTTATAAATATCATTTGGTGCGACTTTATCGTTTGTCATGAAATCACACAATTCTGGCTCATTTGTACACAAATACAGAGGAATACCATAGTTCTTGTTGTTCTCATATTTGAGCGGGAGGCCACAAACGGGACACTTCAAGGTATACTTTTCCACTATCTCCATGCTTATTGTTTCATCGTGAGGTATGTTAAAATCTTGTATTAACTCTATTACAAATCGTGACGGTCTTTTTTGTGGAGCTATCATATACACTCGATTTTTCGTGCGTGTCATGGCCACGTAAAACAGACGTCTTTCTTCTGAATATGTCACCGTTGTATCGTTGTATGTAACCAGCTTCATGATTGGGTCATCTTCTATTTGACAAGGGAAACCGAATTTTGCCTCTGCCATATTTACTAGCACTACATTATCAAATCCTAATCCTTTTGAGCTATGGGCAGTTAAAAAAGTAATCCTCGCCTTAGGATATTTTAGACACTTTAACCTATCACTTTTAACTTCAGCGAACTTTCCAGAACGTACGATATAGTTCATATCAAAATTATATCTACCTAACATTAATATTGACGCATTGCTTCCATATTCATCCACAATTTTACCGACAACTTCCTCGATTTTTAATATCCAATTCAGTCGGTAGTTATATGTGTCATCAAAGCACTCAACAATAACAGGATTTTCTAAACTTTTTGGCGAAATCAAACGTTTCTTTATTTGTGAGGGATTTTTTTGGACAAAGCCACCCGCAATATCAATTAATTCTTGTGAATTACGATAAGTATGCGTGATCTGCATTTCCTTACCGTCTCCCATTAGCTCTAAAAATTTCTGAAATAACGTAATATCAGAGCCAGCGAATGCGTAAATTGACTGCCAGTCGTCGCCTACCGCAACAACCTTAGCCGCAGTAACATCAACGAGGGATTTCGTTAGGTTAAATCTTTGCCGTGCTATATCTTGAAACTCGTCAATGATGATGTATTTGTATGAAGGTTTGGAACTAGATTGACTCATTTCTCGAAGTATTTTTTCCGCATCATTAATCATATCTGAGAAGTCAATTTGATTATTGTCTCTTAGCCGATTTTGATAATATAAATAGACTTCTTCAGCAATATCCAAAAACAGACGGCTTCTAACATTATCCGTTTTATTCTTGAGGACGTGAAAACCAGCCTCGTCAAAACCACAGGTCTTATATTTTTCAATAAACTCGATCATAAACATGATGAGCTTATATACATATTTATCCTTTCCAGTATCTGTTAGCTTTCTATAGACTTCTTCGTCGTCACGTGGTTTTAATTGAAAGCCATAGTTAATCAATTCCTCCTCTAAGTGTTCAATGAGTAGGCGGTTATCATTGTACTTACTCCAAGTTTGAATTAACATTGTCCCATTTTTAATATGTAGCTTTCGTTTGTCCACAATTCGCCGCTTATATTGATCCAGCTGAGCTTTGGTATAAATTTCACTTTGGAAGTTTTCAGTGATACCAAAATGTTCTAAATAGCATTCGTTCTCACCCTGAGCAATATGAAAATCCGGGGTATACATCTTATCAGAATCCGGCATAGGAGATTTGTAGGGTTTTTCATATTCATAATCAATGCTATTCAGATATAAAAAATTAGCAATCTGGACCTCTTGCATGGATCTCAAGAATTCACCAGTAATAGTTCTTGTCTTTCTTGATCTGGTATTTGTGACGGTTTTGATATACTCTCCAAGCCTGCTTTTGATCGATTCATAGTCAAGGCTAGCTTTGTAAGTACAATAATCATTCAACGAATTGAAATTGAAGATATCATCCGGCATATCGAAATAATAGCCTAAAAATTTTACAAGGTTTGAAAGCAATCGCTTATTTTCAAAGATTGTTTTTTCCATAATTTCAAAAATAATGCTGTATGATTTGTAATTCACCATGAGTGGTACATCATTCGCTTTGCGTAATATTTCATATCCAAAAGAATGAAAGGTAGAAATTTTTACAGGTATTTTAAGTTTATCATTAATCCGTTCCTTAAGTTCAGCTATAGCCTTGTTTGTATACGAAATAACAATAATATCTTGAGGAAGTACTTTTTGCTTCTCTACAAGATATTTAACCTTTGCTGCCATCGTGGTTGTTTTCCCTGCACCAGCTCCAGCAATGAGTAGACAATAATCGTCGTCGATGATTACGGCTCTACGCTGCTCTTCATCCAATTTTACATTAGGATCAACCGACTTTAATATATTGTCAAAGTATCCCTTATACTCGATGAGCTTATTAGTGATAAAAGTTTCGTTAAATCTATCTATTTTTTCATAGATATCAGTCATAGCCATTATAAAACGATTACATTGCACAAGGTTAAATCCGATCCGAGAAGAATTATTTGTGATGAACTGCTTAGCCAGGGGGTTCTTTAACACATTAACGTAGAAACTGTACCTATCATTAAAGGCCTTTGCGCTTGATGATGGGATATAGTTTTGTGTATTGAAAATATCTGAATAATCTCGATCAAAAGCTATCAGCATATTACGTATGATTTTATAATTAGGGGTAGGTTTTTCCTTATCGTTCTTTGCAGAAATTATCTTCTCTGTTTCAATTATTGGCGCATAATATTTTTTGGGTAATCCACAGTGAGGACAATTATCAGCCTTATCCGATATTTGTTTTTTACATTCAGGGCAATAGATCAAAGCCATAAATGATCACACTTTCTTCTACAGATCTTTGACAGTAGACTTTTTAATTCTTGCATCTGTCGGCTTATTTATTGCTTTCGGGATGACCCATATGTTTCCGATCCGTTTTGCTCCATCAATTCTGTTTTGCTTGCAGAGAACTTGGATACGACGTGTGGTAATCCCCCATTTTTCCGACATTTCCTTCACAGATAGATAATCCACGGAATATTCCTCCATAAAACTTGTTAATTACTGATATTTTATTCGTAAACACGAACAATGTCAACTTATGGTATTATTTACTTTGATAGACAAAAAAGCTGGATAAAGCTTTCTGAACTTTAACCAGCCGAATTACTCAAGCCATATTTGTTGTTCTAAAATTTGCAATGAATAGGACAAATTTTGACATGAATATAATCCCATAGGGAGGGGTTTATATGTCGTGTGAGCTTCAATTAATTCCCTTGGATGATATACGTACATTATTTAATGCCAATATTTCTGAAGCTTATAATAAACACATGAGAAAAATGAGTTCAAAGTTGCAATATTTTGATCTTCTTCTAGTTGTAGAGAAGAATAAAGACGATAACGGATATCTTTTAGTTGGAGGCTATGATAGATATTACTACCTGAAGAATCATACTGATCGGAATGTAGCCCCCTGCATCATAGAAGATTCATCTACTCCAAATGAAATACTGTTTAAAATAATGAGAAGGCTTTTTGCACCCGGTGATAATAAGAAGCACAATAAGGAACTAGTTTTAGAATTGCTAGAAGAATCGGGAGTCAGCATAACACATGTTGCGGATCAAACACCTTTTTCCGAGAGAGAATTGAGAAAGAATTACAAATACAACCCCTCTATCCCTACAGAGTTTATAAATATGAATACTACTCAAAAAACCCTTAATGAGATCGAACAACTGGATATTTTGCCTGAGGCTAAGGCTTTTCTTTTTGAAAGAGCAGGATTGGCAAATGGTGATCCCAATAGACTGACTGGTCAAGTTCTCAATACTATTAAATCCTATATAAAAAAGGACCTGAGAGTAAAATATTTGACACCCGATCAACAAATCGAAACCTTTAAACAAGCTTTCAATCCAAAGAAAACTATTTTAGACAAACTAAAGGAGACAGTTAATCGGTTCTTCTTCCGAAAAGCTAGCTAAAAAATGCGATGTAATCACGAGTTAAATTAGAACTACATCTAACAAATAAACCCTCCCGCTACGATGCCGGAAGAGCTCTGCGTTAACCGTATAGAATTGGTGATTAGTATTCCTTTAAGCCAATCAAACAGATCGGACAATCTAGTCCAATTGCCGGTAAAGTCCTATCGAAATAAGCCATTCCCGAAACAGCAGCTTTTCGATGAGAAAAATATTTGCTCGGCTCAGACATAACAATCTCAATGCCAAGAGCCAGCCTCCGCTCAAAATATGCAATTCTAAAGCCACAGAAATCTTTAAACATTGACTCTACCTTGCCAAATTGAACCTCTAATTGTACAAGACCTGACGGATAAGATCTTGCAAAATCCGAATGCCAAGCAGCGTCCAGAGTGGTTGATGTTGAGCATAAATACCTCATGTTGCCAGTTTGAGGCCTAACCATGTCAATTCTCTCGTTCGATTTATCTTTAAGCAAGCCCTGAGGCATAGAATCATAGGCCCATTTGTTTTGGGTTAAAGACCAAAATAGGTCCCCGTTAATTTCTGCTTGGAGATTCCTCTTAGGCAGATTTTGGATTGCATTGTTGACCTCAGAAAACAGCCCTTGATCAATTGATTCGATATATTCCTTTGAGCAGTTATTGAAAAAGTGGTCGATTAGCAATTTGTCCACCTCAGAAATCATAATTTTCCTAAACTATTTTTGTTCATTTTCTAATCATAACAGGAACAAAATATCCTCATTACCCAGCAAATACATTTTTATTGTGCCACAACAAAAACTCCCGGGATGGTCTCTCTTCAACCCTATCCGGCATAACCGTCAATGGTTTACCATGAAAAGCGTAGTACTCTTTTCCATTACCATAATCTTCTTTGATCCTTCTGCTGACCTCAATAATATTGTCTTCATTTATCGTTATGTAACCTCTGTCAAAGAGCGTATGGATATCCTGTCTCAGCAAGATTCCATTACTCGCGGTATTGGGGCCATCTTTAGAGTAAGGCTTAATATGTGAAGCATCCAACACAGGTAAGGTTTTTTCCCCCGTCATTGCACATCGGCGATTATATGCCTCAGTCACAATCACCCTAAACCCACCCTGTCCTAATCTTGGAGTAATTATCTGAGGTTCTCCATATCGTTTACATTCTTCAAATGAACTCAAGCTCAATGACAATCTATTCTGGACTACATCAAATAATTGTCTTCCTTCAGTCGTGTCCGTATCATATGTTTTCCCTTGTACAATATTGGGAGACCAGCTCTGAGGTACAGGTATCCAGTGTGGTTCTTCAAAAAAGAATGGTGTTGCAAGGATTAAAGAGCCTATAGAAGGATCCGGTTCTAAGCGTCTGTCTGTGCGGCGGTATTTATAAATTGCGTTAACAAAATCATCTTTATCGAACGTTCCATTTTTTATTCCAAATGCGTCCCAAGTTAATGATACTGGCAAGAATGCTTGTCTTACAAAGATTCCACCACCCACAATGAAATTATTCGGCGAATGAAGCTTAAACAAAAATAGCTCACCTTGTTTGATAGCTTTAAAATTCCGTCCGCTGTTTGGTTGCCAGAAATTCACTTCATCGGGCTTAATACTTTTAAGATATTTGAACCATTTATTATCCGTAACACCAATAAAGATTTTCAAGTATACCACCTCACCGAGTCACCTTTTTATTTTATGACGATACCAGTTTTATTCTCTATTACTTATGACCGCTCGAATACTTTCCATAATTCGCCACCCACACTATGATTCTTCAAGAGTTGCTAAATTCCTCCACAGAATTACTTAGGCAATAAAAAAAGACGTGCATTCAACGTCAGACATCGGAACGATGACTAAAGGTTTTCATCCACCGTTTTACTTAATAGTCTTCAAGTAACAAGTAGGCTCACGAAGACCGTCAAATTCACAAAAGTAAATACCCTGCCAGCGACCATGGAGCAATTTCCCGTTATGTATAATGACGGTTTGGGATGCCCCTACCGTACTTGCTTTCAAGTGCGCGGCGGAATTTATATTAGTTCAAAGTGCCTAAAGGCATTTCTAAGAGCATCTTGTTTTTCTAAAGGACAAGGATTTGTCCTGCTAGTTGGTGAATACCTCCTTGCAGACATCTTTGGGTTTAGACCACATAATTCTTTCATATGGGCAATCCAGCATGATTTTGGAGTAAACCCGTTATTAAGCTTTACAAAATCTTGGATCTCTTTATAAGTCGCCATAATAAAGTTCTCCTTTCGAAGACTGTTATAGTAAAATAAGCTCCTACTATCTATGGTTCTTCATTAGTTGTAAAATTCCTCCATTGAAGCCGTGGGCAATAAAAAACGACGCTAAATAATAGCGTGAGAACGTCGGGCAGTCTGACTAAAGTTTTCTCCTCAACTCTAATTCTAGAGACTCACCCCACCCGAAACATCCCTTAACTGTCGCAGTGCACCTTAAACAAGCAACGGGACACCCTTCCCCTTTATCTGGGAATGAGGTGGGCTACCTATTTGTAATGTCATATCCGCTAGCATTTATCTTCTCTTAACTAAATCTTCATAATTCCCATTAATGCTTTCTAATTCATGTTCAAGTTCTGGAAACAAATAGTTTTTATTCCGAATAAATTCAATTGGTGTAAGTGACCGCATGATATGTAATTATGAGACAGGCGAAAATAATCTTCCCATTGATAAAGCTGTTTTTATATCACAAAAATGGACATGATGTCGTCTTCAACGAACCATTTAACGCTACTGCTATCTAGAAACTGTAAGACCTTGACAATTTGGCTTTACCAAAAGTTAAAAAATAAAATTGGCTTCCGCAAAGCGGCATTTTACTTCCTTTACAATACGACGCTCATCGTCTTCGTCTTTAGCTTCAAAAGTTACAGATAATCTAACATATGATCCGGCATCATCCCATGGAACAACGGAAATCAATTTTTCTGTAATTAGATATTGGGAAAAATCTTCGGCCGATTCAAATATACGCCCGGCTTTAGTTGCCTTTGGAATACGAACATAAAGATAAAAAGATGCTCTCGGTTTCTTTACGGAAAAACCCAGATTATTAAGTGCCTCTACTAACAAGTTGTGTCGACGAGAATATTTCAAAGCAGTTCTTTCAGTTATTTCTGGGTGTTGTAAACAATAAATACCAGCTTTTTGTATCGCGGCAAATTGTCCAGAATCGTTATTATCTTTTACGGAGGCAAAACCTTTTACAACTAGTTCGTTACCACAAATAAATGCTAGTCGCCATCCAGTCATATTATAGGACTTTGATAACGAGTGAACCTCAATCCCTACATCTTTTGCCCCGTCTACAGTTAAAAAACTCAGGGGTTTTTCGCTATCAAAAGTAAGGGCTGCATACGCAGCATCAGAAACAACAATTATTGAATTTTCTTGAGCGAATTGCACGACTTTCTGAAAAAACTCTTTGGATACCGTCGCTCCAGTCGGGTTATTAGGATAGTTAATATATAGCAACTTTGCTCTGCGCCGTTGTTCCGATGTTAGGGAATCCAAATCCGGTAAAAAGTTGTTTTCTTCATACAATGGTAAATTAACAACTTCGCCATTTAATGCTTTTGTCATTGTACCCATAACAGGATAGCCGGGAACGGTCATAATAGTTATGTCCCCTGGATTGATAAATGCTAATGGTAAAAGAGCTAATATTGATTTTGAACCAACACCATGGTTAACTTCGTTAATATGATCTAAACCGTAGACATTGTATACTTTCTCCATATACTTAACAGCTGCATCTTTGAAATCTTGAATACCATTACCAGTATAGCCTCTATTTTCTCTCTTTTTCGCTTCATCGTTTAAAACATTTATAATTTCAGGTTCCGCCATCCAATCTGGTTCGCCGATACCTAAATCAATTAATTCTACACTAGGGTTTCTTATTGTCGCAGCGTTCTTAGCCCTAGTAACTTTTTCAAATTTATATAAAAATGCATCATTACCAAATTTATTACCCCCAACTCGTTCAGCGAAAAGCTGCTGAATAAAATTTTCGTTCATTTTAAGTTTCATTCCTTTCGCTGTGCTCAAGGCACAAAAACTTATGAAAGTGTTCCCTGGTGGATATGGATAAGCAGATACACTACAGAGCACGGGGAGGTGAGTGGTGCAGGGTTTAGAACCCTGCACGCATTTTAAGATGTGCCGTTTGCTATTTTCGCCAATAGACAAAGCCGTCACCGACCTTGCTACGGGTAGAAGGGTTATCTTCGGTGACCCCACCTCCACAGATCCCGGTGTGCAGATTTCCCGCATTGGAAAGCCGACCAGCCTGTACCAAGGGCTTCAAGTTTTAGTGCCCGCTGCAAATGGTTAATATCAGTATAATTAGCCCTTTTAAGCGGGAAGTTCTATAGCTTCGATCGTTTCCAAAAGAAATTAGGTAATCAATTGAGTACCATGAAGCGATCGCTTGACCCCAATTATCTACTGTCTACTTGACAGAGGGCAGTACAACGATCCGATGGCGTGCAAGCCGAGTCACCAAGTACAAACCTCAGAGGTGTTAAAACTAGAGCCCTCAATCAGAATCGAACTGTTGATGCTTACTTACCATTTATACGCCTAATACGCCGGAGAGAAAAGAATTTCCATTTATTAAGTGATTTAATATCTTTTTGCATTTTGTTATCCCTTAATGGGAGTAAAAAGGGCAGCACCTTATTCTACAAACATATTTTCCAAAAACCTTTAACATATAAAATTTCTCTCAATGTCTTCAAATGTATCCCTTTTCCGTATTAACTTATCTTCACCATTATGACAAATTAAAACTTCTGCAGGCCTTAACCTACAGTTATAATTTGAACACATAGCAAAGCCATAAGCTCCTGAGTTCATTACAGCTAAAACATCTCTCTCAATAATCTCTGGAAGAATCCTATCTTTTGCTATTATATCACCACTTTCACATATATTACCAACAATCGTTACTTCCTCATTTTCACCATAATTTCCGCTTCGTTTAACAACTTGAACTTCATGATATGAATCATACAATATAGGTCTTGCAAGTACGTTGAAACCCAGATCAGTTCCGATATACTTAACTCCATAATTATATTTAACAGAGCAGACTTCCCCCAAGAGTATTCCGCTCTCAGCAACAATATACCTACCCGGTTCTATCTTAAACATAACTCCCTCGTTATCATAATCCTTAAGAAAATTTGCAAACTCAGCATCAAGCTTTTCAGATAATTTAGCCAAATCAAGCCTATTTTCATCCTTTTTGTAAGGAACTCCAAAACCGCCACCCATATCAATAAATTTGAGCCCTTTAAACTCTTTAGCAATTTCCAACAGCATTCTCACACCAACTATATACTGATCTTCATCAAGGAACAATGAACCTATGTGCTGGTTAATTCCTATCAACTTCAAATCATATTCTTTAATTAATTCTTTTACTTGTCCAACAAAATTTTTCTGTACCCCAAACTTAGTCTTCTTCCCGGCAGTTACAACTTTTTCATGATGACCGGCCCCTACACCCGGATTGAATCTTACAGCCACTTGTCCTCCTCGGTTTATTTTACCAAAAAGCTCTAATTGGGATAGGGAATCAACACTGACAAGTATGCCTCTTTCTACTGCATACATAATTTCATCTGCCCAAACATTATTTCCGATATAGAATATCCTTTCATTAGTAAACCCTGCCTTTTGCTGTATATAAATTTCTCCCGGTGACATTGCATCTACATCTATATCCTCACTCATAACAATTTTTAACAATTCCAAGTTACTGTTTGCCTTTGCTGAATAATTTACCCTCAAATTCTTATTGGGCAATAGATTCCTCATCTCTTTGCAGCGAATCCTTAATGTATCTTCATCATATACATATAAAGGAGTGCCGTATTTTTCAACTAACTCAAATATTCTTTCATCACTGATAAAAATGTCACCCATTTTGAACCTCCCATTTTTTATTTTTGTAATAAAGAAAATTTTCTTCTATAAATTAAAAGCGTATAATAAAGTTATACTTTATTATACGCTTTTAAAATAACAAATTTCTTCGCTAATTTTATCACTTATTAATAATTATTTCCACATCTAGCTTCAGTGTTTTTATAACTTCATTAACATGGTCCATATTCAATTCAAAATCTTTCCCAAAAAATAAATTATAATACTTTTCCCTAGGAGCATTTCCAAACCTGATTAAATCCGAAAAAGGTGCAATAAAGCCGTCATAACCTAATCTGGCTTTATCAATATAGCACATGGCGTCTAATATCTTACACCTGGTTTTCAGAGGATTAGATTTTTCTGCAGAAATCAGGTCTAATTCTTTAAGCTTATTTACAACTACTTCTTCGTTATAGTCCCATACATGGAAAGGAAGAATAACTTTAAGATTCTTTTCAGCATCTGTTTTCGCACTCCATATATATGACTTATCCCTTCTTTCAAAGTAGGCTTCATCAAAATATTCTTCTTTCATCCAATTAGCATTTATATGGTCATATGGTACTTCATAGAAATACCTGTTAACCTGTTCAGGAGATAAGCCTATAAAAACCAAAGGAATATTAAAAAATGTTGCAATCTTCATAACTGAACCTTCTAGTATATTGGAGCAATCCGCACACATGGAATCAAATACTGCTTTTGTCTGATAATTTTCGAATTTATATTTAAAGAATCTTTCCATAAAGCCTGTATTTAATTTAAAGTTCACAACGTCAATACCTAATTTTGTCGGTACTTTATTAATATTCTCCGTTGTGACTTTAGGCATGAAGCCATGATCAAATGTGATAGCCAAAATATTCAACTTATACTTTTCCTTTAAAAGCCAGAGTAGATAGGAACTATCCTTTCCACCGCTAAAGCCAACTGCACAATCATACAGACCTTTACCTCTGACGGACTCAATTATTTCGTCAATTTCCATTGCACATTTTGTTTTATATTCGTTTGTAATATCCCTTTCCTTTCCAACAGATTTATTGGTTGTACAATAACTGCATACGCCTTCTTCATTAAATTCTATATCCCTAAAAGTTGTTGGCAAAATACATTTTTTACAAATTTGCACCTCTCTTGCTTTAGCTTGATTTATAATACCTTCGACATTCATTAACATGACCTCCTCAAAATTTATTTCAACTCTTGCGGAATTAAGTCCCTTAAAACATCTTCAAGCTTAATGCTTTTATAATTGTCTTCAACATATTTTATAATAATAGGACATTGCACTGACAATTTTAAACCATTAAATAGTTCTCCTTTAATAATTCGTGCCCCGGGTACGACCATTGCCCCTTCAGGAATAACTAAAGGCTTGGATTGTGTCCGTGAATAAATCTTACCCTTAACAGCATCGTAGACTGACACACCACCAGTAATAATCGTTCCGGCGCCTATAATCGCACCTTTTTTAACTATTGCACCGTCATATATTCCACAATTCCCCCCAACAAATACATTATCTTCAATTATAACTGGAAATTCACCTATAGGCTCGAGCACCCCCCCTATTTGTGCTCCGGCACTTATGTGTACTTTCTTACCAATTTGAGAACAGGAACCTACTAAAGAATTTGAATCAATTAATGTATCTTCATCTATATAGGCACCAATATTGATAAAACTTGGGGACATACATATTACTCCTTGTGCTACATAGCATCCATCTCTAATAGTTACATTATTTGAAGTAACTCTCACTTTATCGGAGCGTCTTAGCTTTTTCTGTCCTAAAGTTTCTTTGTCAAAAAACCTCCCCTCGGCGTTTAAGCCAAATTCTTTTACATTTCCATATTTTAAACCCAAAAGTATAAACTGCTTGACCCAAAAATTAACCTTCCATTCTTCTCCTATTTTTTCTGCAGCTCTGATTCGCCCCATATTTAAATCATTCTTAAAACTTTTAAAATACTCCAAGAAATCATTCGATGATTCATTATCAACATTCTCCATAAATCCTCTATATTTACATTCTAGCTTTTCAGTATAAAATCTTTCCTTTGCAGTCATAAGTTCTCTTATCACAATATTTTTCCCCTTCCTTCTAAACTAATCAAACTATGATTTAAATCAAATATTTCTTTGCAATACTACAGAAAAGCTCAAGTCCAATAAGCATGGCCTTTTCATTTACATAAAAATTAGGATTATGCTGGGGATAATACTTATCACTTTGACATCCGATGAAGGTTAACGTTCCTGGTATTTTTTGTTGAAAATGAGAAAAATCTTCTGTACACATTGTCCTATAAGACTTAATTACATTTTCACTGCCAACTATTTGTTCAGATAACTTTGTAATTTGAATAGCTTCCTCCTGTGAATTAATAACCGGAGGATGCTTAAATATATATTCAACTACTGCATCTCCACCAAAGCTTCTAGCTATTGATACGGCAATATGCTTAATCCTTTCGGAAACAAACCTCCTTACCTCATTATCATAGGTTCTGCAAGTCCCTTTAATGGTAACTTTTTCACAAATAGTATTAAAATTGCAACCGCCGCTAATACTGCATATAGACACTACCACAGTTTCAATAGGACTAACATTTCTGCTAACAATTGATTGCAAAGCAACAACTACTTGGGAAGCGATAAAAATAGCGTCAATAGATTTTTCAGGTAATGCTGCATGACCGGCTTTGCCAAGAATTTCAATAAGAAACTCATCTCCAGATGCCATTACAGGTCCACCACATATCCCGATTTTTCCTTCTTCAACTTCGCTCCAAACATGAAGAGCAAAAGCTTTATCGACAGTTGGATGTTCAAGTACACCTTGATCAATCATCGATGCTGCTCCACCAAGCCCTTCTTCCCCAGGCTGGAAAACCAACTTTACCGTACCTTTAATAGAATTTTTCTTTTGAGTTAAAAGGTTGGCTAAACCCAATAAAATAGCCATATGTGCATCATGTCCACAAGCATGTTTAATACTATTTGGATCATCTGGATCTGTTAAAATTGCATCCATATCTGCCCTAAACATAATACAAGGCTTATTCGCATCTCCTCTTATTAAGCCCATCACACCTGTCTGTGCAATATTTTCCCTCACCTCAAATCCAAGTTCACTTAGCCTTTTTGAAATATAGTTTGATGTTTTATATTCTAAAAAACCCAATTCCGGATTTGCATTAAAATAGTTCTTATCCATCATTAAAGTATCCTTTAAGTTAAGTACATCATCTGATATCCTCATGTAACCTCCTTAAATAATGCAATTTATAAATTAAGACAAATATATAAGTTCCGAATAATTTTCTTCATCTGTTCTTTGTACCTGCAACCATAGTAACAGTAATGTTTTGAATAAAGAAGTTGTAGATTATCTTTCGGAACTTATATAGATAGAATCAAAACCATTAAAAATTCAGCACTATTACCTTATCTTTATCCATATCCGCTCAACATCAAATTCTCCGCCTTTGGAAGATACTATTGCATAATTGCATGAAAGTTCTAGAATATGCACTGAAGTTAATGAAGCACACGCATCTGGTGCACAGGAACTAGTTTCTCCGCTCCCAAACGAGTATCATTAGTTTACTTTTGTTAATGATCTGGACAAATTCCACATTTATCTTCTATGAAAATTGCTAGTAATTTTCAATCAAAGGGCCTAGTATTGTGACAGGCACTTCTTTAAATTATCTTCTATAAAGTACTGCATGAGAATTACCTATGGAGAGAGCTGTTATTTGTGCTGTACTACATCCCAAATAAAAAGTCTTCATTTTACCGAATCCCCTTCAAACAAAGCAGGAATATCCTCAGGGTTAAACGAAGCTTTCCCATACTCATTGATATTTTAACTTCATCCAAAATAGAGGTATGTACAATTCTTTAAATTGAAAAATCAAACCAATCTCCCCAATACTTAAGTAAGTCAAAATTCTTGCATATCTTTATATTTTCCAGTCATTTATTTATAAATCCCTGTCCCTCCTTTTTTCAATGACATAGCATGTCAAGCAGATAGTAAATATATGCCGCTACAATGCCCATCACTCATTTATCTAGATAAATATTCAACAGTCATAAAATATTCCTGCTTGATCTTCTACCATGGAGTTTCTGCTCTTATCTTCTAATTTATATAGAAATGACATAGCCAATGTAGAAACAATCATAACTATAAATATTGCAGGCCAAATCTGCCTTGTACCAAAACTGTGCATAAAACCTCCCATTATTACTGGGCCTACGAAGAATCCCAAACGGGATACTATAATGGCTACTGAAATAAACCTTCCTCTGAAGTCAGGAGGACTTTTACTCACGACATATACAGTAAAGTTGGTACTGTATAAAATTTCGCCTATTGTCCATATAACCGTGGCAATCATGCATAATTCAAAGTTTACTGTTATATAATACATTCCAAAGCCTATACCATATAACACCCCGGCCATAACCATATTCAAAATCGGTGAAAACTTATTAGTAAACTTAGTTATACTAGGAGTGAATATTAGTACGCTCAAACCATTCACAGTCATCAATAGGCCGAAATAATATGAGCCTCTATCAGAAAATAAATAATCCAAATGCAAGGGAAGTGAAAAGCTGAATTGTGAATAACTAAATGTGTAAAAAGTTGAGATAAACGCAAAAGCAAATACTATCGGCGTTTTATAAAGGATTTTCAAAGTACTTCCATTCTCATCATTCTTATTGACTAATTCATGTACATCGCAGTGGTGTCGCGGCTTTGATGGTTCCTCCACCATATATGAGATTAAAATAATAGATAAGAGCATAGTGAAAGCTTCTATACCAAAAATAAAGTTTGTATGTTTATAGAATAAAAATCCAGCAACCGACGGTCCGACTGAGAATCCCAAATTGAGCCCGAGATACATGAGTGAATAAGCCGATTTACGCTGCTCGTTTGAAGTAAACTCGGCAACAAGAACATCTATAGCGGGATAGGAAGCTGCCACAAAAACAGATGATAAAACTATAAGGAATATTTTCAAAATGGCTACTTCTGTAAAAACAACTGCCAGTACGCTAAAACCAGATAATGCTTGCGACAACATTAATACTTTTTTCTTACTATATCTATCCGACAATTTACCACCAATCAATGACCCAGGTATAGATGAAATCGAGGTTAAAGTAACATATAATCCAGCAACTTCCTTACTATAACCTAACTTGATAGTTAGATAGAGACTTAAAAAAGGTAAGACAAATGATCCAAAAGCTGTAACAGCTCTTGCTACAAATAGAATATATACACTTCTGGAAAGACCCGCATATGTATCAAGCATATTCAATTTCTTCAACATCTAATTTTGTTCCTCCTGAAATTAAAACTTAAACTATTTATCAAAAAAATTATAAAATTTGTTATTCTAAGTGTAATATTTTGAAAACAAAAATGTTATAATAAAAATGGCAATGAGAAATACACATTGCATCCCGCCCATGAGATAGTCGTCCGACCAAAGAGTCTATCTCGTGGGCTTTTCAATTTGTGTGTTCACTATATATAAACTCTCAAAATAAGTCAACCATTTTCTGGCTAATAATTATTTTGTTAGAAGTAAAGGAACTATTTGTAATTTATTCTCGAATTTTAGAATTTCTTAACATATTGCCCCGAACAGACTCTTATTCCTATAGCACTCAAAAATCAAATTCAATCCCACTTTAAGCGGTGGACAAAATAGCATCTCGAAAAAATCTCCTTCTTGTATTCTGTTAAAACAATGAATACAAGGAGGTTTTTTATGGCTAGAGATTTAGCCCGAGAACAGTGTTGGCGAGATCGCATTGAAGAATGCCGCCAGAGCGGACTGAGTGTACAGTCGTGGTGCCGGCAAAACGGACTGAAGAATACCTCTTAACATTACAAATGCCACTTTTTCGCTGAGTCCTCCATGAACTGATGACCTATGAGGGCTATGAGGTGACGCCCCAATAAAATATAATTAACTCTCGTGTTATGTTAATAAATCTTTGCCAAAAAAACCTTTCGATACACTCTGTACTGTTCCAGTCATTTGAACGTACCCACTTGCTTGAATGTCAATTTGAATTGTTCCGCCAGGCATTTGAACTTGTACACAATTATTAACAAGATTCAATTTATATGCCACATATGCTGCAGCGCAACCACCACTACCGGATGCTAAAGTACAACCTACTCCACGCTCCCATATCTCAATCTGTATAGTATTTTTGTTAATTATTTTTAGTAATTGCGCTTTTATCCCATTTGGAAAGTTGGAGTGATTTTCTAATTTTGAACCGATTTCTTCAACTAATCCTTTAGATATCGTATTAAGAGGAATTACACAGTGGGGATTGCAAATAGAGAGACAGTTAACTTCATATTCATTATCATTCACTTGCAAATCTTCTTTAATTACTTCACGTTCCGGACCGTTAACAGGTATTAATTCACTTTTAAAAGTAACTTTACCCATATCAACTTTAACTATATTCGCATGTTCGTCTAATATTTCAGCTGAGACTTCTCCTCCCAAAGTTTGTATCTTCAATTTTTTAGTCTTGACATAGGGAGTATCCACTAAATACTTTGAAAAAATGCTAACACCATTGCCACTCTTTTCGGCTTCGCTTCCATCTGAGTTTAATATTCTTAAATTAATTCCATTATCGTAAAAAATCGGCCCATACAATATCCCATCGGCCCCTATACCAAATTTTCGATGGCATAACCTAATGATATTATCTTTTGTTAAATTCAAAGAAGTCTTATTTGGATCGATAACAATATAGTCATTCTCTAATGTTTTATACTTATAAAAATCAAAATTCATATATAAAAACCTCCATACTAATATCAATTATCCCCCAAACCAGGTAACATCAGCACCTGAAGGTATCCCTTGGACAGCCCCACGGTCTTTCTTCTGGAAAAATCTCTATTGTGAACGATCCCATCTCTCCATGAAGTGGTCCAATTACAGTAATAAATTGGCCCTGCTGTAGTGCACATGGATGGAAGCCAGATAGGGAGCAAGAACCTCTACAATTTCCTCGGCCCCTTCGGCACCACGGTGGGCCCTTTTGTTTGGTCTCCCGCCACTGAAAAAAGAGAACCACCTATTTTAATAAACATTTCCCCGATAACTAACATTACTATAAAGGATTAATAATGTCGTAAGTATTTTGAAATATATTGTCGATATTATTAATAATTATCTTTAACTAGGAAAGTCTTGTAACTTAAATCTGATTCGTTAACGGTGGGGCTTCCATGAACAAGAGATCATGTTCTAGTTTTACAGCTGAAGAGATAGAGCTTGCTCCTCATGATCTGTGGAATCGGCAAGGATACTAAACGACCACCGGCTAAAGCCGGAGGATTTATATCGGACTGAAAGTCCGAATAAGGCTAAAGCCTGCTGAAAGCAACCGTTGGCTAAATGCCAACTAAAGCCTCTGACTAAAACTCATGTGTCTATTTTAAAGTTTTCTTCATCACCATCGGTTTGCTGGTTTTCGATATAATCTCTGATTATCTGATCTGTGACAGTTCCCACAGTTGCACAAAAATACCCTCTTGCCCAAAGGTGTTGACCCCAATATCGTTTTTTGAGATGAGGAAATTCTTCTTGAAGTAACCTCGATGATCGCCCCTTGAGGTACTGTGCAATCTTTGACGGAGAAAGTTGTGGCGGACACTCGATCAGAAGATGTATATGCTCTTTACCAATACTACCTTTAATTATCGTTATACCTCGACTTAGACAACTTTGCCGGATTAATTCCCGTAGTCTTAATCCCACTTCATCCTTCAGAACTTGGTATCTGTACTTCGTTACCCATACCAAATGGTACTTTATGTCATATATCGTGTGACTACCTCTTTGATAATCGGCCATATCATTCACCTCTTAAGTGAATGATATCCCAGCTGTTCAAAAAGTAATCATGCTAAAGCTGTTCGCCTAAAGGCGAAGGTTTTGGACCTGGTACTTGGAAAATAAATGACAGATTATAGAAAGACATCCTTGAAGTGGAGTAATATTTATTGTACAATGACTAATATTCAATTCTATTTCAGTATAGAAGTACCTGCATGCAGATAACTACTACATTACGCTTTGTCAGTCTTCTTGCCACACTTCGGACGTGCCAGGGTATTCTGATAGAAAGGTCTAGGATTTTGCGGACAGGAATCCAGTACTTACCAATGGACTGCATGCCAACTTTCACACTATTATTTGAGAGCCACAGCGCTAAGGGGTGAGGCTCTCACCTTCCCGTACTCTGTACGTTTACTTGCACACAACCACCTAAAGGATAGCCAAAGTCAACAATTTTCAATAACTTTTTTGCCTAGTGAACACAACGAAAGGAATGGTTATAATAATGGAGAAAAGAAATACTTTAATTTTTTTAGATTCACAGTATATACTTGATGAAGTTAAGGAATTCCCAGAATTTTATAAAATTTTAATTATTGACAAAAATTCAAATATACATTCTAGTCAAATTAATTATGAAAATTGTTTTGATTCTATTAAAGAAGTCGATAATATTCTTTCTGAAAATAATGTTATAGAATTAGTGGATTTAATCTTAAAAGAAGAAAATATTCAAATTAAATCTATTTTAGCTACTTTTGAAAATGTAGTTGAGATTGCAGGAATATTGAGAGAACGTTTTAATATAAAAACAGGTATTGGCCGTATACAAACTGAAATTCTTCGAAACAAATTTCTAATGAAGAATAAAATTAAACAAAATGACTTGTTATGTGCTGAATGCTCTAAAGTTTATTCTGAAAATAATCTTTCAGAATTCGCTACTAATTATGGATTTCCTCTTGTTTTAAAGCCCATTAACGGAGCAGGTTCAAATAATACATATATTATTCATAATCAAATGGATATTATAAAATACGCCGCCCTAATGAGAAGTGACAGCAACACCACATGGATAGCTGAAAGCTTTATTGAAGGAGAAGAATATCACTGTGATTCAGTCGTGGTAGAAGGAAAAATTCTTTTAACTTCTATTGGAAAATATCATAATAATCAAATAAATACTGTAATTAGTGGAAAAATGGATGGAACTATTGTTTTTCCCTCTTCCGATAAGGGAATCATAAACGAAAAAATAAAATTATTTAATCAACAAGTAATTAGAGCTCTCCAAATTGAGAACTCAATTTGTCATCTTGAAGTTTTTGTAACCCAAAAAACGGATATTTATTTCGGCGAAATAGGGATAAGGGTTCCTGGTGGTTATATTGGTAAATGTATTAATAATACACATAAAATTAATATTTATCATACTTTTATAAGAGTAGAAATAGGAGAAAAGGAAATAGAATTTAGTCAAGGATCGAATAAATACACTGGAGTTGTTGCATTTCCATCGAAAAAGGGTGAAATTGTAGAAATATCATCAGAAGAAGATTTTAAAAAGGTACCTGGATTGGTGGAGCTATCAATTTTTAATAAAAAAGGTGATTTTATAAGTGAACGAACAAGTACTCGTGAGAGAACTGGATATTTAATTGCTGAAAGTGAGAGTTTAGTTGAACTCAAAGCTACCCTTGAAAGAGTTTACGGTTTATATAGGTTGGAAACGAGGTAAAATAGGTTCCATGAAACTCCAAGGATAAACAAAAGAAGGGCTAGCCATGGATTGATACACTGATACGCTCTCTTCAATGGTAGTGCTACTAGTTACCTATACATATAATAACGAACACGTTTCGTAAGACAGCCAGGTCGGCCGGAGGAATTTCACCACTAGCTCCGGGTAAAAGGGACACATTCGGAGACCTCAACCTAAAGAATCTGGAGTGTAGATTTCCCACACCGGGCTTTTTAAAGATAGACTGCTGACTAGGCTTTATCAAGACGGCTGTTTCAAACCGCATGTGCTTCTTGAACTTAGCAAGGCGCAATCGATGGTGCATGGTATCAAGTTAAATCAAACACGGTTCGAGTTAAGCAGTGGAGTTTCACCTCTGAATACGAGTTCGAGACTCCTTCCATTTGTAAAGCGTGGAATTCATGGCGCGCTCATGAACGTACAGGTAGTATAATATTGGCTTGTTTACGATTTTTCTGCATATACTATACGCTCGATCGGTGTCGAGGCAAGTATCCTTCCTGTTGGCTTAACATATTTCACGGCCATCTCATCGTAACCTATGTCCTCGATTACCCGCCAACCGTGCTCTTTAAGAAAGTCCGGCCACGCTTCTGGCTCCATCCCAAAAATCCAATTTTTATTAGTAACGAACCTTTTATAGCCTTTTTCCCAACCATGCATAGCTCGCCCACAAGTAAAGGGGTACCCCGAAAACTTATACTTTCTGCCCTGAAAAAAGAATTATTTCATTCATCAGTGGTGCCGCGTAGCGGCATGGGGGTCTGATACGTAAAAAAATATGTTTCCTCAGTCAAGGGTATACTCCTTTTCTTAACTGAGGGAACATTTTTGATATCACTTTAAACCCAGTGATGGCTATACTTTGAAGTTATTCTCTTCCCCAATAGCAATAGGTAAAGCTTTGATATGATCGTAAGCGTCAAACCCACCGTACCTAGCAATAAACCAAAAAATTTGAGACAATACATTTTAAATGTGCAGTGAAAAGAAAAGAGCCTCCAATTGTACTGTAGGCTCTGTCGGGTTAACTATTCTTT
>Ga0209347_1000829_pt1 | contig 64618 bp, 47 predicted proteins | sample AutmiccommuBRH23_FD_187382 | JGI IMG/M metagenome (GOLD analysis project Ga0209347, IMG submission 187382) | Deep subsurface microbial communities from Mt. Terri, Switzerland - Autotrophic microbial communities BRH/23 (SPAdes) (version 2) | ecosystem: Environmental > Aquatic > Deep subsurface >... | reverse complement strand
AGCCAAAATTGGAAGCTGGTTTCACAATTTTGATACCGATGAATCGCATTGGTCCGATGAAGCCTACAATATATTGGGATTGGTTGCGGGGAAAGATTTTTTAAATTTTGAGTATTTTATATCCACGGTGCATCCTGAAGACAGAGAATTCACACAAGACTTTTCAACCGACTCTTTTCTGAAAAATCCAATTCAAAATTTACAATACAGAATTATTACGGCGCATGGAGAATTAAAATATATCTCGGAAGTAAGAAGAGCAATCATTGAGAATCAACGAATTGTTAAAATTATTGGGATTGGACAAGATATTACAGAACGGGTACTCAATGAACAAAAACTGAATACAACTAAAAACTTTTTATCTAATACCCTTTCAAGCATTAAAGACGGTTTGGTGATTCTTGATCGTGACTCAAAATACATTTATGTAAATCAAAAAGCTGCCGATTTATTGGGCAAAAATGCCCAGTATCTTATTGGCAAACATATTTGGACAGAATTTCCCGAAAAAGAAGGCGATTTATTTTATGACAATTACCAAAAAGCAATCACAAAAGGAAAACCACTAAGTTTTGAAAATTATTATAAGCCTTGGAATAAATGGTTTGAAAACAGAATAATTCCGTCTCAGGATGGAGTTCTCATGTTTTTTCATGAAACAACTGATAAAAAGGAAACAGACAATAAAATAAAACTAGCGTATAATATTATCAATAAAAGTTCCTCAGTTGCTTTTTTATGTGAAAATAAACATGATTTCCCTATTGTGTTTACATCAGAAAATTCACATAATTTATTTGGGTATACACATCAAGAGCTCCTTGCGGGTAATGTTAAATTGTACCAATTGGTTCACAAAGATGATGTAGAATGGGTGAGTAAGGAATTCATAAAATTTTTGAAAAACGAAAAATCAGACGAATTAAAGTTTCAACCTTTCCGAATTTTTACCAAAAACAGGGAAGTTAAATGGATTCGTGCCAATTTAGATGTTGTTAAAAACAATGCCAATGAAATTACCCATATTCAGGGAATTTCAGAAGATATTACAGAACACAAAAAAGCAGATGATTTGTTTTTTGAGAGCAATCAGCGATTAAAAGACCAATTTAACCACACGCCTTTGGCATCCATCATTTGGGATGCAGACTTTAATGTATTAGAATGGAACAGTTCGGCAGAACGTATTTTTGGGTATTCTGCTGAAGAAGCGAAAGAAAAACCTATAAAAGATTTAATCACGCCAACGAATTTAGTTTCCGAAATGGAAAAAATTCGGAGAGAAATATTGACTCAAAAAAGCGGTCATAGAGGCACCAATGAAAATGTAACCAAAAGCGGAAAAATTATCACTTGTGATTGGTATAACGTAACTTTAAAAGACGCTTCCGGCAAAATTATTGGAATTGCTTCATTGGCAGATGATATTACGGAGCGTATCAATTCAAAAAAATTACTTGAAAAATCAGAAAGAAAATACAGAGACATTTTTGAGAAAGCCGTTGATGCTGTTCTAATTTTAAGGAATGGATTATTTATTGATTGCAATGAAGCGGCCCTAAAAATGTTCGGATTTGATAAGGAAACACTTTTTAGCATACATCCGGCTCAACTTTCTCCAGAAAAGCAACCTGATGGAACAATCTCTTTTGAAAAAGCGGAAGAAATGATGAAAATCGCTTTGGAAAAAGGTAACATTAGGTATCGATGTAACCAACAACATATAAGCGGACACGTTTTTCCAACTGAAGTAACACTTACTCGAATTAATGAAAATGATGATGGATTTACCATTCACGTGGTTGTTTCGGATATTACAGAAAGGATAAAAAAAGAGGTTTTAGAAGACGTGCTTTATAACATCTCCAAAGCAGCCTTAACCATTGGTGATTTTCAGGAATTTAGTATGTTTGTGAGAAATGAATTACATAAAATAATTGATACCAGCAATTTTTTTATCGCAATTCACGATGAAGAAACAGATATGATTTCCACACCGGTTTTTGTGGATGAAAAAGAGATGGCAGAAGATTTTTCAGCAAAAAATTCATTAACCGGATATGTCATAAAATCAAAAAAACCATTACTCCTAAACAAGGAAACGCATTTTGAATTCATCAAAGAAAAAAAGGTTGAATTAATTGGTGAATATGCCAATATTTGGGTGGGTGTTCCCTTATTTATTCAAGAGAAATGTATTGGGGCAATCGTGGTGCAAAGCTATGAAGATGAAAAGGCCTACAATGAAAATGATGTGCATTTGCTGGAGTTTGTCGCCGACCAAATTAGCACCACCATTCAGCGTAAAAAAGTTGAAAATGAGCTAAACAATGCCTTACACCAAGCACAGGAATCGGATAGATTAAAGTCGGCCTTTTTGGCAAATATGAGTCATGAAATAAGAACGCCAATGAACGGCATTATTGGCTTTTCGGAATTGTGTCTTGACCCAAATATTACTAAAGACAAACAAAGAGAATACGCGAACATTGTCATTAAAAGCAGCAAACGTTTACTTTCAATCGTAAATGATATTTTAGACATTTCTAAAATTGAGGCCGGCGCCGTGACCTTGAACCTTGAAAATGTTAATTTAAATAAATTGCTTGATGAATTAGAAGCCTTTTATAAACCAATTGCCAGTGAAAACAATTTAATGTTAATTTGCGAAAAAGGACTGGAAAATTATAAAAGTACTGTTGAAACCGATAAAGTTAAATTAAATCAGGTACTCACAAACCTGTTGTCAAATGCGTTTAAATTTACAGATACAGGAAGCGTAACGTTTGGGTACGAATTGATTGAAAACAACCTGCAATTTTACGTGAAAGATACGGGGATTGGGGTTGAAGATAATTTACAAAATAAAATTTTCGACCGATTTTCCCAAGGAAATTTGGATTTAAGCAAACAGCATAAAGGAACAGGATTGGGTTTGGCGATTACCAAAAAAATTATTGAATTGTTTCATGGAGAAATTTGGTTAAATTCGGGCGATAATGGAACAACAATTTATTTTACAATACCTTATGTTAAGTCTAAAATTCCTTTAATATCTTCTGTTATTGAAGAACAAAAACCAACAATCGAAGTGAAAAATAAAGAGATAACCATTTTAGTGGCCGAAGATGAGGAATACAATATGATGTATATCACAGAGTTATTCTCCTCAACAAATTTTAAAATTATTGAAGCAAGTAATGGTAAAAAAGCATTGGACAAGGTTCAAAGCTATCCTGAAATTCAGTTGGTGCTCATGGATATAAAAATGCCGGTGATGGATGGCAATGAAGCCATGAAAGAAATTAAAAAACTGAGACCGTCACTTCCTGTAATTGCGCTTTCTGCTTTCGCCATGGAATCGGATAAAGCAAAAGCCCTTTCGCTTGGGTTTGACGCCTATTTAACAAAACCTTTGGATCGAAAATTATTGTTTGAACTCATCGATAAATTTTCAAAAAAGGGTGAAAACTATTGATAATTAATTGACAATTTGAGTTATTGGTTTAAATAGTTTTAAATTTTTTTGATTCAAGTGAAATTTAATACAGGATACCAATTTTTCAACTAAAAACATTTTTAACGCGCCCAATTTCTCCCGTTTCCAACTCAACTTTTATGCCGTGCGGATGGGTTGTGGCATTTGTGAGAATTCTTTTCACAACGCCTTCGGTTAATTCACCAGATCGCTGATGGTTTTTCTGGACAATTTCCACTTTTTTTCCGGGTTGTATGTTTTTTCTGATTGTTCCGCTTAGGTTTTTGTTTTCCATATATTTTTAATGATTGCTTTAAAAAATAGAAATTTCGGTTTCTGTGGTAAACAATTCCAAAAATTTTATTCCATTGCTTGAATTTCCTTTTTTGTTCAATCTCGGGCTCCAAACGGCAATGCTGTATTTATGCGGGAGAATGGCCACAATGCCACCGCCAACGCCACTTTTTCCCGGCAAACCAACCTTAAATGAAAATTCTCCGGCTTCATCATAAAATCCGCAAGTTTGCATAATGGCATTTACGCGTTTCGACTTGCTGATGCTGATCACCCGTTCTTTTGTAAACGGATTAATCCCATATGCCGCCAGAAAAAGAAAAGTGCCTGAAAGCTCTTTGCAGGTCATTTCAATCGAACATAAATTATAATAAAAATCGAGCACCACTTCAATATCATTTTTAATGTTCCCAAAAGATTTCATCAAATTGATTAAAGCCGCATTTCTGTGTCCAGTTAACTTCTCCGATTCTGCAATTCTCATACAATAATCAATGTCGGGATTTCCAGAAATACTCCTAACAAATGCAATAAAATCGGCTTTCGGATTTTTAAGATGGCTCACCAAAATATCGGAAATAACCAAAGCACCCGAATTTATGAGCGGATTTCGCGGAATTCCCCTATTAAATTCCAACTGAAACAGCGAATTGAATGAAGTGCCTGAAGGCTCCACGCCAACCCTTTCCCATAATTTTTCACCTTCCTGTTTGTAAGCCAATACCAAGGCCAAAACTTTGGCGATACTTTGAATGGAAAACTTTTCTTCAGCGTCGCCAAACTGGTAATGCTGATGATTGATGGTGGTTAAATGAACGCCAAATTTTGTGGGATCTACATTGCCCAACTCAGGAATATAGGTGGCAACTTCCCCAAAATCTTCTGTTTTGCTTAACTCCTTATTTATTTTTATAAATATTTTATTGTAATTCATGTTTTAATTTGAATTTGTTTTGTAGAAAAGTCCGAAGACCGATTCCGATCTATCGGGACCGAAGTAAGACTATGAACATTTTAACTTATGTTTTCCGCTCCAACATTGGTTCCCCCCTTGAGGCCTGTATTGAGCTTAGTCGATATAGGGGCTAGGGGGCCTTTTTTTATATGCACATCCATTTGAAGAAATGGAATATTGATGTTGTTTTCTATAAATTTCCTGTTAATTATTTTTCTTATGTCGCTTTTTTCCTTTTCAATCTTAAAAATATTTTCGCTAAAAAACAACAATTGAAAGTCCAATGAAGAGTCTCCAAAATCCATAAATTGGACATCAACAAAACTTTCATCTGTGATATCTGAATGCTCCAAAGCACTTTCTTTAAGTACCTTAATCACCAAATCAACATCACTGCCATAGGCAACGCTCACGCTTATTTTGAAACGCGTTTTTTTTGATTGATGGCTCCAGTTGATTACTTTGTTGGTGGTTATTAGAGAATTTGGTATAATGATGGTGATTTCGTCACGGTTTGCGCCGGTGGATGTGCGCAAACCAATTTCCTGGATCCGTACAATATCATCATCTATTTCCAGCACATCGCCCACTTTTATGGATCTTTCCGAAAGCAAAATAATGCCAGATACAACATCGTTAAATGTTTGCTGCAATCCCAAGCCAATTCCCACAAGCAATGCGGCAGAACCCGCAACCAAAACGGTGATTTTCACTCCAATAGTTTCCAGCAGAAAAGCAAAAGCAATCACCCAAATGACATATTTAATAATTTGAAACAGCGCATAAGTATTTCCCAAATCCTGGCTTTTTTGCTTTTGCTTTCGAAACATCGTTGTTTTTATGAGCCATAATATCACTTTGGTAATCAGAAAAACAATGAAAATGGCCACAATGGTATAAGCCCTCAATGTATATTCGCCTAAGCTAAACAATTCAAATTCTAAAAATTCACGTATTGTTTCAAAAGTGTTTTTTATCATTTTTTGGGATGATTTAAATCCGCATAAATTTATAACAATATATTTTGTTTTCAGCCTTTTGGAATTTGAAATATTTTAGTCAAAAACCGATGAATATTTCCAACAAAAAGACAAAAAAAATTTACCGATTTTTATCTTTTTAGCTTGAAGTTTTAAGTACTTTAGCGCCGTAAAAGTTACTCATGTTAACATCTCATTTAGGCGAATTATTCGCTTTATTGACCGCGGTTTTTTGGACCACCACAAGTTTGTCTTTTCAACAAGCAACCAGAAGAGCTGGATCTTTGTCGGTCAACGTATTGCGCCTCATCATTGCTTTTTTCATCTATGCCGTCATCTCCTATTTCTCCAGAGGATTGTTTTTGCCGTTTGACGCTACTTCGCATCAGTGGATTTGGATGTCAATATCAGGTTTGGTAGGCTTTGTTTTTGGCGATTATTTTCTGTTTAAATCGTACGAATTAATCAGCGCAAGAATTTCTATGTTAATCATGTCATTAAGCGCGCCAATTGCCGCTTATTTGGGATGGTTTATTTTGGGGGAAACCATGAATCTTCTATCATTGATGGCCATGTTTATCACCATTTTTGGAATTATGATGGTGATTACAGAAAAAAAGAAATTGGATGATGAAAAATTGGGGATCAAAAACAAAAAAATTCAATTTTCATTTTCTCCCAAAGGAATGTTATTCGCCTTTTTGGGAGCCATCGGTCAAGCGTTAGGATTGGTTTTAAGCAAATATGGAATGGGCGATTACAACGTTTTTGCAGCTACCCAAATTAGGATTATTGCAGGAACAATTGGATTTGTTTTACTAATCACCTTAATTAAAAGATGGCCAAAAGTCAAACTTGCGGTAGCTGATTCCATTTCCATGAAATTTATCGTCATTGGTTCTATATTTGGTCCGTTTTTAGGGGTTTACGCCTCATTATTGGCCGTAAAATATACAACTGTCGGCATTGCTTCAACCATTATGGCCATTATTCCAGTTTTAATTATTCCGCCGGCCATTTTACTTTATAAAGAAAAAGTTACGGTCAAAGAAGTAATTGGCGCTTTTATCGCGCTTGGCGGCATAGTATTGTTTTTTATTCAGTAAATAATTTGAATAGATATGCTATCAATATATTAGTTTGTCAAATTCTGGAATTAATTGCCAATAAGTTAATTATTATTTAAACACATATAGTGTATAATTATTTATAGTAATTTTGTGTGCGTTTTATAAAAACATTTCAACAAGCAAAACACCAACCAATTGAAGATCCTTAACAACATAAAACAGTATTTGATTCGAAATTTCAGTTTTAAAAACTACACCAAAAAAAATTGGATTCGCTTTTTTATAAATGGCCTTTTAGCACTTTTTGGGTTGTTTGTGATTTTTATGATCACTGTTTATTTTGGCATGTTTGGAAGGGTTCCTACCAATAAAGAAGTGAAACTTTTCAGAAATATGGAAGCTTCTGAAGTTTATTCCTCAGACAATGTGTTGCTTTATCGCTTCGACAGGGAAAACCGCTTAAATATCCCTTTTGATTCCATTCCAAAACATGTGGTTGAAGCACTTATATCATCGGAAGATTCTCGTTTTTATGAGCATTCAGGCGTCGATTTAAAAAGTTTGATGCGCGTTATTGTAAAAACCGTTATTCTTAGAGATAAAAGTTCTGGAGGCGGAAGCACCATTTCGCAGCAATTGGTGAAAAACTATTTTCCCCGAAATTCTTATTGGTTTTTGTCAACGCCCATCAACAAGTTTGAGGAAATGGTGGCAGCCTACAAACTGGAAAGTCATTTTACAAAGGAACAAATCGTGGAATTTTATTTCAATACCGTTCCTTTTGGCGATTCTGCTTTTGGCATTGAAAGTGCCTCGCAACGTTTTTTTAGCACCTCAACTTCCAAATTAACCATTGAGCAAGGCGCTGTTTTGGTGGGAATGTTAAAAGCAACTTACACGTACAATCCCATAAAATTTCCTGAAGCTTCAAAAGAAAGAAGAGACATTGTTTTAAATTTAATGGGTCAGGAAAAATATATTTCTGAAAAATTTAAAGATTCTGTATTGGCTATTCCTTTGCTTACAAAACAAAAGAGACTCTCTCGCCATCAGGGGAAAGCAAAGTATTTTACCGAATATGTGCGTTTAACCATGAACAACTGGTTAGAAAATAACCGAAAACCAAGCGGAAAAAAGTATGATTTATACAAAGACGGACTCAAAATTTACACGTCTTTAAATTATGCGATGCAACAATATGCCGAAAAAGCGGTCGCTAAAAGATTAAAAATTTTACAGTATGAATTTGACCGTCAGTGGGGTAATGAGGATCCTTGGAGCGATGTTCCTGTCGTTTTAACCAACGCCATCAAAAACTCAAACAGGTATAAAACACTTAAAAAAGCGGGATTGTCAGAAGCAACAATTCAAGACAGCCTGAACAAACCTGTGGAAATGAAAATTTTCTCGCACGATGGTGAAAGAAACGTAACCATGTCGCCGTTAGATTCCATAAAAAATTCATTGCGAATATTGCACGCAAGTTTTATTGCCATGGAGCCAAAAAACGGACACATAAAGGCGTATGTTGGAGGCATTGACGAAAATTATTTTCAGTATGACCACGTAACCACAAAAAGACAGGTTGGAAGCGCTTTTAAACCATTTGTGTTTGCCGCAGCTGTTGAAAATGGCATTTCACCTTGCGATATGTATCCAAATATATTGATCAAATATCCGCAATACAAGGACTGGGAACCAAAAAATTCCGATTATATTTATGGCGGTGAGTTTAGCGTTTGGGGTGCCTTGGCCGCTTCCGTAAATACCGTTACGGTGCAACTTATGGAAAAAGTTGGCTTGCTCAAAATCATTAATATGGCAAAAAATATGGGTATTGAAACGGAACTTCCCGAGGTTCCTTCTTTGTCTTTAGGAACCGCCGAACTTTCTTTGCTCGAAATGGCAAGAGCCTATACCACTTTTCCAAATTACGGAAAACCAATGCACGAAGTTGTCCTGCTTAAAATTGTGGACAGGGATGATGTTTCACTCAATATTTTGCCTGTAAAAGAAACCAAGCAAGCGTATACGGAAAAAACGGGAGAAATCATGGTCGAAATGCTAAAACGCGTGGTATTCCAAGGAATTGCCGCTCCAATAAGATACGATTTTCAATTATTCGGAGACATTGGCGGTAAAACCGGAACTTCTCAATCGCAAGCAGATGGTTGGTTCGTTGGATTTACTTCAAACCTGGTTATCGGCTCTTGGGTTGGTGCCGAAAATCCTGCCGTACATTTTAAAACTATGGAATTGGGCCAGGCGTCTCACACTGCGCTTCCCATCAATGGCGAGTTTTTAAGAATGTTAAACAATGATGTTTCTTTTCAATATTATTTAAAGCAAGATTTTAAAAAACCGTCAAAAAATGTCCTAAAACTTTTCGATTGTTTGTCGCGCAAAAATGTACCACGACCGTTAAAAGATACCATTGCTGATGTGGCGATAGATTCTTTAAACATTGAAAACGTGATCATCCCAAAAGACAGTATCGCCATTCCCCAATAAAAACGGTAATTTATTTCTAAAAATATGTTGGGCGTTCCCCGCCAGCTGGCGGGTCGGGCTTTTCGTTTCAAGTCCTCGTCACGCCCAAAAGCGTGACTGCGGGCTTTCCACTGCAATCCCTAACGCGGTTTGAGTTCATAATGAACATTTAAATATATCAGAAATCATGCCAAGGGGATTTATCCCCTTGTTAACAAATCATATTGGTTTTTTTCCAGCAAAACTTCCGTCTTCCGTCTTCGGTCTTCCATTCCCTACAACACCAACAACCCGTGCGCCCTCAAACTGTTAATGGGTTTGGAATACCAAAACAATTCGAAATCACCAAAATGGGTTTCATAGTCTGTTTTTATTGCTGAAAAAGTGAGCGATTCGTTATTATAAACGGACAATCGTTCCAAAATCTCTAAAAACCATTCACCGTTTTCCTTTTCCATTTGCACCTGAATGCTGTCACTTTTATCGTGAAAAGTAAGCTGAAGCAGTTGTTTCGATTTTCCCTTTTTTGATTTTGTAAGTTCCGAAATCAAAGGCGTTCCGCCCAGCCAAATAATTTTTGCCGAAGGTTTCACCATAAAATACGGTTCAGCTTCCAGGCATTTTTGCATAAAATCAGTTTTGATGCTGGTTTTAGGAATTTTAAACTCGAACCAATCCTGCAACGGCAAATCAAAACCAACGCCGTGCATAAAATTGAAAATGGATTTCTTCAACCCAAAACTGAATTTATCGTGGTCAATTTGTGTTTTGTCTTTAAATTGTATGTCGTTGTTGGCAAAAGTGATTTCCTTGTAATCGGGAAAAATGCCATATTCTGTCGGATTTAAACCAATCGGACTGTGGGTTGTCAACGCAAACTGGTGCCAAAATCCCGATTTTATGGTGCCCAGTTCAAACAATTGACGCACCATTTCCAAACTGTCCACCGTTTCCTGAACCGTTTGGGTTGGAAAACCGTACATTAAATAGGCGTGAACCATAATGCCGGCATTGGTGAAATTGTTGGTCACTTGCGCCACTTGTTCAAGCGTTACGCCTTTTTTTATCAGTCCCAGCAATCGGTCGGAAGCCACTTCCAATCCGCCAGAAACAGCGATACATCCCGATGCTTTTAACAAAACACAAAGATCTTTGGTGAAACTTTTCTCAAAACGAATATTCGTCCACCAAGTCACCGTAATTTTCCGTCTGATAATCTCTATCGCCAACGCCCGCATCAAGGCAGGAGGCGCCGCTTCATCAACAAAATGAAAGCCTTTTTCACCGGTTTGCGCTATTATTTCTTCAATGCGGTCCACCAATAATTTTGCGGCAATGGGTTCATAAATTTTAATATAATCGAGTGAAATATCGCAAAAAGTACATTTTCCCCAGTAACAGCCGTGCGCCATGGTAAGCTTGTTCCAACGGCCGTCGCTCCATAAACTGTGCATCGGATTGGCAATTTCTATGACCGAAATATAGTCGCTTAGCAACAAATCGGCATAATCCGGCGTACCCACATAAGCCTGTTTGTAATCGTTTTTAACGGACAAATTGTTGTAAAATACTTTTCCGTTTTCCTTCAAAAAAGTTCTTTTAAACAGCTTAAAATCGGGATTGCTTTGGTTGGGATTCAACACATTCGACAGCAACAATTCAACCGGCAATTCGCCGTCGTCCAATGTAATAAAATCGAAAAATTCAAAAACACGAACATCCGTAACGCTCCGCAATTCCGTATTTGGAAATCCGCCGCCCATACCAATTTTAATCTCGGGATAATTTTTTTTGATGAATTGCGCACAGCGAAATGCGCTGTACAAATTCCCCGGAAACGGCACAGAAAAACAAACCAGTTTTGGCTGGATGACTTTTAGTTTTTCATCCAAAATTTTAAGCGTAATTTCATCAATAACCGTGGTTTTCTTTTGCAGCGTTGAATACAGCTCATTAAAATTGTTGGCGCTTTGACCCAATCTTTCGGCATAACGGCTAAAACCAAAGTTTTCATCAATGCATTCCACAATAAAATCGGATAAATCTTCAAGGTACAAAGTCGCCAAATGTTTTGCCTGATCCTGAATTCCCATGTTCCCAAAAGCCCATTCCAACTCATCAAGCTCAGAAAACCTCGAAGCCTCCGGAAGAAAATTTGAAGCGCAAATTTGTCTGGCAATGGTCTGGTTTTTTCCCTGCAAAAAACCAATCACATCGCCAATGGTTTTTAAATAGTCGTCTTTCAATGCATAAATTCGCTGCGCATTTTCAGAGGAAATCCTGTCGTTTTCAAATGCAAAATCGAAGAGTTTTTGCAGACTTTCCTTGGAAAAAAGTTCCAAAATAACCTCAATGCCTAAATCCATTTGAAAAGAACTGATGCCTTTTGTATTCAAAAACCCTTTCAAATATGCCGTTGCCGGGTAAGGTGTATTCAATTGCGTAAAAGGAGGCGTTATCAGTAAAAGATCTTTCAAAATAGCGTAGTTGAAGCTGTTATATTATTATTCATTGAAAATTGAATCGCCTAATTTGCATTTCAATTTTAACCAATGCTAAATATATGAAAATAGTTGGTGCCGCAAGTGCGGGATAAAAAAAGTTGATCCAGTGCTTACGGAATCAACTTTTAATATTTAACTTTTAATATTAATATCAATAAGCCCTTTTGTCGCTTCCTTCGTAAAAATTAATGAAGGCATCATTTACCACACGGTTTCAGTTCATAAAAAATGCACTAAATGTTTGTCTTTTTAGGCTAGTCCATTCATCTTAGTTAAATAATTTTATATAATTGTCAAACACATACACTTTGCCTCTTTTGCCTCCCGTTATTTCTTTTAGAATATTCATACTTACCAATTCTTGTAAAATTTTGTAGGCAGTAGGTTGGGACACGTTGGTTAAAGCTACTATTTTAATGGCATTTACAATGGGTTTTTGGTATAGAAATTCCATAATGTTTAACAGATGATGGCTTCGATTATTTGTTTTTTGAATTTTTTCTTCTATTTCTTTTTTGAGTTTTAAAACAGCATCAAAGGTTTCAATACCTTTTTTGGTGGTTTCTATAATTCCTACCAAGAAAAATTTGAACCATTGTTTTAAATCATTTTTGGTTCTAACATTCATTAAATTGTCATAGTAAAACTGCCTATTTCGTTCAAAAAAATCGGATAAGTACAAAATTGGTTTTTTAAGGACTGTTTTATCCACCAAATAAAGTGTAATAAGCAATCTTCCAACCCTGCCATTTCCATCTAAAAAAGGGTGAATGGTTTCGAATTGATAATGTATTAAGGCAATTTTAAGTAAATCGGGAAAATAAAATTCTTCGTTATGAGCAAACTTTTCCAAATCACCCATGAGCTCGGCTAACGAATTATGTACCGGAGGAATAAACGTGGCATCACTTATGGAGGCACCGCCAATCCAATTTTGACTGGTTCTAATTTCGCCAGGCTGCTTGTTCTTTCCTCTCACTCCTTGCAAGAGAATTCTATGTGTTTCCTTGATTAATCGGGTAGAAAACGGTAGCGTTTCTAGCTGTTTTATGGCAGTGTTCATTGCCTCGATGTAGTTTTGTACTTCTTCCCAATCGTCTCTTTTGTCTAAAACGATGTCTTCTTTATCTAAAAGGGCTTCTTCAATATTGGTTTGTGTACCTTCAATTTTGCTGCTTTTTGTAGCTTCTTTGAGCACGTGCATACTGATAAACAAATCAATGTTTGGAATATACTCGGAATACATATCCAATCTGCCCAATTGCCTGTCGGCCTTTGATAGCAGTTGTTGAATTTCCATATCATCAAGTAACCACTGCTTGTTTATTAAAGTTGGCTGAAAACTTTTGTAAAAGCCTTGATTGTGATAATCTCCCGATTTGTAATTTTTCATAATGCTGTATTTTAAACAAATATAATTCTTATTTAAAAATACGGTTACTTTTTTAAATTAAAAATTCACTATTTAAAATACTATAGATATTTTTAAATAGCGAATTCGATATTTCAATTATTTGTTATTTTTTTTTTAATAAGAAGACTTCTTATTTAATAAATTGCTTTTAGAACGACAGGTCACAACCTGTCCCTACTTTTAACTTTTAATTTTAACTTTTAATATTAATATCAATAAGCCCTTTTGTCGCTTCCTTCGTAAAAATTAATGAAGGCATCATTTACCACACGGTTTCCGCCGGGTGTTGGATAATCTCCCGTAAAATACCAGTCGCCTGGGTGATTTGGGCAGGCAATATGTAAATTATCAACCGATTGAAAGATGATTTCAACTTCCGCATTAATTTCCGGAGTTTTTAACATTTCGGCAATTTTGTCGGAAATTTGTTCATCGGTAAACTGGTAGTAAATGGCTTTTACCTCGTTTTTCAATTCCATATCTTCCAAATGTTTTTGGCTCAGGCAATTTACATAAACCTCTTTAATGATATGCTCTTGGTTGGTTTGTTTCAGCAATTCCAAAGCGGCCCTGAAAGCGATAAAATCGCCCAATTTTGCCATATCAATTCCGTAACAATCGGGATAACGAATTTGAGGCGCAGAAGAAACCACAATAATTTTTTTAGGGTTTAAGCGGTCTAAAATCCGGATAATACTTTTCTTTAGAGTCGTTCCGCGCACAATGCTGTCATCAATAATCACCAAATTGTCGGTAGGTTTCACAATACCGTAAGTGACGTCGTAAATATGCGCCACCAAATCGTCTCTGCTGGTGTCATCGGCAATAAAAGTCCGCAGTTTTGCGTCTTTGATGGCCAGTTTTTCAAAGCGTGGTATTTCAGCCAATATTTCAGTCACTTTTTCGGCCGACAAGCTGCGTTGTCCTTTTAAAATAGCAGCCGTTTTTTGGACATTTAAAAAATCTACGGCAGCTTCACGCAATCCGTAAAAAGAAGTTTCCGCGGTATTTGGAATATAAGAAAAAACCGTGTTTTTTAAATCGCCTTTTATTTTCTCTGCAATTTGTGGAAACACCAATTTTCCCAAATTTTTTCGCTCGGTATAAATATCGGCATCACTTCCTCTGGAGAAATAAATGCGCTCAAAAGAACAGGCTTTGTTTGGCAGCGGTTCCTTGATTTTAGCCATAGAAATTTTTCCGCTTCGTTTTATGATTAATGCGTGGCCTCGCTCAATTTCTTTTACATCATCCAGTGCAACATTAAAAACAGTTTGTATCGCCGGACGTTCTGATGCAACCACCACAAATTCATCATCGGCATAATAAAATGCAGGACGAATTCCCGAAGGATCGCGCAGCACAAATGCATCGCCGTGACCCAACAAACCAGCCATTGCATAACCGCCGTCCCAATTCTTGGCCGATTTTTTTAAGATTTTTTTGATGTTGATGCGTTCTTCAATCATAGGGGAAGCTTCCTTTTTGGTAACGCCAAATTCCTTTTTGATTTTTTCGTACAATTTCGCCACTTCATCATCAATAAAATGACCTATTTTTTCCATGACAGTCACAGTGTCGGTCATTTCTTTCGGATGTTGCCCGATATCAACCAAATCGTTAAACAAGCGTTTAGAGTTGGTCATATTGAAATTTCCTGCAACAATTAAACATTTGTGCATCCAGTTGCTTTGGCGTAAAAACGGGTGAACGCTTTCAATGCTGTTTTTGCCGAAAGTGCCGTAACGCACATGTCCCAAATACAGATTTCCAATATAAGGAGCGTTGTTCAGTTGCCATTCCACATCGTCAATTTTATCGGGAAATTCGATATTTAAATTGTTTAACCTACCGTTAATTTGATCGAAAATGTCTTGAATTGGCTGGTCTTCGTTTGAGCGAATACGGCTGATATAGCGCGTTCCCGGCGGCACGTTAAATTTGATGCTTGCCAAACCTGCACCATCCTGGCCACGATTGTGCTGTTTTTCCATCAACAAATACATTTTGTTTAAGCCGTAAAAAGCGGTTCCGTATTTGTCTTTATAATATTGTAATGGTTTTAGCATTCTAACCATTGCAATTCCACATTCATGTTTAATAGCGTCGCTCATAGTAGTAGTATTAATTGTGAATTCAATAAAAAAATTCCGCACACAAGCGGAATTCATTTTAACCTAATTCAATTTCAAATTGCGTCAATTGTTTAAATTGCAATAATCGTTTTTGTATCTCGTCGTGCGTCAAATTTTCCATGCGCTCGGTGCCAAATTTCTCCACACAGAACGAAGCCAGATTTGATCCTGCAATCACGGCGCGTTTCATGTTTTCAAATGAAATATCTTCTGTTTTTGTGATATGGCCAATAAATCCGCCCGCAAAAGTATCGCCTGCACCAGTAGGATCAAAAACTTCCTCCAACGGCAAAGCTGGTGCAAAAAACACATTTTCGCCGTTAAACAACAACGCACCGTGTTCGCCTTTTTTGATCACCACATATTTTGGTCCCATTTCCTGAATTTTTTGAGCCGCTTTTACCAAAGAATATTCTCCAGAAAGCTGTCTCGCTTCTTCATCATTGATGGTAATTACATCAATTTTTGCAATCACTTCCATCAACTCACTCCAGGTATTGTCCATCCAAAAATTCATCGTATCCAACACCACCAATTTTGGGCGAACAGGAATTTGTTTGATTACTGCCATTTGAACGGCAGGGTGTAAATTTCCTAAAATTAAATAATCGGTATCTGTAAACTCTTTGGGAACAACAGGTTTGAAATTTGCCAACACATTTAAATCGGTGATTAAAGTGTCACGCGAATTTAAATCGTTGTGGTATTTACCGCTCCAGAAAAACGTTTTTTCGTCCTCAATAATTTCGATGCCATCGGTATTGATGTTTTTCAGATTTAATTTTTCTAAATATTTCTTCGGAAAATCGCCTCCAACAACAGAAACAATGCCTGAATAAATGCCAAATTGTGCTGCGGAAAGTGAAATATAGGTTGCGGAACCTCCTAAAATTTTGTCCGTTTTTCCAAACGGCGTTTCAATGGCATCAAAAGCAACGGTTCCAATAATTAGTAGTTTACTCATATTTTATGGTAGTTAACATGCACCTAAACGGGATTAATTTGTCTAATATTTTTTTTAGAATATAGATGTGTTTACTTTTGCAAAAATAAGTTTAAAAAATGACTATCAAAGAAATACAAGAAGAAATTATAGACGAGTTTTCCTTTTTTGAAGATTGGATGGAACGTTATGAATATATTATAGAATTGGGTAAATCGCTGCCAATGATTGAGGATGAATTTAAAACCGATTCGAATTTAATTGTGGGATGCCAATCGAAAGTTTGGTTGCATTCTGAAATTGAAAGCGACAAAATTAAATTTACGGCCGACAGCGATGCCATTTTAACCAAAGGAATTGTGGCACTTTTGTTGCGCGTTTTCAACAATCAAAAACCAAAAGATATTCTTGATGCCGATTTGTATTTTGTGGATAAAATTGGCTTGAAAGAACATTTATCGCCAACCCGCGCCAACGGATTGGTGTCTATGATTAAGCAAATTAAATTATACGCGCTGGCTTTTCAGTCGAAAATGTCTTAGCCCCCTAACCCCCGAAGGGGGGAATTGTTGAGGGGTAAAGTTTTGTGTTAGGGATTACTTCACGCATTTTTATTTTTTTGGAGTTCAGTGAACCATGTTTGAAGCGAAAAGCCCGACCGCCTTTTCGGTGGGAACACCCATAATATTCCAATGAAGCAATAAGAAATTAGCCGTAAATTTTACGCGAATAGGTAAATAATTGTATATTTGCGCTTATTTAGAATGAATATAAACAAAGATTTTTAAAATGAACAGTACACACGCACAAGAACTTGGCGATAAAATAGTTGCGAAACTAAAAACTATTTACGATCCCGAAATTCCTGTTGATATATTTGAATTGGGTTTGATTTATGACGTTTTTGTAAGTGAGAACAACGACGTTAAAATTTTAATGACCCTAACTTCGCCTAACTGCCCGGTTGCAGAAACCTTGCCTGTGGAAGTTGAGGAGAAAGTAAAAACCATTGAGGAAGTTAAAAATGCTGAAGTTGAGATTACTTTCGACCCGATGTGGACGCAGGATATGATGAGCGAAGAGGCAAAATTAGAACTCGGATTTCTATAAATGTCTGACGAAATTGTAAATAGGGTTGCGAACAGCAAGTTGAAAACAATTGACCTGGAAGATTTTTATCCGAAAGGCGAGAGAACCGTTATCGACATCAAAAACTGGCTGTTTCACGAACAAATTTTGAAGGAAATCGATTTTCGGGAACACTTGAAAAACCACGATTGGAGCCAGTACAAAAATCATTTTGTTGCTTTGACATGTTCATCTGATGCCATTATTCCTTCCTGGGCCTATATGCTGATTGCGACTTACGTTGCTCCTTTTGCCAAAAAAATTGTGGTCGGAAATTTGGCCGCTTTGGAAACTTCTATTTTTCAGGAGCTGATTGCAACTTTCAATGTGGAAGAATTTTTAGAAAAACTTGTAATTATCAAAGGCTGCTCCAACAAACCAATTCCGGAAACCGCTTATATTCAACTAATTGAAAAACTGCAGCCAGTGGTAAAATCCATTATGTTTGGCGAAGCTTGTTCAACTGTACCGCTTTATAAAAAAGGCAACTAAATTTTTTTCTGAATAATCAGCCTAACTTTCTTCCTCAAATTCTTCGTACAACAAATCGTTATAAGGAAAACGGGTGATGTGAATTTTTTTCACTTCTTCAAACACTTTTTCTTTAAACGCTTCCATATTTTCTTTGTTCAGCGCAGAAATAAACACACAATTGTTATCGAGTCTGTTCATCCAGGTTTTTTTCCATTCCTCCAAAGAAAAGTGCATTTCGGTTTTTTGGGTCACCAAATCATCGTCGTCAATGGTTTGGTGCGTAAATGCGTCAATCTTGTTAAAAACGATGATGGTTGGCTTGTCGGCGCTTCCTATTTCGGCCAAGGTTTTGTTTACGGAAGCCATATGATCTTCAAAATTCGGATGCGAAATGTCAACCACGTGCAATAATAAATCGGCTTCGCGAACCTCATCCAAGGTAGACTTAAAAGATTCAATTAACTGCGTCGGCAATTTCCTGATAAACCCAACAGTGTCGGTCAGCAAAAAAGGAAGGTTTTTAATCACCACTTTTCTAACGGTGGTGTCCAAGGTTGCAAACAATTTATTTTCGGCAAAAACATCGCTTTTGCTCACCACATTCATCAAAGTAGATTTCCCCACGTTGGTGTAACCCACCAAAGCGACACGCACCATTTTTCCGCGGTTTTTGCGTTGAACGGCCATTTGCTTGTCAACAATCTCCAGCTTTTTTTTGAGCAAGGAAATCTTGTCACGAATAATTCGACGGTCGGTTTCAATTTCGGTTTCACCAGGACCACGCAATCCGATTCCCCCTTTTTGGCGCTCTAAGTGGGTCCAAAGTCGGGTCAAACGCGGCAATAAATATTGGCATTGTGCCAGTTCAACTTGCGTTCTCGCGTAGCTTGTTTGGGCTCTTGCCGCAAAAATATCTAGAATTAAATTTGTTCTGTCCAGCACTTTGATGTTCAGTACTTTTTCAATATTTCGCAATTGTGACGACTTCAATTCATCATCAAAAATGACTGTTCCAACATTATTGGCTTCAATATACTGACGCACATCTTCCAATTTTCCGGTTCCGATAAATGTTTTTGGATTGGGTGTTTCTAACTTTTGGACAAATCTTTTTACAGCGATTCCGCCTGCAGTGAGCGTTAGAAATTCCAGTTCATCCAAATATTCATTGCATTTTTCTTCATTTTGATATTGCGTTATCAACCCTATCAAAACAACTTTTTCGGTATTGTCCTCTATAATTTCAGTCATAATCAAAATAGCCGGCAGCCATATTTATATTAAAAAATTGAAGCAAAAAATAATTTCTGCCAATTTTATGTCTTTTCATTTACGCAAGCAAAGATACAAATTACCAAGCTCATTTAAAATTTTGTATTGCCAGCTTTTATTTAAATTGATTGCCGGTTTAAAACCATTAAACAGCACAAAAACCCATAATTTAATCCGGTTTCACTTCCAATCAAAAGTTTATTGTAATTTACGGCCGGTTTTTAGGAGACAAAATTCTTAAAAGCCAACAGAAATTTAATACAGAATAAAATCCATGAAAACATATTCAATAAAGGAAATTAACCAGCTTTTAAAAGGCACTTTGGTTGGCGATACGAGCCACCAAATTAGCGGGCCCGAACAATTGGAAAAAGCCGAAACCAACCATATTTCATTTATAGGAAGCAAAAAGTACATGCGATTGTGGGAAACCTCAAAAGCCTGTGCGGCCATAGTGAATGAAGATTTGGACATCGCACCCGGAGAAAATCGTGCTTTGATCAAAGTAAAAAATGCCGATTTGGCAATGGCCAGATTGTTGGAAATGTTCAGTCCGGAGCCTCCCGTTTTTGAAGATGAAATTCACGCAACAGCGGTTATTCATGCTTCTGCAATCCTTGGAAAAAACTGTAAAATTGGCGCAAACTGTTATATTGGTAAAAATGTGGTATTGGGTGACGGCGTTGTTTTGTACCCAAATGTGACCATTTTTGATGAATCCAGTATTGGAAATGGCACGGTGATTTGGTCGGGAACCGTAATTCGGGAGCGAAGTGAAATAGGCAGTTTTTGTATTTTTCATCTCAACGTAAGCATTGGCGGGGACGGATTTGGCTATTGCGCGAGCGAAGACGGCAGGGGTTTGGTGAAAATTCCGCACATTGGCAATGTGGTTATTGGGAATTACGTGGAAATAGGGGCAAATTCATGTGTAGATCGCGGAAAGTTTAGTTCAACCAAAATTGGTGACGGCTGTAAAATAGACAATCTTGTGCAAATTGCGCACAACAGCGTTATGGGTCGATTTTGTATCATGGCAGGCCACAGCGGATTGGCGGGTTCTGTTACCCTTGGCGACGGAGTTGTTATTGGCGGCAGCGCTTCCATTAAAGACCACGTTACCGTTCATTCTGGCGCGGTGGTGGCAGGAGGATCAGGAGTGATGAGTGATGTTGAAGCAGGCAAAACAGTATTGGGTTATCCGGCACAGGATTCAAGAGAAATGCTGAAACAATGGGCTGCGTTGCGAAGGCTTGTTAAGTAAAGAAATTGGAAATGCCGTTTATTAACAACTACTACTGCAGTAAGTATAGTTTTATGCAACGAGCAATTTCCGGTTCTTTTCAGAATCACGTTCAGACCAAAGAATATAGTCTGCATTTTTAGATTTAAGAGCTTCTAAAAATTCAGGTTTAATATCCTTGTCTAAATCATTAATTATTGCAATTGCATTCACGTTTTTTTTTGTAATTTTTTCTCGTACAGGTTTAATATCATCCCAAGAAAATAAAAATGTTGGAAGGTTAGATTTATTAATTGTATTAAAAGATTTAATTACTATTTCCTTATCTCTCTGAGCAATTTGAAAATCAAAATTAAACTCTAATCCTGTTGAACCTTTTGAAATAAAATCAGGTGTGAAAATAATATCCTGTGATTCTAAATAATTTCGAACATCTTCTTTAAATATTGAAGCAACATTATGTTTTGATAAAATATATAAGTCATTTATCTCAATTATTGCAGAAAGGAAATTATGTTTTGACTGGGAAAATCTTTCAATATTAGTTTCAATTAGCAATTCGTTATTTTCAACTCTAACTCCATAATTAAGTAATATTGTATCTAATAATGATCTCCTTCTTTTAGAGCCTTGGATTTGTAATCCCTGAAGTTCTAAATTTGACATTGTCTCTCCATTATCGCTCAATCTTAATTGACTTCCGCTTTTTTGAGCATAAATCTCAATTGTATCATTAAACGCTCCAATGAAAGGGGTGTTTATTAAAAACCAGTCCGTATTTGTGTCCTTTTGGATAAAAGTTTTTTCTCTTAACCAATTGTAATAATTGTCCACATATGTATTTACCCAACTCAAAGTATTGCTTGTTGTATGTTTATTATTGATTTTAGATTTATCCTTCTCGCAAAGTTAATTATTAAATCCGATAAATCTGAAGGGTCTTTAATTTCTTTAATTGGAAAATCAACATCTATTAATGGAATTGCCCAAGCCAAAGGTTTATATCCCTCAACATAGATATGCATATGCGGTTCAGTCGGTTCAAACCATTTATCTGCATAAGGTTTTAACAAATCAGGTAATGTGTTTTCAATATTTGCAGGATTATGATGTCCACCTTTAAAGTCTATTCTTAACAGACCAATAAAAGAATTACTTTCTAGATGGTGAATTGAAGTTTTCAAAATAATTTTTTGGTTTGTTGAAATTTCAACCCAAAATTCATAGTCAGAATCCTGATGAGAAATCAGTTCTATTCTATTCTTTTTATTTTTTAAATCTATAGTTTGATTTGGATCAATTAAGACTTTTTCTAATTCCAATAGATATTTTGCTTCTTGGTTTGTTAGCATTTTTTTTAATATTACTTGCAAATTGTTAAATTCCAACAAAACTAAAAATACTTAATCGTTTTACTTTAAATAAAAAAAAGGTGATTTGTCGCAATTTTTTTCATCCGTTTGTTGGTGAGTTAAAGTTATGATTTTTAAGTTAACTGCCTAATAATATTTATGAAAGATTCAAAAAACACCTTGTTAATGACATTTGTCTCAGCAAATTGCAAAAAAAATCAAGGCATTATCGAACTCTCGAATTAAAACCGGCAGGCGCGTATTGCGGTGAATTTGGATGTGTTATTAAACTGTTTGAAGCCGCCGAATAAATGATCCATTCACTGATGGTGAAAATTGGATTTGGCGCAGAAATCGAAGTTTTTCGCACCGCTCTTCCGTCTAGATATTCCCAATTTGTGCCATTTCCATCAACACCAATAACGCCGAAAATATCGATTCTTGCTCCGGTGTTGTTCACCAATTCATAAACGTCATCGCCGTTTCCGGAAATATAGGTGGTTTCAATATCCGGAATATCATCAAACAATATTTTGTAATCGCTGCCGGCAATAATCACAAAACCGCCAGCGGGAATTACGATTCCGGTTAACGCCAATGCCGAACCGGAAACCGTTGTGGCGCCGTTTAAATATTTGTTCAGTTTCCATCCCGTTAAATTTACTTCGCCAACTCCGGCATTGTACAGTTCCACAAAACGCGCGGAAACATTGTTGTTTGGGTCGGCGACTTCGGTAATCATTATTTTTGGAACCAAAACCACACAAGCTTCAAAAGCTTCCGAAAACTGAACATCCAAAGGAGTTCTCAATTCAAGAACATTGCTTAAAACGCCGGTAATAGTTCCTTTTCCCTGCGGAAATAATTTGTTTGCAAAAGTGGCTTTTCCGTTGGTGAAAACCGATAGTTTTGCGGAGACGTTGCAGGTTTCCAAAGTGCGAAATCCATTATTGGTGCCGCTGAAATAGGTGAATGCCGAACCCAATTCATTTTGCGCCAATTGCACATTTTTGACTTTTACCAAGGTGTTTTCAAAAGTGGGATTCAAAGTCTCAATGATTGAAATTTCTTTGGGAATTATGGTAAAATTCTCTCCGCTGTTGTATATGAAATCGGCAATTTGTGTTTCTTCAATTTCAACAATGGCAGTTGCTTTTGGAAAACCAATGGTTAAAATACTTTCTTTTTTATTCATATACAGTTTGTTCAGTTTCACCAAAACTTTATCGCCAACATTGTATTGTTCAAAATTGGCTGTTTTGCCGATTAAAATTTGAATGCCGGCGGTTGCATTTTCAACCGCATCCTGAATCACCAATTTTTTCTCAAAACTCCCATGTTCGTCGCTTGAAATTACAAAACCCTCAAATACATAATTGTTGCTGATTCCGAATTCAACCAGACTTCCTTTGTACATTTCCTTCACCGATTTCAAAGTGATGTTCGGCTGAAAAGAACTGGAATAATCACATCTTGCAGCGGTAAGTTTTACGTCATCTGTATCGCGCAAATACAATTGAAAATCGTCATAATAATTGCTGAAAATAGCCACAACGCTTCCTTTTCCTTCAGGTAAAACAGTGTTTTTAAAACTGGCGAAACCGCTATTTCTTAGGATAACTTCATCCAAAAAATTACAGGAATTGTCAGTACTTTCCAGCACGCGATTTACCGTTTCAGTATTGCCGGCATTTCCATACGAGTTCCCCAAATCACCCGATTTAAATTGCACATTTTCAATTTCTATGAGCATTTCCAACATACTTTTATTCAGATCTGCGATGGCCACTTTTTTCGGAATTATTTCAGCAACTTCGCATGAACGCAAAATATATTTGTTGAGTTCCGAACCCAAAATACCTGCCAATCCGCCGCCGGTTGCCACACCAATTTGCACGCTTCCAAAACTGTAGCCAACCGCCAAACCTTTCAATTTCACGTAAATTTTCCGTCCGACATTGAACTTGGTGTAAATGTTGGTTTGGTTGATGGAAATTTTAATGGCTGCAGTCGGATTCTCGGGCTTGTCCTGAATGGAAATAGACTTGTAAATATTCCCCGATTTGTCGCTGGAAACCACGTAACCTTCCATAATTAGATCTGTTTCAATAATTTTTGCGCCTCCAAAAGTGTACATTGCTTTTACCTGCTGAATGGTGGTGGTTGCCGTAAGTTGCGGTTCAGTGCAATCTACATTTGGCGTTTCAAAATCCCCGTCTTTTACGCAACCGGCAAAAAGGAAAATTAACAAGAGAAATTTGGTTATTTTTAATACTGTTTTGTTGTTATTCATAGCTTTAATTTTTAAAATCTTACATATAAATTTAGATAGTAGGAGGTTTTTCCGCCGTACCAATATTTGGGTCCGAAAATGGGTTTTTCCAATTGTTTATCCTCTTTTAATTCGGGGTAATTGGATTTTCTAGATTGCTCAAATCCGCCCGTTTTAAACAATTCGCCCAAAATATTGTTGATTCCCATAAAAAATCCGAGATAATAGGCGTCAATTTTCCACGATTTTCCGCCAACGGCATTCACCAAAAAAGCGGGATCAAATTTTTCCTGTTTCAATAAATGATCAACTTGTTCCTGGGTAACCTGAACGCCGGTTTCATCATCCAAAAAAGGCACGCCATCGGAGTCCAGATAAAAATTATTGGTTCGCAACAAGGGAGAAATATCAAGGTAATTGTTCGATAAATAGTTGGCGTTTATTTGGAAAAACCAATAGGCCGGATCGCGGTATTCAAAGGTGAACGAATAGGCGCGTTGCGGCGTGCCGGAAATGTGGTAATTCTTTAAATAAGCCGTTCCGAAATTGCTGTTTAAATCGGTGAAAGTTTCAGAAATCAGGTACAATTGAGGATTGTTGCTATAGGTAAATTGCCCAACAGAACCCGCTGCAAGCAGTTTTACGGTGGGCAAAACCTGATATTCAAAACTCAATTCCGCACCCATATTCGTTTTTTCGACGCCCGTAATAATTTCGTTCACAAAATCGGCCTGGTCACCCAGCAAACCTTCCGCAAAAAAGAAAGAAGTTTCAACGGCATCGCTAAATTTTGTGTAATAAGCCGTCAATCTCGATTGTATTTTTGGCGCACGAAAAACATAACTCAAATCTCCTGTCACAATTTTCTCGCTCGATAAATCGGGCGTAATGCTGTTGTTTACCCGCGAATTGGAAAAAGCCGTTTTTATAGTTGGCGCATTTGTGGTGTAAGCGCCGTTTAAAGTGACCAAATGCCGCCCGGTAATTTTATAGGTGGCACCCGCTTTTGCGCCAAAATCCATAAAATGTTGTTTTTCCCCTTTTCCAAAAGAATTTTCAAAATAAGTTCCGTTTTTATACAAACCATCCCGCTGATAATTGCTGCTTTTTACGTTCAATCCCACAAAATAATCAAAATTGTTTTGCGTACCCTGCACTTGCCCAAAAGCGCTTGCCGTAAAAGCATTGACCGTGTAATTGTATTGAAATGTGTCGCCTTCAACAACGGTTCGGTTCGGATTGTTTAAATCATTTTGTCGCGCATCGCCCTGGGCATATTGGTCTAAATCCACAAACCCGTTTCCGCCCAACAAATCCAACATATTTGCATAATTTTTATAGCTTAAATTTTTGAAGGAAACGCCTCCGTTGAAGTTTAAATTCTCCGTAAATTTTGTGTTGATGAGTGAATTTGCAGAAAATTGCGTGTCGTCAACCCGGTCTTCATACAAATAATACAAGGAATTTCCGTTATCGGCGTTTGCCTGATAAAATTCATTCCATTTTATTTGTCCGTTTTTCAAAAATTCCTGTTCCGATAAATAGGCGTTTGCGTAATCTGGATTGTCAGGATATCTCAAAAAATTGCTGGGCAAATATTTCCAATAGGTTGGATCGGGATTTAACGCGTTAAAATAGCCCAACCGGCTGTTACCAATATGCCCAAACTGATAAGCCAAAGTGGATTTTATCGTTGTGTTTTCACGTTCATAAAAATGGCTCAGCATTACTATAGGCTCAAAAATTTCCTTGATTCTTGAGTTTCGCTTATCGCCTTCCTGATTTCCCCAATACGCGTTGTATTGGTAGCCTTTCAAATCGTAAACTTCCTGGGTATTTGGCGACGATTTTCCCCGTTTGTTGGGCGTTGCAAAAGCCGTAAAATTCAAGCTGTGGTTGCTGCTAAACCTTTTTTCCACTGCCAAAAAACCCGACCACGCATTGTAGGAAGTTCCTTCTATATTACCTTCCTGAGCAAATCTGCGGGATGCCGAAACCACAAAAGCCAAGTTTTTTTTGTTCCAACCGGAAGCGTAGGTTGCCATTGCACGACCCGTATAACTTTTATTGGTTGATGAAAGGGAAACTTTTTTTACCGCCTGATAATCGGATGCTCTGGTGCTGAAATTTGTGGTGCCCAATATGCCGCCAAAAGTGTGGTCGGAAGCCGCAATGCCATTGGAAAATTCCTGATTTCTGAACGCATCGTTCAATCCGCCCCAATTGCTCCATTGCGGACGGCCGTCGTACAATTTATTCATTTCAATGCCGTTGATTGCGATGGTTCCGTAGCTGGAATCGTACCCGCGGACTTTAAACCAAGCCTGGCTGAAATTAAAAGCGGCGGCCTGTAAATAAGCATCTTTAGAAGACTGGAACAACCCCGCAACATAATCGGAACTTTTGCCTTCTTCATCCAACAAATCTTCATCAGTCAAAATAATGAGGTTTGTTTCATATTTCTCAACAATCGTTTTTTGTAAAAACACAGTGCCTAAATCATAAGATTTAGCTTCAATAATGTTGATGGGAAATTCTTGCGTTTCAAAACCTTCAAATTGAAATTGAAGCGTATAATTTCCAACAGGAATATTTTCAATGGTGAATTCCCCGTTGAAATTTGTTTCCGAAGAAATATTTAAAGATGAAATTTTTAGGAAAACGCCTTGCAAGGATTCTTCTGAAGTAGCTTCAACAACTTTTCCTTTGATGGAAGCAAGGCTTTGTGCATCTGAATTAACGGCATAAAAAAGACACACAATAGTAGCAACAACTATTATTTTCATAGACAATTTTTTATGAAAGTAATCTTTTTTTGAACACCATCACCAAAAATCAAAAAAAATAATTGCGCTATCTTGTTGAAATATAGTACGCTGCCAAGTATTTCGTTAACAATTTGTGTTTATCTTAGTCGCTTAAAAAAATACTATGAAACGACTTTCACTAATTTACCTGTTTATTTTATTGGTGGTTCAACCAATTTTCGGCCAAAAAAAATATGACATCAAAACCATCGCTTTTTACAATTTGGAAAATCTTTTTGATATTGTTGATGATACTTTAAAGCTCGATGAATCGAGCCCGATTATGGCGATTAAAGAAAATCGTGAAGCCATTTATCAACTAAAATTGAACAATATGGCAAAAGTGCTTTCTGAAATTGGCGTGGATGAAGCCAAAAACAGTCCGGTAATTATTGGCGTTGCCGAAATTGAAAATTATGCCGTATTGGAAGATTTGGTGAATACTTCGTTTTTAAAGGACAAACAATATGGCATTATCCATTACGATTCGCCCGATTTACGTGGCATTGACGTGGGTTTGTTGTACCAAACCAACCATTTTAAACCCATTTATCACGAAACTTTCGAGTTGCGTTTATGGGATGGCAATTATAGAATATACACCCGTGACCAATTGTTGGTTTCCGGATATTTGGGCGATGAACTCATTCACATTATCGTAAATCATTGGCCTTCCAGACTTGGCGGTGAAGCAAAAAGTCGGTCAAAAAGAGAAAAAGCTGCGTATTTAAACACCCAAATCATTGCTAAAATAAAGGAAACTGATCCCAATCCTAAAATTATCTTGATGGGCGATTTAAATGACGATCCCACCAACAGCAGCTTAAAAAAAATCTTAAAAACCAAAGGCAAAAAATCGGATGTTGAAGCCGGCGACATATACAACCCGATGGAAGATCTGTTCAGGCGCGGGCAAAATACCTTGGCTTATCGGGACAACATCAACCTGTTCGACCAAATTATGTTTACTTCGCCGTTGTTGACAACCACAAATGATTTTTCATCCTATAAAATGTACAAAACGGCCATTTTTAAGCCGCAATATTTGACCACCCAAACCGGAAAATATAAGGGATATCCGTTCAGAAGTTGGGGAAATGGCGGATTCACCGGCGGCTACAGCGACCATTATCCGGTGTATTTGTATTTGATAAAGGAGGTTTTTTAAGCGGTTTTTAAAAAGTATCAGGTATTTGATGCCTTTATTAGAAAAATCAAATGAACTTTTAACTTTTAATTTTTTTTGGGCGTTTCCCGCCAGCTGGCGGGCCGCGCTTTCCGTTTTATCTATTTTTGCGCTCCGCTCCAAAAAAGTATGTCACTGCAATCGCTAACGCAAATTGAATTCCTATTTATAATCGTTATTTCTTTGTGAAAACTGCCAATAAATGCAAATTCAATAACAGAAATAAAAATTAAAAGCAATAGATTTGTGAATTAGTCCATAAAACCCAAATAATAGAAATTATGCATAAAACACTAATCTCTTTTTTAGTATCATTTGCGTTTATCGCAATGTCGGCCCAAGAGGTAATGACACCTGAAAAACTGCTTCAAATCAACAAAGTTTCAGGAAAAGGATTGACCAAAGACGGCAACAGCCTTATTTACAGCATTTCAAAATATTCGCTCGAGAAAAACAGCTCAGAAACAACAACGTACCAAATGCCAATTGCTAAAGGAAATGCCCAAGTAATCACTGATTATAAAGCGTTATTGGCAGATAAAAGTGTTTCGCCCGACGGCAAATACAAAATTTCCACTGCCGAAGTAAAACTGAAAAACATCAGCGGAAAAGATTTTTATCCGGAAGTTACCGGTTCAAACGTCCAAATTTATAACGAACTCAATTATCGCCATTGGGATACTTGGGAAGACGGCGCTTACAGCCATATTATGTACCAGCCGGTTTCTGATGCAGCTTCTGAACCAATCGATATTATGGCTGGAGAACCTTTCGACAGTCCGCAAAAACCTTTTGGCGGCTCGGAAGATTATTTGTGGAGCCCCGACAGCAAAAATATTTTATATGTTGCCAAAAAATTAAGTGGCGCAGCTTACGCTTCAAGCACCAATTCCGATATTTACCAATACAATCTGGAAACAAAAACCACCACCAACTTAACTTCAGAAAACAAAGGATACGACACTGATCCAGCATTTTCTTCCAAAGGACAATTGGCGTGGCTTCAAATGAAAAGAGACGGCTATGAATCGGATAAAAAAGACATTATTGTTTCAATTAATGGCGCTTCTATCAATTTAACGGCAAACTGGGACGGAACCGTTGACAGTTTTGTATGGCAAGATAAGGGCGATAAAATTTATTTTGTGGCTCCGGTTTTGGGAACCGTACAATTGTTTGAAATCGGAATTCCTGTTGCGGGAAAGAAAAGCAGCGCACTAAAACAACTTACCAACGGGCAATTTGATGTTCACAGCATTGTGGGCCAGTCAAAGCAAACAATTGTGGTGAGCAGAAGAGATATGAACCACGCGCCAGAGTTGTATTCCGTAAATTTAAGCAACGGAAAAATGACGCAATTAACGCAAGCCAATGACGCTTTTTACAATAGCATTACGCTGAGCAAGGTTGAAAAAAGAATGGTAAAAACAACCGACGGCAAAGACATGCTGACCTGGGTTATTTATCCGCCAAACTTTGATCCTGCAAAAAAATACCCAACCATATTGTATTGCCAAGGCGGACCGCAAGGCGCTTTAAGCCAAATTTATTCTTTACGATGGAACTTTCAGCTAATGGCCGCAAACGGTTATATTATTGTTGCGCCAAACAGAAGAGGAATGCCGGGTTATGGCGTGGAATGGAATGAGCAAATCAGCAAGGATTACGGCGGACAGAATATACAGGATTATTTATCTGCCATTGATGAATTGGCGAAAGAACCTTATGTAGACAATGATCGTTTGGGTGCTATCGGAGCAAGTTACGGCGGTTATTCGGTATTTTATTTGGCCGGAATGCACGAAGGAAGATTCAAAAGTTTTATTTCTCACGATGGTATTTTCAACTGGAAAAGCATGTACGGAACCACCGAAGAATTGTTTTTTGTGAATTGGGATTTGGGTGGCCCTTATTGGGATAAAAACAATGCGGTTGCACAAAAAGCCTATAACGAATTCAATCCTGTTGAAAAAGTTGGAAATTGGAATACGCCCATTCTGATTATTCAAGGCGGAAAAGATTTCAGAGTGCCAATCGGACAAGGGTTGGAAGCTTTTCAGGCAGCGCAATTGCAAGGCATCAAAAGTAAATTGTTGTATTTTCCTGAAGAGAATCACTGGATTTTAGACAATCAGAACAGTTTGGTTTGGCAACGCGAATTTTTCAAATGGCTGAAAGAAACCTTGTAAAAAAAAATCAAATCATAAAAAAACAGACAGCGAAAAAAATTCGCTGCCTGTTTTTTTATAACTTTTAACTATTTCCTATCCCCAACCCTTTCCTAAGGAAAGGGAGTTTAATTTCAAGTTTTAGAACTATTAATGCCAGCGCGCCATCTGGTATCTGCGCGCCATCTGGCACATTCACTAAAAATGTTCACAGAACATTTTTTTAACGTTCTGTCCCCCCTTCGGGGGCTAGGGGGCCTCAACTTCAATATCTTTCAACAAAAGCTGCAATGTTTTATAGCCATTCCATTCATTTTCATCGATGTGAAAAGCGGCTTTAAACGCATTTTTATTTTGGATGATTTCGTGTTTGTCGCCCATTCCAAATCCGATGGCGTTGTAGGTTGTTTGGTTGGTACCTTCAAAAAGGTTCAGCTTTAAATGCGTTTCGTCGGAGCCCACTTTTTTGCCGTAACCATTGTCGCGCAAACCACCGCACATAAAAACGGGTTTCATATTTTGCGGTCCGAAAGGTGAGAGTTGGTTCATAATTCTGAAGAATTTTGGCGTAATTTCTGAAAGGCTGATTTCGGCATCAATGGCAATTTCGGGCGTTCTCAATTCCTCGGGCAAGGTATTTTTTACAACCTCTTCAAACTTATTCTTGAAATTTTGGTAATTTTCTTCTTTTAAGGTCAATCCGGCCGCATATTTATGTCCGCCAAACTGCTCAATAAATTCGGCACATTGCTCCAGCGCTTCATATACGTCAAAGCCTTTAACTGAACGTGCTGATGCCGCCAATTTATCACCGCTTTTTGTAAAAACCAGGGTTGGTTTGTAGTGAGTTTCAATCAATCGCGAAGCCACAATGCCAATCACGCCTTTGTGCCAATTTTCGGCATAAACAACTGTTGAATAATTATCCTGTTCCTTGTTTTCTTCAATTTGAAGCAAGGCTTCTTGGGTGATTAATTTATCCAAATCCTTCCGGTCGTTGTTGTTTTGCTCAATTTCCAAAGCGAATTTAACGGCCGAATCAAAATCCAGTTCGGTCAACAATTCAACAGCGTAGTTTCCGTGTTTAATTCGCCCTGCGGCATTAATTCTTGGCGCAATGATAAACACCACGTCGGTAATGTTTAATTCAACCTTTTTAATTTGGTGGATCATCGCTTTGATGCCGTTTCTCGGATTGGAGTTGATTACCTGCAGACCAAAATAAGCCAAAATTCTGTTTTCACCGGTGATGGGTACAATATCGGCAGCGATGGCGGTTGCCACCAAATCTAAATACGGAACCAGATCATCAATGGTTTGGTTTCTTTTGCTTGCCAACGCCTGAATGAGCTTAAAACCCACGCCGCAGCCGCACAACTCATCATACGGATACTCGCAATCTACGCGTTTTGGATCTAAAACCGCAACAGCATCCGGAATTTCGTTTCCCGGACGGTGGTGGTCGCAAATGATAAAGTCGATGCCTTTTTCTTTTGCATAATTTACCTTGTCGATGGCTTTTATGCCACAATCAAGCGCAATAATCAGGGAAATATCATTGTCGTGCGCAAAATCGATTCCCAGAAAGGAAATGCCGTAACCTTCTGCATACCTGTCGGGAATATACGTGGCAATATTTGGGTAAAATGTTTTTAAGTAGGATGAAAGCATGGAAACCGACGTTGTGCCGTCCACATCATAATCGCCATAAACCATGATGTTTTCGTTTTCGGCGATTGCTTTTTCAATGCGTACCAACGCTTTGTCCATATCCTTCATCAAAAAAGGGTCGTGCAAATTTTTTAAACTCGGACGAAAAAATGCTTTTGCCTGGTCGTAGGTTTCAATGTTTCGTTGCACCAACAATTTGGCCAAGGTATAGTCTATGCCCAAATCCTGAGCTAATTTTGAAGTGATTTCCCGATTGGTCTCAGGTTTTAATTTCCATCGCATAGCAGTGCTTTTTTCCAAAAGTAAGCAAATTTATCTTGTGAAGTTGTTTTTATGGTATGCCGAAAAATAATTATAAATCTCAAAAAAACAATCGCGGGTACTTGACCGTCACGGATTACAAATCCGCGCCAGCGAGTTTTAATTTCCATCGCATATTTGACATCACGGATTACAAATCCGCTCCAGCGAGCTTATATATCGAAATATTGAATTTCGTATGAAATATCAGAAAATTTACGAAACATTTCATAAACGCCGCAATAGCGCTCAACAGATAGATTTACTGCTTTTTCAATTTTGTCTTTCTGAAAATCTTTGTCGTAAAATTTATAAATTACCCTAACTTTATCGTAAACTTTCGGATGTTCTTCAGTGAGGTTTGCTTCCACTTCAATTTTAAAATCGGCCACTTCAGCGCGCATTTTTTTCAATAACGAAGCGATGTCCATGGCAGTACAACCCGCCAAAGCAGTTAACATCATCGCTTTTGGGCGCAGCCCTTTCCCTTGTCCGCCGGCATCTTCAGCGGCATCAATCATCACAGTTCCTTCAGGCGCAACAGATTCAAAAAGCATTTCGCCTTTCCAGCTTACTTCAATAGTATTGATCATAATTTTATCATTGTTTTAAGGCACAAATTTACAAGAATTTTTAGCATTAAAAAGTAACATTCTTTACAATTCACCCACTTTAAAAACAACCTTAAATAATTTAAAACACATTAAAAAAAATTATGTACTTTTGCGCCACATTCATTTTGAATGTGAATTTCAACCCGTTGGCCAACGGTTGAAAATTAATAAAATGGGGATGTAGCTCAGTTGGCTAGAGCGCTTGGCTGGCAGCCAAGAGGTCGTCGGTTCGAGCCCGATCTTCTCCACATAATTGTTTTATCAAATCTTAGTTGGGCGAGAAGTTTATCCCGAGCGCAGTCGAGGGAAGCCCGATCTTCTCCACATAATTGTTTTATCAAATCTTAGTTGGGCGAGAAGTTTATCCCGAGCGCAGTCGAGGGAAGCCCGATCTTCTCCACAAACAAAACCGTAAATACTTGTAAGATAGTTGTTTACGGTTTTTGTTTTTTAATGCTTTTACAATTAATGGTTGGTCAATAATAACACTTTCTTATTTTTTCTTTTTACTTATGAATCCAAACTGCGTTAGGGATTGAAGCGGAAAACCTTTTTGATTCGCCAAAGGGCGAAGTAAAAAAGTTTGGAGCGGAAAGCCCGACCCGCCATTTGGCGGGAAACGCCCACCAAAAAGGCGGGCAGGCCCAAAATATTTAAAATCGGATTTCACAATTTTAAAATGATTGCGTAAAAAGACGTAATTTTGCCAAAATAAGCCATTTACCTGCTTATTTTATACATAGAACCAAGACACTACGCTAAAAATGAAAAAAATCGAAAACATTGAATTGTCTTTTTTGAGCATTGATGATTACCAGGAGCTTAAAAAAGCAATGATTGAGTCCTACACAGGAATTCCAAATGCTTATTGGAGTGAACGCCAAATGGAATCTTTAATCAGTCGTTTTCCTGAAGGCCAAGTGGTGATTAAAGTGAACAACCAAATTGCAGGATGCGCTTTATCGATTATTGTGGATTATAAAAGGATTGAAAAAGTTCATACTTATCAGGAAATTACGGGCAATTATTCGTTTAATACCCACAAACCCGATGGCGACATGCTGTACGGGATTGATGTTTTTATTAAACCTGAATTTCGCGGACTTCGTTTGGGAAGGCGGTTGTATGATTACAGAAAAGAATTGTGCGAGAGACTAAACCTGAGAGGCATGGCTTTTGGCGGCCGAATTCCAAATTATCACCTTCATGCCGATAAACTTACCCCAAAACAATATATTGACAAAGTTAGAAAAAAGGAAATTCACGATCCTGTGTTTAATTTTCAGATTTCAAACGACTTTCATCCAACAAAAATTCTGAAGAATTATCTTGAAGGTGATGAAGCATCCAATGATTATGCGGTATTGTTGGAATGGGACAATATTTACTATGAAAAAGAGGATTTAAGTTCAACGGTGACCATAAAAAAAATAGTGCGCCTTGGATTGATCCAATGGCAAATGAGATCATACAAAAATCTGGATGAGTTATTGCACCAAGCTGAGTTTTTTGTGGATTCGGTTTCGGGATATCGGTCTGATTTTGCGCTTTTCCCCGAGTTTTTTAATGCGCCATTGATGGCTGAAAACAACCATTTATCAGAGTCGGAAGCCATCCGTGAGCTTGCAAAACATACTTCGGCCATTGTTGATAAATTTGCCAAATTTGCCATTTCGTACAACATCAATATCATCTCTGGAAGTATGCCTGAAATTGTGGACAACAAACTTTACAATGTGGGTTATTTGTGCAAAAGAGACGGAACTGTTGAGCGTTATGAAAAATTGCATATCACGCCAAACGAAGCAAAAGTTTGGGGAATGCAGGGCGGAAGCAAAATACAAACCTTTGATACCGATTGCGGTAAAATTGGCATTTTAATTTGTTACGATGTTGAATTTCCGGAGCTTGGCCGTTTGTTGGCCGATGACGGCATGGATATTTTGTTTGTTCCATTTTTGACCGATACCCAAAACGGGTATTCAAGAGTCAGAAACTGTGCGCAGGCAAGAGCCATAGAAAACGAATGTTATGTGGCCATTGCCGGAAGCGTTGGAAATTTACCGAATGTTCACAATATGGACATACAATATGCGCAATCTATGGTATTTACGCCTTGTGATTTTGCTTTTCCAACCAACGGCATTAAAGCCGAGGCAACCGCCAATTCTGAAATGATCTTAATTGCCGATGTGGATATTGATTCTTTAAGAGAATTAAATCAATTGGGAACTGTAAGAAATTTAAAAGACAGGCGAAAAGATATTTATGAGTTGAATAAAAAATAGGAATATTTTGTAAATTTATTTTACAGAAAACAAACATTTTAAAGCAGAAATCACTAATTTTAAGTGTTTTCTGCTTTTTTGGATAAATGTTCAACAACTTTTAATCCTATCCCCAACCCTTTCCTAAGGAAAGGGAGGTTGTTTTGAAATTATGGCAGTATATGCAATAAAAAACTTTTAACTTTTAACTTTTAACCTTTAACTTTTAACTTTACAAGATGGCCAGGTATTTAAAAACAAAGAAAGAACACATCGGATTGTCTCCTTATGAAATTCATTTTAAAGGCGAGAAAAAAAGTGAGGAGGTCATTTTGGAAGTGATTGATTACGATTCAGAAAATCTTGATGAATTTATAGCAAAAGACCTCAATGAGGTGGTGAAATTTAACAAAACTACAACCACCACCTGGCTAAATATTTATGGCTTGCATGATATAAAAATTATGAATGATATTGCAAAGCAATTTGAATTGGATTCCTTAATTCTTGCCGATATCATGAACACGCATGCACGTCCAAAAATTCAGGAATACGACAATTGCATTTATATTTCGTTCAAAATGTTGCAGTACGATGAGAAACGAAATTATATTTCTTCAGAAAATATAGTCATTATCATAAAGGAACATATTTTACTGTTATTTCAGGAAAAAATAGGCGATGTTTTTGATCCGATAAGAGATAGAATGCGAAAAAACAAAAGAAGAATTCGCAGTTCCAGAACCGATTATTTGGCATTTGCTTTAATGGACATCGTTTTTGACAATTACAATTACATCATCAGCCAAATTGGGGAAAAAATTGAAGCGCTGGAAATACATTTGCTGAATCATGCAAAAGAATCTACCTTAAAAGAGATCAATAATTTTAAAAAAGAAATTATTTATTTAAACAAATCCATCAAACCTTGCCGTGAAATAGTGGTTGAATTGCTAAAATTAGATTCAGATTTATTAGAGGATAAAGTCTTTGTTAATTTTGAAGATCTGCAAAACAATGTCAACCAAGCCATTGAATCATTGGAAAGTTACCGTGAAATTCTCGCGGACCAACTTCAGGTTTATCACACCACCATCAGCAGCAAATTAAATGACATCATTAAATTTTTAACCGTTTTCTCCGTAATTTTTATTCCGTTAACCTTTATTGCCGGTGTTTACGGAACCAATTTCGATTATTTACCCGAGCTTCATTATAAATACAGTTACTTTATCATGTTAGGCGTTATGTTGGTTTTGGCGGTTTCCATGATTGTATATTTCAAAAAGAAAAAGTGGTTTTAGATTAATTTGAAACTTTAAAACTTAAAAAATAATACGGGCGTTCCCCGCCAGCTGGCGGGTCGGGCTTTACGTTCCAATCTTTTTAACGGTGAAAAACCTTCAAAAAGGATTTTCACTTCAAACATGGTTCACTGAACTCCTAAAAAAATAAATAAGTGGTGAAGTAATCCCTAACGCAACCCAAAACACCATAGATTATTCGCGGAATTCAATTGAAAAATAATCCTTAACAATAATTTTAGCCGAGTTTATATAAATCATACTTATTCAATTTCTGTATCTTTACAAACCAAAAACACTATCGGTTTTAAACTGAAACCTCAACCCAAATGAAAACGAACAAGCAAAAAGCCATCAAAACCATCTATTTCAGTATTGTTGGAAATGCGTTGCTCGCCATTGCCAAAGGAGTAACCGGTATTTTTGGGAATTCCTACGCCTTAATTGCCGATGCCATTGAATCGACCACCGATGTGTTTTCGTCTATTTTGGTGTTGTTCGGACTTAAATACGCCACCAAACCCGCCGATGAAAATCATCCCTACGGACACGGAAGGGCAGAGCCTTTATTTACTTTTGCCGTGGTTGGGTTTCTGGTTTTTTCGGCAACCATCATTGCCTACGAAAGCATCCAAAATCTGCAAACGCCACAAGTGGCGCCCGAGAAATTTACCTTGGTGGTTTTGGCCATTATTGTGATTATCAAAGAGCTGTTTTATAGAATGGTTGCCAAAAAAAGCAATGAAACAAAAAGCTCTTCCCTAAAAGCAGATGCCTGGCATCACAGAAGCGACGCCATCACCTCGTTAATGGCATTTATCGGAATTTCTATTGCCATTTATATGGGCGAAGGCTATGAAAAAGCCGATGATTGGGCGGCATTGTTTGCTTCGGGATTCATTATTTACAATGCGTATTTAATTTTTAGGCCTGCGCTTGGCGAAATTATGGACGAGCATTTATACGAAGATCTGGTCGCGGAAATCAGAACGGTTTCTATGGGTGTTGATGGTGTTGTGGACACAGAAAAATGCCTTGTGAGAAAGGCCGGACTCTCATTTCACGTGGATCTTCATTTAATTGTCAATGGCGCCATCAGTGTTTTGGAAGGTCACGAAATTGCACATAGGCTTAAAGATGAATTACTGAATAAATTACCAGAAATAAATAATGTTTTAATTCATATTGAACCGGATAAAGCCCCCTAACCCCCAAAGGGGGAATTGATAAATGTATCAACATTTTTACCTTAATATTGTGTAAATAAAATTTTTACCGAATGCAACGAATTATAATTCCATAATATTTAACACTAAAAATTAACTAAACCAACTTTCCCCTTAAAACTATTGCTTATTTTTGCATTTTAACAAAACTTCCCCGTCTGAATGCATTTCAAAAAACATATCATTTTATTTTTTTTCCTGTCTGCTTTATTTGTATCTAATCACAGCTGGGCACAAACGCCTCCTGAATTAACCGCTTCCGGAAATCAATTTTATTGTCCGCTAAGCCAACTGCCTATTGTTACCGGTTTTACTATCAGTAATCCTGATAATGTTCAAATAAAAGCCATTTACATTCAAATTTCTACGGGTTATGTTAGAGGTGAGGACCAGTTAATTCTGTTGGGAACGCACCCAAATATCACGGCGCAACCTTTTAATAATTTAGAAGGAAAAATGGAATTAAGATGGACAGGCACAGGAAATGCAGTAATTTCTGAGTTAATTTCGGCGGTTAATAATGTTGTTTTCAGAAGCAGCTCAAACTCGCCATCCGGAAGCAGAACTTTTTCAATAACCATTGGCGAAGCCAATTATTTGCCATCAACAGGCCATTATTACGAATACGTTCCTGTAATAGGAATTACCTGGCAAAACGCAAAAACAGCTGCTGAAGGGAGAACGTATTACGGATTACAAGGCTATTTAGCCACCATTACCTCTGCGGAAGAAGCAAAACTTTCAGGCGAGCAAGCGGCGGGTGCGGGATGGATTGGAGGTAGTGACGCTGCAGTAGAAGGAACATGGAGATGGGTGACAGGGCCTGAAGCGGGTAAATCATTTTTTTTTGGTGATCCAAATGGCATATATGATGGCGGCACAACAAACGGATCTGATATTCCTTTTTCTTTTTGGAATAATGGAGAGCCTAACCAAGCCGGGAATGAAGATTATGCACATGTGACGGCTCCGGGGGTCGGAATCCCAGGTTCCTGGAACGATTTAAGCAACACAGGAGAAGTTTCTGGTAATTTTCAGCCCAAAGGCTACATTGTTGAATATGGAGGAATGCCAGGCGATCCTGTTTTAAATCTTTCGGCAAGCACCACAATTTATATGGCTGTAATCAGCACAACAACACCCGCAACACGATGCGGGGCAGGTACCGTTCTGTTGTCCGCTACGGCAACTTCAGGTGCTGGTGTTTTATGGTTTGATGCTGCAACAAGCACAACAATTTTACATTCAGGTTCAGTTTACTCACCTACAATTTCCGCAACCACAACTTATTATGTTTTGGCATCGGCAAACGGTTGTGTAACCGGGCCAAGAACAGCAGTAACGGCTACGGTAAATCCGTTGCCAGTTATCCAATCAACCATTGATTTTAAAAACTGCGATGAAGACGGAACCGCCGATGGTTTTACCGATTTTAACCTAAATGAAATCACTCCAATCATAACAAATAACGTTTCCGGATTAACGGTTAGCTATCATTTAACGGCTGCGGATGCAAGTTCAAGCACAAATCCAATAAATCCATCACCATTTAACAACCAAACGGCAAGCACTGTTTATGCGAGAGTGCAAAATTCTTTTGGCTGTTTTAGTGTTTCAACAATAACATTAAGCGTATCATCAACCTTATTGCCGGCCAGCTTTAACTATGAGCTTACGGCTTGCGACAAAGACGCAAATGCAGATGGTTTTTTTGCCTTTAATCTAACTGAGGCATCAACCGTATTTATAAACCAGCTTCCTGCCGGACAGCCGTTAAGTGTTCATTATTACAGAAATTTGAATGATGCGCAACTGGAACAAAATGAAATTTCGCCAACAAATTACATCAATCAAACTAAAGATTCACAAGTTTTGTATGTGCGGGTTGAAAATGAAAACGACGGAAATTGTTATGGTATTGGTCCGTTTTTGACATTGACCGTTCAGCAAATTCCGCAATTTGAAGTAAACCCGACTGCGATTGTGTGTTTAAATTTGCCGCCGATAACCCTTCAAACTTTCAATCCACAAGGCAATTATACTTACGAATGGACAAATGCGAGCGGAACGATGATCAGCACAAATTCTTCTGCCGTAGTTGCTGAAGCAGGCGTTTACACTGTGATTGCCACTTCGGTTTTAAATTGCGAATCTTTTCCGAAAACAGTAACAGTCACCGCATCTGATATTGCGACAATTACAATGAATGACATCACAGTTGTTGATGATTCTGACAACAATTCGATTACCGTAAACAACACCAATTTAGGCGCTGGAGATTATGCATTTGCTTTGGATGCGCCGTTTGGCCCGTTTCAAGATGAAACTTATTTTGAAAACTTGCTTCCTGGAATTTACACTTTGTACGTGAGCGACAAAAACAGTTGCGGTGTTGCTGCATTGGATATCGCAATTTTAGGGTTTCCCAAGTTTTTTACGCCCAACGACGACGGACAAAACGACACATGGAAAGTGCTTGGAACCGACTTGAACAACATTCAAATATCGGGTATTTATGTTTTTGATCGATTTGGTAAATTGGTGGCTGATGTTGATTTAACCGGCGAAGGCTGGGACGGGTTTTACAATGGAGAAAAGCTTCCGGCAGCTGATTATTGGTATTTGGTGAAGTTCACGGACCAATATGGCAATTACAGAGAAAAACGCGGAAATTTAAGCTTGATACGAAGGTAATTTTTTGCGTTAGGGATTAAAGTGGAAATACTTTTTTGAGGTTTTTCTCCGAAAAAAAGATTGCAGCGGAAAGCCCGACCGAAGGGAACGCCCAAATTCTTATTTTAAAACAGTTCCCGGATTACTTTTGCCACGCCGTCATTTTTATTGGTGTCGGTAATTTTATTGGCAATTTGCAGCACTTCGTCGATGGCATTTGCAACGGCAACGCCCAAACCAACCGATTTCAGCATTTCAATATCGTTGTAATTGTCGCCAAAAGCCAGCACGTTTTTCATTGAAATATTGGTGTAACAATGCTTTAACAAAACTTCAATCGCGGTTTTTTTGGAAACTGAAATATGCGAAATTTCAATATAGGTGGGTTTTGAGCGATACAACATAATTTCATTGGAAAAGGAATTTTCTAAGGCTTTATACAAAATATCAATTTCGGTTTCGTTGCCCATACACATGATTTTATGCGCGCCTTTGTCTTCATTTTTCCACTGATTTAAAATGGATTCGCTCGATTTTACAACAGGAATAACTTTGGTGTTCTCGGCTTCTCTTTCCGCCCAAAAATCCATTGCCGGCACAAACCAATCATCTTCAAAATACATACTTAAATGAATGCTGGTTTTTTCACAGAGACCAATAACAGATTCCAAAACGGTATTGTTGATAAACGCAGAGTGCAAAACCTGGTTGTTGTGTAACACCAATCCGCCATTATAGGCAATTATTGGTGCAGTTTCATTTCCCAGCTGCTTTTGCAAATGCCGCATCGCTTTTGGCATTCGGGAAGAAATCAGCACAAAAGGAATGGGAGAAACACGCTGGATTTCAATGATTGTCATTTCCGACAACTCCCTGTTTTTGTCTAAAAGCGTACCGTCAATATCGGAACAAATTAATTTATAGGTCATTTTGCATTTGTTGGTGCGGCGCAAAAGTAAGGAATTCAAGTTCGTAACTTGGTGTTATTTTAGCGTTAAAAACAACATTTCGCTTGCGCAGCCCAAAAAAACTTGATTATTAATTTTTTGCTAAAAAAAGATTCCAATGATTTCATGTAAAATATTTTAATTATCTTGAAACAACTTTTAAAAGTTCCAATTATGCTGACATCAATTCTTAAATTTAGAAATATAGTGCTCTTCTTTTTTACCGGATTCATTTACGGACAGCGACCCACACATTCGCAAAATCCGCAAAATAATACGCCTATAGATTTCAATAATTTATTTGATGTCATTGCTTTTGTTGTTTTGCCTATAGTTGTGATTATTTTCTATTTTTTATGGCGAAAACAGGTTAAAAACAAGAGCAATAAAAATTAAAAATGACATAAAAATATTGGATAGGATTTGCAATTCTTAAAGTAATGGATGACTTCGTTTCATCACGAAGTTAAATTTATTTAACTCAAATAAACATCCTGTTTAAAACGCCCAATTCCAAATCTTTCGATAATTTTGCGTCATAAATCCTTTAGATGCAATTCACCGGTAAACGTTATCTCGATTATAGCTCATTCATAAAATCTACTTTTGGAGAAAGGGTTCAAAAAATATCTTTGGATATCGGATTTTCCTGTCCGAACCGAGATGGCTCAAAAGGTTTTGGCGGCTGTACCTATTGCAACAACAACACTTTCAATCCGAACTATTGTGAACCGGAAAAAAGCATTACGCAACAATTAGAACAAGGGATTGCTTTTTTTGACAAAAAATACAAATCGCAAAAGTATTTTGCTTATTTTCAGGCATATACAAATACGTATTCTGATATTGATTCCCTTAAAAAAATGTATGATGAAGCCTTGAAATTTCCAAAAGTGATTGGATTGGTGATTGGCACGCGACCCGATTGCATTTCAGATGAAGTGATTGATTACTTGTCCTTTTTGTCGAAAAAACACTTTATATCCTTAGAATTTGGTGTGGAAAGCACCTTAAATAAAACCTTGTTGAAAGTAAACCGATGCCACACTTTTGAAGAAACCCAAACGGCATTTGAACGTTGTGCCGATAAAGGCATTCATTTGGGTGCGCATTTAATCATCGGTTTGCCGGGAGAAACCAAAGAAGAATTACTTAACCACGCAACAGAAATCTCCAAACTTCCCATTCAGGCGTTAAAAATGCACCATTTGCAAATTGTCAAAAATTCTGTAATGGCCTCACAATACAAAAGAAATCCGGAAGATTTTGATTTGTTTTCTTCAGAAGCATACATCGATTTTATAAGCGATTTTGTGGGTTATTTACGGCCGGATATCAGCATTGAACGCTTTTCAAGTGAAGCGCCTTTCGATTTATTGATTGCGCCAAAATGGGACGGTCTCAAAAACTTTGAAATTGTTGCCAAAATCGACAAAAAAATGACTGAAAAAAATATGTGGCAGGGGAAATTTTACAAAAAACAATAATGTAAAATTTATTTTCCTCCGTTTGCCCTTAAATCATTAATGCAATTAGCATCTAATTGCGGAATTTTCTCATCTTTAACCACATGATGCACATTTTTGCCGTTTTCAATTGAATAGTACATTAAACAGTTTTCAACCGTGCAATGAGCGCTATGCGCAGTGTCTTCATGGTTTGAAACCATATTGGTGCCAAAATTCACCAAACCTAAAAGATGGCAAAATTCATGCAATATTACGGTAGACTCTAAAGTTATTTTACTTGGCCCCAATATATTATTTGAAGCCGATTTAATGGTTTCTTCAAAAATAACAAATGACGTATTTCTGTAGGCTGTTCCCAATACACTTGTGTTTTCGGTATCGGTTGAAGATTTTCCGTTTAAAAACAATGCTGAAATGGCAAGTTGATTTTCAAATGAAAAAATACTTCGATTTGCGTCTTCAATACTTCTTATGTCTTCTATCGAATAAGCCGACTTTAAGGCAATGTTAATTAATCTCTGTTCAATTACAATGTTGGTTTTATAGGTTCTCGCCGCAATAAAGTTTTTAAGGTTTGTTAAAGCTTCGGCGCTGGGTTTAAATCCGTCAACATACATCACTTCAATATAAATATTTGTAAATGTTTTATTGGACAAGATATCATTTGCCGAATAGCCAACTTTTTGTTTAAAAGGGTAATTGACGTTGTTTAAAACACTCTCTGAACTGTCGTCTTCACTACAACTTATTGTTAAAAAGAAAATTAGCAAAACACTTTTAAATATATTTTTCATCTGTTTATTATTTATATTTTATTGGTCATATGGATTCACCTTATCTTCCTTGGTGTTTGCTTGCAGCAAACTCTTTGTTAATGGCGATTTCATCGGTTTTAATTTTAAGTTTACAGCTTTTTCTATTAATCTAAACAATCATTTATTATTGATTTCAATTGAATGTCGCCGCTAACCGAAATATTCACATTGCCAATAATTTTCACATTTATTGGATATTGAACGCTGTAGACTTCCTTTTCGGGCAAATTGGCCATAAAGTCGAATAAATTCCGATCATTGACTATTGAAATAATAGTGGTTTGTTCTGTGGTTGTGTTATAGAGTGATATTTTAATTGGATACACAATATCCACACAAGTAATTGCGCCAATTGCCTGATTGCAGAGAGCGGACAAATTATTGAACTGGCTCTGGCTTGTTACCGATGTTTGGCTGTAATCTTGGTTTAAAATTGTGATAGGGAAATTAAAAACAACGGTATCTGTGTCAATGGGTGACAGGTTAAAAATATTCGAAACCAACTGATAATCTGCTATTTTAGTAATTGTTAAAGGGTTGTTGTTTGCCAATAAAGAAACTGGCAATTTAACTGAGGAACAGGAAATATTATCGATCAAATCGTCGAAAGAACCATCATACATTCCTACTCTTTTATAGTAATTTGTAGTTTCTGAATTGGCGTTGTTTGAGTTGGGATTTTCACCTTCCGTAAGGTCAATTTCTTTCATACAGCCAAATATTGCTATTGGCAAAAGAAATAAAAAAGCGATCTTTTTAAGTGAGAAATTCATTTGTAAATATTGAATTATAAAAAACAAATTTAATTATTAATTGATTAATTAATGTATTTCCCCTTCTTCTTATTTTACAATCTGATGTTTTCAAAGATTAAAATGAAGGGGAAATTCATAAATTTCACGATGTTAAAATGCAATTATTAAAATTCAAATCCTAATGAAAATTGCAATACGTTGTTATAATAGCTGGTTTCATCATAAATTTTCCCCAAACCGTAATGGTATCTTGCGCCTAAAACAACGCCCATTTCCGATTTAAAACCAACGCCGAAATTCATACCCCAATCAAATGAATTAGGTTCATAGGTATTGGTGCTGCTTAGGCCAAAGGTTTCAACTTCTTCTTTATGTGAAATTGCATACCCAATTTGTGGACCTGCTTCCAAATAAAAAACGTTTGTTGGATACAGTTTTAACATCAAAGGCAAGTTAATATAATCAATTTTCTGTGTAAGCCTGTAACTGCTGTTTTCAAATTCATAACCTTGTTGTGAATAGGTTAACTCCGTTTGAATTGACAATAAATTTGACAAGCTGGATTCATTAAAAAAACCAATGTGAAATCCATGACGTTGATCAGTTTCGTCGCCGTCAGAATTTCTTACAGAAGCCAGGTTGTATCCGCCTTTTAGGCCAAATGAGGAATCTTTATCCGCTTTAGTTGTGCTTTGCGCGTTTATGTTATGTGATAAAATAAACGCCATCAGTATAATTAATATTCTCATTTTTTATCGTTTTATTAACTGGCTGCATTAAAAATTTAATGCAGCCAGTTTTTGGTTATTGTTAAATTTAAATAAATCCTTTTATAATAATTTTGCTTTTAAGATAACTGCAATGTTAACGTTTAATGAAGAACCAATTGAAATATTCTTCAAATCGATACCCGAAACTGTTGATGCTTCTAAAAGTCCGTTAAATTCAAACTTTCCATCATTATTTGTGTCTTTATAGGAAACAAAGTGCAATTCATAATCTCCTTTCGACAAAAAATTCAATTGGTAGCTGCCTGTAGCCTTATTTACGGTTGAGCTGTTTGCTGCTTTTGCAAACATTACGCCACTTCCTTGCGCACTTGTTTCTTTAGCTGCATTAAAAGTTCCTTTGGCATAAGCATAAACTATAATTTTGTCTGAGGTATTTTGGGTATCACTTGCCGTTCCTTTAATTTCACCGGCACTGGCTTCATTCACAACCCTTACGCTAGTTGAAAGTTCGCTTGCCGAAACAAATTTGAAATCGTCGCTTCCGCTTTCAACTATGGCTTTTCTGATGTCAAAATCTAAAACAACATTGTTTTGGCTAGAAGCCAACACTTCAAAAGCACCGTTAATATTAATGCTGTTTGATGAGTTTTGGATTGCTTTTACGGTTCCGTTGGTCATTAAAACATAAGATCCCGGAGCATTTCCGCTTGCATCAGTTTGGTGATCCAATACCAATGTAATATTTGAATAAGTGCCTGTATTCAACTCTAAATTACCCAATAATTTCTTCATACCCTTTTGGTATTGCATTAAATCAATGGTTGCTTTTGTGAAACCTTCTATGGAAACACCATTAATTTTTACATCTGCCACTGTCACAATTACCCCTTTAACATTTGCATTGTCTGTTGGAGCATCTGTAATATAAAAATTGGTTTGACTTTTTTCGTCGCCATATGATGCGCCATCGTCGTTAGAGCAAGATGCCAAAAAAGTAATTGATAATACTAAAATTGTTGCCGTAAATAAATTTTTTGTTTTCATAATTGTAGTTTTAAATGATTATTTCTTTTTTTAAGTAATTCGAAATATTTCCGATTTACACCATTAAGACAACGCACTTTTAAAATACCCTACCTTAAATTTTTTATTTTTTTTTGAAGCGATAAACTGCGCGGTTTTCCATAAAAAGAAATTCATTCACATTTTATTTCTATTTTTGCTTCATCCTAAAAGAAAAGAAAAGCAATGAATTTTACCGATTTATGCGATGAGAAGCAATTTGATATTTTTTATAAACAAGAGGTAAATCATGTTTTTAGGTTTATACTCGTAAAGAATAAAAATAAAGACGAAGCGTTTGACATTGTACAGGAGGCCTTTATAAAAATATGGGAGAATTGCAATAAATTCGACCTGTTGAAAGCGAAATCTTATTTGTTTTCTGTTGCCAAAAATTTATTTCTTAATGCTAAAAAACATGAAAAAGTTGTCAGGAACTTTGAGAATAATTCCACCAACTTATATATTGAAACCGAAACACCCGAAAGTGCATTAAGGGAAAAAGAGTTTAAACACAAACTTGAAAAAGCCATTGGCAATTTAACCGATTCAAGTCGTGAAGTTTTTTTATTGAATAGAATTGAAGGGAAAAAATATAAAGAAATTGCCGAATTATTGGGTATTTCCCTAAAAGCTGTTGAAAAAAGAATGAGTAAGGCTTTGTTGAGTTTAAGAACTCAAATTGAAGAGTTTAATTAAGGTAGGGTAAAGTATAATTTAGTTGTCATATAACCGAATGGAAGACTTTAAAAACATATTAAAATGGCTAAATAATGAAATGACCGATGAAGAGTTGGCTGCATTTCGCGAAACTGATGACTATAAATTGTATAAAAATATTGCTGAAGAGGCTAAAAATATCAATTTAACATCTGTAGACGAAACTGTTGCGCTTCAGGATTTTAAATCCAGAATTGCAAACCGCACCAAGAAAAAATCGAAAGTAATTTCATTCAGCAGAAACTTTGCGTTCAAAATAGCGGCATCAATTGCGCTATTGGTTGGATTAACCTACTTTCTTTTCAACTTTAGCCAAGAAACGCTTAAAGCTGATTTCGCCGAAAATAAAAGCTTCGTTTTACCCGATGAATCTTCGGTTACTTTAAATGCAGTTTCGCAAATTACCTTCAGCAAAAGCTCTTTCAAAAAAAACAGGCAGTTAAAATTGGATGGTGAAGCCTATTTCAGCGTAAAAAAAGGCAGCGCTTTTAATGTTGAAACCGAACAGGGAAATATAGCGGTTTTGGGCACAGAATTTAACGTAAAATCAAGAGAAAATTCATTTAAGGTTTTCTGTTATGAAGGAAGCGTAGCCGTTTCGTACCACAACACTGAAATTATTTTAAACAAAGGCGAAGGCGTTCAGCTTACAAAAAACAACCAATTGGTAAAATTGCTTAACCCAAAATCGTCAGCTCCTTTATGGTTAAACAACGAAAGTGAATTTACGGAAGAGCCTTACACCGAGGTTTTGGCTGAGTTTGAAAGGCAGTTTAAAATGAAAATCCTTTCAGAATCAGTAAACACTAAGGTTCTTTTTACAGGTGGTTTTAACAATAAAGACATGAATTCAGCAATTAAATCAATTACATTACCTTTGAATATTAACTATCGTATAAAAGATAATGAGATTATTTTATCGAAATAGGTTTTGGATACTGCTTTTTATGATGCTTTTTTCTTCCCTAAAAGTAAACTCACAAAATAGTTTTTCTTTTTTGGAAGAATTAAAACTGGTTGAAAATAAATTCGATGTTAAATTTTCTTATGTCATTTCAACGGTTGAAAACATTCGGCTTCAGGAAAAAATTTCAACAATTTCAACATTAAAAGAAGTCCTCGAATATATAAATTCCAACACATTTTTAACTGCCACAAAAATTGATGAACGTTTTATTTCAATCGCTCCAAAACTTGAAAACATCAAAATATGCGGCTATTTATTTGATAAAGACGCCAAACCAATAAATAATGCCACCATCATTGTTTCCGGAAAATTATATGGAACAATTTCAAATGAAAATGGTTCATTTAAACTAGAAAACTTAAAAATTTCAGACAATGTTGAATTTAGGTATTTAGGCTATAAACCAATCCTGAAAAATGTAAATGAGCTGGTTTCCCCAACTTCAAACTGCGTAAAATTGATGATGATTGAAGAAGAATTTGAATTAAGTGAAGTTTTTATCAATAACTACATTACCAATAGTTTATCCAAATTAAACGACGGAACGATTCAATTAAAAACGACAAATTTCAGTATTTTAGCCGGCCAGGTTGAACCCGATTTGTTGCAAACGTCACAAATTCTTCCAGGAGTTGAAAGTCCGAACGAATCTATTTCAAACATCAATGTTAGAAACGGCGTAAGCGATCAAAATGTTATTTTTTGGGATAACATTAAATTATACAATCCCACACATTTCTTCGGACTTATTTCTGCCATAAATCCATACCTGACCAAAAATATTTCCATTATAAAAAACGGAACCAGCGCTAAATATAACGACGGAGTTTCAAGCACTATTTTGTTAGAAACCGATGATATTTCCCAAAATAAATTAAGTGGCGGAATGGGCGCTAATTTTATATTCTACGACGGATTTATTAAGGTGCCGGTAACTGATAAACTGGAACTTAAAACCTCATTCCGAAATTCCAATAACAATTGGTTTAATACGCCTACGTACGTCGCTTATTTTAACAAAACATTTCAAAACAGTTCGGTGAGCACAACGGCTTCAAATTCCGATTTTAGCTTTTACGACGTAAATGTAAGCTTGTTATACAACTTAAATAACAACAACCGCATTAAGGTAAGTTACCTTAAAATTAACAACGACCTTCATTATTTCGAAGCAGAAGGCAGTAATTTGACGGATAAAATAAAACAAAATTCAGACGCCGTCGGGATTAGTTATAACGCAACAATTAACAGTAAAACCAAGGTTGCAATTTCTGGCTATCATTCTAAATACGCATTATTGTCCGACAATTATCAAAATAATCAGCAACAATTGGCAGTCCAAGAAAATGAAGTGCTTGAAAACTCCTTAAAAACAACACTTATTTACGCATTTACCAACCATCTAAATTTGGAAACCGGTTATCAATTAAACGAAACTGGCGTGCTAAGCAGCACAAATGTCAATAACCCTTCGTATAATAGAATCCAAAGAAGCGTGATGCTAAACCATTCGGCATTTGCAGAAACCAACTTCACAAATCGCTTTTGGTTTATCCGCACCGGCGTAAGGTTTAATTATTTTGACAAAATCAACCAAACTACCATAGAACCCAGAATTAACGTCAGCTATTCTTTGAATGAAAACATAAATTTAAATGCCCGTTTCGAAACAAAATCCCAGTATACCTCGCAAGTAATTGATTATTTGGATGATTTTTTAGGTGTTGAAACCAAAAGATGGGTTATGGCCGATGAAAATATACCGCTGATAAAAAGTCAGCAATTTTCGATTGGAAGCACATTTAAAAAAAATAACTTTCTTGCGGATTTAAGTCTGTTTCATAAAAATATAGAAGGAATTTTAATTTCTGGGCAAGGATTTCAAAATCAAATTCAAAATAAAAGATGGGATGGCGAGCAAAAATCCTCCGGAATGGAAGTTTTATTGAACCATAGAAGCAAAAAAACCGAATTTTGGGTATCTTACACCCTAAGCACCAGTGATTTATTGTTTAAACAAATTGCCGAAATCTATTTTCCGAGCAACAATGATATCCGGCATTCTTCAAACATCGGATTTAATTTTCATTTTAACGAGCGTTTAAACACGTCAATCAGCGGAATCATAAAATCCGGAAAACCATTTACTCCCATAAATACAGAACAAGAAACAATACAAAATGGAAATTTTACCGTTGTTAATTATGCCGCTTTAAATACCGAAAGACTCAAGGCATACAGCCGAATTGATTTCTCATTAAATTACCTTTTTCTAAAAACACAACACATGCAATCCAATTTAAAATTTGGCATTCTAAATGTGCTTAATAAGAAACAACTTTTAGACACTTATTATGTTGTGGATTCCGAAGATTCATCAAAAGCAAAACAAATAAACATTAAATCTTTAGAATTTACCCCAAACTTGTCTGTTAGAATCGCATTTTAAATTAATCATATCACCTAAAAATACAGGTTTAACAAGTAAAAAAGTATTCTTTGCAAAATAAATTGTATGTTTATGAAACGAGCCATAACAAATTTTGATACACAAAGAAATGATTAATGGCGACTGCAGCTGTACCAATAAAAAATAAATAATAAACAGATGAAATGCTTTTATACCAAATAATACATATTTCAGAAATGCCTTGGATTTTAATTCCGGGATTATAACGTTTTAATTTACAGCCACTTATATGAAGAATTAATTTCTTCCACCAAAATTCCATTTCTTTTTTCAATTTCAAATTTAATAACATTATGAGCAATATTATTGTATTAGGCGCCGGTATGGTTGGTTCCACAATGGCCATTGATATGGCAAAAAATCATTCGGTAACACTTACCGATTTCAATAAAAACGCCTTGGACAAAGCGGTAAAAAAGTGCGAAAAACTGACACCAATTGTGCTGGATGTGACCGATAAATTGGCACTTCAAAAAATCATAAAACCTTTCGATTTGGTGATTTGCGCCGTTCCCGGATTTTTGGGTTTTGAAACCTTAAAATCCATTATTGAAGCTGGTAAAAACGTGATAGACATTTCATTTTTTCCTGAAAACTCCCTCGATTTATTTGAGCTTGCCAAACAAAAAAAGGTAACAGCCATCGTTGATTGCGGCGTGGCTCCGGGTATGGGAAATATTATTTTGGGCTATTACAACCAAAAATTAACCATAACCGATTTCGAATGTCTGGTTGGCGGCTTGCCTAAAATAAAAAAATGGCCTTTCAATTATAAAGCACCATTTTCTCCGGTTGACGTTATTGAGGAATATACGCGTCCGGCCCGTTACGTGGAAAACGGAAATGTGGTAGTAAAAGACGCCTTATCTGATGTTGAATTTGTTGATTTCAATGGTGTAGGAACTTTGGAATCCTTTAATTCGGACGGACTGCGATCCATTATTTACACCATGGCGCATATCCCAAATATGAAGGAGAAAACGTTGCGCTTTCCTGGCCATATTGAATATATCAATGTGTTGAAAAAAAGCGGGTTTTTTAATGAAGAACACATCGTGGTCAACGGAATTTCAATTTCTCCCTTGGAATTTTCCTCAAAAATATTGTTTAACGAATGGAAATTGGGTGATACGGAAGAAGAAATTACGGTGATGCGAATTACGCTGAAAGGCACAAATAAAATAGGCGAAAGCAAAACCATTGTTTACAATTTACACGATGAATTTTGTACAAAAACAAATACTTCTTCTATGGCAAGAACTACTGGTTACACGGCCACGGCAGCTGCAAACCTGTTTTTAGAAGGATTGTTTTCTGAAAAAGGGGTTTTCCCACCTGAATTGGTTGGCAAGCACGAAAAATGCTTCCATTATTTTCTGAATTATCTAAAAGATCGAAATGTAATTTATACTAAAGTGGAGCTTTAGGAAAAATCGCATATATTTAAATTAGAATGCTAATTCTTTACGGATTGTAGTCAAAAAAAATCGCCTTAGAAATATTTCTAAGACGATTTTTTTAAGTGGTTCTAAAATTTATTCTTTTGAATAATCTTTATTCAATAACGCTAAAATATCGGCTGTTACATTCATTTTTTCGTCACCATACATCACGGTTCCTTTTCCTGATGTGCCAATAATTAACTGATATCCTTTGGCTTTAGCATAATCTGCCACAAAACTATCCACTTTTTTGGTTAAAGCTTCGCTGTTTTCTAAATTTTCTTTCTGAAGTTCTTCAGAAGCTTGTTGTTGTCTCGCCTGTAAAAATTGTTGTTCTTGTTGCAAAGCACCTTCTGCTTCCGCTCTTTTTTGAGGTGTCATTTGAGGAGCGGCTTTATAATATTCTTGCACCTTTAATTGAAAAGGTCCTTGCAGGCTGTCCAATTGTTTTGCATAAACTTCCTGTTTCGCTTTTAGTTTTTCTTCTAAAGCTTTTGTGGCACTATAATCTTTCATGATAACTTCAACATCAATATAGGCTATTTTAGTTTGGTTACAAGATGCCAATGCAATGGCAAAAGCGATGATAAGTATTTTTTTCATTTTTAAAATTTTGAATTGTTGATTTAAATTTTGTGCGAATATATAAACAAAAAACAAGGTTTGGTAAAATATTTTTCAATATTGATTTTATTTATCATTCTAGGTGTCATTATAATAAATTCTGATAAGAATTGGCTTCATTATCTTTGAATATAGGCGTTTTCAGAAAAATGAAATGCCACAAGACAATTGCGCCATAAAACCGCTCTTAAATCGCTTTAAAATTAGTTTTTGGCGTTTTTAAGGAGGTAAATTAAGGAAGAATGCTCTTTGGTGCCGATTGCCTTTATGTTTGAGATAAAGCCAATGTAAAATGCCTTCAAAAAATTGCCTTTTCCGTTTTTATATTTTTCACTCAATAAGGAAACATAGAAAGAATCAAACCACATAGGTAAAATTTTTACCACACTCATTTCATGTTTTTCAAACAGCAAATGAATCGATTTTTTTGAAAAATGCCATAAATGTCTCGGGACATCAAAAGCCGCCCAAAATTGTTTGTAGTGATTGGCGTCATAACTTTTGAAATTAGGTACCGCCACAATTAAAACGCCATTGGGTTTCAACAATTTTTTCAGGATTGAAATATAGGCTTCCAAATTTGGAACGTGCTCCAATACATGCCACAAAGTAATCACATCAAATTGCGCTTCATTATTTATTTGGTTGATTTCAGGATAAATTTCTGAAGCTGATTTTCCATTTAATTTATTTTCTGCGGAAATTTTGGCTTTTGCATTTGGCTCCACGCCGGTAACCTTCCACCCGTTATTTTTGCAAACCAGCAAAAAATCTCCTGTTCCGCATCCAACGTCCAATAAATTTTTATCCGTTGTTTTGAAAGAATTGATGAGTTTCAATTTATTGGATAACGCATGTTTTTTTACAATTTGATACAGTTTATCAACAACTGTTTCTTTTGAATCGGTGTGAGAAATGTATTCGTCACTTTCATAATATCCCGACAATTCTTCGGCCTTTGGCTGAGGAAAAGTTTCAAGCATATCCAACTTTCCGTCGTACAATAAATCAAATTTTTTATTCGATACCGTGTAATCTTTACAAGTTAAAAAATGCGTTGTTTCGGAAATCATGTATAAATAATTTGAAGTATTAGTTTAAAATTAATTTAAGATGTTCCACGTGGAACGCTTAAAATTATCGTCCCATATAAACCAGTAAAACTGCTATATCGCTTGGCGAAACACCGCTGATTCTGCTCGCCTGTGATATAGTTGTAGGTTGTATTTTGGTCAGTTTCTGACGTGCCTCAATAGACAAAGATTTCACTTTTGCATAATCAAAATTTGATGGAATGGAAACATTCTCCAGCCTGTTCACTTTATCGGCCTGGTTCCTTTCCTTGTCGATATAACCGGCATATTTCACATGGATTTCCGTTTGCTCTTCCACCTCCCGATCGATATTATTTTCAATAACGAACGCTTCAACTTTGGCCAATTTTCTAAGATCTGTAAAGTTCAATTGTGGCCTTGCCGCTATTTTAAACATCTTCATGGACTGGTCAATTTTAGCAGAATCATTGGCTTCCAATATCGGATTTATCTCTTCGGGAAGCACGCTGGTTTCCAACAAAAATTTCACAAACAAATCGGCTTTCTCCTGCTTCTCCACCACCCTGTCCATACGTTCTTTTGAAACCATTCCCAATGTATAAGCCATCGGAGTTAAACGTAAATCGGCGTTATCCTGACGCAACAAAGTTCGGTATTCCGCTCTTGAAGTGAACATTCTGTAGGGCTCTTCAGTTCCTTTGGTAATCAAATCATCAATCAAAACACCAATATAAGCTTCATCGCGTTTCAACACAAAAGGCTCTTTTCCCTGAATATTTAGCGCAGCATTTATGCCCGCCATCAAACCTTGGGCGGCAGCTTCTTCATAGCCGGTTGTTCCATTTATTTGTCCGGCGAAATACAGATTTTTAATTCGTTTGGTCTCTAAGGAATGTTTCAATTGCGTTGGCGGAAAATAATCGTATTCAATCGCATAACCAAATCTGAAGAATTTTACGTTTTCAAAACCCGCTACTTTTCGCAATGCTTTGTCCTGAATATCTTCAGGCAACGATGTTGAAAAACCGTTTACATAAACCTCCACAGTATCCCATCCTTCAGGTTCAACAAAAATCTGGTGACGTATTTTGGTGGCAAAGCGATCAATCTTATCTTCTATAGAAGGACAATATCTCGGCCCGATACTTTGAATCCGACCATTAAACATGGGCGACCGATCAAAACCTTCTCGCAGTATGTCATGAACTTCCAAAGAAGTGTAAGTCATATAACAAGAACGCTGTGTTTCTAAAGGTTTGGTGGTTGCTAAATAGGAGAATTTTTCGGGGTTTTCATCTCCGGGCTGCTCAATCATTTTAGAATAATCCAACGATCTTCCATCAACTCTTGGCGGCGTTCCGGTTTTCATTCTTCCCGCCTCAAAACCAACTTTAACCAAATCTTCCGTGATTCCAGTAGAAGCTCTTTCTCCTGCCCTTCCTCCTCCAAAAGATTTATCGCCGATATGAATCAAACCGTTTAAAAAAGTTCCGGCTGTAATGATGACTGATTTGGATTTTATTTCAATGCCAAGTGAAGTTTTTACACCTACAATTTTATCTCCGTCAAACAACAATCCGTTAACTGAATCCTGATAGAAATCCAACTTGGCAGTTTGCTCCAGCATCAGCCTCCAGCATTCCGCAAAACGCATTCGGTCACTTTGAGCACGCGGACTCCACATGGCAGGACCTTTCGATTTATTCAACATTTTAAATTGAATAGCCGTTTTATCGGTAACCACGCCGCTGTATCCGCCCAAGGCATCAATTTCGCGAATAATTTGCCCTTTTGCGATTCCGCCCATGGCTGGATTGCAACTCATTTGGGCAATATTCTGTAAACTCATAGTAATTAAAAGTGTGTGTGCGCCCATATTGGCACTCGCCGCAGCAGCCTCGCTACCCGCATGTCCGCCTCCAACAACTATAACATCATATACTGTACTAAACATATTTTTAAATTGTGTTCCACGTGGAACGTTTATAAAGCATTGAACAATGCCAGGCATTTATCCTCTTCCATTCTCATTATTTCTTTGTCCTTCAAGGTTTTATCTTTAAAACCCATATAATGTAAAACGCCATGAATCATCACCCTATGAATCTCATTATCAATAGTTTGATTAAAAATTTGGGCGTTTTCACGAACCCTTTCAACAGAAATAAAGATATCGCCGCTGATTAATTTACCCATCGTATAGTCAAAACTAATGATATCGGTTAAGGTATCGTGATCCAAAAATTCCACATTCAATTTAAGCAAGTAATCATCATCACAAAAAACATAATTTAGCTCGCCTTCGTTAAATCCGTAGGTTTCTATGCAAGCAGAAATCCAGTTTTGAATCAATGCTTCATCATCTAATTTGAAATCCGTTTCGTAATTGAATTCAATCATTTTTCCTTTATTGCTGTTCTTTCTTAAAATACTCCTGTACTTTCTTCTTGTAAATTGTTTGCAAAGGTAATGATTGTCGGTTTAATATTTCGTTGGTTTTAAAATACGGGTTTTCAACCTTGATGGCCTCAATATTTCTTCTCTCAAAAATCACTTTTGGCACTTCCGATTTTCGAATATTGTCTTCGCCTTGTTCCAATTTGGCCTTTTGCAATTTAAGCAACTCATAATTCAACTGTATAATTTTTTTTACAAGCTCCTTTTCAAAACCTTTTTCCAGCAATTCTTTTTGCAGCTCTTCCATTTTTTTAATGGCATCACCAGCACCATTTTCATTGGCTGGATCGTCGCCTAAAATATCTTTCAGCATACCTTTGAGCTGCTCCTGTTGTTTGTATATTTCATACAATTCATCACTCATTCCCTCACCGTTTTCCCCGGGCTTTTTTCCTTCTTTTTCGCCTTTTTCAATACCGTCTTTCATTTGTTCATTGAGTTCTCCTTGCTTTTGAATGATGTCGGGCAAAGCGAAATCAGGTGAATTTCCCTTTCCCTTACCCTGGCCAAAACTTGCTGATGCATTCATCAAACTTTCCAACAAATTGCTCAATGAATTGGCGAGATTGTTTGCTGAAGTAATCACAAATTGTTGGTTCGAAATACCAATATCAGCTTTATCGTCGGTAAAGTTCAACAAAGATTCGTCCAAGTTGTAATGCACCTCCGAAACTTCTTTCTGAATCATCGTGCTCATTTGAACAATGCGCAAAGCCAACACATACAAACTGTCATCGATATGGTTGAAATATTCCTTCAAAACAAACTGCTCCTTTAAATTATTCGCATATTCCGGATGTTGAATGCTAGCCTTTGAAAAGCGATTAAGCAAATCTTCCTGCTCAAAGGAAAAAACAATCAGGTTGTCAACAATTTTTCTAAGATCATCAATATTCTCATCAATGGACTCTCCTTCCATGGCGGCCATAGATTGCTCCATGCTTTTGCTTAATTCCTTCATTTTTTTTGCAGCAGATTTCTGGCTTTTTTTTGCATTGTCAGACTTTTGCTCTTTCAACTCTTGCAAAGCTTTATTTAAATCTTTATTGATGTCTTCCATTTCTTCCTTGTTTTCGGGAATTTTCATTGGGCGTTTCAGTCCTTGATTTTCCTTTTGCAATTCCTTGGATTCCTTTTTTAGTTCGTCAAATTCTTTGTTGATTTCCTGTTGCTTTTCTGGAGTGTTATTTTCGGGATTTTCGTTAGACAAATTTTCTTCTTTTTTTGATAAATTTTCAATTTTTTCACGAAGCTGATTGGCCTTTTGCTCCACATAAAAACGTTTGGTGAGCTCAAGAATACGCTCTAAACTTTGTTCGTTGCGCTGGTTCTTTTTGGCCATATCTTTCAGCTTATCCATCAAATCATCTTTGTCTAATTTTTTTGAAAGCTCTTTTAATTCCTGCAGCATTTTTTCCTGATCCGCCAACTTTTTGGTTTCTTCAATCCGTTTCAATAATTCCTCCTTTGTTTCTTTTGTGTCCTTCCGGTCGGTTTGTTCTTTTATATTATTTTGCAGCTGGTTTGTTTGCTTTTGAATCATTTCCTGATATTGTGTTTGCCGCTTCAACAATTCTTCCAATTTCTTTGTGTCACTCCAATCAACCTCCGCTTTTTTCTGAATTTCATTTTTAAGTTTTTCCAAATCATCATTTGATTGTTTTGCTTTTTCAACCAACTTCGAAATCGCTCCTATATTTTCCTTTTGTTCATCCATCAACTGTTTGTTAATTTCTTTTTCCGTTTTTTTATAATAGGAAAATAGGTTGCTTTTGGTGCTTTTGCTTCCGTTTACGGCATCATTATCGAAAACTTCAAAATACAATTCATAATCCACGCCTTCATCCAAAGAAATTCCTTCAGGAAAAACATAATAAAAATCGGAAATGGCAGATTTATCCACAGGAATTAAATACGATTTAAGGGCTTTTGGATTCTTCTTGTCGTAATACACCATTTGAAGTTTGTTTACACCATAATCATCGCTTAATTGCCCCACAAACTGAACCGGGCCACGAGTGATGGAATCAATATCGGAATTTACAATAATTTGCGGGTGCGCATCGGGAATCACCTCAATCATAAAATTGAGCGATTCATAATCATTCAATTGCTTGTTAGAGGTGGTAATTTTATAGCTGATGGCATTAAATATTTGTTTTGAATAACTAAAATAATCGGAAGTGTTTTGGGTAAATTTTTCTGCTTTATCATCACTTATAAATTGAACATTGTTCGTTTTTTGGGTTTCAATTTGCCAGGTAACTTTTGTTCCTTGAGGAATACTCGTATTTCCGGTATTTTGCAGCACTTCATTTTTTTTACCCGTATAAACCGGATATTGAAGCACCATTTTTAAATTGTTGATTACGGGCGTTGCAATGCTGTTGATTACATATATTTCTGAAGTTACGCCGTTGGCTTCCAAATAAAATTTTATTGGTTTCTGAATTCTTGAAAAGAAATAGTCAAACTTTCCCAAACCGCTGCTTTCCAAATAATAACTTTCGTTTGAAAAGTTGATTTTAACATTTTCAGGAATGGTGTTGCCAATGATTTCCATCTGAAGCGTAAAAGATTCGCCTTCAATAACCGATAAGGAATCATTTAAAATGGCAAAAGAAAATGGCGCAGGCGGCAAATAAACTTTGTTGTAATGCACCACTCGAGAAAAACTGTCGGTAAAAATGGCGCTGTTTCCAGTGATAAAAACCATCAGCCAAATGACAAAAGGAATGAGGACGAATTTAAGATATTTCTTGTTTTTGGAAAAATCGACAGCGCTTTTAAAGGGAATTGGCTGCAACGCTTTCGATTTTTGCTCAATGCTGGCTTCAATCAATTCGGAATTTTGCTGACTGTTTTTTAACTGCAACATATTCAGTAACTTATCCTTCACTTCAGGAAAATGATTTCCAATTATCTTGGAAGCTTCAACTTCTGTAATTCTCTTTTTCAATCCGAAAATCTTAATCAACGGAGAAATAATATAGCGCGCAAACAATGCGACTTCAATAATAACAAACAACCAAAATAATAGCGAACGAAGGATTGGTTTCAGCCATAAAAAATGTTCAACAAACAGCGTAAAAATAAAATACAGCACGCCAATCGCCAAAAATAAAAGCAATCCTTTAATCAATTCATTAAAATAATATTTTTTAATAAATTCTTGAAGTTTGACCCGTATGCGATTAAAATTGTCCAATTTTTTACACTTAACCTTTATGAAAGCTAAAAATAATTAAAATAAAATTACAGAATCACAATTTTTTCTTTAATCTCATATAAATAAATGATATTGGATTCTAATTTTAGAAAGAAACAAAAAACCTTTTTTTGTTATTAAACCCACTTATTCCTGTTGAAAATTTATCTTTGCACCATAAAACAATTGATTATATGACAAATGTTCGTGTGCGATTTGCGCCTAGCCCAACCGGGCCTTTACATATTGGTGGTGTTAGAACCGCGCTTTTTAACTACTTATTTGCCAAAAAACACCAAGGCACTTTTATTTTGCGCATTGAAGATACGGATCAGGCTCGTTACGTTGCCAACGCCGAACAATATATTGTTGACGCTTTAAATTGGTGCAACATTCCTTTTGATGAAGGACCCGGAAAAAATGAAAAATTTGGGCCTTATCGTCAATCCGAACGCAAACATATTTACAAACAATATGCGGATACTTTGATTGAAAAAGGAAAAGCGTATTATGCCTTTGATACCAATGAAGAACTTGATTTTCACAGAATTGACCACGAAGAAAAAGGAAAAACCTTTATTTATAACTGGCACAACAGGGCAAAACTGACCAATTCCGTTTCCTTGTCCAAAGAAGAAGTTGCAAAAAGATTAGAGAAAGGCGACAAGTACGTGGTGCGATTTAAAATGCACGAACCATTAATTGAAGAAACAGAAGCCACTATTGAAACTGTTGATATGATCAGGGGCGATGTTTCCTTCAGAAAAGACATTTTAGACGATAAGATTTTGTTTAAAAGCGACGGAATGCCAACCTATCATCTGGCCAATATTGTGGATGACCATTTGATGGAAATTACGCACGTTATCCGTGGTGAAGAATGGTTGCCATCGCTACCGCTTCATATTGCATTGTACGAAGCTTTTGGTTGGAAAGCGCCTGAATTTGCGCATTTACCGCTCATTTTAAAACCGATCGGAAAAGGAAAATTAAGCAAACGCGATGGCGATAAATTGGGGTTTCCGGTATTTCCTTTGGCGTACAAAAATGAAGAAACAGGAGAAATTTCCCGCGGTTATAAAGAAGACGGTTATTTTGCCGATGCTTTTATAAATATGCTGGCACTTTTGGGGTGGAATCCGGGAACGGAACAGGAAATTTTCACTTTGTCAGCGCTTTGCGAAGCATTTACCATAGAACGCATAAGCAAAAGCGGCGCAAAATTTAGTCCGGAAAAAACAAACTGGTTCAACCAACAATATATGCTGCTAAAATCGGATGAGGAATTGGCAGCGCTTTATATGCCGATTTTGAAAGAAAAAGGCATCAAAAAAGACATTCAATTTGTGATAAAAGTTGTTTCCGCCATTAAGGAACGCGCCACTTTTGTCCATGATTTTTGGGAATTGAGCAGTTTTTATTTTGAAACTCCTGTCACTTATGACGAAAAATCGGCTAAAAAACAATGGAAAGAAGATACTGCCGAATTGATGCAGGAATTGATTTCCGTCCTTGAAACCGTTGAAAATTTTAATTCGCTTAATAGTGAAACTGCGGTTAAAGAATGGATCACCGCCAAAGAAATTGGCATTGGAAAAGTGATGCAGCCATTTAGAATAAGCTTGGTTGGGGAATTAAAAGGTCCACACTTGTTTGATATTGCCGAAATGATAGGCAAGCAAGAAACTATTCATCGCATCAAAAAAGCCGTAGCATTTATGCATACGGCTTAATTTACATTACTATTTAAATTAAATTTTTATAAAGGCATTGCCGCAAGAACTCTTTGCGGCGTAATTGGCATGCGGTTTACTCTAGCGCCGCAAGCATCAAAAACGGCATTTGCAATGGAGCCGCCCACACAAATAATTGCCGGTTCACCGCCACCTTGCGGTGCTGCGTCCATTTTATCCATAAAAACGCAGGTAATTTTTGGTGTTTTAGAAAATGTGGTAAACGGATAATTATTAAAAGATCTCGTTTTTAACATTCCGCCATCAAATTCAATTTCTTCATAAAGCGCATATCCAAGTCCCATGGTAACGCCGCCTTCTGTTTGAACGGTTGCCCCGTGCGGATTCACAACTTGTCCCATATCTTGGGCACAAACAATTTTTACAGGATGTACTTCTCCGGTAGATTTATCCACACGCACTTCAGAAATAATCGCCACTAAAGTACCCGCATCTTCACCCAAAGCAATACCATAACCGTGACCTTCTTTTTTAGGTGTATGGTATCCGAAGGTATCGGCTGCCAATTTTAAGGTGGCAATCATATTTTCATCTTTTAAATTCTTGAGACGAAATTCAAGCGGATCTTGACCAATGGCATGTGCTGTTGCATCTATATGCGATTCGCGTGCAAAAGTGGTTGTATTGTTTCCCGGAGCACGCCACGCACCGGTTCCAAAAGGATGTACATCATTCTTGTTAAAAAATCTTGTAAGGTTGTTAGGCGCGTTGTAAAATAATTTTGTTCCGCGTGTACCGGCACAATAAATATCAAATTCCCATAAGTTTAATTTACCATCGCTATCGACTCCTGATCTAATTTTTAACAAAGCTGCCGGCCTAAATCTGTCGTACATAAACTCTTCTCTTCTGGTCCAGACCAGCTGTACGGGTTTTCCGGATATTTTTGCAATTTTTGCAGCTTCAACAGCCTGAAGATTGTAAATTTTTCCGCCAAAACCACCGCCTAAAAATATTTGTTTCACATGAACATCTTCTAGCGGCATCTTAAAGGTGTCAGCCAATTCTTTTTGCGTTCCAAAAGGCGTTTGCGTTGATGCCCAAATGGTTAATTTATCATTTTCAAAATAGCAAGTTGCGCAATGCGTTTCAATAGCGGCATGTGCTTTATAGCCGTCGTGATAATCTGCCTGAACAATTTTTTCTGAATTTTGTTTTCCAACTTCTAAATCGCCGCCTTCTTCAAACACCGTGCTTTGCGTAATGGTATCTTCAAAATATTTAAAGATGGTTTCTGTATTTGCTTTACTTTCGGGCGCTTCCCAAGTAATTTTAATGCTTTGTGCGGCTTTAGCTGCCACTTCAGATTCTGAATGGATAACGGCAACTAAATCGCCGTCCTCAATAAGTTGAGCACCGTTAAAATTTTTCAAAGCGCTTGCATCTACAGCAATCTTTTTTGATCCAAATATTCCCGGCCTGACAATGGAGGCATGCGCCATTCCGTATAATTTTATATCTGCAGAATATTTAGCGCGACCGGTTACTTTAGCCACGGCATCTGTACTTATTACAGATTTGCCAACAATTTTAAAATCTTTGGCTTTTTTAATTTCAGGCTTTTTGGTTAGACTTCTAACAATCTTTTTTCCTTTGGTTAATGCTGCATAATCAATTTTTTTGGAAGCATTTCCTTTTACAAAAACACTGCCGTTAACAGCTTCTAAATTTCCAATGGGTTCCGATAGTTTTTCCGAAGCAATTTCAATCAGTATTTCACGGGCCTCAGCGGCAGCTGCGCGTATAACCGGATCGGCAAAACGGGTAGTTAATGAACCCCAGGTTCCGGCATCGTACGGACAAAGTTTGGTGTCGCCCATCACCATATCTACCATATCAATAGAAACTTCCAATTCCTCGGCCAGCGCTTGCGCCAATGAGGTGATAATGCCTTGGCCCATTTCAATTTTTCCGGTATAACAATCTACTCTTCCATCTTCTTTTACCCTTAAATAAGCATTAAAATCTATTTCCTCGTTACGTGCGTTGGTTGGTTGGCTCCAACCTTGAAGCAACGAGAGTTCACTTAATGAAAAAATTACAATAATTCCCCTTCCCAATTGCTTTAAAAATTTTCGTCGGTCATACCTAATTGGCTGATTTACATCGCTAAAATAGAGTTGATTTATTTTCTCCGCTTCCATAATTATATCTTTTTAAACATTTTTTCTGATGCTGATTCTATGGCATCAACAATGTTATTATACGAGCCGCATCTGCATAAATTACCTTCCATTCCTGAAATAATTTCTTCACGCGATGGATTTGGATTTTTAAGCAGCAATCCGTAAGCATTCATAATCATACCTGACGTACAAAAACCGCATTGTAACGCATCGTGAGCAACAAAAGCCTTTTGAATTGGGTGAAGTTCATTGTTGTTGGCCAATCCTTCAATGGTAATAATTTCGGCATTTTCAAAAGTATCAACATAGGTAATGCAAGACTGTGCTGTTTGATTGTTAAGTATTACCGTACAAGCGCCGCATTGGCCCAGTCCGCAACTGTATTTTGTTCCGGTGTTATCCAAGTATTCTCGTAAAACTGTTAACAGAGATTCATCTCCATTAATAGCAACAGTAACTTTTTTACCGTTTAATTTAAAGCCAATAGTTTGCTTCATCTTTTATATCTCTTATAATTAATTCATTAAAATTAAATAATAATTTGTCAAATTTCAAGCTGTTCTATATTTTAAAACCATCTATTTTGTTATTTAAAATAATTCTAATTTATTTTTTGAACCAAAACCTTTAACATTTACAGTTTTTTTACACAAATACATAAATGATATCTTAAATTTAATTTTAAAACTTTGTATCTTTAAAACATTATTTAACCTTTAAAAAAATTAAAATGATTGGAATGTATGTTGCTATTTTTATTGTGTTGTTGCTTATTTTATCTGGATTATTTACTGTAAAACAACAAACAAATGCCATTATTGAACGTTTTGGAAAATTTCACAGTGTAAGAGGCGCCGGATTACAACTTAAAATTCCGCTAATTGACCAGGTTTCTGGACGCGTTAGTTTGCGTATTACACAACTTGATGTTATTGTTGAGACAAAAACAAAAGATGATGTTTTTGTGCATTTAAAAATTTCTGTCCAGTTTCAAATTTTGCAGGACAAAGTTTACGATGCTTTTTACAGATTGCAAAATCCACACGAACAAATCACTGCTTTTATGTTTGATGTGGTGAGAGCGGAAGTTCCAAAAATGATTTTAGACGATGTTTTTGAGAAAAAAGATGACATTGCGCACGCCATTCAACGTGAATTAAAAGAAGCGATGCTCAATTACGGCTATGACATCGTAAAAGCATTGGTAACAGATATTGACCCAGATCAAAAAGTTAAAGATGCCATGAACCGAATCAATGCCGCCGAACGTGAAAAAATTGCAGCGCAACACGAAGGTGACGCGCAACGTATTTTAATTGTGGAACGCGCAAAAGCGGAAGCGGAAAGCAAACGTTTGCAAGGAAGGGGAATTGCAGATCAACGCAGGGAAATTGCACGTGGTTTGGAAGAATCTGTTGATGTGTTAAACAATGTTGGCATCAACTCACAAGAAGCGTCGGCATTAATTGTGGTTACACAACATTATGACACGCTTCAAAGCATTGGGGAACATGTGAATTCAAATCTGATTTTATTGCCAAATTCGCCGCAGGCAGGCAGCGATATGTTAAACAATATGGTGGCTTCTTTTACCGCTTCAAATGTAATTGGAGAAGCCATGAAAAAATCAAATGTTGAAAAGGGCATTGTAAATAAAAGACCTAAAAACTAAACTACTCTGCACTGAAAGTGCAGAGGTTTGTTTTACTGGGGACTGAAAGTCCCCTTACCTATTCTAATATAAAATTAGAATTTTCTGATTCATCTTTCCTATGATGTTCTAAATATTCATT